>ERZ1673962.227-NODE-227-length-48256-cov-5.659011_pt1 | contig 48256 bp, 72 predicted proteins | sample MGYA00580188_ERZ1673962 | MGnify/ENA primary metagenome ERZ1673962 (study PRJEB41334, sample SAMN05608104) | rock metagenome | biome: terrestrial subsurface; feature: shale formation; material: shale | place: USA: Pennsylvania ... | reverse complement strand
TATACATAATCATAATAATAATATTAAGAGTATTACTAAGAGAGTGGGAAAGTGCGGGATTTTACCCTGTTTCGGGGTACCGCTTTAAATTCAAAGACTTACAGCACCCTACACCAACCCCAACATAATACTTGACGGGATCGTCACTAAACGTTACACTTCCCGTACAGTAAATTTGTGGAGATACAACGCAATGAACGACACCGTACAGATTTCACGATTGCGATACAACGAACTATTAAAAGCTGAAAGTGAGTTGAATAGTTTACCGTATTGGCAAGAATGGCAAGACGAAGCGTTAATGTTTGGTGTGAAACGCGGTCATAACCGTAAGGAAATAGCCGCGACGATAGGTAAAACACCTATACAATTAAGCGCACGACTATACATATTAAGAGAATCAGGACGAGTTTTATGAGTAGATACAATCTAGGTGGTGATTCAACAGTGATACACCGTAAAGTGACTGTCAATAAAATGACGAAAGAAGAGTGTCAAAAACTCGACATACCCGTTTATTTTTACGTGTGTAAATATGGTCACAAGTTACGTTACGTGTCGAATGATAAGTGTGTTGATTGTTCAGTGGCGAGAAGTCGTAAGCATACCAACGACGCGAAACGTGTCACAATTAAAAAGCGTCTCGACGAACTCGAAGCACGTCGAGAGCTTGAATCGCTAGACAGCGCGAGCACCCATACCAGCGCGACGCCTTAAGCGTAGGTATTGGACACCATAGTTACTTAACGATAACCAATCATCCTGTGTGGACTGTATAGCACCCACACGGAACGTAACAGACTCGTCGCGTATTGACTTAGCCGCAACGTTTAAACGCGCTGTCGAGCTTACGGCGGTCGGGTCTGTAGCACCTTGACCAGTAGTGTATTCAATACTCAACCAGTGCGCAGCGAATAAGAACACACCACGACGTTTAAAGTTTTGACAGTCCGTCACGTCAAACGCGCCCCAACCACGCCCACCGCATTCAGGGAATGCTTCACAAAACGCCTCGGTAACGACTTCCGTCGGCCACTTCGTTTCGTCACTGAACGCTGGTTTATTGACACGAAACGCGTCGATTATTTCTTGTGTAATTTCCACACTCATAGTAAGTCACCGTTCGGTAAGTCTAATATACCTTCGTAAAACTCGATACGTGCTGCGACATCTTGTGACGCTGCGTCGAGTGATTCGAAGGTTAATAGATAAGCTGTGTTAGGTTCTAAAACTCTATTCGTTGCGTAAGCCGTTGTGCTCGAACCGGTTGTTTGGTTCGTGTCAGGTCCTATCGCGTAGATAGGTGCGCCACACTCGACACCGTTATCAGTTAACGTAAAACCCGTCAAGAGTTTAGTTTCTGGCAAAACACCTGACGTATTCATGTTATATAGTGCGTCTTCAACACCACCCGTATATGTTGGGTTTTTATAAATACGCGCTACGACACCCGCTTTACGATACGCAAACTCACGTTTCTTTAAATCCACAGGTTTTGAACCGATGAGTAGTATAGACGTAGCTGTCTCACCCGATAGGAGGGTCACAAGTCGTGACGCCTCCCACTGAGTACCAGATTTTTTATTAACTTCGTCGTACGTTTGAGTACACAAGGCGCGACGACCGTTAATAACCTGTAGAGTCATAGCGTCGGTCGTTTTGATGTTACGCCAATCAGGTATCATACTATTAACCTTCAAGTTCTGTTATTTTATCTGACAGTGCCAACGCCATTGCTTGAATAGCCACTAACGCAGGGTGTATTCCGTCAGTTGTCCATCCATCTTTAAACCTGTTTGGGTTTGCACCTGTACCAACTAGCGCATCAAAATCTAACATTTCAAAACCGTAAGTTGTTTGATTAGATGTGTCTTTAGCCCAATCATTAGCGTATGCTCGCCACGTATCAACACCATAGCCGTCATTAGGAAGGCCAGTCCACACTATAGGTGTAATGCCAAGCTCAGCGCACCTTTCACAAGCTGCTATGATTTTAAGTATGCGCGAGTCAGCGCTAGCTTGAGTAGGATTGCCATCGTTAGGTGTAAACGCTGGTATTGTTACGTACTTAGGTAATAAATCCCCCTTTAGAGAATCAAGCTCATTCATTAAAGCTGTCATATACTCCGCGCTATTTCTCCCGCTCATTCCTATGTTGTAAGAGTTCCAAGGCTGTGTGGGTGTTGACATGTTGTTTGCAGCTCTTAAAGTCCACTGGTCAAACGTAGCAACCTGCCCACCGCCACCCGCAGTAATTGAATCACCCGCAGCTAGTATGGTTTTGGTATTTACACCGTAGTCAAACTCAAAGCTAAACCAGTGTGAGCCGCCAGAAAACGCACCAGTTGGCGTGTTGTTAGGAGATTCGGTGTTATCTCCTGCTGCACTACCTTTATCGAATAACCTATAAAAAGTCTCACCACTCGCAGCTCGCCATAAGTCCATAGCGCCACCAGATACAACAGTTAAATTAGTAGCATTAAGATTTATTCTAGCTAACAAGAATGGGCGCTCACCCGACACAGGTGTTAATGAACTTACATCAACCCAATCACTAACAGTTATACCTATGTCAACGCTTGTACCATCTGAAATATCACCAACAGAAACACCGCCAAAAGTGGCTTGTTCCCAAAGGGTGTTGTCTACTGAACCACCACTTATAGGTTTATACCTATTGTCATCAGTGTCATTTGCAACTGCTTCTGTAGGTGCTAAAGCTAGCTTTATAGTGCCAGCATCCGATGCACCACAGTAAAACCTAAGCCTTACTCTAGTGAATGCCGCCTCAGCCTCAACCTTGACGTGTTGTGTTGAGTTTGATTCAGTTATTGGAGTAATCATATATGATTCGTTGTTTGGTATTAGTTTAGTTGCGCCTATTGAGAATGCAACTGGCGGTACGACCCCAGCGAACCCGCCGAACTTCACACGGTTGGTTATGAAAAAGCTCATGATACAACCCCTTCGACAACTTGAACAGCACCACCGGCAACGCTCCACGCCCAAAGACCTGAATCACCTTGTGTATTCTCACCGGTCTGACCAGGCACGAGTAAAGCACCGCCAGATACGCCAAGTGTGGGTTCAGTAGCTCCAACGTATATTCGTACATCACCACTCGTTACGTTTTGAACACTAACTTGCGTACCTACCGTTATACCTGTTTCGGCGTATAAATCCACAGGTTGACCAGAGGGTAAAACGATACTTGGTTGTGTATCAGACATGGTTTATTCTCCAAATATAAAAAAGGGCTACATATAGCAGCCCAACAGTCAGTCAACTATGAGTTTTTACTCGTCCTAAGCTTCAAGCTTGGCGATCAATGTGGCTTTAGTGTCACGACTCGATACTTCGATTCCGCGCTCTTCACATTGTACTACTAATTGTGCTTTGTCGAAATCTGTATAAATCGATTCGTCTTCATCTACGCTCATCGATTTAGGTTTCGGTAAGTCTGGTTTAGTCGGATCGGCTAACGCTTCAACCGAGCCAGATTGTGCAACGAGTGAACCGCTATCGATTAACGATTTAACGAAATCAGATTTACAATATCCATTAGGTACTTCAACAGCTGGGTTTTTACCCGGTTTGATTTGGTACTTAGCGGTGCGTTCACCTTTTTCGTTTAACGGACCGTTGATGGTGATTAAACGTGCTGATTTATTTTTCAATAACATGATATTAGCCCTCGGCCCGATGATTAGTATAACTCGTTACGGTGTGGCGGGCCTTCCACGTGAGTCCGCAACGAGTTAATTAGTCTCGTTACATCGTATAAATAATAGCACGTTTGACAATTAACTAGCAAGTTTGTTATATTAATTAAAGCGACTAGACCGGCCAGTTGAAAAGCATTTAGTCAATGCCTGTCGCAACCTTTCAAGACTACCTATGACTTAGGGGTTACAAACATGAAAATCATTTCAAGACAAGAAGCTAAAAAACTAGAGTTAACACACTATTACACCGGTAAATCATGTAAACATGGCCACGTGTCTTATAGATATGTTAACGACGGTAAATGTTCAGAATGCGTTAAAAATAAAGTAGCAAAATGGAATGTCAATAACAAAGATAGAAAGAGGTCAACCGATAAAGCATATTATGAGAATAACAAAAGTGAAATATTACATCGTGTTTCAGAGTACAGGGTAACCAATTCTGAAGTTATAAAACGAAAACTCAGAGAATATACTAAAACTGAAAAGCACAGGTTAACTCGTAAAAAGTACGTGGACTCAAACCGTAGTATTATAAACTCTCAAAAAATGAAACTGTACTACAAGGATACTGACAAACACTTGGAGCAAAAACGTAATGACTATGCTAAACATAGAGAATCTAGGAAGTTGAAAAATAAAAAGTATCGAGAGGAAAATAAAAATAAATTGAATAGCTACTACGTGAATAGACGTAACAAAGATGTGGACTTTAAAATATCTTGTTACATGCGTAATATGCTGGGCAGGGTTATACGAGTATCCTCCAGTGAGAAGAGAAAAGACACCATATCAACAGTTGGTTACACACCTTTAGATTTGAGAAAACATTTAGAGTCTTTATTTCTCGACGGGATGACATGGGATAATTATGGTGAGTGGCACATCGATCACATTTACCCAGTCAGTAAATGTATAGAGGAAGGTGTTACGGATCCTAAAGTGATAAATGCTTTGGGGAATTTACAACCTCTTTGGGCTATAGATAATTTGACTAAATCCAATAACATATAAAAAAGCCGCTTCGAAGCGGCTTTTCTGTGTTTCGCAATGTCAATTACTATAGGTGATCGCGATACGCTGCGCTGAACGGAAATCTAAACTCCGTACCACTTATTTTATACTCCGCAGGAACGATAACCATTAGGTTCTTCATCTGTGGAGCTAGTGGACGCCATGGGATAGGGTTGACCATTCCTAAGTTGTCGTCGTTAAGCTCGTAAGCCATCATACGGTCTTTACCACCGTTGTCCACACCGTTAGCGGCTAATACTGAAGCGCTAAGTTGTAAACGTGGGAAGATGCGAAGCTCTGCACCTGTCATCGTAGTGTACAGGTTGTTCTTTTTAAAGAACTCTAAGATAGTAGTATCTGTACCACTGTCCATACGCTGCGAGCTAATCTGTGCGTAACGTGCTGAGTCAAGACCAAACGCGTTAGCCACGTGTGTATTAGCTGAGTTAATCCACACTTCGATTAGTAAGCTGTTCATATCCGCTACAATTTCTTGACCTGTAGCAGTCGCCCAGTTCACAGTAGAGTTATCTACAGCGATGTTAGGGTTATTAAACAAACCTGTCATGTTACGCGCCGCGTCACCGAAGTAAGCTACACGTTGACTGTGCTCTTGTGAACCGCGGAATGCTGCACGACCTTTAATAGTGTCGATAGGCATGCGCATTTGTTGCGTTTTACGAAGCTCGTCAAGCGAGTAGTCGAACGAGTTACCAGCATAACCGATCGGTACACTTGTTTTGTTCGCGCTAGCTTGAACCGACGGTAAGTCATCAGCACTTGAACCAATGAATTTACCGAGCGTTACGGCATCGTATGAAATGTAATCCCACGAATCAACGTATTCTGGTACAGACGTATTAACCGGAACCATTTCTTGGAAGTTAATATTTGTGTATTTAGCTTCGTAAATCTTAGCTTCTAAATTTGCAAGCTGAGAGATATAGAAACCCATACCGTCGTCCATAGTCTTAAGACCGTCGGCAAACTGCACAGTTTGACCCGCTTCCATTCCTAAGCGTTCGGCTGTGTCAGCGTCTAAAGTAAATGTATGTTTCATGTTAGCCACCTAACCCTAGTGAAAGTTTAACAAGGTCGCCAGCATCACCAGCGGTTAAGAATTTAGCGTTTGGTAAAGCTACGCCAAGCGTCGCACCAGTACCAACGATACCCGAGAAGTCACCCGCATCTGTAGCGCCTACACGTAGGTAAGCTGCGTCGTCTTTAGCAACTGTGTCAAGTACTCTAACCCAAATAACGCCTTCAGTTAGCAACGTCATGTCGTAACCGTCTGGTGCGCCTGATTCACCGTCTTGACGTGCGCGGTTCAACTCGTAAACTAATACGCCGTTAAATTCAGCAGCAGTCGAGGTCGACTCAGGTAACATTGCGCTTTGTTCGTCTTCAGTAACTAAACCTTTACCGTAAGCGATTGAAGCGCCTGTTTGGTTAAGTTTCGATACTTTGTTACGTAACTGTAAGTCAGCTACTTGACCGGCATACGCTACGCCGTGATTGATTGTATTACCACCTAAAACGGCCATGGTTATTTCTCCATCCAAGCGTTTTGTAATTTCGCACGATGTGCGTCGTATGCAGATACTTTAACTTCTGCTTGTTTTTGTACGTTCGCTGCGTCTAACGCAAGCTTAGCGTGTTGGTCTTCTGGTTTGTGTGCTGGGGTCGCTTCAGCGTCCACAACGGCCATATCGAAAGCAGCTTGTACATACGCTTCGGCTTTTTCAGACCAGTCGATTGAATCGCGTACTAGCGTAAGTGCTTCACGTTGAATCGTTAATGTATCCACACTTTCACATGTGAATTTATCACCAGCAACTTTACGCGCTTGAGACTGTACGCTCGCAACGTCCGCAACGCGCTTAGCGATTGCTTCGTCGCTAGTAGCTAGTTCAGCGGCTTTAAGTTTCTCGGCGATAGTGTCACGCTCTGCGCTCGCTGCGTCGATAGCGGCTTGAGCATCGGTGACTTGTTTTTCTAATCGTGCAATCGAATCTGTAACGAGTGCGGCAACCGCAGCGTCTTCAATCTCGATTGAGCGACCAGCGTCAAGTGTTACCTTGTTCATGGTTTTTACTCCGTGGTTGTCATTGATACGAACTTGATCCCCGCCACGACCGCGTTTAACGATTGCTACGTGGTTTACATCAATTCCGGTTTGTTTAAAATCGTAAGCAGTACCGCAAGGTGCTATACCCTGTTCGGATTTGTACACTGCGGTATAACCTGGTGACAGTTGAGACTTTCCGCTCTCAATATCACGAATCGCGTCGTCTTCTTTAATAATCATATCCACATTGACGAAATCGCCGTCCTGTGTCGCGCTGATAACGTGACCCACACTCGTAGCTTTGTACGACTTAGAGTCTACCATAGCTTTAGGGTGGTCATTCGTTACGTCTACGTTTGAATATGAAGATAGCGAATCGGTGTTAAACACTTCTTCGGCTGGTCGGTACACGTTCACAGTGTCATTGGGTGCGCGGTCGGTTAATTCCAACTCGCTCGCAAGGTATTGATAAACACCCGTACGGGCTGCACGGCCTTTAACACGCAAAAAACCGTTATCCGTATAAGTACGTGATGACGGTGCGAAATCGAACGTGTCTGTGATATGTAAATGTTTCAAGACTGCGTGTCCTCTGCTTTAATAGCTACAGTATAACGCGTTAACAATAATACTTGCAAATATTTATTTCGTGTCGTATAGTGACGATTCAGTCAATTAAACAGGTGAGTAAAGATATGAGTGATTTAAAACAAAGTGAAGTGTACGAAGACGAAGAACTTCAAGAAAAGGTTCAGAAGATTAACAGCGCAATTACAGTTTGGGACAACGGTTCTATATGGGTGGACGAATATTGCAGCGTGACATTCTCTGAGCTTGTAGCAATCGCAGAGCTACTTAAAAAAGAGGGTCGAGTATGAACAGTCTAGAATTTATTAAACAGCACGTTACGGAATGGCCTAGTGACGCTAAACATGTGATGTTATGGAGAGACGGTAGAGTTGGTTTCAGCAATCCGATAACATCACCTTATCATATCGTAGACCTATCCGAACATTTCGCACCGGACTACTACGACGGTAAGGTCTGGACGCGCGAAGAGTTCGAAGCGAGGTCGAGTTGTACGGTTATAGATTGGAACAACGCACCAAGCTGGGCGACTAGTTATGGTACTGTTCCACCATGTAAACACCCGATATGGTACAACCACGAACAGTATATGTACATATACGCAAAAGGTAAAACTAGCGATGTATTCGATTTCTCAAAATCCTTGATGCTCACGGTTGAGGATGTGATTCATCACTCTCACCGCCCAACACCTAGTGTTGAACAGCAACAGGACGACCTTGACGACGGTAAGAAGTACGAAGCGGTTATCATCGGTTTGTGCGGTACAGCTGTTAAAATTGATATTTACCGTGTGCTTGACGCGTATCCACAGGTTGACCCGCATATTGAACATCTCATCAAGAAAGCGTTAAAACCCGGTGAGCGTGGCCATAAAGATAAACGCACAGATTATTTAAACATTATTGAAAGCGCTCAAAAAGCGTTAATACTATTAGACCAAAAAGAGAGACTGAATCATGAATAACGAATGGTACGTAAAGAAGCGCGACGAGATGTACCGCGCTTATCAAGCAGCTTTAGAAATGGAAGAATTACACGAAGCTGAACGTTTATTCAAATAGTACGAAAACTACTCGAAGCAGTGTGGAGGTGAGTCGTGATTAGACCATCAGACGTATTATTACCTTACAGTGAGTTTAAAACTCGAATGGTGGAGCTAAACCCTGTGGGTAAAGACCGTGAATGGCTTAACGAATGGGAATCATGGGATTTAGCGTGTTCACCAATGGATGATAACGAGCGTAAATTAATACGTTACGGTCATCACCTCGGTTGGATGTCTCGCAACTCACCTACCTTGTAACACCCTTACGGACGCGACCCGCTTTGATATTCGCGTCCACTTCTTCCTGACTCACAGGCCTACCTATACACCGGCAACTGAAATCTTGCCCGGGTATTATTGGTGTACCACGATCGCTTAGCGGCGGATTATCCCAACGATAAATACCCTTACCATACGCTGTAACCTTGTCGTTAATATCGGCGTGTCTATCACGTACACGCTCATCACCACTATCAGTCCACTCAAAGTACGGAAAACCCGCAGCGGTTTGACGCTTAGCGTTCAGGTCACCGTTCACCTTTGCTGTCTGGTCACGTGCGATAAGTTTAGCACGACGTTCCGTAACGCCGAATTGTTCTTGTAGTAGCTTAGCGATTGCGCTTGGTCTACCGCCCGCACGTACATTTGTCATCACGATACTATCGACTTGTGTTAAGTATTGAGCTGGTATCGATTCGATTAAACGTACATTATCGTAAATAGACGCTTGAACGTAGTCGCGCAACTCAGAGTTGTCGACAAACACATCGATACCTAAATCACGTTTCGTACGTTCAGCGTTTGTATTGTTAGCCGTCGTAACGAACTTACGCGCGATACGAGTCGCAAGCGCGTTAAATTGTGGACTTGACCAACGCTCCCGAACTAGTTTTAACGCTCCTGCAATAACGTCGACGTACGAGTCCATAACGATACGAGTCGATATGCCGTCAGCAGTGTATTCGAAGCTTGTCGACTTAACGGCGCTCATCACATACTTGTCGATGTCTTTACGTACTTCACGCACGATACGGCGTAGCTCGGTGTGATACGTTGCGCCCGCTTGTAAGTCTTGCTTAACACCTTTCGGCTTGCGGCGCTTGCTGGTCGCTAGTTGCTGTTGTAATAGTTCGGCGCTCGTCATGGTGCTGCTCGGTTCGTTGGTATATTCACAGTATAACAAGTGTTGACACGTTGTGCTAATGGATATATAGTGACGTTACAGTCAATTAAATGAGTGAGTAAAGATATGAACATATGGCATGCGAGAAGTAGTGTTCCGCCGAAGAATAGAGTATTGATAACCTATTGTCCCGAGTGGAACGATTTAGGTTATCAAATTTGCGAATATAGAAACGGTAAGTATTGTTATCCAGAACAACCTAACGACATGTTCGACGAGAACGTTGAAAAGTGGTCGTTATTCTCGGGGGCCGAATGAAACGTATCGCAGCGAAAATAATAGCGTTTGCCGACTGGCTCGGTCAACAAGACGAAACACTCGTAGAGTGCTACGAGAAACGTTTAAAACTTTGGGGGTTAGTGTGATGAGTGACGACATAAACTTGGAAGACTCCGACATAATAAGTGTGGAGAATGAATGTGATATACAGCTCCATATCGACCCTGACACACCCTATATCTATCTGACCAATGAGGATATAATGATATTAGCGAGACTTAGAGGTCTTATTGAATAGCCCCGTTACGGGGCTTCATTCTTCTTAACTTGCTCTTCAGCGTAACGCATCGGATCGTCTTCTGCGCTTGGCATCTCTTCGAACATGTTACCTTCTTCAAGCTCTTCTAATTCTTCAAGCTCGTCGTCGTCGTACTGGTATTCCTCGTTAGCTTGGAGTTCACGCATGACCTGCGACTTCTGTACGATACCCGCTTCGAGATATGACATGTGTTTCTGTGAACGTAACTGTTCAGCCTGAGCGTGCTCAAGGTCGTTAGGTAGCGCTAGCGGATTCCACACATAATCGTACTCGTCGGGGAAGTGACCCAACGCGCTACGTACTAGCACCTCGTCAAGTATTCGCATCGGTTCGTGTAGATAACTAGTCTGTTGAGCGCGAATCGAATTGTTGTAATTCTTGTCGTCCCCTTCACCCGTGGCGTTCATACCTTTAGCGCTCGTACCGAACATACGTGTAACCGGTATATCCGCAGCACCTGAAATCCACGTAATGAACTGCTCGATAATCGGCGCAACACCTGACAAGTTTAACGTAGCTCGCTCGAATTTCTCGGCCGTACCACCACCCGCACCGTCACCACCGTCAAGCAATGCCATCTGAATACTAGATTTCATAAGACTGAACATCTGGTAACGCTTGGTGATCATATCGTCCTGGTCGGTGCTTAACTCGTCCGCTAGGCCGTTACGTGTGATTATATCGATGTTCGCTTCTTGCATTAGCTCAGCAATACCGTCCTTCGCTGCAACCATATCCGTAATATCTTCGATACACTTACGAAGCGTTGAATCTCCCCAACCTTGCGTTTGTTGCTGCATACGTAGCGGTAGGCGTTCACCGGTGAAACGTGCGAAGTGACTGTGGTGGATTTGCATCGCACCGCCACGCACCGTGTAGAATTCAGGTTTCAAATAGTTCTCAGCGAGAATGTCCCACGTGTTAATCGTACCGGCTTGCATGTCGTAGCGGTCAAACACCTTAAGACCTTTAAGCCCGTCACGCTTGATAAGCTCAACGCGTAACGGTTTCGTTAAGTCCTGGTCGGTTAACATCAAGATGCCGCCACCACCATACAAACGACCCCAACTAACAGCCTCTTGCACTTTCGGACGTAACCCAACGCGCGCTTCGTACGCTGTTATTTCTTCAGCGCCATCACACTTGATACGACGCCATTCGCGCGTCATGTCCTCGGCGGGTATGTCCACAATTTTACGTGCTATCCAGTTGCTTGAGTACATCGCATCTAATGTGGAAAAATCACCGAATAACGGGTAATCCCACTTGTTGTGCGAGCGTTTAGAATTTGGACCACCTAGACCTGTCATAACGTTACTAAGCCCGTCAAGCGTCGGTGGTGGAATTGGTACGATGTCGGTCATGTTATACGGTACTCAATGAATCGGAATTATTAAGAGTATATCAACACTTGACACGTTGCGCTACTATCGACTATAGTGACGATGCAGTCAATTAAATAGGTGAGATAGAGTGATGAGAACGATTAAGAAAGGTCAGCACATAACTTTCGCGGAAGGTGAATATTCAGACTATTGCGTCGAGGCTTTAGTGGTGTCGATAGTTGAATTCGATTTAGACGAGTTAAAATCTGAATGGGAATCTGAACATACTAGCGATAAGGAGACACCAAACCTTTTCAAAAACCGCGATGAGCGTCGGGTCACTGGTACAGCTTTCCTACCTTGGCTAGTATCGAAGGGTTTGGTTGAGGACGTGGATTACATTGAGATACACGTAGGTTCTTATGGTGAGTCAAATATTCAGGTGTATTGTGATGACTAACCGAACCAATCAACCTTACACGAACAAAGAGTTGCGTTACATGTGTGACGCAACGAAACAAGGCGTTACACCCGATCAGATTGCAACGACACTTGGTCGTACAACGAAAGGAATTGAACTACAGTTACACTTGAAAGGTATCAACAAGACGAAACGAGTGCGTAAATTCACACCAACGCAGTGCGGTCGAATCATCGTGAGTAGAGACAACAAGCGTCTAGCACTTGAAATGGGTGTAACGACTAAACAAATTACCAGGAAACGAGCTGGTATGAAACACAGGATTAAGAATGATGCAAATAACCGATAACCGCGAAGCGTACGCAAAGCGCGAAAAGTCGTTACGCTTCCAACAACCATTCGAGGCGTTTTCGCGTGATACCATGAGTTACATGGAGCGTGTGGCGCGCGGTCAACGCTTCCAACATAAATTACGCGTAGAGCTTGAAGTTAAACGACGTAGGAGTCTTAAAAATGAAGATTAAAACAAAACGCGGCGCTCGTCGCATTCGTAACCAACGTGTAATCACCCGACGATTCGTGACAACTGATTACACTGGTTGTTCGTACATAACGGCTGGTAAACTATACCGTGTGATAAGGGTATATCATGAAGATAACAACCCTATATTTTCGATAGTGGATGATGAGGATTGTGAAATCAACCCACTGTTTAAAGACTCCAACCACCTCGATGGTCACGATTGGCAGTGGGGAGTTATTTAACCCAGTCTTTCAACGATGGGCGCTTATGGTCGAGCATTTGGTCAATAGCGTCAATCATCGGGTCAATTTGGTCATCGTGGGTTTTGAAGTCACTTTGAAGCCCTTCACACTCCGCTAAGAAATCGTTAAGCCACGGCGCGTCCTTCGGTAATTTTACATAACCTGATTCAATGTAACCCTGTACGTCCATGAAGCGCGTCAGCTTATCGGTGTTACGCTGTATCGCCATAACAGGTATTAACGGTTTCGTGGATTTACGTATCTGTTGTATCAGACCCGTGCCGCTCGCTTTGTCCTCGACCATCAACTTACGACACGATAAACCGTGAATGTGTTTCGCTTTTTGCCAAAACGCTACGCAGCGTTTCTTCAGCTCGTCACTTTCCCACTTGCCACGAATCATATCGATGAGATACAAGTACCTGTCGTTACCGAGACCCCAATGTTCAAACACTGAGAAATCGTTTCGTTCTTTCGTCTTCTGAGCCGTATCGCCGATGATGTACGAGAATTTCATTTTAGGGAGTATATCGTACTCGCCGAACCATTCAGACTTAATGAGTGAACCACCTTTAGCAGTGGGTCGTTGTTGGTACAACGCGTTCCATGTAAGCGAGCCTGACGCCTTACACTGGTCGACGAAACCTTGCGGCATACGCTCAGGGAATAGTATTTCCCCAGGTTGACGTAACGTGTACGTATCGCCGTTGAGCTCGTGGCGCTCTGGTACGTCGCTGTCCCATTCCATAGGGAACGAAACGACTCGGAACTCTTCACCACCTTCACGCGCTCGCTCAAGTAGCTGACCGGCTAAGTCGTTTTTGTGCCAACGCGTTAAGATGATGATAATCCCGTTAACCTTCGGGTCTCGTCGAGTATAAAACGTCGTTTCGTACCAATCGATAACCGTTTCCTGGTACGCAGGGCTCGACGCTTCTTTGTAATCTTTTGCGGGGTCGTCAATGATACCGATATTCATACCCTGACCGGTGATACCACCACCCACACCGGCCGCACGATACGTACCGCCAGCGAGTGAGCCATCCGCTTTAATCGTTTCCCATTCATCTACCGATGTACGGGCATCAGATTTAAGAGTGCCCATTTGCGCGTCGGGGAATACGTCGACGTGCTGCTCTGATTTCACAATGCGTTGTGTATCACGTGACATTTTGAACGCAAGCGGTGAGGCGTACGACGCGGCGATGATGTTCCAGTTCGGATACTTACCCATCGTGTATGCCGGTAGGCGTCGTGAGGCTAGTTCAGACTTACCTGAACGCGGTGGAGCGAATATCATGAGGCGCGGCGACTTACCGTCCGCAACGTCTAAAAGGAATTGGTCAAGCTCAGCGCATAGCAGCTCGTTAAACCAACCTGTTTCGTACGTTGGGTTCGTGTAGAGCGTGTAACCCATGAGGGATTCACGCGCCTGTTCGATTGCTTCGCGTTTAAGCGTTTCGTAAATCGCTGCGTTACTGATCACGCTTACCACCCAACTGGTTATGGTAACGACCCAACCCTAACGCTTTGAGTTTCGTTTCGAGTTCTTCGTCCGGTACGTCTTGAGTTTGTATCGGTGTGCCACCCGGTCCGCTAATTTCACTCTTCGTCGGTGCGTTGTATCCACACATATCAGCGATTTGCTTACGAGCGGCTAACGAATCGTACAGTGTAATCTCTAAACCGTTTTTAGTTTGTTTAACGGACTTAATCGCACTGCGAGCACCTTCGGGTATTTCGTCAATTGATTTCACATGTACCGATGAGTTAAACACTTCAAGCCCCGATTCCATGTCAACGCTAGGACGCTCTGTAAAGCTCACCACGTCGTCTATGGTCGTTCGGGCTATGGTCGTAAGGCCCATGAGGAGTTCGTCGCGTGAGAGTACCGCTGAGGCGATTTCAGGCGATGGTTCGACCGCCATTGTCGATAGGAAGTGCTTGACGAGAGGATAGGATAGGATTTGATTACCCAAGTCTTTACGGTGCGATTCGTTCTTACATTTCCCGCCGCCGATGCGATGAGCGTCCGCAGGTTCGTTTCCAGCAAGCGAAGCAAGCGCAACGCCACGTTGTAATTTCGTAAGCGCGTCGTAAGCGTTAAGTTGTTCATCGGTCAATTCAACCGACCGTCCTTCCAATTCCACAATCATAGTTCTAGCCCATTTCGTAACATACGCTCAGTATATCCACAAACGCACAGCCTCGCAACAATCCGTACCACACCCCATACGTACACCCAACAAATCGAAACAGCGGGGTTATCCTAAGTCCTTGAAACTTATATTATATATACTCTTTACCCCTTTACCCCTTTAAATATAAGAATAGATAGTAAGAGAGAGAAGAGTATTAGAGTATACGAGTATGATACATACATATCATACTGTACGATAATAATAATGAGTGATTTATAGAAAGGAAGTACGAAAAACGATGGGTAAATAAGGTGAAACGCTACAACCCGCGTCACCATTGGGCTACAAGCACACCTAACATAAATTCCCCACAGTGTGAAATCTGGGGTATTGACTTACGTCATACTATCGAATTATAATAATTGCTCGAATTACTTAATATTACCAGAGGAGTATGATAACGTGCCGCACTACTATTTTCCCAACGGGGATGTATCGTTGCACCCAACGAGCTACGAATTGGCGTGTGAACTTAAATCGAAGCGCTACGATGAAGGGATAAAGTGTAATAAATGTAAAGCTCGTTTCACTAGCAGGTACACAAAGAACCAAGCGTGTGCCGGTTGTGCACAGTTAAAAGCGGGTGATTTTTACAATTTATGTAAGCGTCACATGCACATGTTTTGCAGTAATCCTGAAGGTGGGTGGGTGAGTAAAGTATCCGCTGGCGTCCTTCGACCAATTGATGAAGACGTGTGGGATGAGATGATCGATCTCGCCTATATCTATCAACAGAACCAACACACAGGTGAGTTCACAGTATCCGAAACGCCGTGTAAAACACACGGGCATTACGGACTTAAACGACACGGTAAATGTTATCAGTGTCAGCAAATGGTGACGAAACTGACAGCGCGTCAACAAGCCATACAGGATGGTAAGACGTGGTATATGCCAACGGTCGACTGTCCGAAATGTGGTGAGCGAGCTCTTAAAAATATTCACAACGGCGCGTGTCAAGGTTGTAACCCGCCACGCAAGGACACTCGCACTCCCACAATGGAAATGATGGATAACAACCCCGACATGGTTATAAGTCGCGAAGAAGCGCGCGACCTCGAAATGACAGTATACCGTACTGGTGAAGAGTGCGTTAACGGCCACGCTGGGTGGCGCTACGTATCAACAGGTAATTGTATTGATTGCCGTAAAAAAGAGAGTGTATAGCATGACCCCACAACAAGCGTTAGGTATTATTAACCGTGAACCGGTTGGTGGTGCTCACTACTACAGTACAGCTCGTGACAGGTTTTACAAAAACTACGGTGATGAGTGGTTATCGTATTACAACGACGAATGGAATTTGCACACGTCGATACTCCGCTCAACGCGAATGACACTCATACCAATGTGGAAGCTATTAGAAATAGTAACTGATTTTAAAGTACTGTAACCAAACACTAGGCGCTCTCCCCTGAGCGCCAAACACTCAACGACTCGTAAACTTACTCAACAACCCAGCGACCACACCAGTCGAACCACCGTTTAACGCGTCCACACGGTCTTTAGACTCTTTACGAAGTATACCAAAGTATGCGTAAAGCAACCCAACGAACGGACCGACTATCGCCGCGACAAACGGCCAACCATTAACGACAGCCGCAACCATCGTCTCATCACCCGCAATCACAGCATATGTGAATACCGACACGACAGCAATCGAACAGAACGCCAAGATACGAAACGCACCTAACGCTATCTTAGGGCGTGTAGTGTGTTGACTCGTTCGCTCAGCGTTAAGCATCGCTTGGAGTGTGTCACCCTTAACACGCATCGTGTCCGCTTCAACCTGTGCAAGCTTAACCGCAGCGAGCGGGTCGGACTTCACAGCACTTAACACCGCGTCAGGGTCTTCACTCACTCCAAACGCTTTCGCAATAAGCGCACCAAGCGCACCACCAGCGGGACCACCTAACGCAGTCCCCAACAACGGCGCGTACTTCGCAACCTCTCCACCAACATCAGACCAACTCATAATATTCCCCTCATCAAACGTAAAAAACCCGCACAAGGCGGGTTACAGTATAACATGGTGTTCGGGTATCACAATTCCCCCGCTTGCCAGGCTATCCAATCGGACACGTAACGCGCAGCGGTTGCTTTACCCGCTTCGGTATTCCACACGCGCTTAGCGTACGCACCCATACCTAACACATCGTCGGGTATCGGATGAGGGTCCATAGCGATAAGATGACGCGCTAAGAATATCGAATAGCGGTCGCCATCTTCAACGTGTGACCAGTCGCGAGTAATACCCAACGCACTCGACGTCTGTGCAATTGTATCGCTGTTATCCCATATACTATCGTGTGTATCGGGTTCAATCTGTAACACGCCACGAGCCGGACCACCACCCATCTGCACACGTAACACACCGCCCAACGACTCATGCGCACATATCATACAGATAAGCTCAACGGCTTCAGGTTTGAACATACCTTTACGCACTTGCCCCATTTCGATAAGTACGTCAATTACTTGCTTCCTAAACGTTTCGTATTTCATGATAACACCTCACATTCTGAACCTAGTCGGAACCACCACACATTATTATCAGAAATTCGCCAATTTAAAGTAGCTCCAATACGTTTCAACTCAGCACTTGTTATAGTAGCAACGTCACCCATACCACATTCATGTTCAATAACACCTTCAACCTCGACAGGGAATTTAACAAAGTCGAGAAAATCCCAACCACCATCGTTTAGTAACTTAATTTTCATGAGAAATACCACCCTATAAACACGTAGAAAACTGCACATATACCAGCGAGTGAAACAGCCGCTTGAACTACGTCACCACTATAACCGTCGTCGACAATCTCGTCATGATGTGGGATTATACGAACGATAAACTCATCAGCAACACAACCCTGACGAATTTTAATAGCGTGAGACCCGAAGCGCTCGCAACACTGCCACGCTTTGTCGATTTCTACGAGAGTCGCACACACTTTAAATTCGGTGTTAACCGGTATAGCTGTTAAGACTTCGGAAAGATAGCTCACGATACCACCTCGAAAAAGTGACAGTCACGATAGAAGAAATACTGAAAATCGTCATTAGCGAAATATTCAGGCTCTACCTTATGCAACTCTAAACCACTAACATAAACATCACCGTCACGGTCTAGTTTAGCATCGATCACAAAAGGTAGTGTCTCACTTCTGAAAGGGTAGTAACCTTCTTCAAACACTCTTATTTGAACAGCTTGCACGGTTGTTTCTCCTGTTTCGTTAAGTTATGTCTAGCGCGTAACACGTCGGTGGGTTTCTTACACTCAGGGCGGTCGTCGTCCGATACATCCCATTGAAGTCCACACCACCCGCAGTGCATCTCGTCGTTACAGCGAATCGCTTTACAGTTATTCATTACTAACCTCGCGATACGGCGCGTTAAGTGTGACTAGAGCGTCGTTGATTCTAGTCTCCGAATTAGACTGAAGGATGAAAACGGCTTCGGTCATTTCATCTTCCATTTCTTCAACGGCACCTTCAAGCGTCTTAATACGCTCGTCACGCTGCTCAACGTCCGCACGTAGTTTGTCGATAATCGCTTGAATCTCGTCACGCTCCCCGAATTGATTACAACATTTATTGATGATGTCACATGGCGTGTCGTCCACCTCAATAACAATGTATTCATCGTCTGAGAAAGACCACTCATAGGCTAGAGTTGGTTTAGCGCCAGCCGATTGTAAATGTTCAGCTAGTATCTGAACATAACCTTCACCTTTCCTGATCACGTCGAAAATTATATTGTAATTAAAATTCACATTATCTAAGAACGTGTAAGAGTTATACGGTCCTAAGTTTTTAAGCTGTACTTTCATACCTACTCACTCTCTATTAATTAGCGCCACGGAATGTGACGCTTTTTTACACTTTAACCGTTAGTGACGGATGTGTCAACTGTTTGAGCTAATAAATCACCTTGCGCCGCTGCGTAACATCGCGCAACCTCCGCACCACTCGTTAAGTTACTGTGAATATGACCAGCACGAATATAAATACGCGGTTTACCACCTTCACACGGTATAACGTTATTAGCGCGGCCATTATGTAACGCTGGGTGGTAGTCGTAACCAATCGAGCGTAACAACTCGCGATGTTTACCAGGTGGTAACATATTGTCCTTACGAATATCTTTAAGTAATTTAGAGAACGCAAAGCTACTAATCCAACCACCAGCAAAACCCGGACGGTCTTCTTCAATCGCTTCAAGCACTTCTTGTTCTATACGACCCATACCAATCGAAGCAGCTTCAGCGGTGCTTGACGTATCCGGCGCAGTCTGACAACTCATCGTTGGGTTAAACTCATTAGGTATCGCGTATTCGTTAAGGAAGTGTGACACCTTAGCGTAACCGTCTTCGTTGTCCAACCAGTTGTAGATCTCCGAGAAGTATTTACCGTCCATACCGTCGCGTATGAGGTCGATTTTTTCTTGTTGTGCTGAATAAAACACACAGTAGCGGCGATCCTTCGTTGCGTCCTTGATACCGTCTTTATGGTTCGAGTTGAACATAAAATTACAACAAATATTGTGCATCGCTTGGTCAGTATTCATCGCACGTTTAGCCAGTCGCTTATTTGTGATCATAGGTTTAAGCGTTTCAATCATTTCAAGTTTATTAGACGGTACGTAAATATCTTCAACGCCGATGAACAACGTATTAAATAACCACGCGTTAAACTTCTCACTAATCTCTAAAGCTGGTGGCATGTGTGTATAACGCTCACCGATGGCGTAAGCTACGCAACGAGTGAAAAGTGTCTTACCATTACCAACCACACCTTGTAATAGTGGTGCCCATTGGATTTTATACCCTTTATACTGAACACATGCTGCCATGTAACTAAGCAGTATCGTTTGGTCGCGCTCATCAGGTAACACTTTCGACAAGTGAGTTATAAACGGTTTGATGTCACCCGACACCGTGTGAATATCGATGGGCACGTACGTATTAACGTAGCGCCATCCGTCAATTTCAACGATAGCGCCTTGCTCTATATCAGGGCGGAACGTCATCGAATCAGCTTTAGGAAAATGCATTATTTGAGACTCGGTGAACGCTTCCCATGCTTTCTTAGTCGTCTTCTCACCGTCCTCACCCGCTGCGAAATTGTAACCACCGTACATAGCGTTAAACTGTTCAGGTTTAAGTAACGCACCGTTGGCACAAAAGATACGGTTAACCTCGGCAATATACACACAGCCTTTGAACAGCTCGACTTGCTTGTCGGCCGCTAGTAACTGATAACCGTCACGCATGACAGGTTCAAGCACAGTTGTAACTTCTGTGACTTCCGTTGTGGATAAACCCACCGCGTAAAAGCTACCTTGGCGCGCTACAGCGTTTGTAATAGTGCGTTGCATGTACGACTTGTGGTAATCCCATTTGTCACGCACGAGTGCGGACTTACGCATTAACGACTCGATACGCTCACAGTTACCACCCGTCCAGAATGCTAAGTGCTGAGCAAGTGCAGCATCAGCACTCGAACGGTCGTACTCACCCTCAAGCGTGTCGTGCGGGTAGCCACGTGATAACACGGAGGCGTTACCAGTCCACAAGTCTTTGAACGACACTTTAGTCGGTTCAGCACCGAACATCACAGCCACTTCTTTAGGTTTCGACGCGAGTGCTTTCTCGATTAAGTCCGCGTCGTCTTTAGGCGGGTTAGAGTCTTCAACGTGTGTCGTTGACCATTCGCCTGTAACGTGCTCGGGGTCTTTACCAGCGAAATACTGTGTAACAACCGACGATAACCCGTCAGTCACGTGTGAAGCGTCACCACTTACACCGTTACCTGTCAACGCGATGAAACGTTCAGAGGTGTAAAGCTCGATACCTAGCGCGATGTTCTTACACTTATGCTCAGGCTCAGCACCTTGGTACGACCCTATAATGTGTAAACCTGTACCACTGTGTGAAATCTCAACAGCTGCACCACTTAACTCGGTGCATAGCTGCGTAGCGAGTGGCGACCACTGACCATCGTAAGCGCCGTCAACATCTACACAGTAAAAAGGGTCGTTCGATGTGAATACAAACCCAACACCGTAATTATCACCAAGTAGCTGAGCGCTACTGATAGCTGTGTCAGGGTCTAACCACACGTTAGGGTTGTGAGCGTCCGTCACGTTACCGGTAATGTCGCAAGGGAACTTGTCGAATTTACCAGGTCGTGACTTACTCGCCACGGCTTTCCACAATACGAATTGTGCGTAGGCCCGTAACGCATTAAATGATTGTGGGAGTTGTTGCATATACTACTCCCCGTATTCGTCGCTGATACCGTTGCTGATCAACCAATCCATCGCTTTACGTTTTAACGCATCATCAGCACCGTGAGCGATACGACAACCCGAAGCGATACCGTGAGCGATGATAGGTAACTCGGCGCGGTGTATCGCTGCTCGCATAACTGCACGGTGTAACTGGTTCATGGTGTTAAACACTTTACTAACCAAACCCGTGGAAATACCACCCTGCTCGGCGATACGTTCACGCGTTACAGCGTCGTAACCCTGTTTAATAGCGATATCCATCGCAACACCTAAAATATGCTCGCGACGTGCTTCTGGTTTCATTCTTGTTCTACGGTCTGACATGTTATTCTCTCTTTAAATTAATGACTAGATGGTCAATATAAGCGCGCGTGACGGACTTGTCAACTATTTATTAGACGCTAACTTACCGTCACCATACCAAGCCGCGATAATATCGTTTATCTTGTCGGTTAAGTCTTCACGTTTTAACCACAAATGAGCGTTACCATTCTTAAACGCCTTTATTTTAAAGTAATCGTCCTCGTACTCCATGGAGTTGATCACCTTGCGCATTGACTGACTAAATAAATGCTCTTTAAATTCCACACCGTCCAGCGTCCTAACGACACGGTCAAGGTCATTCATTTCTGGTTCTTGGTTGTAATTAACAGATAGGCTACCGCAGAAAACAGTAAACCAGTTGCGAAGTATTATCTTTTTACCAATTTTAAAAGCGTCATTGGTTTTATAGTTTGCGCCAAGGTTTCTAAATAACTCAACTATACCCCGATTCATGAACGTTTCGGCTTGTTGGTAGCTACTTAAAAGTGTGCTTCTCACGTTATCAACGGTAAACGCCGGCGGGTTTTTCTCTAGTGAGTCGCTAAACTCTTGACGCGCCTTTTTATCCATGTATTTATTAAACCCAGTTAGCTCGATTGTTTGACGCCACATTCTTCGGTCAACGTCTTTTTTAAGGACTTCTATCCCGTGATAACCTCTAAATTGATGTACCGGAAAAATATAGGTACCAACGCTTTTACATTGTTCCTCAGCTTGCTGTTTGAGTTTATCCATGTGTGTTAACGTTAGAATAATCTCATCACGGTCTTTTATTAATTCTTCAACTGTCTTAGGTATCATTAAATCTTTTCTGAACGCCATTTACTCACCCTCTTTAAATATTACGACACGCACTTCACTGTCTGGTAAAACCCACATACGCATCGACCCCGCAGTGATGTCACACTCACCAAACAAATCGCTTGGGTCTTCGGGTAACTCTACGGGGTCGGTTAGTGGTTGCGACGCTGAGTTGTGCCACAGTTGAAGCGTTATGGGGGTCATAGTGACCCCACATCATTACAAAAACACGCATCGCCACCAAGCGACACGATAAGTTCTAAAAACCGCAACTGTGCATTTTCGCGCTCAGTGCTTGTATATTTCCAATCGGTGCGTTTAACTTCACGCGCGACAAACTGACCAATAGTACAACCAACCATGTTAGGTGTGATAAGTACGGGACGTATTCCAATCAAGTCTGCAGACTTAATCGCTTTATTCATCGCCGCTGAGTCATTCGCCAAACCGTAACGTATTAAACGCCCCCGCTTATCTTCACACGCCCCCACATTGTTGCGCCAGACTCGCGCCCCCACGTTACTAGCCTCAAGACGTACAGCGTTCAACACAGCCGCTTCGCTCGCACCGGTCATAGAGTGAGGTACGTCCGTCGGCTGCGTGAATAACTGTTGCAAATCTTCGAGCGCTTCGGGCGTTACGCCGTGACGCTTCGCCCATTCGTTAAGGTGTATCATTCGTTAACCCGCCGTACTTTCAATATCAAAAGGGAATTTAAGACTGAAAAGTTCTGATTCGCTATAATACACACAAGCTCCTTTATCTGGTGCCTCTCTTTGAATGTTCTCATATTCTCGACATTTTTCTTCATCATAAACAGTCACATCGTCATCACCTATAGTGAACGAACTAAGTTTTTTCAATCTGGATTTATTTCTAATACTTGTCGGTGCTGTATCTAAATAACTCTGTAGACCCTCAAACCACTCAACTTCTTTTCTTGTTAGTTTCATTTCGTCATCACCTTATCATTTATGACACCGTGGTCACTTTACGCACTCAAATTACCAATGTCAAGCGCGACACGTTCACTTAACGCTAACGACTCACTCGACCCGAGTGCCTGGGCGCTTAACCAGTCCACACCGTAACGCAGATAAAAACGTCTAAATATCTCACTATCTGAACGACCCGCCGCACGATGATGACCCGCCCAAACCGCTAAGATTTCGCGCAGTGCTTCAAGCGCTTGTTGTTGTGCTTCAAGTTTCGCAGCGAATCGACGCGAGTGTGCAGCGATGTGTAACGGTTTGGTATGTTTCGCTGCGAGTTCCATCCGATACTGTGCAATTGCGTCTTGTAGCGGCATGTCCACACGTGCAACCTCTCCGCGCATCTGTGCGAGCGTATCGGCGTCAAGCTCCGTCAAGTCACCGTCAACGAGTTCAGGCTCTTTACGGTCGGCCGGTGCTGGTTTCGGTATAGGTGTGTCACAAAACGGACAGACTGTAAGGTATTTCTCGTAGACGCTATAACACTCTTCGTTCATACACGTACGTAACGGTGTAGCGTCATCGCCACCAGCGCCACGTTTTTCACGTCTGTCAAGTGTCCATTCGCGCTTAGCGTCGGGTAGCCCGTGGCGCATCACGTTACCCGCGTGGTCTGAATAGATACCAAACTCTTTACCTTCCGTTAGTCGCAACATACGTCCGAAACGTTGACAAAATAAACCGTAAGACTGTGTGGGGTAAGCGTCCTGTACAACTTCAATCGCTGGAAGATCGAAGCCTTCATCGAAAAGCGCTACATTTATCAACACCTGGAGCTCACGACGAGCAAAACGGTCTATAGATTTGTTACGAATATCGTCGGGTGTTGAGCCGTTTAACGATTTAGCGGCTACGCCCGATTTAATAAATTGTCGCTCTAACTCTTCGGCCGCTTTAACGCTCGGAACGAATACAACGGATAACATGCCTTTAAACTTACTTAGGTACGTTTCAACCACGTCACCAACTACACGTTTTGTTTTGTCGTCCGCTACGATTAGACCCGACCCCTCAACGGCGTCGCGTAAGTCGTTGGTGTTGTACTCACCTGTGGACTTACTAACCTTAACAGCACCCATACGACCCGACAAGTCTGACGGTGGCGCAAAGATACGATACTCTGTTAAGAATTTCTGGTTTATTAAGTCGCGCATAGTTGGACCGATAACCATTTGGTCGAACACCCCATCATGATGACGACCCAACCCTGCACCATCGGCGCGACACGGTGTAGCGGTCACACCTAAACCTTTAGCACGACCGAACAAGTCGACCGCTTTCATCCATTTGTTACGTTTACCACCAACCGCCGCGAGGTGATGCGCTTCGTCCGTTATCCACAATGTAACCGTAGGTGCGTAACGTCTTAAACGGTCTGATAGGTCTTTAGGTGGTTTTTTACCGAGTAACGAACCGTGAGGCGCTTTGTCGACTTGATGGGGTTGACCCCATCTCCCGTTTTCGCGTGGACCGTATAACCATTTAGATTTGTCGGCGCGTGTCTCAGTGAATAAATCACCATCAACACCCGACCCGTTCCAACTCATAATCGTATCAACACCGGCCACCGCTGCGACTGCGTTAGGGTTGTAAAACGACTTGCCGATTTTAGACATGTGAGATTGTACGACTTGACGGATAACCGAGTCGGGACCGATGATACGATGCTCTACACCGTTACGCGCTAGCGCAAGTGATATTTGCCCGACAAGCTCCTGGCGATGCGCAATGGTACAGCTCGCCCCGTTGTGGTTCATTATCACAGCGGATAGTAATACCGTTTTACCCATACCTGTAGGACCAACGGCAAGCACGTTACGCACGCCTGAACCCCACAGTGTGTGTATCTGTTCGTACATGTCCTGTTGATACGGTCGCAACTTGATAAGCGCCTGAGTAACAGCAAGTCCGACACGCGATTGAATAGGTTGATTCATCTGATGCGCCCCGTAGCTCTCATTTTAGCTTCTTGAAATTGTCCACCCGTAAAACCCATGTCACGCGCGTAACTACGTAACTCAGACCACATTTTACGAGCGTCACGGTCGTTAAGGTTTTCCGAGTCTCGATAATACTTGTCGAAAGCTTCGTCCAACGCAACGCTGCGTGGGTCACGCTCCCAAGTACACATGTATAAACGTTTAAATTCTTCAGGTGTCATGATCATTCCCAATTCCTCGGTAAGATTGTTATAAGTGTGCGATTATGTGACGTTACAACGAAGATGCAAAGCTCCGTAACATAGTAACGTCTGTCGCGTCTGATACGCACGCCAAGTGTGCGAACCTTGTTAGGTTTCCATTTAGTGGCCTTACGGAACTCGGCGATGATACCACCTTTAATCCGTTTCTCGAATCGTTGCCGCCAGCGAACCCCCGCGTGTTTAGTTATTATCATAAAACACCTATGAGGCGTAAAAACGCGTACAATGCGCAAGCGTTGGTCACACGTAAATAACGCTTCTCGCGCTCGATTGTCATGTCACATTCGTTGATAATAACGGCACATATTATGAATATTATGAATATTACCAGGTCTAATAGCATCATAAAATATCGACCCAGATAATAAACGTATAAATACACAACACAAAGAATGTTAAGTCCGCTACAAACTCAACGAGCTTACTTAACCAACCCTCTCTACGTGTGTAACGTCTTAATATGGCAGCTACGAGTAACGCTGTTGTAAGTATGAAATATAGTGATGTCATTTTACACATCCCACTCTTGATAGTAATAATGGTTATCACCTTCTTGATCACCAGGTATGTTACGATGGTCGAAAGTATCTTCATAACTTAACACTGGTAAACATTCCTTTTCTCGCTCGTCGATTAATTTTTGTAAATCCGACCCGACATCCTCAAGCGATTCGAACGTGTCGTAATCGTAACGTACTAGAGTTAACGTATAAACTTTCATTTTATTTCTCTTTAAGTATTGACTGAACCGTTACTATACGTTTATAGTGACCGTGTTGTCAATAACCAACTACGAGGAATTAACCAAATGACACAAATTAAAATCGAAGTACCAGCAAACGACCACATCGCACTTTCAGCGATGGCCGACGCCTTACAACGTATCGCCACTGAACGTCACGAGCAGGACGTGTTCAGTGGTTTAGTTAGTAAAGCCGAGGAAGGTTACTCTACTGATGACGATAATGAGCTAGACGAAGTATTCGCACAAGCTAAACAAACTTTATCGACTATTAACGATATGGTTGACGACGGTACTCTTATTCGACCTGACCATGACGAAGAGCTTGAAGCGTCTATCCATCACGAAAACACTAAACACGACGAAGCGTTCGAAGAAGTTGTGAACTCGACACTCGACGAGGACGGTATCCCACACGATAAACGTATACACAGTAAAGGTGCTACACGTTTAGCCGACAACACGTGGCGTTTACGTAAGCGTCCAGCCGATAAGACCGAAGAAGAGTGGACGGCTTACATCGACTCAGTTAAAGCAGAGCTTAAAGCTGTGCAAGATATTCCGGTAACACCGCCTGAAGCAGAGTTCACGGAGCAACAAGCGATAGATGTTATCGGTAATGCTAACGATAACCCTATGGACATTGTCGAACCACCTGTTACGACCGGTACGCCAGTAGCACCCGTAACGCCTCCAACGAGCTTAACGCCTCCTGTAGTCGAAGCGGACAAACCAAAAGTAACGACGTTTCAAGAATTAATGCTTTACATGACAAGTGACGCGAAGAAGCGTGGGGCTGATAACGACATGATTAAAGCGACATTATTAGAAGTTGATCCAGCGCTTACAGCAATCCCACTGATTGCCACACGTGCCGACCTAATCCCTAAATTCGTAACAGCACTAGAGGCGAAGTTATCATGAATAACTTAATGTTAGATATTGAAACGATGGGTACAAACCCTAACGCGGCTATAATGGCTATTGGTGCCTGTTACTTTGACCCGTTAACCGGTGAAATAGGTGATACTTTCCACGAACAAGTTAACCTTGATTCATATGGTGAGATAGACGCACCTACTGTTATTTGGTGGATGAAGCAAGACGATGAAGCACGTTCAAAGTTTTACGATAACGGTAACGCTCGTCACATTAACGAAGTACTTCATGATTTCGCTAAGTTTGTAAAACGTGGTGTTCAAGTGTGGGGTAACGGTATTGCTTTTGACAATGTGAAAATTGACAACGCGTACCGTAGTCGAGGGTTGAAAACACCGTGGGATTTTTGGAACGACCGAGACGTTAGGACGATGGTTGAACTCGGCAAAATAAAAGGTGTTGACCCAAAACGTGACTTGCCTTTTGACGGTGTTAAACATGACGCGCTTGCTGATGCTATTCATCAAGCTAAATACACATCTTTAATCTATCAGGTGCTAGCACTATGAGCAAATCACCCTTAGCGCCGCACAACGCGGCGACATGGGTACATTGTACGGGCAGCGTTAAGCTGTCCCAACAATTCCCACGAATCGAAACAGACCGTAACAGCGAATCAATGTTAGAAGGTCGTGCGTTTCACGAAGTAGCGCAACGTATTTTAGAATCGTTTAAAGATGGTGTCGAAGGTGAGTTAGTCGGTCGTCACGAACTTGTCGATACGTTAAGTCGTGACAATGTACTCATCACCGACGAGATATACGACGCGGCGCTCGAATACGCTAACGACGTCTTAAAGTTTTGTAACTCGAACGGCTCGTTAAAAGCTTTACAAGTTGAGCAACGTATCGAGCTAGACGATATTATCGAAGGTATGTACGGTTACTGTGATACTTGGTGCTTCTCTAAATCCACAGGTGAGTTAACCTTATGGGAAGGTAAGTACGGTCATAAACGTGTCGAAGCGTTTGAGAACTGGCAGTTAATAACGTACGCGATGGGTATTCTACGTTACCTCGGCATCGACGGGCACGCAGAGCAACACATCAAAGTATCGTTACGTGTGGCACAACCACGTGTATTCCATCGTGACGGGTGTATCAGTCGTTGGGACGTTACAGCGTCCGACCTACGTGGATATTTTAACACGTTAATCGAAGCGGCCAACGAATCGTACAGTGATGATGCTAAGTGCGTGACATCCGAGTCGTGCTTCTATTGTCCCGCTCGTTACGCTTGCGACGCGTTTCGTGATAATACGATGGGGTTAGTCGACCAAGTCGGTAATGTCACAGGTTCTTCGTTGTCGGGTCACGAGTTGTCGATACAGCTTCGCATACTGCAACGTGCGTCTAAACAGGTTAAAGCGTTGTTAAGTTCGTATGAAGAACAAGCAATCGCACAGTTGCGTAACGGCGAGCAATTACCAGGTTACAGTATCGAACAAGGTAAAGGTCGTAAGCGCTGGAAGAAAGACACACCTGTCGACGAAATCATAATGATGGGTGAACTAATGGGTGTTGACCCTCGTAAACCTGTGGATTTAGACACACCAACAAAATTAATTAAATTAGGTATTGACGAGACCGTCATCAATCTCTATAGTGAAACACCATCAACAGGCTTAAAGCTTGTTGAAATGAGCGGCGCAAAGTTGCGTAACATTTTTAGAAATATTAAACAGGATAAATAACATGAACCAAGTTCAAAGAATTGTAGAAAGTAAAGCACCGTTACACGAAATGTCAGACCGCACGTACAAAGGTAAAAGTCCTGAGTACACAACGGTTACAAACCCTAACACGGGTCGTGACGAAATTATTAAAACGGCTAAAGGCATCCCTTTCGTTCGTGTACAGCAAGCTTAAACCAACACTTTAATTAATATTAACGCGTCACATTCCGTGGCGCACAGTCAACTAAATAGAGAGAAATAACATGTCAGTATCAAAAGAAAACATTGTAGTACAAGGTCGTATCGTTATGGGTCATCCTATCAAGCGTCAACAAATGACGGATGATAAAGGTAATAAGTTACAACACGACGACGGTTCAGCGAAGACTCAACACTTTTTTGTTGTTGCTATCCCTAAAGGTGCTGAAACAGATTGGAAACAAACTGAGTGGGGTCAAAAAGTTGTAGCTGTGGCGGGTCAAGGTTATCGCAACGGTGAGATTAACCGCCCTGATTTCTCTTGGAAAGTTGAAGACGGCGATTCACAAATACCGAACAAAAAAGGTCGTAAGAATATCGACACAGAAGGTCACGCTGGTCACTGGATTATCAAATGTACAACGCAGTACGATTGCCCATGTTACCCGTATAACAAGTATTCACCGTTTGACGCTATCACTGATGATAACACGGTTAAAAATGGTGATTACTACATGGTTAGTATTGAAGTTGCTGATAATACCAATAAAGGTGCACCGGCTCAAACGCCAGGTGTGTACATGAATCCTAAAGCCACGGTGTTTATTCGCCCAGGTATTGAAATAGTCGGTTCTGGTAGTGTAAACGCTAATGAATTGTTCGGTGGTATCACAGTACCTGACGCACAACAACCAATGGCTAGCGCTCCACCAGCGCAACAAGCTCAAGCGACACCGAGCGCTACACCAGCCGCATCGACACCACCAGCACAGCAAGCACCTGTAACGCCGGCGCACGACTTGGTACAACCTCAAACACCTGGTAACGCTACACCACCGCCAGTGCTTGAAGCCCCTGTAGCAACTCCACCAGCTGAGCCGAGTTATAACGTACAAGGCACTGTGTACACAAAATCACAGTTGCTAGCAATGCCGGGTTGGACTGAAGCGCACTTAGCGGGTTTAACACAAGTTTAATTTTAACGCCCCGCTTCGTGCGGGGCTTATTTTAAGGAGTCTGACATGGACGCTCAAACGTACGAAATCTTACAGCAGTTAATTGAATGGCACAAAAACCGTGTAGATGGTTTGAATTTAATATTAGAAAAAAAAGACGCTGATATACAACTAGGTGATCAAACAATAAAAGCGGGTTCAGCGGTACATACAGGTGTGGTTATAGGTGTAACTGTAGCGTTAGATAGTCTTGGTGAATTACCAATCTCTTTCGGTGGTGACGAGGATGACGAGTGATGCGATACAATATAAAGTTAGTTGAAGAGTGGGCGCACGATAAGGGTTTGGTCGAAGAGTCAAACGATGCGTTACGTTCACAGTTTATTAAAGGTGTTGAGGAAGGTGGGGAGATATTCGACGCTATTCTCAATCGTGACAAGGACGAGCTAATCGACGCGATAGGCGATCGTTTAGTCGTTGCAACCATCGAGTGCCTTAACGCTGGTTTAGATCCTGTCGATTATGTTAAACGTGTTCGTTGTGATACTTGGACGTTATTTGACTCATTTGAAGAAGCCGTTAAATCGCGCGAAGCGTTACAAGCAGCTTGTCAATACGGGTCCGTACAAGGGCGATTAGCAAGGGCGGTCGCAAAACAGCAACCTATCAGAGGTCACATGGTTGACGTGGTGTATGAACTGAACAACATAACGTCACTACTATGTGTAGATATCGGTGAGTGTTATCGTATCGCTTATAATGTGATACGTAACCGCACAGGTTCAACGGTTGACGGGGTCTTTGTAAAAGACGAATAATTAAAACGACTGATAAGGCACTTTAAGCGTGTAAAACGTGGTTAAAGTGCCTTTTAAGGATTGTTAGTATGAATACCGAAGATAAGATTAAACGACTATCAACTTTATTAATTGAATTAATTGATACTTTAGACGGTGCTTGCACTTCTGATACTGAAGACAATGACCATTCACACAATTTATTCGATTCGGTCGATAACCACGCTTTTTGTAAGTTGCAAGACTCACTCAAGGAGTTACTATGACTAAATATCTTTCATTGTGTGAATGCGGGAAAACCTATCCTGGCGATATAGACAACTGTCCGCATTGTGGCGAACCTGAGTGGGCGTCAAGCGTCGCACCGATTAACCCGCGCGATTATGCTTACGATTTGGAAACGTACCCTAACGCGTTTACAGCTCGATTTATCCACATGGCGACCGATACGCGCTGGAAGTTTGAAATCTCGTATCGACGTAACGACCTAGCCGAGCTTATCGCGTTTGTATGGCAGCTCAAAGCGTGTAACGCTCGCGGCGTTGGTTACAATAACGTTGGGTTCGATTACCCTGTGTTACATCGTATCGTTATGCAACAGATGAACGACCCCCGCGCTATTTACGATTTAGCTATGAAACTTATCAAAGGTTCGAAGGACGAAAAGTTTGCGTTACAAGTTTGGGATCGTGACAGACTCTTCGATCAGTTAGACCTGATAATGGTGTGGCATTACAACAAAGAAAATCCAATCACCGGTACAGAGCCTACAAGTCTTAAAGCGCTTGAGATTGCGATGCGTATGGATGACGTTGAGGACTTACCGTTTGACGTTGGCACGGTCTTAACAGACGAACAGATTGACGAACTCCACAGGTACAACGAACACGACGTAATCGCTACGATATTTTTCTACGTACGATCATTGACGCAAATTAAACTACGTGAAGAACTATCGACCACGTTCGGTAAGAATTTTATTAACCATTCTAATACTAAAATGGGCGGTGATATTCTTATACACGAATGTGAAAAAGCGGGAATCGAGTTTTTCGACCGTGTTAATAACAAGCGTGTTAAACGCCAAACAATACGTCCGTCTATTAACCTCGGTGAATGTATATTCCCTTACGTGCGTTTCGAGCGCCCAGAGTTTGAAGCTGTACGCGCGTTACTAGCGAGTAAAACAATAACCGAAACGAAAGGCGTGTTTAAAGGTCTTAACGCTGATGTGGATGGTTTGAAGTATTATTTCGGTACTGGTGGTATCCATGCGAGTGTTGAGTCTCGTATATTCGAATCAAACGAAACGCACCAAATAATCGATGTCGATGTCGCTAGCTTCTACCCAAACTTAGCAATTAAAAATCGTCTACACGCTGAACATTTAGGTGTGGAGTTTTGCAACGCTTATGAAGGTGTTTATCACACTCGTAAATCGTACCCTAAAGGTTCACCAGAAAACGCGGCGTACAAAGAGGCACTTAACGCTGCTTACGGTAACAGTAACAATGCGTACAGTGTTTTCCTTGACCCCAAAGTGACCATGATGACCACATTAAATGGCCAGTTATTATTGTGTATGCTCGTTGAGCAGATGATAAAAATACCGGGTCTTGAAATGATTCAAGCGAACACGGATGGTATCACTTACTATTGCCCACGCGGATACATTGAACACACTCGAGCGTTATGTAAGTGGTGGGAACAGTTAACGTGTTTAGAGCTTGAAGAGGCGCAATATTCACGCATGTTTATTCGTGACGTTAACTCGTATATCGCTGAGTACGAAGGGGGCGGGTTAAAACGTATCGGTGCTTACGCTCATGAACGCATGGACGAAAACCCAGGCACACGTGAAGTACCTTACGGTAAAGACCCCAGCGGACTTGTCATACCTAAAGCAGCCGAAGCGGCGTTAGTACATGGTACGGATATTCGCACGTTTATCGAAAACCACGCTGATAATTACGACTTTATGTGTCGTGCAAAAGCGCCACGCTCGAACCGTCTTGTCATGCGTTGGCCTGAATACGACAACGCCGAGATAGACTTAGCGAATATCGTGCGTTACTACGTATCGAACAGCGGCGGTTCACTCGTTAAGATCGCACCACCTACAGGTGAGTTAGGTACGTGGAAACGCGCCGCAAAAGTATCGGACGCAACATACGCGGCAGTGCTTGCTGAGTTACATCAAGATGTGGATAACATGGATTCAATAGGCGGCACATACCTCGTGGATAATATGGACGCAAACGGCGTACCATGGGACGAGCGCATACACACTAAAAACCGTAGCAAGCATGGTATACGTGAAATGGGTGTGTGTGTTGGCTGGCGCGTAACGGACTGTTCAAACGTTAAGAATTTCGACCGCTCTACTGTTAATTACGATTACTATGTACAAGAAGCTGAAAAATTAGTTAAACCTTTAATGGGAGATGAATAAAATGGCTACGATGATAAAAGGTTTTAAAGTTATACTCAGAACATCGGAGGGCGACTGTTTCACAGTGTTAACAGATTACGAACCATCGCTTGAAGACGATGTTATAAAATTCAGACTTGAAGATGACGGTGAGGACATTCTATATCGTCAAGCACGTTTGAGTTCGTTCAGCGTGATGGAAGTATATATAATTTATTGACAACCCCGTCACTATAGACAATACTATCCGAAAGCGTCACACTCCGTGGCGCTAATTAACAGAGGGTCACTGCACATGAATATACAAATTATTAAAAACCCGTATGTAGCTTTAGATTTACCGGTCGGGTCAATTGTTAAAGCCACATATAAAGGTGGTTGTTGGTATGTTGACCACGACGAACTAAAGCGGGTAGGTTGTAAAAACATTACTCCCACTTTAGACTATTGTTTTTATGGTAAACAAATGAAAGTGCTGTTCGGTGATGAGGAACCAGTGGGAATGCCCTCAAGTGTTGAGTTGACCACACTCGAAGCACGTAACGCCGAGTTGCTTGAAGCACTCAAAAAAGCGCACGAAATACTATTACACGAAATGGATAACGGACGAACGCCGAGTATGTTACAAGGTGTTGGGCTTGGTTATTTCGAAGATATTATATGCGGGGTTCCTCACGACGCTCAATCCCGTCGCGGGTGATCATACTTTCCATCATCGCAGCAAGCGCGTCGATTTGCATTCTCGATTGTCGCGCTTCTTCAGCACGATACGCTAATTCTTCTTCACGCCTAACATCTTCTTTACGGTTTGAAGCTATCTTGAACCACACACCAGCCACTAACGAAACAACACTTATCAATAAACCTATGATCACAGCGTATTCGTTAATCACATTCATAGCACTAGTTGCCGCCACTGCCGCGCCTGTCGTGCTTGACACGATAATGTTTGCATTTGTGGCATCTAACGAATGTGCGCTCATGTTCTTTTATTCCTCTGTAAATATAAACGGCTACGTAGACCACGTTTAATGTGATCATAATTAACGTCCCATATCGCTGTGAAAATTCCAACAAATTGACAAGCAACAAGGCCATAAATCACCGTTTCATAATTATTATAAATTAAAACGTGTTTCCCTTGTGTGACATCGTAAGCAAGCATAACGTAACTACACAATATAGCTAGTTGTATAAAAGCTTGATGAAAACCGATTGTCGTTTTTGGAATACATGCTAATACCGCTACTGCGGTTGTACCGATAGTACGTAACAAGTATAACGTATCGCCGTTTTTATCGCAAAGTAAAGAAATAATAAGTAAAAAAGTGTTAAGTCCGCAAAGCAGACAGCACACATAACGTGCTTTAGGGTGAATAGCGAGCAGCCCGAAGGCCACCGCTAGTATGACGAAGAACATTACTTCTGTTTCTTGTCGTCGTTAGGTAAATCTGGTTTAGTTGGATCGGCCATCACTTCACACTCCTATTATTTAACCTTTAGATATGAAAAACAATTGAACTTCTGTTTGTGCAGTTATTGTAAAAGTACCAGCAGTAGCGTCAATCGTTATCGGGACTTCTTGACTAGTAGACGTAACCACAGCTGGTGTAACTATACCGTAAGTAGTTACAGCATCGTAACGTGCCGATATGTACGACACCATAGGTTGACCAACAGTACCACCCGTTACGGCCGCTGTAGCTATTCGATACGTTACACCGTTACCGAATTTTAAATTCTCAATACCGTTACGTAAATAACTATTGTTCTTATCAACCATCGTACCGTAATACAACACCTCAAGCATTGTTAACGGATAAGTACCACTACCAGATAAATATATTGTGTCAGCCTGTGAAGCGTCACTATTACCTGTGAGTTGAAAAAGTCTGTCGTCTATAGTCGAATTCAATTTAGATTCGTACGGTGTGAACATATCTTTTTTAATGTACACGTTATGATTGAACGTCCCGCCATCTTCATAGAACCACTTATCTTGTGGAGGTATGTTTTGATAAATGGTCTGTATGTCAAGTATGAACGTACCCTCAGCTACACCCACATACTCGAAAAACCCTATGTCATCAGTAGCAGTACCTAGAACAGCCGTTATGTTTTGCAATGTTAACGAGCCTGTTGACACGTCACCTATTTGAATAAGTCTAGACCCTTCACTATCGTCAGCAAATTCAAAATCCATACTACCTAATAACACGTTATTTCGCCCAGCGTACGCTACAAATGTTTTAGCGTACTGTATAAAACCGCTAAACTTAGAGTTAGCTAGACCGCCTCGGAACCTCATACCAATGTCAATACCGTCAAGTCTTGGGTCGCCTTGTATACCTATGTTGTCAACACTTAATGTTGTACCAGCGCCCCAATCCAAACCCACCCCCTGTGCGGTTATTGTTACGTCTTTCAACGAAGCAACAAAACAGTCGTTTGTGTATATACCGTTATTAAAGTATTTAAGACTTACACGGTTTAGCGTTAGTTCTCTAGACTGAAAACCCATAGAGATACCTGAACATGTGTAGTCACCCTCGAAGCTGAAATCTTCGATAACTAACGTTTTAGTATATTGGTCGGTAGTGATACAGAAACCAGTAACACCGACAAATTTAAACGTTGTTGACGCTTTAGATTGATCGAACTCACCGTAAGTTTGTCGACCGCCACCACGCATCATTAAACCTGTTTTAAGGTTTATACTCTCGGTCAACATGTAATATTTGTTAGACGCTACGAAATGTTTACCCATAGATTCGCACAAAGTTAACACGTCTTTTATGATAGTCGTGTCGTCAGTGGGACTAGGGTTAACAGTTCTATCCGATAACAGGTAATCACCAGCAGCACCGAAGTCGTCAACGTGCAGGAAGTTTAAAGCGACAACACCAAGAGAACCACCTAACGAAATGTAAGTCCCTGTTGATAATGCAGCTGTACCGACAACCAACCAAAACGAATTACCTGTACAATATCTTAAACCTTCCTCATGGTCGGAATAAGCTATCATAGCGTCAACATCGTCAAAGTTAAAAGGTTCAATGATAACCTCTTGATGTATTAGTTTTTTATGAGCTTCAAGACGCTGCGAACTTAACGCTGTATCAGGTACGTTTGTAAACGTCATACCTACTTCGTCAGCTAAAGCATAGTCAAAACCTAAACGGTCGTTTTCAGTTACAGCTACGAGCGGTGAACCGTCTCGTGATGAACCCGGTACAGTCTCGTCTTTATACGAACCGCTTGGGTATTCACTTGTGGCCGCGTTGGAGTATGCAGCGCCAAATTCTTGAGGTGGTAATAAAGGCATTTTCACATGCTCCGTTTAATAAAGTGTTAAGAATAACCCAGACTGCGTTAAGTATCGCCCGTCGTCAGGTCTAGCTAAATACGTTGTCTCATTGAAGTACGCACCGAAGTAACGACCGTATTGAGTACCATCGTTATATTGTACACCACTTCCGTACTGTGCGGCATTACCTTCCTCAACAAAACCACGGAAGCGCACGCCTTGCGGACGCGGTACAATGTCAAAAACGTTAAGTATGTAACGCTCTTTATCCGTTAAAGCGTTTTGAAATATCAAGCTGAACGACATGTCACGGTGGTCTAATACCCTCGCGTTTGTTGCATCACTTATGAATTGTATCGAGTCGACTATCGTATCGATCGTAGCGTCTGAATTATTTTTAAGTATCTTAGACTTGATAAGTAATCGATAAACCTCATCATCGACAGCACCGTCCACGATGAAGGGTGGTGTTATTTCTTCAAACTTGTTACGGTATTGTCGGCTTATATCCACAACTCGACCGATAACGTTTAGTTGCTCACCCTCATTAGTGTCGATATCGTAACTGAATCGAATATCGTTAAGCACCGTTTCGATCTGTGCCGCTTGCGTGGGTACGATGTTGTACCACGCTACGGCTTTCGGTTTGTCTCGGTATTGCGCATAAATGCGATCGGGTGATATCGTCATGATAGGATCACCCGTATATTGTCCTCAGACCAACGAGTCAATTCGTTAAACTCGATAGGTAGTGAACCAGATGTAAAACCGTTAACGCTCATTGTGTTAATGTACGAGTTACCGTACTGACCTATAACTTGATTAATAGGCGTATCGAGTCGTCTAACTGGTACGTCGTCACCAATGTCAAACCCCGTGGCGTTAAACCCCGCATCTGAATCGATTAACGACCCTTGAGTGTAGTCAATGATAGCGTCTTTTATTAGATCCTCTACGTCAACAGGTAAAGTCCCGTCATCAGTAATGTTAATCACTAAATCCACATCGACGTATATAGGTCTTGAGAAAGTAATGTCTGTCGCGTTGTTAATATATTTATCGTAAACACCTTCAACTGTTACAGGTGTACCCGCGACGTACAAATCACAACCTGGGTTTTTCTTAATGAATATAGCTTTTGCGATATCGGCATCAGCCCCACCGTCTATAATAGGTGCAACGCTATGTTGTGTTAAACCGTTGTCATCAGTAAACGATGTATAATTTTCATATACTCTAACGCGCCTAACACCATCGACAGCGAACAACTCACCTGTCAAACTGTCGAGTTGGTTGTTACCTGGGCGAGCCACCGAACGACGACGCTCAACGCGTAACAACGAATCGGATTGACGGTCAGTACCAAGTGTCGCAACCGTGGAGTTAGTGACAGTTTGCCAACCGCCCACCGTATTCACAATTTTAGTTAGTGTACCGATACTCGCAGCCGTTGCACCGTTTTCCGTACATGTAGCAGTTACCGTCGCTGTACCACTTGCAATCGTAACGTCCGAGTCGATTGTCCATTGTGAACCATCCGAAGCAGACTCAACAATCTTACCAGCGCTTACAACCGTACCGTTCACACCAGTTAGGGTTAACGTCACGGTTGATGGTGTACCTTCACTGCGAGTCGTACCGGTGATTGAACACAATACATTCAGGTCAACGTCTTTCGCTTTGTTAGGGTCTTTCGAGTTATACGCTTTTTGCGCTAGCTCGTCGAGGTTTGCGAATATCTCAGCGTCCGACGCGAGCTTTAAACCGTCAGGGCTTGACGGGTCTAAATTCCAATTAGCGTCAATGTCGAGATAAAGCTGTTGTTCTTCAGCGTACCAAGTGTTTTGATTTTTAAGAACGTAACCGTTGTACGTAATTTCAGCCATGTTAAACGCTCACTGTAAAATAAGTTGTACCATATGGTGTAAGTATACCAGCCGATACACTATATGCACGGGTGTTTATGTCGAAATCAGTACTAAACTCGATAAGTTGTTCAATACCTTCGGTACGTACGATACGTGATTTTATAATCGCTTCTTTACTCGACAACGTACCTTCTTTACCAAGTATCGATTCCCACCACGGTGTACCGTCTGTTACGTCGCGGAAATACTCACCAAGGAATAAACGTAAACGCGTCTGTACAGTTTGTGCGATTTCTTCCCGCCCTGTTGCGAATTGTTGACCGCTTGTCGATATGTCTCCGTCAGCGTCTAGTAATCTCACAGTCATTATAATGCTCCACTATTGCCAGACTTGAGCGGCGAGTCACCCGCGTCGATATAAGTACCTTTATCGTGTACGTGCTCTTTAACTTCTTTACCTGACACGATAAGCGACGATGTACCGATGACGGTAAGCGCTTGAACTTGTACGGGGCTTGATGCTGAACCATCTGATAGGATTATGAAACCGTTAATATTCACAACACCAGCCGTACTTACCGTTTTATTGTACGCGCCGTTCGTTTCACTCATCGAGCCGTCAGCGTTAACCACACGTGTGAAATTACCGTTCGTTTCGGTGAATGTCCCGTCGGGTGAATCAGTACGTGTAACCGTGCCGTTAGTCGTTTCGATTGTTCCGTCGTTCTTTAACCATACGTAACGCGTACCGTCTTTACTACGTAAACGAATACCGTTGTTAGCGTGGTCGATGATCACATTAGGTTGTGAACGTATACCTGGAATGAAGACCGCATCGCTGTAATCGTGGAAACGTAAAATAGGGTTTTGAGCGATACCGCCCGTCGTTTTCCATCCGTCGATACAGCGTTGCGAGAATAACACTTGCCCTTCGTCGTTAGGGTTTATTTCGTATTCTTGAAAATACTCACCACCACCGACAAACGCTACAGGTACTTCGATAAGTGGCGGTGGGCTGAACTCAGTACCGTTAACATCTATACGCACCACACCGATTTGTATCTGGGCGTGTTGAGTCGCAGGGTCAAACGCTATTACGTGACCGGGTATAGATGTTGCGACTTCTTTCATCGCTTCGAGCTTAGCGCGTTTAAACGCTTCGGTTAGAGTTGCTTTAATCGTCATAATATCCACAGTATAACACTGCCTGAGTAAATAAAAAATAAAAAGTACTTGACGTATGTGTCACCAGCGATTAAAGTTAGTCCTGTAGACAGTGTTCGAGTAGTCCTAGTGACGTAAACAGCTCGATTAGCGGGAGTATCTGCCAACGGCCGACTACATATTAAGATGTGAATATCGAATCTTAAACGAGGAGGTGGTCAATATCTCGGGGCTATGACCGATAGATTAGCGAGACTTAACGACTGTTGAACAATAGACGGTAGGTCGATTTAGAATGTAACGGTGTGTAATGACCAACGGCGTAGGATGACCCGCAAGCCCGTAAATCGATAAGAGTCATGTATCATTACACAGCCGATACATTTTGTATCATAACCCTTAATTTAAATCCAAGGTGTTATTCAATTTAGAAGTTTTCGCCCCGATATTTGTCGGGGCTTTTTAGAGTGTAACGGTGTGTGTAATTGTTTTAATGGTAGACTTGCTTAATCGCGTTTAAGCTATGAAAGCGTACCCGATCGTGTATGCTGGTTCAGGTTCGAGTCCTGATTACACACAACCGATACATTTTGTATCATAACCCTTAATTTAAACCCAAGGTGTTATTCAATTTAGAAGTTTTCGCCCCGATACTTGTCGGGGCTTTTTAGACGGTCAGTAACGGTTATTTGGGTTCGAGTCCCTTAGTCTCAGGTGAGTTGCGGGCGTATACACCCGTTGAGGTTGGTTCGATTCCAACGCTGACCACACACCTATGTGTTAGTACTACGAATACCTGTAATTTTATTCGACCAAGCGTCACCCCACGTGTCACCCGTATACGCAATACGGAAAATATTATACTCACCTTGCCCCGCACTTTCAGGAATGTCACGAAAGTATAAGTTGCTAAAATTAAACCTAGCTAACTCAGACTCGATACGAAACCGACCACCAATACGAATTTTAGGGTTTAAACGTGTTACAACGTCCGCGCCAACTTCAGTTATTTCTGGTATGCCTTCCATCCCTGTAAACTGTGAAATTATATTCACAGTGCCTTCACGATACGAGCCTTTGCGTACTATGACTAGTTTATCGTTCTCTATGATGTAATCAAACTTATGGGTGTACGCTAACTTGTCGAGTAGTGTGCGCGGATCACCTTGTAACGTTGGCCCGTAAATATACGGTGCTACGTCGCTAAACTGCGTATCGTCCATTACAATCGGATACCCCAACGCTTTACCACACGCACGTATAACGTCCGTTGCTGCTGTTCCGTTACCTAACGTTTCGTTAATTTGCGTTTGTTCGTCGGTTAGTTTACCACCTCGACAAATCACACGCGTGATTGTGTCAGGACCTCGACGTTCTCTTATAACGTTTCGTATCGTACCTGAAAAGATTGTATCAACCGATTCAACGTAGCCAGCGCGAAAACTTAACGACTTACCGCGTTTAAACGCTTTGTTCGCCGTATCTTCACTCAGATTATAATATGCTAAGTCAGCATAACTCGTATAACCGCCGAAGTCGTGAAGTATCTCAAACGTACATTTAAACTGTCGACCCGACGTTTCGGCTATAAACTCCGCTCCGTCAATGTCCACACTCCAACGTCTATCGTTATAATCACTCATCGTCTGACACCCATACGAGTTTGTTATCCGTTCCGAGGTTATCGAGCGTTACCTCTGAACCAACCATGTATAGCGTCCCTATGTCGGCTTCGTAGTTCTCAGTGATTATCGCACCTGGTTCAAGCATAGCACCCGCGATAAGTGTTTCACCTTCTCGACTGATATCACACGACCAAGCGGGACCCGATTCAGTTATATAATTCAACGTGAACTCTAAAAAGTTATCGCCTAGTTGAATACTGAATATTTGATGAGCATTCGACGCGCCGTTTTTAAGCGGTAAAGTAATCATCCGAATAAATCCCCTATAAGGTTCACTGTCGAATCTGTTGACGTTGACCCGTTAATCTGCCCTAGATTTTTAGTAGAGCTAGCCTGTGAAGCGCTCGGGTCGTCTTGATTCAATTGACTGTCATTCGGTTGATTAGCACTTAACGCTGTCGTCAACGTGAAGTATTCTTGTAATTCAGCTTCAAATATTAAACCCCCTTCGTTCTCAGGGTCTTTCGTTCTACGCAGATTAGTTATAATCATATTGGTGAGCTGTATATCGCCCGCGTCGATGTCGAACGGTTCACCTTGTGTCATTAAATCCAACAAGTAGTCGAGTGTAGCTGAACCCCGCGCCTCGTTACTACCGGCAACTATACCACCTAACACACCACCAAACGCGCCTGCTGCTGTAGCTAACACACCGTTACTTGTCAGGTTACTTAACGCGCCACTAACTAAACCATCTAAGGCACCAGCGGCACTGAACGGTGTGTTACTAACTGCGCCAACGATACGCCAGCGAAACGGCTTAACGATACGATGATCACTTACACGCGCGCCTAATTCCACGGTGTAACCTGTGACCTCGACTTCAGCCTCGAACGTATCTTCGAGCACCGCGTCGAACTCTAAACCCGCTAACGTTGGTGATTTAGGTGTGAAAATATTTAAAAGTGACATTCTAACCCTCCGTATTCGACGTAATGTCATCGATAGCAGTTTGCGCCATACCGTCCACGATTTCAACAGTGCGACGGTCTAACGCTTGCCCGTCGAGTATAATAGGTATCTCAATCGTTTGACGCTGCGGTACGCTCTGGCCGCTTGTAGCACCTCGACGTTGCGAAGCGAAGTCGATACCGCTTAGATTGTTTTGTGGTTTCCAAACGTTACTATCGATTATATCAGGTCGTTTAAAGTTATACGCATCAGTGTAACCACCTGCAGACGCTTCGGCGTCAAGTGCGGCTTGTGACTCTTCGTTACCAAATAACGCTAGTGCTTGATGAATACCTCGACCTATATCGGTACGCTGGTCGTCGTCAAGTATCATTTGATCGATTGGCTTGAACAACCATTCAGGTAAACCCGACGACTCTGCAACCTCTTCGGGGTTTATCCACCCGAACGCAGCTTTAGTTAAGTCGCCATACTTTTTAATTCGCCCAGCTTGATCGTCGCTAAACCAACTGTTAATACCTTCTGTGACATTAGCGACAGCCATTGTTAACGGTCCAGCAATAGCGTCCGTAACGCCACCTACGTTTTGTTTAACTTTGAGCCATTCACGATTAAACTTTGCAGCGGCTTCGGTTGATTCTTCCGTTACTGGTCGTATACCTCTGAACTGTTCTACAAGCGCGTTAACGTCGTCACGACCGCGACTTAATAGTCGGATACTCGACTCGTCAAGACCCAACGCTTCAGCGGCGTTTAGTCGTTGTTGAGTATTCATAGTTTGGAACGCGTTTGCTAAACTTAAATACGCTTCGGTTGCGTTATTAGCTTCTGCGATGGTGTTAGGGTCGATACCCGCTTTCGCAGCCGGTGCGAAGAATCCCACATCACCTACTAGAATACGAGCGCGTGCACGCTCAAGGTTTTCAAGTTGTGACATGAACCCGTCGAGTGTACCACCTTCAGTAGCTAGCGCGTTACCTATCGCCATTACGTTGTTAGCCGATACACCGAACGTTTCTGAGAATTTACCGAGCATATCGCGACCAGCCGCGAAGTCAGCGGTCAGTGCTTTGATACCTAGACCACCCGCAACGACCGAGCCGAGCTGTAGAGCTTTGGAGCGTACCGAGTCGATACTCCCCTCAAACTCTTTAGCGCCCTTCTGGTCTACGTTGAAACCTAGGCCGACTAGAAAACTACTAATTACTTTTGACACTTTCCGCCGCCCTTATCATTTCATCGAGTGTAATATTGAACCGCATCACGTCCGCGATTGAATACGTGCCGTCTTGTAGCTGAGACCATGTGCAAAGCGGTGGACATAAATTTGTCACACCTACACATGGTCGCATAAAAAACCAATCGACTAATTCGTCGTCGTTGGTCTTTCGCTCGCTCGCCTTCCGGCTCTGTCGGCGTCGAGCCATGTAAAAAAATCATTCAGGTTAAACGCAACAGCTTCCGCTACGAGCGTAAAGTATTCAATCATACCACCCTGAAACGAGTGTATATCAATCGACGTGGTTGAACCTGATAAAAACGTTTTGTACAGTACGATACTCGACACCTTGTCGAACGTCTCTTCGGGTAACGTCATTAACGCGCCGACGAGTAATTTCACATTGATGTCAGCGTCCGCAGCGTTAGAGTTAAACGCTATCTTACCGCCAAGTAACAACATGAGTCGTTTTTGCTCAAGCGCTGGGGCTTGAGCAACGTTAAACGTTTTTGAATTTATTGTAATTGACTTAATTTGTGACATTACGCACCGCCCTTCGTAGCGTTCCAACCGTTAAATTCTAACGTGTATTGGTCGTCTGAAATCGTTGAACCCGCACGGTTATTAGCCGCGTCGTTCGTTACAGCACCTTCAGTACCTACAGCACCTTCAAGTGTACCGATTTGTTGGTAAGCACACACAACCTCAGTACCGGCAGTAAATAACGATTGAACGTAAGCGCTATCGGCTGAACCAGGGTTTAGATACAGCTGTACAGTACGGCCAGGGTTGATACGGTCTAAACGTACAGCTCGACCACCTTGACCGCGACGTACTTGTCGCTTCGGGTCAATCGGTGCGTCTTGAAATGGTGAGGCTGTTTCGCCCCAATCCGTAATAGGGCGACGGTTTAATGTGAATACAAACGAGTCGGTACCATAATTTTGCAAGGCCATTTTAATGACTCCTTAATAAACAGAAATGTCGACAGGTACAGAATGTATCGCACCTTTACGGAATATACGAATACGTAACGGTGCTGATTCACGGGCGTCACGTTGCGCGTCGGTAAGATTTAAAATCTCTTCTGGTTGCGTTAAGATTTCGTAACCTTCAGTATATTTGTATAAACCATCGTCTGGATCGGTATAGTTACGCGGACCTAAATAACCGTTACGAATATACTGTTCACAAATTGCTTTAGCCGCACCGATAAGTACCGATTGACCTACAACGTCTTGACCTAGTTTAGTCGTTTGGTTGAACACTGTGTTATACAGTTGTACACCAATCGCATTTACAAACGCTTCGAGGTTAATCACGTCGTCCATGAATTCACCGAATGAACTGTGTGACCATGTGTTGATTACACGCCCTGCGTCGACTGAACCTTTATTCTCTACTTGAGTATAGAATTGACATTTCTTAGTCGCTAGCTTCATCGCTGCGTATGCTGTACCCGTTAAGTCTTCACCCGCAACACCACTTAACACTTTACCTTCACCGGTAATCGTTGAGTTTGTAACGTTGTAATTAACTTTAGCGAATAATTTACACAGTGTAATGCCCGCGTAAGGGTCTGTAGCGTGTGCGAGTGTACCAGCGAATCGATAACCAGACGTAGTGAACTCTGTTGCAATGTCTGTATCGTCGCTAATATCGCGTATCGCTGTGGCGTTAGCACCAGTCTGACAGTTTTGGAACCATGACGAGTTATTGTTACACCATGTCGCAACTTCTGTAGCGTCTGTAACAGATGCGTAAACGTCAGCAGTTACGAAAGTGTAAAACCACCAATATTCGTTACGCGCTTTGTTAAGTGTAGTCGACCAATCTGCGTCAGTTGAGTCAACACCGTAAACGGTCAGCTCGTTCATAGAAGGTGTACCACCTAACCATTTACTAGCCGCTTGGTACGTTTCGGTTGTACTCGCGAAATCCACAGATAAATCTGGTAGCGATGTGTAAACGCGTCGGGTATCTGTATCGAAACCGACTGGTAATTCTGATTCAGGAGCGAATAGTGTCGCACTCCCAAAATTAGCCGTACCTAAACCCGTCGGGGAAATCGACACGTTGATAGGTACAATGTTATTTATATCGTATGACATTTTAAAATGCTCCTGATTGCAATCACCTAACAGTATACAACTGTTAGGTGCGTAGCGCTAGTGTTAGGGTTTAAACAGGTTAGAACATCGCTACCCACGAAGTACCATCGTTGAACACTGGCCTAGGTGAGCCAGTCGGGTTAACTCCAGACCAATTAGAACCGTCATCAACAGCCATAGTACCAGCTGATGTTGTAGGTTGAGTTGTCAGAGGTGTCATTTTTATAATGTTTGAAACATCCATTACAGACGCGTATACATTAGAATATCTAAAGCTTGACGAACCTAAATCGTAAACACTGTTTTCAGAGGGTCTAATCAGTCCTTTGAATATGGATGTGCCGATGTGTAATGCTACACCATTACCTGTTGTCGCATTACCACCAGAATACTGCACCCTGTAGTCGTAATCTATATTGTTACCTGATGTGTGGTGGTCTTGAGTTATTACGCTAGATGCAGATAAACTTCCAACCTCAGTAGAGCCACTACCTCTAAGTACGTAGTTGTCAGATCTAATAATTGACGTTGTGAAGTCTATTCTATCAAACCATATACCATTATTAACGGTGTACCTTGTTGCCCCATCCGAACCAGCGTAAAACATATCGCCAGTTTCGGGTATTGGGAATCCACCATTGTAGTCACTTAACATGAATCCTTTATTATAACCTACAGCACTACCTTTTTTAGATATATAATAACCAGCGTCTATGTCTCCGAACCCAGTGTCAGCACTCACCACTTGCACACCAGTCTTTAACTTCACCTCAGCACCGTCTAAAACGTTAGTGTTTATCTCAGCACCAGATACGTTAAGAACACCCTTCGCAGACGCTGGGCATTGTGCGAATGAGCTTAAACCAAAATAAGCACCCTTATAACCACCCACGACACCGCCGTCAGCGTTGTTACCGACTATAACATGACCTTGAATAGCCACGTAGTTCCTATCAGGGTTGTCTGTAGCTGTCTGGGGTCCTTGTACCAAAACGGAATACAAACCATGTCTACCACCCCTAGTGCTCTCACCTCCGAAAACATGTGTGACTTTATATCCGTTTACCTTCGACCCACCGCCGGTGGTCTGGTCTATGTTGTCCGAAGCAATGGCTGTGATATTGAATGACGATTCAGAACCTTGACTACTTATAGGTAATGAGGACTCACCACCTATCTGCTTTGCGTTATAGCTGTAGTTATTTGCCAACTCCCAAACAGCACCGTCAGAATCGGTAAACTTAGCATCCCCCAACTGTGCTGGGGTTTGACTAGGAGTATCAGTGTCAGCGACCTTAACCCATTGAGCGCCACCACCATCACCAGGTTCGTAGAAACCCACAGTTGTGATAGACTTACCAACTGCGAAAGACGATAAATCAGACGCGATTAAGTCTTCCGTTGTGGCGTTACGTTCAGCAATGTTACGTAGTGAACCAACAAGTACACGTTTATCGGTGCCGTCTGGTCCTGCGGTCTGGTCGCTAACGTCAATATATAAAAGCTCGTCGTCGTCAGCTATGTCCGTACCGAGCGGTAAATTTGTGATTTTAATATCGGCCATGTGACCAGCTCCTAATCAATTGAACCAGACGCCACAATCTGAGCGTCTTCGTTTTGTATTTCCCAGCTAGCCGACTCGATAGAGTTAATCGTAGCTTGTGAAGTTGTTTCGTAATATAAATAGATGTAACACTGTGCGCGTTGTTCAGGATTTCCCGATTGCATACGTGTGAGGTTGTTAGGTGTGCTTACGCGTTGCCAACCGACACTATTAGACCGTAACGTGTTCGATACGTCAGGACGCTTGTTACACTCTATGAGAGAGTCTACGCGACTAATGGCGTCAACACCGCGGTAAACGTTTATGTCGGCTTCTACGATGATTTGAGCGCGTACATCGACGTCTAGTGATTGCGCTGTCGATGAATTGGCTCGGTAGATGTTAGCTTGACCACGTTGCGAGACGGATTGTTTCGGCTCAATCGTGATGTACTCGCCCGACGGCGATGGGATACCCGTACCGTCTGAGCGCACTTGATTAGCGAGTATGACCTCACTCACACCCGTCACGCTACGGACGATCGGTAGCAGTATGTTGAATAGCTCTAAACGATTCATGTGTTACACGCGTTAGTAATAATGTTCACAGTATAACACCGAGAAACGTAACGCGCTATTGGTTATCTATTCGACTAACCACCGCGCGACAATAGTTACGCCAATAACGGTTATCAAGTTCGTGGCATTTGTAACGTTGGCCGTCAAATTCCCAAACGTCTGAGGGCGATATACTCGCGTCGATACCGTCGTTAACATGTAACACTCGAGCGTCTTTGATACGTTCGCCGCCTTTTTCAAGCGCTTCGATTTCTCTGTCCGTTGCGGGCTGTATATTCACAGTGTGTGGGGTTGTGGACTCTACGCCCTCTTGATAAATCCCGTCAACGTAACCACCACCAGTTTTAAACGTACGTGTCGCTGGTATCGATGTAAATACGGGGTCTACGAAACCCATCATGTCTAGACTCATGCTCCTGTGAACTCCGAGTCCCAAACACCCACGTTAATAATCGGCCAATCTTCTTCGTTCATTTTACAAACCCTCAGTTGGTTTAGTTGATGTAACTTTATACGTTACGGACGCTCTCAGCGCTCCCGAGTCGATTAGCGGATTAGACGACCCTTTCGCTTTAATCGTGCTAGGTGCGTTTGGTGGGGTCTTTAAGTCCGTCATGTATTTTTGAACCATACCGACCGCTA
>ERZ1673962.226-NODE-226-length-48280-cov-36.447361_pt1 | contig 48280 bp, 44 predicted proteins | sample MGYA00580188_ERZ1673962 | MGnify/ENA primary metagenome ERZ1673962 (study PRJEB41334, sample SAMN05608104) | rock metagenome | biome: terrestrial subsurface; feature: shale formation; material: shale | place: USA: Pennsylvania ... | reverse complement strand
ACAGGATCAGCGATTAGAAGCCGCCTGATTACAGGTTCCAACAAGCTTGACAGACGTCGACTCCCTGAAAAATAATATCAAATTATTAAGATTATTTATTGAAACAAATTCACAAGATGACATAAAGCTATGATACATGGAAGAAACAACGAATTCTTCATCCTTTGAGCACGAATTAAAATAATTATTCCACGAACTATGAAAACTGCCCTCGAGTTTAGACTGCCTTATCTTTTCCTTTAACCCCTCGACCCTATTTGTTAGATTATTACCATCTACACGCCCACAGACAACATAATTAAACAATTCCACAGCCAAGTCATTTAAATATTTAAATCCATAATTCTGAAGTTGAATCTGCCATGTTTTCTCTATTTTCTCATCAAGTTTGACAGTCTTTCTAATATCTTGTCGCTTACCTATAAAATCTAAAGAAGGGACATTTTCATCAGAGGCATGGCATAAATCACACCATACAAAAAGCACCAATAGTTTATAGACCTCCCATTTACCTCCTCGGATTCTTCACCTATTATTTCTTCAATTATCAAAGCACGTCTTTTGATTAACTGCAAAACCCTAATATTAGTTATTCCGAGCTTTATAGATGCTTTTGCAAGTAAGTCATCAAGCAATAAACTGGAATTAAAGGCTATTTCGCTACTTTCCTTTGGTAGAGGTAAAAAATCTAACTCTTGATCAACAACTTTCTCTTTGTATTTATCATAATCTTCATCATACTGCTGAGAAGAATTTAATAGCATAACCACCTTGCAAGACTTCTGTTCTTTCAGCAGAGACACAAGCCCCATTATATCCAAGATACTTAAATTCTTTCCTCTTCTCTCTATATCATCTAAACAGATAATCATATTCGTAGCAGAAGTAAATAAAAAAGACTCTAGCATGGAAAAATATCCGCTGGTAGCTGGAATATTCCTAAAATGAAAAATCCCCTTCTTGCCATACCTAGACCATAAGTTAGACATGTTTTTATTAAGCGTTTTGTCATTAACCCCATCTTTTACATATTCAATATCGATACAACTTTCAAATATCTTGTACTTCAAGCTTTCAAGAGAATCGACACCAAACAAAGAAACATACGAATATCGTTTGAGATATGAACTACATGCAACACTTTCTTTACTTATCATGTTATTCCAATGATAAGTTTTCCCGACCCCCCACCCACCTTTAATAGCGATAACTTCAGCATCAGGCGATGCCAAAAACCTCTCATAAACTTCGCCTATATATGAAAGTGACATTGCAATATCCTCATGATATCCAAAGACAGTCTAAAAAGCCCGCCAGAGAAAACTCTGGCGGGCTTAGAAAAATCATACTGCGAGCTACTTAACGGCGGCGACCACGGTAATTTCACACAGCAGTTCCGGGCTGGCCATGGCAGCTTGTACGCAGGCGCGGGCGGGGGCGTGGCCTTGTGGCACCCAGGTGTCCCAGATGTCGTTGAAGGTCTTGAAGTCGTCCATTGTCTTGAGATAGACGGTGGCGGAGAGCAGGTGCTCGCGGTCGGTACCGACTTCTTCCAGCAGCGCATCGACACGCGCGAGCATGCTGTTGGCCTGGTCCGTGATATTCCCGAAGCGATGGTCCGGACCGGCGACCTGGCCACACAGGTAGATGGTATTGTTGTGGATCACGGCGCGGCTCATGCGCGGCTTGGTGTCATGGCGTTGGATGTTCATCGAGAGTGTCCTTGTGCTGTTCTTCTTGGGTAGTGGAAAAATGCCCCCAGCGGCGCTGATACAGAAAAGACCGCTGGCGAAGCAGGGTGAGGTCAGTCCTTCAGCGTTCCAGATTCGCGCGAGCGGCGCAACGCGACCTGCGGAGAATATTACCCTGTATCAGAAGAACCTGTGATTTCAGTTATGGGGGCTCTTGTGATGGCTCTTGTGGTGACACCTGTTGTTTCACGCGTGCTGCTGGCGATGCAGGAAAACGTGCGTGAACTCAAGACTGCCGGTATACGAAGACACCCGCCAGACAGCAAGACGCCGCGCCCGAGAGACTACGGAAGCGCGGCGTAACGGCAATGATGGAACGGCTCGCTCTCAGCCAATGCTCAGAGAGCCGCCTGAGCGCCTCAGACGCGGCTCAGCGCAGGATCAGCAGCGGTACCGTGGCGTTGCGAATCATCTCGGTGGTGGTACTGCCGACCAGCAGCTGACGGATGCGCGAGTGGCCGTAGGCGCCCATCACCAGCATGTCGATGGCGTGTTCCTTGGCATATTCGCGCAGACAGGCTTCCACTTCCCCTGCTCTGAAGCTTGCCTGCACGCTGAAACCTGCCGCGGTGAGGGTGTCGCGCGCGGCGTCCAGCGGGGCCTGATGTTCCACCGACTCCGCGCCGACCATCACCAGATGCAGCTCTGCGCCTTGCAGCAGCGGGCTTGCCGCCAACACCTCGACGGCGCGCTTGATGGTGGTGCTGCAATCGAAGGCGATCAGCACCCGCGTCGGCTGATTGAACTCGCCCGGCACCACCAGCACCGGACGATGCAGGCTGCGAATCACGCGCTCCAGATTGCTGCCCAGGTGCTCGCTGGCCTGCTCCGCCCCTTCGCCGCGCTTGCCGATCACCAGCAGGCGAATCTCGTCTTCCAGCTCCGCGAGAGTCTCGACCAGCTCACCATTGCGCTGGCGTGGGCGCGGCTCCGCGATACCCGCCTGCACGGCGCGCTCGTAGGCGGCCTCCAGCATCAGGCGGCCCTGCTCCTGGGCGATACGCCCGCGCTGCTCATCCAGGGTGGCGAGCTCTTCCAGCAGGTGCTCGCGCGCGCCGAGTCCGATGCTGCCGGAGAGATCACTGCTGGCCTCGCCCGCCCCTTCCTGGCGGTCGATCACATGCAGGAAGCTCAGCGGCGCCGAAAGACGCTTGCTGGCCCATACGGCGGCATCACACACGGAGACGGCAAAGGCGGAGCCGTCAATGCAGGCGGTGACCTTGTCATGGCCTGTCAGGGCACTGGCAGAGGATTGGCTCATGGCGTGCTTCCTTATGCTGACGATCAAGGTGGCGCTTCAGGCGCCTGTTTCGAGATTACCACTTTCCGACCCCACCAACGCAAACGGCGGGCAGCCCGTGAAGGACTGCCCGCCGTCTATACGCATGAATCACGCTGCTGGCGCCCCCGCCCTCGATCAGGCGGGTGGCGCCAACGGGATCAATGACCCATCAGTTTCTCGACCGCATCGGGCTTGTCATGCACCGCGAAGCGATCCACCAGCGTGGCGCTGGCTTCGTTGAGGCCACGCACCTCGACCTCGGTCCCCTCGCGGCGGAACTTGACCACCACGGTGTCCAGCGCGCCGATGGCGGTGATGTCCCAGAAGTGCGCACGGCTGACGTCGATGACGACACGCTCGACGGTCTCCTTGAGGTCAAAACCGGCCTGGAACTGCTCGCTGGAGGCGAAGAACACCTGACCGACCACACGGTATTCGCGGGTACGGCCATCGGCATTCATGTCGCTGCCGATATGCAGCACCTGGCCGATCTTGTTGGCGAAGAACAGCGCCGAGAGCAGCACACCGACCAGTACGCCGATCGCCAGGTTGTGGGTCGCGACCACGACGGCCACGGTGCCCAGCATGACGATGTTGGTGGACATCGGGTGGGTCTTGAGGTCACGGATCGACTGCCAGGAGAAGGTGCCGATGGAGACCATGATCATCACCGCGACCAGTGCGGCCATCGGAATCTGCGAGACCCACGGGCCGAGGAACACGACCAGGATCAGCAGCACGACACCCGCCACCATGGTGGAGAGACGCGTACGACCGCCGGACTTCACGTTGATCATCGTCTGGCCGATCATCGCGCAACCCGCCATGCCGCCGAGGAAGCCGGTGACGACGTTGGCTGCGCCCTGGCCCTTGCACTCACGGTTCTTGTCGGACGGCGTATCGGTCAGGTCATCGACCAGCGTGGCCGTCATCAGGGATTCCAGCAGGCCCACGACCGCCAGCGGCAGCGAGTACGGCAGGATGATCCACAGGGTTTCCAGATTGAAGGGGATGTCCGGAATCAGGAACACCGGCAGGCTGTCCGGCAGCTCGCCCATGTCGCCGACGGTACGGATATCCAGACCGACGACCATGGCGAAGATGGTCAGCACGATGATGCAGACCAGCGGCGACGGCAGCAGCTTGCCGACCTTCGGCACCAGCGGCAGCAGGTAGATGATGCCGAGACCGGCCGCCGTCATGGCGTAGACGTGCCAGGTGACGTTGGTCAGCTCCGGCAGCTGGGCCATGAAGATCAGGATCGCCAGCGCATTCACGAAGCCGGTGACCACCGAGCGCGACACGAAGCGCATCAGCGAGCCGAGCTTGAAGTAGCCGAAGATGATCTGGATCACGCCGGTCAGCACGGTGGCGGCCAGCAGGTATTCCAGGCCGTGGTCCTTGACCAGGTCGACCATCAGCAGTGCCATGGCACCGGTGGCGGCGGAGATCATGCCCGGACGGCCACCGGCGATGGCGGTCACCACGGCGATGGAGAAGGAGGCATACAGGCCGACCTTGGGGTCGACACCGGCAATGATGGAGAAGGCGATGGCTTCGGGGATCAGGGCCAACGCCACCACCAGGCCGGACAGGATGTCGGGCCGGAGATTGGAGAGCCACTGCTGTTTGAGGCTGCTTGTCATCGAGTCGTCCGCAACAGGTTGGGGAAGGTGGTGTGCGTGTTGAATCCTGGCGCTGTCGAGTCAGTCTGGCGTCCGGTTGTTGCAATCTTCATCACAGCCGTCAGGGGCAGTGCCGCTCGCGCCTGGCTCGCGTCGTGAAGTCGCCGTCGTTTCCGGTCGCCCTGTGGCTTTCTTCGCGCCATGAGCTATTCGCTCCGGTCGCCGTGAGGCGTCCAGAGGGCTGTCATTTGACAGTGAATAAACTCGGGGATGGGCGGGATTGTATCAGCTGCCGCCCGCAGACGCATCCGCAGAAGGCGTACGCGTGGCCTGCACATGACGCAGGCGGCGGTCGATCAGGCTCTTGATCAGCATCGCGCCCAACACCATGGCGCCGCCCGCCCAGCCACGCACGGTCAGCGACTCGTCCAGCACCCACCACACCCACAGGATGCCGAACACGCTTTCCAGCAGCATCAGCAGCGCCACCTCGGCGGACGGCAGATACAGCGGACCACGCTGGATCAGCGTGAAGCCCAGCGGCGAGAGCACCAGACACAGCAGCACCAGCCAGCCGGCGCGTTGGGCGAAATCAGCGCTATGCGAGGGCCACAGCTGGGTGAGCACGCTCTCGAGGCCCTCTGCTGCCCCCTCGCCTACCCCAGAGACCGCCAACCACGCGCAGGCCAGCAGGCCACACAGCGCGGTCATAAGCCCCGACAGCGTCAGCATCGGACTCATGTCGAGCCCCGGGCGCGTGCGGCACAGCGTGAAGTTGCCCGCCAGTGACAGGCTGCAGCCCAGCGCGAGCAGATTGCCGGTCAGCGAACCGCTGCCCGCCTCGTCCATCACCAACAGCGTGATGCCCGCCAGCGAGACCAGAATCGCGCCCCATACATGGCGCGGCTGGCGCCCGCCCAGCCATAGCCGCGACATCAGCGCCGCGAACAGCGGACTGGCGGCGAGGATGATCAGCACATTGCCGGCGCGGGTGTATTGATTGGCGAGCACGAAGCCCAGCGTGGAGCCGGTGAACAGCAGCGCGACCCACAGCCCCGTGCGCCCGCAGCCACGCATGCGCGCCAGCGCACTGGCAAAGCGCTGGCCTGGCCCGCCGCGCTGGGTGAGCAGCAGAATCAGCGCAAAGCCGATGGCCGTCAGCAGGCCGCGCCAGAACACCAGCGGGCCATCGGCGACATCGGCGATGCGCAGCAACAGCGCATCCGGCGAGATCAGCAGCACGCCCAGCGCCGTCAGCGCGACGCCGCGCGCCTGCAGGGCCCTGGTATCCGGACTGTGATCGCGGGAAAGGTGGGAGTCAGTCGACGGCTTCATGCACGCTCAGTCCGATTCGATGGACAGGTGCGACTGGCGCCAGTCGACCACCGGCCAGCCACGCGCTTCGGCGAACTGGCGCAGCGGCGCATCCGGCTGGGTGGCGTGAGGGTGATCGACCCGCTCGAGCAGCGGCAGGTCGTTGTGGGAATCGGAGTAGCCCCACAGTGCCTGCGGCGCACGCTTGAGCTGGCTGGCGTCTTCCAGCCAGGCATCCAGCGCCGCCAGCTTGCCTTCGCGGAAGGTGACGATGCCGGTGGTCTCGCCGGTGAAGCGGCCCTGATCATCGAAGGCAGGATGGGTGGCCAGCGCGCCATCGGCGGTCAGACGACTGGCGATGGGGCCGACCAGATGATGCATGGAGGCGGAGATGATCAGGGTGCGATGGCCCGCTTCGCCGTGTTCGGCCAGCCGTGCGATGCCGCCTTCCAGCAGGCGCGGCATCACCATTTCTTCCACGAAATCATCGACTTCGCGCCGCACCTCATCGCGATGCCGCCCGATGAGCGGGCTGAGCAGATGCCCCGTGTGCTCGTGGATGTCCAGGGTGCCGGCGTGATACTCGCTCTGGTGGCGCTCGCCGATGGCCATGAAGGCATCGACATCCTCGATCCAGCCACAGGCGGCCATCCAGCGCATCCACATGCCGGTGCAGTCGCCATCGAGCAGGGTATCGTCGAGATCGAACACCGCCAGCGGGGAATCCAGCTGGCAGAAATGGCGCAGATACCCCTCACCCGGCGGGGATAGCGGTGGCAGCAGCGTCACGGCATCGCAGTCGGCACAGAGGTCCGCCAGCGGCGAGCGGCGGACCTCTACCCCGGGGGCAGCATTGAGGGCGCGCGGCGCAGCAGAGGGTGAGGGCATGATTCGAGTCACGACAGGCTCCGAGTGGACGAGGGAGTCAACGGCTTCCTGCCGTTACTGCGTGACCCTCGCATGCGGCGCCGCGCTGGGCAAGTCCGTCGCGCCTTCATGACCCGCTGTCGCTGCGTGCGGCGCTAGCGCTGGGCGAGTCGAGCCAGCGCCAGACTGGCAATCGCGGTGTCCTGCACGCCGGTGCCGGTAAGGTCTGCCACCGTGATGAGGGTATCAGTGGCGGTATCGGTCTGTTCACCGCTGTTCTTTTCACCCTCACGCAGACGACGCCCATCGGCCAGCAGCTTGCCCAGCTCGTACACCTCGCATGCCTTGGCCTGGTCTTCATCCAGCCCCTTCAGCTCGCCATTGATTTCCGACTGGGCGCGGCTGTCACACACGAAGTAGTCACAGTCGGTCAGCACGTCGGCTTCCAGTTCGCGCTTCTCGGGGCTGTCGGAGCCCATCGCGGTGACATGCACGCCTTCCGGCAGCATCGAGTATTCCAGCAGCGGTGTGTGGGACGGCGTGGCGGTGATGATGATATCGGCGTTCTGACACACCGCATGCAGGCTGTCATGGCTGCGCACGGTGAGGCCCAGGCGCTGCTCGGTGTCCCGTGCGAAGCGCTCGCCGCGCTCCTTGTCACGCGCCCAGACATCGACACTCTCGATGTCGCGCACCAGCCGCAGCGCTTCCAGCTGCAGGCTCGCCTGCTCACCGGCGCCGATCAGCGCGACACGTTTGCTCTCGGGGCGAGACAGAGCCTCTGCCGCCACGGCACCGGCCAGTGCGGTGCGAATGGCGGTGAGATAGCCGCCGTCATCCAACAACGCCTTGGCCAGTCCCGTCTCGGCGGAGAACACCACCATCAGGCCATTGAGGCTTGGCAGGCCGCGGGCGGGATTGTTGAAGAAGCCGGGGCTGATCTTGATCGCGAAGTGCTTGAGCCCCTGGATGTGGGCGGTCTTGACGTCCACCTCGCCGTTGGCCTCCTCGATGGCCATCGACAGGATCGGCGGCTGCACCACCTTGCCTTGGCCCAGCGCGATGAAGGCATCGCGAATGGTGCCCAGTGCCGTGGCGTCCAGCCCCACGACCTGCTCGATCTGTTCACGGGAATACGTCTGCATGCTTTCTTGAGTCGGTTCCGTCATGCGCCCTCCTCCTGGTGTGCCGTCATCTGTCTCACGCTGTGAGCCATGGGCGAAAAAATCACTGCTGAGCGTCTGCCAGCAGCGCTCTGGCCTGATCGAAGGTTTCCAGACTGACCCCATTGCCGCTGATGATCAGCGCGACACGCTGGCCGCGGATCGACTCGGCCAGCGCCGGGTCGGTCTCGCCCAGTCGCGAGGCCTCGAGCGCGGCAAGCCCGACCACGGCGGCGCCCTCGACCAGCAGTTTCTCCTCTTCCAGCAGCATCAGCATGGCGCGGGCAATGGCGCGCTCGCTGACCTGATGGTGTTCATCCATCACGCGGCGCACCAGCGGCAGCGTGGTGTGATTGCCAAGCCCGATGCCGCCGCCCAGCGAATCGGCGAGGCTGGCAACCTCTTCCACCTCCACCGGTGTGCCCGCCTGCAGGCTGTGCCACATGGCCGCGCCTTCGGTGAGGCTGATGCCATGCACCTGCGTCTCGGGGCGAATCGCCTTGAGCGCCGCCCCGATACCGCCGAGCAGGCCGCCGCCGGACAGTCCGATCAGTACCTGATCGAGCTGCGGGCAATCTTCCATCAACTCAAGCCCGATGGTGCCCTGACCGGCCGCGATCAGCGGGTCATCGAAGGGTGGCACCGCCAGCATGCCCTCCTCCTCGACCAGCCGATTGACCTCGTGGAAGGCCTCGTCCTGGCTGCGCCCGACCCGGCGTACCTCGACACTGCCGCCAGAGGCACCGCCCAGCTCACCCAGCGCCTCGATGGCACGCACCTTGTTGGCGGGCACCTGCTCGGAGAGACAGATGACCGCCCTCAGGCCACGGGGCATCGCGGCGTAGGCCAGCGCGCGACCATGGTTGCCGGTGGAGGCGGTGGTCACACCGCGCTGGAGGCGCTCGTAGGCCTCCCCGGCGGCCTGCTCCGCCACGGCGGCCAGCAGATTGCTGGCCCCGCGCAGCTTGAAGGCGCCGGTGGGCTGGCGGGTCTCCAGCTTGAGCAGAATCTCGGCATCGAAGCGTCGCGACAGCGCCGGTGAAGGCACCAGCGCCGTGCGTTCGACACCCGTGGCCGTCGATGAATGAAACAGCCGCTGGCGCGCGGCATAGATATCGGCCAGCGCCAGCGGCGTTTCCCGTGTGCTCTTGAGCGGGGGTAAGGTCAATGCCATGGCTTACTGATCACCAGAAGTCAGGTCGCCATTGTCGACAAGCTCCTGATGCACCTTGTCCACGGCGCGACGCGCGCGGGCAACGATGTCATCAATTTCCTCAGGCGTGACCACCAGCGGCGGCGCGAAGCCGAGGATGTCGCCCTGCGGCATGGCGCGAGCGACCAGGCCTTCCTCGAGGGCTGCCGCGGAGATGCGCGGGCCGACCTTGAGCGCTGTGTCGAACGCCTTGCGCTGTGACGGCTGCGGCGAGAACTCCAGTGCCGCCAGCAGGCCGATGCCACGCACATTGCCGACGATGGGGTGATCGGCGAAGGCGTCCTGCATGGCGTTCTGCAGATAGGCGCCGGTATCACGGGCGTTGTCGACCAGGCCCTCGCGGCGGATGATCTCCAGGTTGGCGACACCGGCGGCGGCGCCCAGCGCATGGCCAGAGTAGGTCCAGCCGTGGCCGATGGGGCCGAATTCGCCGGTGCCCTGCTCCAGCACCTTCCACACGCGGTCGCCGACGATGACCCCGGACAGCGGCTGATAGGCGCTGGTCAGGCCCTTGGCGATGGTGACCAGGTCCGGCTTGATGCCGAAGTGCTGATAGCCGAACTGGCTGCCGATGCGCCCGAAGCCGCACACCACTTCATCGCAGATCAACAGGATGTCGTGGCGCTTGAGCACGGCCTGGATGGCCTCCCAATAGCCCTCCGGCGGCGGCACGATGCCACCGGTGCCCAGCACCGGCTCGCCGATGAAGGCGCCGACGGTCTCCGGCCCTTCGGCCTGGATCATCGCCTCGAGCTTCTCGGCGCACCAGGTGGAGAATTCGCGCTCGCTCATCTCGGCGCACTCGGCGGGACGGCGGTAATAATCCGGCGCCTCGGTGTGCAGGATGCCGGGAATCGGCAGATCGAAGTGATCATGGAAGGCCGCCAGCCCGGTCAGCGAGCCTGAGGCGATGCCGGAGCCGTGATAGCCGCGCCAGCGCGAGATGACCTTCTTCTTCTCCGGCTTGCCGATCACGTTGTGGTAATAGCGCACCAGCTTGAGCTGGGTCTCGTTGGCATCACTGCCGGACATGCCGTAGTAGACCCTGGACATGTCGGGGCCAGCCAGTTCGAGAATCTTCTCGGACAGCGCGATCTGCGGCTCGTTCGAGTGGCCGACATAGGTGTGGTAGTAGCTGAGCTTGAGGGCCTGCTCGTGGATGGCATCGGCGACTTCCGTGCGTCCGTAACCGATGTTGACGCAGTAGAGGCCGGCGAAGCCGTCGATCAGCTCGCGCCCGTCACGCTCGCGGATGCGGATGCCTTCGCCACCGGTGATCACGCGGCCCGGTGCATCGCCCTGGGCGTAATCGCGCAGGTGGGTCGAGGCATGGAAGGTGACCTTGCGATCACGGCGAATCAGATCATCGGTCGAGGTCGCGTCGTCGAAGCTGGCGGCCTGACTCAGGGTGTTATCGGTGCTCATGTGACTCTCCGAATGCTCAACTAGGGGGCGATCGACCGGCGGTGCTCAATGGCCACCGGTCGCCATGATCGACATGTGACAGTGAAGGATGTCCGTCTCAACTTCCGGAGGCGCTTTCCAGTCCACCCAGACAGTAGTACTTGATACCGAGATATTCCTCGAGCCCCTGACGCCCACCTTCGCGACCCAGGCCGGATTGCTTGACGCCGCCGAAGGGAATCGGCGCGCCGGTCATCTTGACGGAATTGACCGAGACCATGCCGAAGCGCAGGCCACGCATCAGTTGCCAGATGCGGCGCACATCGTGGGTATAGACGTAGGCGGCGAGGCCGTATTCGGTGTCATTGGCCATCGCGATCACCTCTTCCTCGTCGTGCCAGGCGGTGATGCCGGCCACCGGCGAGAAGGTTTCCTCGCGCCAGACGCGCATGTCCGGCGTGATGTCGGCCAGCAGTACCGGCATGAAGAAGTTGGGGCCCGGCGCCATGCTCTGGTCGCCGTGGATCAGCCGCGCGCCACGCTCGACGGCGTCATCGACGATGGTCTGCGCCTTGGCAACGGCGTCGCGGTGGATCAGTGGGCCAAGGTCGATCCCCTTCACCTGGCCATTGCCGACCTTGAGCTGCTTCATGATGCGTGCAAAGTGGCTCAGGAAGTCCTCGTAGAGGCTGTCGTGGACCAGGATACGGTCGGCCGCGAGGCAGTCCTGACCGGAGGTCTGGAACTTGGCATCGACGGCGGCGCGCGCAGCCTCTTCGGGGTCCATGTCCGGCCCGACGATGAAGGGCGCATTGCCGCCCAGCTCCAGCGAGACACGCTTGACGCTGTCGGCGCACTGTTTCAGCAGCAGACGCCCGACCCGGGTGGAGCCGGTGAATGACAGCCCGGCGACGCGCGGGTCATCACACAGCTGCCTGGAGACCTCGGAGGCCTCGCCGGTGATGACGCTGAAGACACCGGCGGGAATGCCGGCGCGCTCGGCCAGCTCCGCCAGCGCCAAGGCCGAGAACGGCGTCTCGCCGGCCGGCTTGACCAGCACCGTGCAGCCCGCCGCCAGCGCGGCCGCGGCCTTGCGGGTGATCATCGCCAGCGGGAAGTTCCATGGCGTGATCAGCGCCGCGACACCGATAGGCTCACGCACGGTGCCCAGCGCGGCATTCGGGATATGGCTGGGAATGGTCTCGCCGAAGGCACGATTGCCCTCCTCGGCGAACCAGTGAACGAAGCTGGCGCCGTATTCCACCTCGCCACGCCCATCGTCCAGCGACTTGCCCTGCTCACGCGTCATCAGCATGGCCAGGTCTTCCTTGTGGGCACGGATGAGGTCGTACCAGGCATCCAGCAGCTCGCCGCGCTGGTCGACGCGCAGCTTGCGCCATTCACGCTGGGCCGCATCGGCGGTGGCGATGGCGGCGTCGATCTGCGCCTCCTCGAGCCACGGCACCTGGCCGAGACGCTCGCCGGTGGCGGGGTCGAAGACCGCCTCCTCGCGTCCGCCTTCGCCATGCACCCAGCAGCCATTCACGTAGGCGAGCTGGCGAAACAGGCGAGGGTCTTCCAGGGCAATGCCTTGGCTGGCGAACTGGGTGGGCTCGGACGTCGCTCCGTCCTGGGAAGTTGCCCACTGTCGTGCAAGAGATTGAGCACTCATCGCTTGTCTCCCGGGCCGCACGGCCGTCATCTGAGAAGGCGGAACACCGCCAAAGACAACGCCCACCGAAACGCGGCGGGCGTCATGTGATGACCTCAGTGTGGGGGAGATGGGACGTGGAGACTTTCGGAATACCCGCCAACGACTTGGCGTTCTTTCTGTTGTGGCGGGCAAAGTGCGGATTCTTTCTGTGTGGCGAGTTCCTGACTAGACCGTTATGGATCAGAGCGCCACTGATCGGACCGATGTGGCTCAGGCGGTCACGACGTCACTCTCGGTCAGCTCGGCGTAGAGTTCCGGGTAGGCTTCCTGAAGGCGCTCAAGCTCGGTGCGCGCATGCGGGATGGCATCGGTCAGCTGCTGCCATTCCTCGTCACTGAGGTTGTCGCGCATCAGCGGGAACAGCTCCTGGCGCTCGGCACGCAGATAGTCACGGTGTGCCTCCACATACTCGCGCAGGTCGGCATTGAACTGGTCCATCGGGATGATCTGGTCCATCAGGATGCTGTCGAGGTTGTCGGACAGCTTGTCCAGACGCTCGTGCAGGGTGCGATATTGCTGGATGAGGCGCTGACAGAGTGGCGCGGCGTCTTCGGAGCGTTCGCACAACATCTGGGTGCATTGACGCTCCAGCGGAATGATGAAGCCCTGCATGTAATCGAGAATGTAATCCACCACCTCACGCATCATGCGAAAGTCGGGACGCTCACCACTGACGAGCGTCTTGTGGCGGTGCGAAAGCACGTGCAGCAGACGGGCCATGTTGGCGTGGTCCTGGCGCAGCTGAGTCACATTGGGCATGACTTCCTCCTCCTTACGGAACAGGTGGCCGATGCTGGCAGACAGCGCTGCCGCCTCGGGCATTGCTACCGAATGTAGCAATGTCGTCACCTAGAAGTGTAGGACACATCCCCCGAGCGCCAGTTAGACGTTGGGTGGGATTGCCTAAATGAGCGTGTCATGCTGTCAGGAAAACATGACAGTCTGGTGCAATGCCACGCGCGGCCTGAGGCCGCTGACTGACTGTGCCGCCCCTGCTGATTTGTACAGTCCTGCAGGATCGGCCATGATGAGCGCAATACTGCCCCACGCCTGCCGGAGCCAGACTCGCCGATGGATCTTTTTGCCGATACCGCCTCGAATTCCCATGCGCCACTGGCCTTCCGCATGCGTCCCCGCACCCTGGATGACTACATCGGACAGACAGCGTTGGTCGGGCCTGACATGCCGCTGCGCCAGATGGTGGCCTCCGGCGTGGTGCGCTCGATGATCCTGTGGGGGCCGCCGGGGGTCGGCAAGACGACGCTGGCCGAGATTCTCGCCAAGGGCTGTGATGCGCATCTGGAGCAGCTCTCGGCGGTGATGGCCGGCGTCAAGGACATCCGCGAGGTGGTGGAGCGCGCCAGACACTTCCAGGCCAGCGATCGCCAGACGGTGATGTTTCTCGATGAGATCCACCGCCTCAACAAGAGCCAGCAGGACGCCCTGTTGCCACATGTGGAATCCGGCCTGCTGACGCTGATCGGCGCGACCACCGAGAACCCCTCCTTCGAGGTCAACTCGGCCCTGCTGTCGCGGGCGCGGGTCTATGTACTCAAGGCCCTCGAGACGGACGACCTGATCGAGGTGCTGACGCGCGCCCTGCAGGATGAGGTCAACGGCCTCGGCAAGCGTCATATCGAAGCCAGCCGCGAGACGCTGACCCGCATCGCGCGCTCGGCCTCCGGCGATGCACGCCGCGCCCTCGGCCTGCTGGAGACCGCCTGTGACTTCGTGCGTCGTGAGCCAGACGCCCAGGGGGGAACGCGCGAGATACTCGAGGACAGCTCGCTGGAGGCCGTGCTGGGCCATCAGGCCTCCAGCTTCGACAAGCAGGGCGATGACTATTACGACCTGCTGTCGGCGATCCACAAGTCGATACGCTCCTCGCGGCCCGACGCGGCGCTGTTGTACATGGCGCGCTTCATGGATGGCGGCGGCGACCCGCTGGATGTCGTGCGGCGCCTGACGGCGATTGCCTCCGAGGATGTCGGCAACGCCGACCCACGCGCCCTGCCGCTGACCATCGCCGCCTGGGACGCCTATCTGCGCCTCGGTGACTACGAGGGCCAGCGCGCCATCGCGCATGCGGCGATCCACCTGGCCATCGCGCCCAAGAGCAATGCCATCGAGGTGGCCTGGAAGGAAGCCAAGGCCTTCGTGCGCCAGCAGCCCCACTTCGGAGTGCCGGTCTACCTGCGCAATGCCCCGACCACGCTGATGAAGGAGCTGGGCATGGGCGAAGGCTATCGCTATGCCCACAACGAGCCCAATGGCTATCCGGCCGGCCGCTCCCACGATGCCTGGCCAGAAGAGCTGCCGACCCAGCAGTTCTACCGCCCGACCCAGCATGGTGGTGAGAAGCGCTTCGCCGAGATTGAGCGCTGGCGCCGCGAGCAGGACGCCGCCGCAGACCGTGGCGAGACGCCCGGACAAAGCTGATCAGCGGCGAATCCTGCGCGCACATGGCTGCAGAGTCGCGACTGGCACAGACAAGAACGCCCGGACCAGAAGGTCCGGGCGTTCTTGTCTGGTCAAGCGTATTCAGGATTTGCGCTGCACCTTGGGCGTGATCACTGCTCGCGAATGACGTCGGCGCCTTGCGGGATCTGGAACACGAAACGGCTATCCTGCAGCGACGGGTTGTACTGCACGTTGCTGAAGTCGATCGCCGTGCGCTGGCCGGTGGAATCCGCCATCTGCAGCATGTCGAGCTGCTCGCTGTCGAAGGTCAGCTTGAGGCTTTCAAACAGCGTATCGGCCTGTTTTGGCGTCAGCGTGAAGGTCTCACGCGCGCCCTGCTGCTGACGCTTGACCGCATAGTTGGCGGTCAGCTCACTGGCACGACCGGACAGCAACAGCGCCGGCGTGTGGGTGACACGCTCATCCAGCGGCTGCACGGTGACCTGCTCGAGGTCCGGATCATGCAGATAGACTTCCTTGCCATCCGACACCACTTCCTGACGGTACGGCGCATCGACGCTCCAGCGGAACTTGCCCGGGCGCGACAGCCACATCTTGCCCTTGGCTTCCTGCAGACGCTGACCGGAGGCATCGAGGATCTGCTGATCGAAGTCGGCAGCATAGGTCTTGAGCGGCTCCAGCAGGCGCGACAGACGATCGCCTGCCGATTCCTCGGCGTGCGCTGGCAGAGCGGCCATGCCCAGCATGAGGGCGGCACCCAGCCCCTTGGCCAGACGAGCGGTCAACGAAGAAGCGAAAGAACGGGACAATGTCTTCATGAAACTCCTTGCGATAAGGAAGACCAGTGGCAAGCCTCGGCACCGAGGCCCTGCAGCTGACCATCATCATTTCAGCGATTCGGGATGATCACTGCCAACAGCCTGCTGGCAGTGATCTGTTATCTGACGTCTTTGACACGAAGGGGAGCAAAAAGCTCCCCTTCGTGTGTTTCAGCGACCAGACCTGCGGCGGCTAGCCGCTGTGGTTGGGCGCGATCACTTCCCGCGAGCCATTGGTGCCCATCGCGGAAACGACACCCGCCATCTCCATCGCCTCGACCAGACGCGCGGCGCGGTTGTACCCGATCTTGAAGCGACGCTGCACGGCAGAGATGGAGGCGCGACGCGACTCGACCACATAGGCCACGGCCTCATCGTAGAGCGCATCCTGCTCGGCATCGCTGTCCTCGCCTTCGGCCTCGAGACCGGCCAGCGCATCCGCCTGCACACCACCGGTGAGGATCTCCTCGATGTACTCCGGCGAGCCGCGACGCTTCCAGTCATCGACCACGCGGTGAACCTCGTCATCATCGACGAAGGCACCGTGAACGCGCGTCGGCATGCCGGCACCGGCCGGCAGGTAGAGCATGTCACCGTGGCCCAGCAGGTCCTCGGCGCCGCCCTGATCGAGGATGGTGCGCGAGTCGATCTTGGAGGAGACCTGGAAGGCCATGCGCGTCGGGATGTTGGCCTTGATCAGGCCGGTCACCACGTCCACCGACGGACGTTGGGTGGCCAGAATCAGGTGAATCCCCGCGGCGCGCGCCTTCTGGGCCAGACGTGCGATCAGCTCCTCGACCTTCTTGCCGACGATCATGAACATGTCGGCAAACTCATCGATCACCACCACGATGTAGGGCAGCTTGGCGAGCACCGGCGGATGCTGGTGCATCTCCCAGGGCTGCGGCTCCCACAGCGGATCAGCGATCTGGGCGCCATGCGCCTCGGCTTCATCGATCTTGGCATTGAAGCCGGCCAGGTTGCGCACGCCCATGGCGGCCATCAGCTTGTAGCGACGCTCCATCTCGGCGACACACCAGCGCAGGGCGTTGGCGGCCTCCTTCATGTCGGTCACCACCGGCGCCAGCAGATGCGGAATGCCGTCATAGACCGACAGCTCCAGCATCTTGGGGTCGACCATGATCATGCGCACTTCGTCCGGCGTGGCCTTGAGCAGCATCGAGATCAGCATCGAGTTGATGCCGACTGACTTGCCCGAACCGGTGGTACCGGCGACCAGCAGGTGTGGCATCTTGCCGAGGTTGGCCACGACAGGGGCGCCACCGATGTCCTGCCCCAGCGCCAGCGTGACCGGAGATTCCGCCAGCTGATAGGCATCGGAATCGAACACTTCACGCAGGCGAATCATGGCGCGGTTGGGGTTGGGGATCTCGATGCCGACCGTCGGACGGCCCGGAATCACCTCGACCACACGCACGCTCTTGACCAGCAGCGAACGCGCCAGGTCCGTCGACAGGTTGGATATCTTGGACGCCTTGACGCCCGGTGCCGGCTGAATCTCGAAGCGCGTGATGACCGGTCCCGGCCAGACATCCGCCACCTCGGCCTTGACGCCATACTCGCGCAGACGCACCACTAGCAGCTCGGCCATCTGGTCGAGTTCTTCTTCGCTGTAGTTGGGCTTCTGGGCATCCGGCGGCGTCAGCAGGCTCAACTGCGGCAGGTCCCCTTCCGGCTCGTCCTCGTGATCGGCACCTTCATGGCGCTGGCTCTGCATGTGCTCCACGGTCCACAGGGTCGGACCGGAGGGATCACTGGCAGCCGCCTGTGCATCTTCCGCCGTCGCCAGACGACCACCGCCCGGCACCATGCCGGACTCATCGCCGTCATAGGCCCAGGACGGGCGCTCGGCCGGTGCGGGTGTCGCTTCCGGCGTGGCTGTCGGCGCCTCGAAAGGCGGCACATGCTCGGCCTGAGGCGCCACGGAATCGGGCTCCGCTGACGCGACCGGCTCGGCCGGTTGATGAGGCGCTGCTGGCTGACGCGGCTCAGGGGCATGCTGCTGCGGCGTGGGAGACGGGCTGCTCGGCGCCGCAGGCGCGTCTGCCGGTGTCGGCGCGTTGCCCGCCGGCTGCTCGAAGGCATCATCCCAGGAAACGACCGCCTTGCGAGCGGGAGTCTCGGATGAGGCCGCCGCGACACCGGCCGCCATCACACCCGCACCGGCTGCCAGCCCTGCGGCCGTGGCGAATTGACCACCACTGCCGGGCAGGGGCGCATCATCGTCGTCCCTGGGCTCCGGCGGCTGATTGCGGCTATCCGGCGCGGCATCGCTGCGCTCGCGCGCAAGTTGCGCGTCGCGCTCGCGCTGTGCCTCTTTCTCGAGCTGCGCCTGTTTTTCAAGCTGCGCTTGTCGCTCTGCCGCTTGCTGCTCGGCTGCACGCTGCGCTTTCTGTTCTGCTTCGCGCTGCGCCTCCTGCTCTGCCAAGCGCTGCGCTTCCTGTTCAGCCAAGCGCTGCGCTTCCTGCTCGCGAGCCAGCTCTTGAGCCTGAGCCTGAGGCTGATCTTCTTGTGCCGTGTCGTGACGAGCCGTGTCGTGACGAGCGGTCGGCGCAAAGGCTGAGGCGGCGTCCCAGGCAGCAGTGGCAGCCGTGCTGTCGGAGGCTGATGCCGTGTCTTCGACGCCAGGGCCTGGCGTCGCCGCCTTGGGAGCCTGTGTCGTGGCTGAGGCGTCAGCATGACGCTGGCGCTCGGCCTCAATGGCAGCGGCTTGCGGCAGACGGGAGCGCGTGACATCGGCATGCGCGACACGCGGCGCGGAGGCGGCCTCTGCCGCCACGGCGGTCTTCAGGGCCGCGGCCAGATCAACCCCTTCGATGCTGACATTGGCGCTCTGCACCGTCATACGCTCGGTGTAGGCAGCGCCCGGCACCTTGGCGGAAGGCGTGGTTTCAGCGGTCTGCCACGGGATATCGGTGCTGCGGTCATCCGCGAAGTCATCGCGAGCGCTGATGGCCTCGTCGGTGCCGCCATCCAGAGACGGCTCGACACGGCGCTGGCCGCGCGGCTCGGCGGCGATGCCTTCTGCCTCCTGACGGCGACCAAGCAGAATCTCGTCGCTGTCCTCGCCCCACTCCTCCTCGCGGGCACGCCGGCCCGGCAGCAGACGCTGCCACCAGCTCAGTCTGGGGGCCGGGTCGCGATCCGAGTCATCCTCTTCACCGTCCTCGTGCGTCAGCGACTCTTCGGCGTAGGCTGCCTCGTCATCGTAGCCGTCCTGATCGTCGCGGCGGCTGTTGAAGCGCTCGGCGAACCAGCCGGACACCCGCATGCAGCCATTGCCCAGCTCATCCATGACCGTCAGCCACGACATGCCGGTAAACAGCGTGAAGCCGCACAGGAAGCTGGCCATCGCGACCAGTACCGTGCCGCCCATGCCGATCAATGGCGTCAGTGCCCCGGCGATGCCCTTGCCGAGGATACCGCCCGCGCCGTTGGTCAGCTGGCTGTCGGGGCTGTAGAACTGGATATCGCCGATGACGCAGGTCGCCATGATCAGCAGGAACAGGCCGCCAGCGCGCACCGCGATGGTGGTCGGGTCCCACACCAGCTCAGTGCTGGGCTGACGCATCAGACGCCAGGCACCGAAGCCCAGCATCGCCGGCCACCACAGGGCACTGCCGCCAAACAGCGAATACAGTACGTCTGACAGCCAGGCGCCGATGCTGCCCATCCAGTTGCTGGGAGTGAGTTCAGGGCCGCTGTAGGACCAGCCGGGGTCCGTCGGCGCATAGCTGAACAGCGCCAGCAGCATGAATACGCATAGGCTGAGCATGAGAATGACCACGCCTTCACGGCTGACGCCCTGCAGGGTGGTGGTCAGGCGTGACGGTGGTCGCGCTGCCTTCTCCGCACGCTGCTCGGCGCGGATGGCCTGGCGTTCGGCGCGTTCGGCCTGACGCTCGGCGCGGCGCTGGGCTGCAGGGCTCTCTTCCTGCACGCGCGGCTTGTTTCTGGCCTTGGCAGCAGGCTGGCCGCTGGCGTCCTTCCTCGCGGGCTTGCCCGAGACGCGCGGCGTCTTGCGTGCCGGGCTGGCCCCAGTGGCCGAAGCACCGCGCAGACGCGCGAAGAAGCCCGGCGAGTCCGCTTTCTGACGGGCACGCTTCCTGGGTGTTGCTGCCGCACGGCGGCTACGGGTTTCAGGCTTGGCCTGTTCCCGACTTGTCTTTCTGGCACTCTTGGCAGTCAAGTCGCCATCCCCCTTGCACCTTGTGGGCGATTTTCCATGTACCTTCAGCCGGTTATCATAACCATTCGATGGCAGTGACGTCATAATTGCCGATTCACGTCTGCTCATGACGCCAAGGCGCCAGGAGCCCATTGCTCCGTGCATGTTCCCGAACCGACAAGAGGCTGCCCATGCTTCCCTGGCTTCCCCCTGCCCCTGTCCGCTTTCCGCATGCTTCCACCGCCCTGAGCGAGCCCGACGGCCTGCTGTGTGCAGGGGGCGAACTCAGTCCCGAGTGGCTGCTGGCGGCCTACCCCCGCGGCATATTTCCCTGGTTCAGCCCGGGTGACCCCATCCTGTGGTGGTCACCGGACCCACGCATGGTGCTCAAGCCAGAGGAAGTCCGTGTACGCCGCAGTCTGGCCAAGCGCCTGCGCAATGCAGGCCTTAGCTACAGTATCGACCGCGACTTTACCGGTGTGATCAATGCCTGTGCCAGCATTCCTCGCGATGGCCAGGCAGGCACGTGGATATTGCCAGAAATGCAGCAGGCCTACATCGCCCTGCATGCCATGGGACATGCCCACAGCGTTGAAGTCTGGCAGGGCGATTCTCTGGTGGGCGGCCTGTATGGCGTCGCCTGTGGACGCATCTTCTTCGGCGAGTCGATGTTCTCGCGCGTGCCCGATGCCTCGAAACTGGCGCTGGTGATCCTGTGCCAGGAATTGAAGGCACGGGCTTTTCCGTTGATCGACTGTCAGATGCATACTCCGCACCTGGCAAGTCTTGGCGCCCGCAGCATCGCCCGCAGCGATTTCATCAGCTATCTTGACCAGTATGCCACTGGCCAAGGGCATGAGGGCAAGTGGTCACTGACATCCTGGCCCACGCAGCACGCCCGGGAATGATGGCCACGGCAATTCCAAGAGGGAGATGATGCAACGGTGAGCAGCAATACCCCCAAGCAACCGCAACGCGATCTGCGCTTCTTTCTGACGGTACCGCACGCCTGCAGCTATCTGGAAGGCCGCCAGGCGACCACGCTGTTTCTCGATCCGCAGGAAGCGCCCAATTCCGGTGTCTATGACGCCCTTGCCCTGCTCGGCTTTCGTCGCAGCGGCTCTCATCTCTATCGTCCGCATTGCGGTGATTGCCGTGCCTGCATTTCCGTACGCGTGCCGATCGCCGACTTCACGCCCAACCGCACCCAGAAGCGTCTGGTGCGGCGCAATGCCGACCTGGTCATCGAAGAGGGGCCGGCACTCTTCGACCCCGAGCATTATCGCCTCTACGCCCATTACATCCGCAGTCGTCATGCGGATGGCGACATGTTCCCGCCCAGTCATGAGCAGTATCGCACCTTCCTCACCTCCCGCGATGACTATGCCCGTCTGGTGAGCTTTCGCCTCGATGGCCGTCTGGTGGCCGTCGCCGCCATGGACCGCATGAGTCATGGCCTGTCCGCCATCTATACCTTCTACGATCCGGATGAGTCACTGAATCAGCGCTCGCTGGGGACCTACGCGGTGCTGTGGCAGATTGAGCAGGCACGCCGCGAAGGCCTGACCCACCTCTATCTGGGCTACTGGATCCGTGATTGCCGCAAGATGAACTACAAGCAACATTTCCAGCCGCTCGAGTATCTGGATGGCAGCCACTGGCGGCGACGCATACCGGCCAACCATACCGACAGCCATCTGCCACTGAGCCTGGTCAAGCAAGGCGCGTCAGTGACATCCGGCGAGTGACGCGCTGAGCTCATTGCATGGGCTCATTCCAAGGGCTCATTCCATAGGCTCTTTCGACGCGCTCTCCAGGCGCCCTCTCGACGCAAGCGCTCCGACAACGCTATGGTGACGCAACGCTCAGCGGGCAGGGGCTCATCAGACAGCGCCGAGTGCCGACCAACCGCCTGCCGGGAGTTGCCCCGGCGCAAGCTGCCGACTTTTATCTTCCTCCTGAGCTGCCCACAGGCGCTCAAGGAGCGTACAATCGCGCTTCGACTTTGCCTTGCCGCCGCCCTTACGGCACAATATCGCGTATCGAAGTCCCGAATCGGGCACTTTTTGTGCTGAGGCGGCTCGGAACTACCAGCAGTATTCCCTGTAATAAGTGAGGATCAGCCTATATGGCGCGTGAAGATCATATTGAAATGGAAGGCGTCATCGTCGACACCCTTCCGAACACCACTTTCCGTGTTGAACTGGAAAACGGCCACATCGTGACCGCTCACATCTCCGGCAAGATGCGCAAGAACTACATCCGCATCCTGACTGGCGACAAGGTCAAGGTTGAGCTGACTCCGTACGACCTGTCCAAGGGCCGTATCGTCTACCGTTCGCGCTAAGCACGGTCAGACTGCCCTGCCGGTTGCCATGCCATCGATCACTCTGCACGTCCTGGACCTGCATGCGATCATCATGACACCGGCTGGCTGAACCGGTCGTTCCCGGCACCTCAGGCTCCAGCGTCACCTCCGCCTGAACCCTCCGCCCGGACCCGGAATGCATCGAGGTTGCAAGACTTGCCCTTCGCGGCGAGACACCCGCCACCTCGATGGCGTATGCCTGAGTATTCCGATGATGCCGCCTTGTCCCATGAATGCGTCTTGAGCCCGAACGCCAATCTGGTCTTCGCTCCCATTCAATGATGACAGGCGGCTCATCCCCGCTGGGCATCTTCTCCCCCAGTACGCATTCGCTTCCCCCGATACGCATTCGCCTCCTCCAGTACTCATCCAACTCCCCGCCCTTCCCTTGAAGATGGCGAGCCCCTTGGCGTGCGCGCGTATCAGGCCTTGGGCGATCGACTCGACGCCCGCCCAGTGCGGACAGTTTGCTGACTGACGGCCATAAAAAACGGCCAGTGCTTGAGCACTGACCGTTCATGTCGCCCCTTCAGGGCAGCAAGCTGAGCGTCAGATCACGCCATTTCCGCTTCCGTTTCCAGGTGCAGCTCGCCATTGTCGACCGTGACATGCACGATACCGCCCGACTCGGACAGGTCGCCGAACAGGATCATCTCTGCCAGCGGCTTCTTGAGCTTCTCCTGAATCACGCGTGCCATCGGGCGAGCACCCATTGCCGGGTCATACCCGAGAGTCGCCAGCAAGTCGCGCGCCTCATCAGCGACATCCAGCTGCACACGCTTCTCATCCAGCTGCGCCTGCAGTTCGACCAGGAACTTGTCGACCACATTGCGCACCACGGCGAGATCCAGCGCGCCGAACTGGATGATGCCATCCAGACGGTTGCGGAATTCCGGTGAGAACGTCTTGCGGATGACTTCCATGGCGTCGGTGGAGTGATCCTGGTGCTTGAAGCCGATGGAGCGACGCGCCACCTGCTCAGCACCCGCATTGGAGGTCATCACCAGGATGACGTTGCGGAAGTCCGCTTCGCGACCGTTGTTGTCGGTCAGGCGGCCGTGGTCCATCACCTGCAGCAGCAGATTGAAGACTTCCGGGTGTGCCTTCTCGATCTCATCCAGCAACAGCACGCAGTGCGGCTGCTTGGTGATGGCTTCGGTCAACAGACCGCCCTGGTCATAACCGACGTAGCCCGGCGGTGCCCCGATGAGGCGCGAGACGGTGTGACGCTCCATGTACTCGGACATGTCGAAGCGCACCAGCTCGATACCCATCAGCGCCGCCAGCTGACGGGCGACCTCGGTCTTGCCGACGCCTGTCGGGCCAGCGAACAGGAAGCTGCCCACCGGCTTGTCCGGCGCCTTGAGGCCAGCACGCGACAGCTTGATCGCCGCGGACAGCCCGGTGATGGCGTCGTCCTGCCCGAACACCAGCATCTTGAGATCGCGCTCGAGATTGGACAGCAGCTTCTTGTCGGAGCTGGAGACCGTCTTCGGCGGAATGCGGGCGATGGAGGCGACGATCGCCTCGACCTGCTCGGTATCAATGGTATCGACGCGGATGCTCTCCGGCAGCAGGCGCTGGTGGGCACCGGCCTCGTCGATCACGTCGATGGCCTTGTCCGGCAGCTGACGGTCGTTGATGTAGCGGTCGGCCAGACGCACTGCCGTTTCCAGCGAGGCATCGGTGTACTTGATGGCATGGTGCTCCTCGAAGCGACCACGCAGCCCCTTGAGGATGCGGATGGTGTCATCCACCGACGGCTCCATGACATCGACCTTCTGGAAACGACGCGCCAGGGCGCGGTCCTTCTCGAAGATGCCACGGAATTCCTGGAAGGTGGTGGAACCGATGCAACGCAGCTCGCCGGAAGACAGCAGCGGCTTGAGCAGGTTGGAGGCATCCATCACGCCACCGGACGCGGCACCCGCACCGATGACGGTGTGGATCTCATCGATGAACAGGATCGAGTTCGGTTCCTTGCGCAGCTCCGCCAGCAGCGACTTGAGACGCTTCTCGAAGTCACCGCGGTACTTGGTGCCGGCCAGCAGCGCACCGAGATCCAGCGAGTAGACCACGGCTTCCTTGATGACGTCCGGCACGTCCTCCTCGACGATGCGCTTGGCGAGACCTTCCGCGATGGCGGTCTTGCCGACACCGGCCTCACCGACCAGCAGCGGGTTGTTCTTGCGACGACGCACCAGAATCTGCACCACGCGCTCGAGCTCGCCATCGCGGCCGATCAGCGGGTCGATCTTGCCCAGACGCGCCTGCTCGTTGAGGTTGGTGGCGTAGTTGGTCAGCGGGTTGTTGCCGCCCTCGCTGCTCGCCTCTTCGCTCTCTTCATTCTCGACCGACGCCTGGGGCGTCTGGGTGTGACCCGCGACCTTGGAGATGCCATGCGCGATGTAATTGACCGCATCCACACGCGCGACATTCTGCTGCTTGAGGAAGTAGACAGCCTGGCTTTCCTGCTCGGAGAAGATGGCCACCAGCACGTTGGCGCCGGTCACTTCACTCTTGCCGGAGGATTGCACGTGGAAGACGGCACGCTGCAGAACGCGCTGGAAGCCCAGCGTCGGCTGCGTCTCGCGGTCTTCCTGCTCTTCCGGAATCAGCGGGGTGGTGGAATTGATGAAGTCCTGAAGGTCGACTCGCAGCTTGTCCAGATTGGCACCACAGGCGCGCAGGACATCGGCAGCGGAGGCATTGTCCAGCAGTGCCAGCAGGAGGTGTTCCACGGTCATGAATTCGTGGCGTTTGGAACGTGCCACGGTGAAGGCCGTGTTCAGGGTCAGTTCAAGTTCTTTGCTCAACATGGCAAGTCCCCTCTAGGCCGCGTCTTGGACGGATCACTCCGCCCGGTCGATGTCGCACAGCAGCGGATGCTGGCACTCTCGAGCATATTGATTGACTTGGTGGCATTTCGTTTCCGCGATGTCGCGACTGAAGATGCCACAGGTTCCTTTTCCCTGATGATGGACAGCGAGCATGATCTGTACTGCCTGCTCCTGATCCTTGTTGAAAAAGGTGGTCAGCACCTCCACGACGAAGTCCATCGGCGTGAAGTCATCATTGTGCAGAACGACCTTGTACATGGGCGGTGGAGCCAGTTCAGGCTCAGCGGTCTCGAATGCCAGATCACCTTCGTGGTCTTCCTGGTATCCGGGTTCCTGAGCCGACGGGGCCTGATTGCTGATCGACAGTGTCTCCAGAAAGGGAGGACTGCCGCGCGATGTCTCTGTCTTGAACATAAGGGGCTGATCCGGTGAACACAAGCCGTGACGAAGCAGATTGCCTCAACGCGCCGCGGAGAAGGTCAAGCGCTGCCACGTCGTCTCAATGTGGGTGTGATAAGGAAAAGATGGGGGCTTGTCGATCTGGTTGCAAGCTTTAGTCGCGCACGCCTGAGCGTACACGTTCATGCCTGCATCGCGACGCTCTGACATGAATGCGGACATTTGCATGCATTTTCGCTCACATACGCGACAGACACCTCTCGACAGGCGTCGCCAACTGGCGACCCATTCAAGCGTCTCGCCGCTCAATGAAACCCGGAATGCTATCGCACAGAACCCCCGCGCAGAACGCTCCACGCAGAACGCACAGGAGTGGCAATCGTTGGCAGCCGTCTGGGCGCGCAACCGAGAAGCTTCCATCTCAAACGCAAGAAGGCCCCCGGACATGTCCGGGGGCCTTCTGCTGAAACCTGTCACGCAACCTGATGCCTGGGCATCAGATCAACGCAGGGTCTCAGGCATCCATGTTGTCAGCAACAGCCTGACCGAACTCGGAGCACTTCAGCAGCTTGGCATCGTCCATCAGGCGATGGAAGTCATAGGTGACTTCGCCCTTGGCGATGGCCTTCTCGACGCCTTTCAGCACGAGATCAGCCGCTTCGACCCAACCCATGTGACGCAGCATCATCTCGGCAGAGAGGATGACGGAGCCCGGGTTGACCTTGTCCTGGCCAGCGTACTTCGGTGCAGTACCGTGAGTCGCTTCGAACATGGCGACGGTGTCGGACAGGTTGGCACCCGGCGCGATACCGATACCACCCACTTCCGCCGCCAGAGCGTCGGACAGGTAGTCACCGTTCAGGTTCAGGGTGGCGATGACGTCATATTCCGCCGGACGCAGCAGGATCTGCTGGAGCATGGCGTCAGCGATGACGTCCTTGACCACGATGTCCTTGCCGTTGTTCGGGTTCTTGAAGGTCATCCACGGGCCGCCATCCAGCAGCTCGCCGCCGAACTCGTCCTTGACGATTTCGTAGCCCCAGTCCTTGAAGGCACCTTCTGTGAACTTCATGATGTTGCCCTTGTGCACCAGGGTCAGCGACTCACGGTCGTTGTCGATGGTGTACTGGACAGCCTGACGGACCAGACGCTTGGTACCTTCTTCGGAGACCGGCTTGACGCCGATACCGCAGTTCTCCGGGAAGCGGATGTTGGTGACACCCATCTCTTCACGCAGGAACTTGATGACCTTGTCGGCTTCCGGCGTTCCCGCTTTCCATTCGACACCGGCATAGATGTCTTCGGAGTTTTCGCGGAAGATGACCATGTCGACGTCAGCCGGCTTCTTGACCGGGCTCGGCACACCAGTGAACCAGCGCACCGGGCGCAGGCAGGTGTACAGATCCAGCTTCTGACGCAGAGCGACGTTCAGGGAGCGAATACCACCGCCCACCGGAGTGGTCAGCGGACCCTTGATGGAAACGATGTAATCCTTGACAGCCTCGAGAGTCTCTTCCGGCAGCCAGGTGTCAGCATCATAAACGTGAGTGGCTTTTTCACCGGCGTAGACTTCCATCCAGTGAATCTTGCGCTCGCCGCCATAGGCCTTGTCGACAGCAGCGTCGATGGCAATCTTCATGGCCGGAGTCACGTCCACACCGATACCATCGCCTTCGATGAACGGGATGATCGGATTATTCGGAACGTTGAGGGTATTGTCGGAATTTGCGGTGATCTTGGCACCGCCTTCCGGGACGACAATCTTCTGGAACCCCATTGATAACTCCCCTGTCATGGATTCAGTGGAGGCGCGAGTATAGCACCCGTGCCGCTTCTCACAGTAGGCTTATACGGCAGCCGCGACAAAAGTCTAAACCATGTCTCTCATATATCTGCTTCACAAGCCTTACCGCGTCCTGACCCAGTTCACTGACCGCGATCAGGGCCGCCAGACACTCGCTGACTTCATCGACGTGCCGGATGTCTATGCCGCCGGGCGCCTCGACTATGACTCCGAGGGACTGCTGCTGCTCACCAGTGATGGCGCGCTCTCCCACCAGATCGCGCACCCGAGAAAGAAGCAGCCCAAGACCTACTGGGTACAGGTGGAAGGTGCCCCTGACGAGCAGGCCATCGCCGCGCTGCGTGCCGGTGTCGAACTCAAGGATGGCATGACCCGACCGGCCAGGGTCAGGCAGATTGAGCCGCCCACGTTGCCAGACAGGCAACCCCCTGTGCGCTTTCGTGCGAGCATCCCGACCCACTGGCTGGAGATCATCATCAGCGAAGGTCGCAATCGCCAGGTGCGCCGCATGACCGCCCACGTCGGCCTGCCGACCCTGCGCTTGATCCGCGCGGCCATCGGGCCATGGAAGCTCGACGGCCTTGCCCCCGGTGAATGGCGCAGCGAGGAAGTCGAGATGCCTGCGCCACCTCATCGCGAGTCCCGCTCGCCACGCCACAAGGGCGCGACGGGCAAGCCGGGCGAGCGCCGCACCGGCAACGCTGGCCCCCGAGGCAGTGGCAATAGAGGCAACAGCGCGGGCAAGAGCGGCAAGGGTTCAGGTCGGGGTTCCAGTCGGAGTTCTGGCCAGACTGAAGGCAAGGGTTCAGGCAAGACACCCGGCGCCCCCTCTCGTCGTCCCTCATCCCCCAAGAAAGGAAGGAAATCCTGATGGCTGCTCGCTGGACCCCGAATGTCACCGTCGCCTGCGTCGTCGAACGCGCCGGGCGCTACCTGATCGTCGAGGAAGACAAGGGCGGGCCCTGCACGGTGTTCAACCAGCCGGCCGGCCATCTCGAACCGCATGAGCGCATCATCGACGGCGTGCAACGCGAAGTCCGCGAGGAAACCGCCTGGCGCATCCTGCTGACCGGCTATCTCGGCCTCTATGTGCATGTGGCCGAAGACGGCACCCACTTCCACTCCCACAGTTTCGAGGCCGCCGCCCTTGAGCACCTGTGCACGCCGCTGGACCCTGACATCGTCAGAACGCACTGGCTGTCGCTTGAGGAGATCGAGCAGCTCGAGGACATGGGTCGCCTGCGCAGCCCGCTGGTGACCCGGCGTATTCGCGACAGCCAGCGTGGCAAGCGTTTCCCGCTGGATGTGCTGCACGATTGATCGATTGCCCGGCCGGAAGTCCGCCGTCGGGCGTGCTGTCGAGCGGCGCTTGCGGCCCAGTGCGGCAGACGGCGCAGGCGGGGTGAATCCCACCCCCGCATTCAGGTATAATCCCGCCCATTCAAGCGGCGCCAGAATGACGGGTCTGCCGCCTCCCCTGTTTGTGACAACCCGCGGCCATGCGGGTGACGAGAGAACTGATGACCGCTGAAACCGGTACCGGAACCAAGGTCATCGTCGGCATGTCCGGCGGTGTCGACTCCTCCGTCTCTGCCCTGTTGTTGATGGAGCAGGGCTACCACGTCGAAGGCCTGTTCATGAAGAACTGGGACGAAGACGACGGTAGCGAATACTGCACCGCCCTCGAAGACCTGGCCGATGCCCAGGCCGTGTGCGACAAGCTTGGTATCAAGCTGCACACCGCCAACTTCGCCGCGGAGTACTGGGACAACGTCTTCGAGCACTTCCTGGCCGAATACAAGGCCGGTCGCACGCCGAATCCCGACATCCTGTGCAACCGCGAGATCAAGTTCAAGGTCTTCCTCGAGTATGCCGAGATGCTGGGCGCCGAGCTGATCGCCACCGGTCACTACGTGCGTGGCGGCGTGCGTGATGGTCTCCCGCGCCTGCTCAAGGGCCTGGACACCAACAAGGACCAGAGCTACTTCCTGCATGCCGTGCCGCAGGCGGCCATCGCGCGCACCCTGTTCCCGGTCGGCGAGCTCGAGAAGCACGAAGTGCGCGCCATCGCCGAGAAGCATGAGCTGATCACCGCGCGCAAGAAGGATTCCACCGGCATCTGCTTCATCGGCGAGCGGCGTTTCGCCGACTTCCTCAAGCAGTACCTGCCCGCTCAGCCCGGCAAGATCGAGACCCCCGATGGCGATGTCATCGGCGAACACATGGGCCTGATGTACTACACCCTGGGCCAGCGCCAGGGGCTGGGAATCGGTGGCCTCAAGCGCTATCCGGACGCGCCCTGGTTCGTGTGTGCCAAGGATCTGGAGCGCAACGTGCTGATCGCCGTGCAGGGCAAGCACCACGACCTGCTCTACACTCAGGCGTTGAGCACCGAATCCGTCGACTGGGTCGCGGGTGAGCCGCCGCAGACCGATGCCAATGGCGAGCTGCGCATTCGCTGCAAGAACCGCTATCGCCAGGAAGACCAGGCCGCGACCTTGATCGTCAATGACGGCCAGCGTGTCGAGGTGCGTTTCGATGAACCGCAACGCGCCGTCACGCCCGGCCAGTCCGCCGTCTTCTATCTCGGCGACATCTGTCTGGGCGGCGGCGTGATCGATGCCGCCTGGAAACTTCCGGCGGCGGACGCCAGCGCTTCCACCGCCCCGCTCTCTGGCCCCGAGGAGTCCGCCGCGCAATGACCAGCGTGCCGATCCGTCCCGTCACTGATACCACTACCCGCCAGGCACTGTCGCTGGCGGGCGTCTTCCAGGCAGCCGCGCTGGTCGATGAGCTGGCCCGCCACGGCCAGTGCGATGAGCGCGCCTGGGAAACCCTGGTCAATGCCACGCTGGATACCAATCCGGAAAGCTTCGAAGCCATCTACGGCGGGCACCATAACCGCCTGCGGCTCGGCATCGACACCGTCAGTGCGGTGATGGAACGTCGCCAGGTCTCGCCCGTGGTGATGCGTTACGGCTTCTCGCTGGTGATGCTGATGAGCAAGCTCAAGAAGGACCCGGACATGCTGGACAAGCTGGGCGCGGGCCTGACCCGCATCCAGGGCCAGGCCGAGCACTTCGGGCCGACCCACGAGAACGTGATCGCAAGCCTGGGCGAGCTTTACCAGCAGACCCTCTCCACCTTCCGCTACCGGATCGTGGTGCAGGGCGACCCCGGCCTGCTGCAGCAGCGCATGATGCCGGAACGCATCCGCTGCGCCCTGCTGGCAGGCGTGCGCTTCGCCCTGCTGTGGGACCAGCAAGGTGGCCGTCGCTGGAAGCTGGTCTTCCAGCGCAGCGCGCTCAAGAAGTCATTGCAGCAGCTGGGCTGAACCCGCCTCCGCGCTCGCGCCAGCGCGTCACCTGACGCACCAGATTCACACCCGAATTCGCTTCAACAACGCTGGAGCCCATCAACCGGGCTCCGAGACACTTGAACCGGCAGCGCATCATGTCCTGCCACCATCGGAAGATTCTCATCATGCAGCTGTCCGCCCTCACCGCCCTGTCTCCCGTCGATGGCCGCTATGGCGCCAAGACCGAGGCCCTGCGCGAGCACTTCAGTGAATTCGGCCTGATCCGTGCCCGCGTCATCGTCGAGGTGCGCTGGTTGCAACGCCTGGCCGCCCACGCCGAGATCGCTGAAGTGCCGGCCTTCTCCGCGGATGCCAACGCCGTGCTGGATAGCATCGTCAGTGAGTTCAGTGTCGAGGATGCCCAGCGCATCAAGGACATCGAACGCACCACCAACCACGACGTGAAGGCGGTCGAGTACTTCCTGAAGGAAAAGGTCGAGAGCAACGCCGAACTCAACGCCGTCACCGAGTTCATCCACTTCGCCTGCACCAGTGAAGACATCAACAACCTGTCTCACGCCCTGATGCTGCGTGGTGGCCTGGACAACGTGCTGCTGCCGCAGATGCGTGAAGTGACCGAAGCGATCGTCGCGCTGGCCCACCAGCACGCCGAACAGCCGATGCTGTCGCGCACCCATGGCCAGACTGCCAGCCCGACCACCCTCGGCAAGGAAATGGCCAACGTCGCCGCGCGCCTGCGTCGTCAGCTGGCGCAGATCGAACGCATCGAGATGCTCGGCAAGATCAACGGTGCCGTGGGCAACTACAACGCCCACCTGACCACCTACCCGGCCATCGACTGGGCGGCCAACGCCGAAACCTTCGTCGAGAGCCTCGGGCTGACCTTCAACCCGTACACCACCCAGATCGAGCCGCACGACTACATCGCCGAGCTGTTCGATGCCATCTGCCGCTTCAACACCATCCTGATCGACTTCGATCGTGACGTCTGGGGCTACATCTCGCTGGGTTACTTCAAGCAGCGTACCGTGGCCGGCGAGATCGGCTCTTCCACCATGCCGCACAAGGTCAACCCGATCGACTTCGAGAACTCCGAAGGCAATCTGGGCATCGCCAACGCCGTGCTGGGCCATCTGGCACAGAAGCTGCCGATCTCCCGCTGGCAGCGTGACCTCACCGACTCCACCGTGCTGCGCAACCTGGGCACCGGCCTGGCGCAGGGTCTGATCGCCTATCAGGCGACCCTGAAAGGCATCAGCAAGCTGGAAGCCAACCCGGAGCGCCTGAACGCCGACCTGGACAACAGCTGGGAAGTGCTCGCCGAGCCGATCCAGACCGTCATGCGTCGTTACGGCATCGAGAAGCCCTACGAGAAGCTCAAGGAGCTGACCCGTGGCAAGCGTATCGACCAGGCCGGTTTCGCCGCCTTCATCGAGACGCTGGAACTGCCGGAAGACGTCAAGACCGAGCTGAAGGCACTGAGCCCGGCCAGCTACATCGGCAACGCCATTGCACAGGCCAAGGCGCTCTAAGCGGCGCAGGTCACTGCAAGTCTCAAGACGCCGGGGCCTCTGCTCCGGCGTCATGCATTGCGTATTAGACAGCATGCAGCACGCTGCACATTGAACGACACACTGGATTCACGACCACTGACGCTCTCCGTCAGTGGGCACGACATGCCACGCTCTCAAGGCTCGGCATGGAACGCATCGCCGTCTGCCATCCGGCAAAACGGCTTCAACGACGTCATCGCGAGACCGCCGCCACCTGACAGGCTGCCGTTCGCGTTCGAGAGGTTCTGCATGAGCACATCCCCCGCCCCCCGCGACACCGACACGCCACTGGCACTGTTGGGCGGCCTGAGCATCCGTGAATTCCTGCGCGATTACTGGCAGCAGAAGCCGCTGCTGATCCGCGGAGCCTTCGCAGACTTCGAGACGCCGCTGGAAGCCGATGAACTGGCCGGTCTGGCCTGTGAAGATGGCATCGAAGCCCGTCTGGTCGAGGAAAACGGCCCGGACAAGGCCTGGCAGGTCAGCCACGGCCCCTTCGATGAAGCGACCTTCGCGCGTCTCGACGCCAAGGACGACAGCCAGTGGAGCCTGCTGGTGCAGGCGGTGGACCATTACGTCCCCGACGTCGCCGCGCTGTTCGAGCCCTTCACCTTCCTGCCGCGCTGGCGTCTCGATGACATCATGATCAGCTACGCGCCGACCGGCGGCAGTGTCGGCCCGCACCTGGACAACTACGATGTCTTCCTGCTGCAGGCCCAGGGCCAGCGTCATTGGCAGCTGGGCGGCATGCACGGTGACGACGCCGAGATCATCGATGGCATCGACCTGCGCATCCTCAAGCACTTCGAGGTCACTCCGGGCGAGGACTGGGTGCTGGAACCCGGCGACATGCTCTACGTGCCGCCGCGCCTGGCGCACCACGGCGTCAGCCAGTCCGATGACTGCATGACCATCTCCGTCGGCTTCCGTGCGCCTTCCGCCGATGAAGTCGTCACCTCCTACGCCGACTATCTGGGTGCCAGCCTGCCGGAATCGCTGCGCTATCGTGACCAGGGCATGGCACCGGTCGCCAATGCCGGCGAGCTGGATGACGCCTCGCTCGAGCGCGTGCGTGAATTGCTGCTCAGCACGCTGGACAACCCGACCCAGCTGGCACAGTGGTTCGGTCGCTACATGACCCAGCCCAAGTATCTGGAGCAGCTCGCCGCCCGCGAACCGGCCCTCAAGACGCATGAGCTGGTCGAGTATCTGGAAGATGAAGGCGTACTGGTGCGCTCCCTGGGCTCACGCTTCGCCTTCCGTCACGCCGAGAATGGCACCAGTACGCTGTTCGTCGATGGCGATGGCATCCTGGCCCCTCAGCCGCTGGCGGAAGCGCTGGCCTCCGATCAGCGCCTCACGGCGGTGTTGCTTGACTACACCACGGCAGACCTTGATCGCAGTGCCGTGGTCAGCCTGCTGACGGCGCTGATCAACCGCGGCAGCCTGATACTGGAATGTGACCTTCAGGACGAAGAGGACGATGAAGAATGAATGACGCCATGATCAGCCTGGAACGGGGCGACTGGCAGACGTTGGGCAACGAGGCCAGCGAGATCCGCCGCGTCGTGTTCATCGAGGAACAGCAGGTGCCGCAGGAGGAGGAGTGGGACGGGCGCGACGACGCCTGCGAACACTTCCTCGTGCATCTGGATGGCCGCACCGTCGGCACGGCCCGTCTGTTGCCGGACGGCCATGTCGGCCGCGTCGCCATCCTCTCCGAAGCGCGCGGACTGGGGCTTGGCCAACGCCTGATGGAAGCGGTCATCCATGCTGCGCGTCAGGCTGGTCATGCTGAAGTGATACTGGATGCTCAGACCCATGCGCTGGAATTCTATCAACGCCTCGGCTTCACGGCTTACGGCGACGAGTTTCTCGATGCCGGCATACCGCACCGCAGCATGCGCTTGATTTTGAACTGAATTTTAGCGTCTGCCTTACAAAAACCGGCCCCATTTGGGGCCGGTTTTTTTGTGCCTTGAATGTTCTTGTAGTCTGGCTACAACCCGCCACTTGACCAAGTCATCATTCCTCAAGGCCCATGGATACTGACATCATGACGTCATTGAGAAATATTAAAACGACTGTTTGCCAGCGAGAATCCTACAACGTTGAAACTGGTATAAAACGATCGTTTTAATGCGACCAAGGAATGAAAGACAGCACTCAATTTCGGAGCGATGCTAGAGATCAGGTCATTTACGCTGCACTGCGACATGACACGCTGCCCGACCCGGCACCGCCTTCAGGAGATTCGCCCATGCTCACCTCAGACTCACGAACGCAGACCACCCTGATGGGCGGTAGAGGTGACCAGGTACTCGGGCAGCCTGAGGATGCCGCTCTGGCCGAGCAATGGCACAACGCCGAGATCCGCACACGGATTCTCAAGCTGGCACGTCCCCTCAAGGACCTGCTGCCACCGCAGACAGCGGAGACGGTAGCGGCACAGGCGCAGACGATCTGCCATCTGAGTCGCGACCAGCGCTGGCAACTTCCCGGCGAGCAGTGGCAACTGCGCTCACAGGGCAGCGGCTGGCAGCTGAAGTGCAATGGGCAGCTGAAGTGCAGTGGGCAGCCGGCAACCGCTGGCGAGACGCAGGACGCGCCTGACCAGCTGGCGCTTGCCGGCCTCACCGATGACGTGACGGGGGTGCAGCTGGGCAACCGCCCGCTCCCCCGGGCCCTCTGGACCCTGGCCGCCGCGCGGCATCGCGGCGAACGTCATTCGGTGCTGGCCATTGCCCAGATCAGCAGCGTGCGCGAAGCGCTGTGCTGGGGAGAGCTGATCTCACGGCTGCGTGCGCCGGACGGCAGGCCGCCACGCATCGCCCTCACCCTCAGCCACTGCACGTTACCCACGCTGGAAGCCAGCCTGTACTTCCTGATGCCCTGGTTGGACAGCATCACGCTGACAGCGGCACCCGGCCTGGAAACTGCCTGCCTTGGCGTGATCAAGGCTCGCTTCAGACTTGCTGAGCCAGCGGAGCTCGACAACGCCACCGACGACGCCTTCTGTCGCACGGCGTGACCCCACTGGTAACGCCTGAAAGATCAATAACAACAACAAACTGTCATGCAGCAACTCAAGACGCAGAGCACCGACACTCCCATTTCACGCGTCGCTCTCGCGTCGACCGCCATACGATAGACAAGCGAACAGAAACAAGACACGGACAACACGCCAGGGGCTGAGCCCCGACGACGAAGCCATCAGGAGATGCCACCATGAGTCACACACGTGCCGATCAGATTGCCGCGCTCGAGAAGGACTGGGCCGAGAATCCGCGCTGGAAAGGGGTCACTCGCCCCTATTCCGCCGAGGATGTGGTGCGCCTGCGCGGCTCCGTTCCGGAAGCCAATACCCTGGCGACCCGCGGTGCCGAGAAGCTCTGGAAACTGGTCAATGGTGATGCCAAGAAGGGCTACGTCAACTGTCTGGGCGCCCTGACCGGTGGCCAGGCCATGCAACAGGTGAAGGCCGGTATCGAGGCCATCTACCTGTCCGGTTGGCAGGTCGCCGCCGACAACAACACCAGTGAAGCCATGTACCCGGATCAGTCGCTCTATCCGGTGGATTCCGTGCCGACCGTGGTCAAGCGCATCAACAACACCTTCCGCCGCGCCGACCAGATCCAGTGGCAGAAAGGGGCCAACCCGGGCGATGCCGGCTTCATCGATTACTTCGCGCCTATCGTGGCGGATGCCGAGGCCGGTTTCGGTGGCGTGCTCAACGGCTACGAGCTGATGACCGCCATGATCCGTGCGGGTGCCTCCGGTGTGCACTTCGAGGACCAGCTGGCCTCGGTCAAGAAGTGTGGCCACATGGGCGGCAAGGTACTGGTGCCGACCCAGGAAGCGGTGCAGAAGCTGGTGGCCGCTCGCCTGGCTGCTGACGTGGCGCGTGTCCCGACCCTGGTCATCGCGCGTACCGATGCCAATGCCGCCGACCTGATCACCTCCGATGTCGACGACTACGACAAGCCGTTCCTGACCGGTGAGCGCTCCGACGAAGGCTTCTATCGTGTCAAGGCCGGTCTGGATCAAGCCATTGCCCGCGGCCTGGCCTACGCGCCCTACTCCGACCTGATCTGGTGTGAAACCGCCAAGCCGGACCTCGAGGAGGCGCGCCGCTTCGCCGAAGCGATCAAGAAGGAATACCCGGACCAGCTGCTGGCCTACAACTGCTCGCCTTCCTTCAACTGGAAGAAGAACCTCGACGACGCCACCATCGCCAAGTTCCAGCAGGAACTGTCGGACATGGGCTACAAGTACCAGTTCATCACCCTGGCCGGTATCCACAACATGTGGTTCAACATGTTCGATCTTGCCTACGACTATGCGCAGGGCGAAGGCATGAAGCACTACGTCGAGAAGGTGCAGGAAGCCGAATTCGCCGCAGCCGAGAAGGGCTACACCTTCGTGGCGCACCAGCAGGAAGTCGGCACCGGTTACTTCGATGACATGACCAACGTCATTCAGGGCGGCAACTCCTCCGTCACCGCACTGACGGGCTCCACGGAAGAAGACCAGTTCTAGACCGCTGACATCGCGGTATGGCACCTCGCAATGGCAGGATTGCGCGAGGTGCCACCCGCAGACTGACCGAAGCCCGCTCACGCGGGCTTTTTCATGCTTTACGCCTTGAATTCCCGCCGTGGATGCCCGCCGCGAATGCCAACCAACGTCGACGGATGCCCTGCTGCTGACATTCACGCGGCAGGACTCATGCAGAAGTGCTCATGCAGAAGTGCTCACGCGGAAGTGCTTGCGTGGCAGCACTCATGCGCCGGTACTCACGTGGTAGCACTCACGCGACAGGGAAGTGCAGAAGTTGCGTCACCTCAGCGTTTCAGGTCGGGAACCCGTCATGGTCGACGTGGTCTATAATGTTAAGAAACAGTGTTCTCGCACGCCCGTCGTGACAAGAACCTGCTGGCGGCCCAAGGAAGTGATCGCCTACCTGAGCCTTGCTCTCTCAGCACTCAGCATTCTCCATCACAACCTCAAGCTGCACCGCATCATGCGAGGAGATACACCATGACACTCTCACTGACTCACAAACGATCGACTGGCGCACGCCGCTGGCTGCCCGTGATCGCACTCGGCGTGCTGACGCTTGGCGGCTGCGCGAACAGCGACATCTATTCCGGCAACGTCTACACCGGCGATCAGGCCAAGCGCGCACAGTCTGTCAGCTACGGCACCATCACCTCGCTGCGCCCGGTGCAGATCCAGGCACAGGATGAAGGCAGCGGCGTGCTCGGTGGCCTGGGTGGCGCGGTCGTCGGCGGCCTGCTCGGCAGCCAGATCGGCGGCGGCTCCGGTCGTGCGATCGCCACCGCTGCGGGTGCCATCGGCGGCAGCGTGGCCGGCAAGTCGATCGCTGACAATGTCGACCAGATCGACGCCTACGAGATTGAAGTGCGCCGCGATGCCGGCGACAGCCTCATCGTCGTCCAGAAAGCCGACACCGCCTTCTCGGTTGGCCAACGTGTCCGCCTGGTCGGCTACGGCGCCAACCTGAGCGTCGCGCCTTACTGATCAACTTACTTTTCTCAGCATAATCCCGCTTAATATAACAGCGGGATTATGTGAATACTCATACCAGCTATATCAACATCGAAAGCTTTGATGCCATAACACTAAGCCCAAAGCTAAAGAAGGCACCTATGACAAATTTATACAACGATGTGCGATTTCTATCCGAGAAATTTTCTATTAGCTTAGCATCTCCTTTATTTATCTTTAAGTAAGAAAGCTGATGAATATTATCTATTGAACTTTCAGTCCATTTACCTACCACCCCTGCTAGTAGCACGAGAACATAAAATCCTGTCGATAAGATCAATGCTGATTTCGCCAATTCTTCAAGTGAGGCTCCAGCAGTTAATAATGGAATAGCTTTAATACCAGAAGTCACAAATAATGCAACAACAATCATCTTGATTACTAACGGCAAGAAGTGAGAATAAGACTGCGCTATTTCTACACATCTATTTCTCGGATGAGTGTTGCATCCCTCTATCTGTAGGGTGCCGGATGATCGGATTTCACAACGAAGCTATCCTTTGTTAGCCTCTCGTGAGCTCATCAAGCAATTTATTCAGGAAAGGCTTCATGGACATCAAGCTGCATAAGCAAGCGACGACGACACCGAAAATCCGTGCCGACATCCAAGCAGCTCCTTCCAGCATGACGAACAAAGATCTCGCTCGTCAGTTCGGGGTCAGCGTCTCAACTATACAGCGCTGGCGCTATCGTGATGATGTCCTGGATCGTTCCCACACACGTCATAACCTACTCGCGACTCTGACCTCAGAACAGGAAGAGATCGTCATCGCCGCACGTGAACTGCTTCGCCTGGGGCTCGATGATCTACTTGTCGTTGCTCGGGAATTCCTGAACCCCAATCTGTCGCGTTCCGCACTTCAGCGCATGCTCAAACGACGTGATGTACCGACTCTCGCCAAGCTGGCGCGTCAAGATGCGAAGGAGGACGAGAAGCCCAAGCATCGGCCTTTCAAGGATTATGAGCCCGGGTATGTGCACATTGATATCAAGCACCTGCCCCAAATGCCTGACGAAGATCAGAAGCGTTATCTCTACGTCGCGATTGATCGTGCCACTCGGTGGGTGTATCTGGAGGTCAGATCAAGTCAATCTGCAAAGGACGCCCAGGCGTTCATGAAGCGTGTGGAAGAGGAGGCTCCCTTCACGATTCGAACCGTGCTCACGGACAATGGTAAATCCTTTACCGATCGCTTCACCGTGGGTGGCGAACGTAAGCCCAGTGGAAATCATCTTTTCGACCAGGAATGTCAGAACCATGGTATTGAGCATCGATTGATCAGGCCAGGCAGACCCCAAACGAACGGGATGGTGGAGCGCTTCAATGGGCGTATCAGCGATGTTCTGGCGACTCGGCGTTATGACTCAAGTGAGGATTTAGAACAGACACTCGAGCGTTATTGCTGGCTCTATAACCACCACATTCCTCAGAAGGCACTACACCACAAAGCGCCTATAGCAGCAATGAAGGAGTGGCAGGTCGAACGACCTGAGCTGTTTACGCAAGCTATAGTCAATCAGACGGAACCCGACATCTAAGCAGGACACGATCTATTCCTATGAGCTCGCCATTTGGTCGTCGGGATTTAATGCTGGTTATAAGTTCGGCTGGGGCAGGATCTTCATCAAGCCATGGCTTTACTCTCGGGCTACTCATATATTTTCTCTCATAATCGCACCGACTCCATGGCTCTCTAGCCTGGAGACAGAGTGGTACCAAGACAGTGAAATCAAGACACTTCGTAAATACGAATATCCGGGGCGGCATCTAGCAAGGGGTTCAAACCACCCACTACATCGGCGGTGAATAACTTGCTATGCAAGTAGGCGTTCGCGTTATCTTTGGTGTCGAAGCCGTGCAGCACCTGCACATCCTCGTCGCGCACCAGCAGTTCCTTGGACTGCGCGCCGATGATGGTGTCGAGGAATGATGCCTTGTACTTCTGATAAATGCTTGCAGCGTCGGCTCGGTTGGCGTCAGAGATCTTAAGCGTGATTTGCAGATAGACCATTTGCTTTCTCCTTTGGAGGGGGTTTGCAACCTTGGCAGGCAGAAGGACCATGCCCGTCGTGTATTAATTACGACCCGCCATAACGCCACCATCCACATCCCAGATTGCGCCAGTGACCCAGCCAGCCTTATCCGAGAGCAGGAAGGCGATTACTTCGGCGACGTCCTGCGGTGTGCCGATACGGCCGATCGGATGGAAGTCGTTGAAGCTCTGCAGGGCGCTGTGTACTTCGTCCTTGGGGATGAAACCTTCGTAGATCGGTGTCTCTACCACTGCCGGCGATACTGCATTGACACGGATCTGATTGGACGCCAATTCCATGGCCAGATGTTGAGTCAACGAATGCAGTCCAGCCTTGGCCATGGAATAGGCCGACGATGGGGTGGCCGCGATGGCCTGCTTGCCCCACATAGAGCCAATATTGACGATCGCGCCCGGTCGCTGCTGAGCAACCAAGTTGGCGGCGACTTTCTGGGTGATGAAGAAGAACGCCTTGTTCAGTGCCATGTACTGATCGTAGTCCGCCCCCTCATGCTCCAGGAACGGCTTGGGAAGAAAGAGGCCGGCCGCATTAACCAGTAGATCTATATCAGGGTGCTGCTCGTCGAGCATCTTGAGCAGAAGGAAGAGCCCGTCGTCTCTGGCTAGGTCCGCTGTCAGCGCCTCGACCTGACCTAGGGTAGCCAGGTCTTTACGAGCCCTCTCGGTCTTTTCCGTACGGTTGCCCACGATCACTGCACTACCGCCCTCGGTGAGGACTTTTCGAGCCGTCTCCAGCCCCATTCCGCTGGTGCCACCGACGACCAGCAGCTTCTTACCCTGGAATTGATTGCTCATGATGAGACCTCTTGTTACTAGAAGAAAAACTGTTATCAAAGTAGGCAGCGTAAAGTTCGTCGCTGGCCACGAGCTTGCGTTTGCATAGCTATGGCTTGAAGGAACATTCTTTGTCGATTCCCTTCCGCTAGCAAACGAGATAAATTGCGCATTGCTGAAAGAAAAACTTTATCGCTATGAAGACACCGGTACACCTCAACGCATTACGCGCCTTCGAGGCCAGCGCACGCCACCAGAGCTTTTCTGCCGCGGCGACCGAGCTCAATGTCACTCCAGCTGCGGTTGGTCAACTCGTGCGCAACCTGGAGGAGTGGCTCGGTACCCCGCTATTCCATCGTGCTCGCAGCGGACGGGCTCGACTCGTTCCTACCGAGGCAGCCGAACAGGCACTACCCGACATCCGGGCGGGATTCAACCGGTTGACGCTGGGGCTCGAGCGACTCAAGGATAGGGTCGCCAGTAACGTGCTCACCGTGACAGTCAGCCCGGCCTTCGCCGCCAAGTGGTTGCTACCGAGAATCGACCGTTTTCAGAACGCCTGGCCCGCTTTGGACGTACGACTGGACACCCAACACAAACCAGTGGACTTTGCGGCACAGCGTATAGATGTGGGAGTGCGTTACGGACCAGGCCATTGGCCGGGCCTGGTGGCAGAGAAACTGATGGAGGAGGAGATCTACCCGGTTTGTTCGCCGGGTTTGCTACACAAGCATGGCGATTTACTCGAACCCTCCGGCTTGATACACGAAATCTTGATCCATGATCTGTCGATGGATGGTCATACGGGCTTTCCTTCCTGGAATGCCTGGTTGCAAGAGGCGGGCGTGACAGAAGTTGACACCGAGCGCGGCATGCAGATCAACAACTCTGCAGCTGTCCTGCAGGCGGCGATTGATGGGCACGGTGTGGCGCTGGCACGCAGCGTCATGGCACGAGATGACCTGGCGGCGGGGCGGCTGGTGCGGCTATTCCCGGATATTAAGTACGCTTCGCCTCTGGCCTATTACGTGGTCTATAGACCGGAGTGTGCCAATCTGCCAAGGCTCCAGGCGTTCCGCGAGTGGTTGTTTGAACAAGTGGTGAATGGATGCGGGAGGTAACAAGACGGTCGCCATCAGGCCATGCAAGCATGACACAGACGCCGCCCGCCATGTGAGGGCGGCTTCTGCACAAGCCTGGGAACTGCCATCCCCGTTTCTATAGCGCGTTGAAGGCAATTGCAGTCAGATACATGCCAAGCCCAAACACGGAGTGGCCCACCACGCTCTTGACGCGCTCGATATTGGGATGCTTCGACTTGGAGGCAGCTACCCCTCCCCCCATTCCGGGCATCATCACGAAATAGGGTGCCACCAGAAACAGCCACAGCAGGAGCACTGGGGGAAGCAGACTGGGTTCTCTCAGCCATTCCACTCCCCATAGGACAACCAGAAGCCAGCCGTAGATCACGCCGGTGGCGTAGTGTACGGCCCAACCCAATGCTAGCTCTCCCCGCACGGAGGGAGCCTGATAGATATTGTCATGAACGAAGCGGCCCGATGGCATATGACCGACCCAGCGCCCCACCATCGCCCAGTCAGGCCCCGATATACCCATGAGCCGTGATCCCATCGCGATCCAAAGATCCAGGATCACGGTCGCTCCGATCCCGATTCCGGCGGCCCAGAGAGCCGTTTCTATCACTTCAAACATTGCAGTGTCACCTTGGTAAGTTCTCACCTATTTGCCATGATCCATGGGTCAACTAGCATTGACGACCGGACATAAGCGCTTTCAACTCACGCTGAACTGACCCATCATCCCGTTATCCTCGTGTTCGAGGATATGGCAGTGGTACATGAAGGGGGTGGTTTCCGCCGGCTGTGAAAATTTCACGAGCAGTTCGACGGTTTCTTGAGCCACGATGGTGTCCCTCAGGCCCTGATCTTGAACATCCGGAGGCGAGCCGTTTCGGCTTAGCACGGTAAAATGCACACCATGGATATGGAATGGATGTGCCATCATCGCCCCGGAAACTTCCCAGATCTCCATATCTCCGAGGCCGATGCGCTGATCGACCCGTCCCATGTCGAACGAGCGCCCGTTGATGCCGAAACCTCCTGATCGGCCGCCCATCATGCTTCCCATGCCCATGGTCATCTCGATCCGGCGACGACGAATGGCTTGGGATGCGTCGAGGCGTTCATGGGTCAATAGCTGCTCTGGCACCTTGATGATGGCGACATCCTCTCCCTGAGGCTCGAATCTGACAACGGCATCTTTCCCAGCTCCGATCAAGTCGGTCGTACGTGCCATCATGCGCATCATGGAGAGACTGCTATCCGGCCCTGTTTCCAGGGTGACGGGGCGACCATCAGAGAAGTCAACGAGGATTTCGGCTCGCTCGCCCGGTGCCAGGCGTAGCGAGCGCAACTCGACGGGACCCTCGAGTAGGCCACCTTCAGAAGCCACCCAGCGAAAGGATCGGTCGTCCGAGAAGGACAGATCGAAGAATCTGGCATTGGCGCCATTGACCAGGCGAAGCCGCACCAGTCGGCGCGGAACCCGAGTGAATGGGTTGACCGTTCCATTCACCACCAGGGTGTCACCTCGACGGCCATGCATCATCGTCATCATGCCCTGTGGAAGCACGAGGGTACCGTCCTCGAACTGCCTGTCCTGAAGTATCAAGGGGATATCATCGACGCCATATTCCGAGGGAAGCCCCAGTGCTTTTTCCTGATCGTCGGTGACGATCATTAGACCGGCTAGACCGGCATACACCTGTTCTGCCGTGCGGCCATGGGCATGCGAGTGATACCACAGGGTTGCGGCCGGCTGACGGATAGGTAATACAGGCCGCCAGGTAGTCCCGTCTGCGATGGTCTGGTGAGGGCCGCCATCCAGTTCGCCGGGAATCAGCAGGCCATGCCAATGAACGGTGGTATCCTCGCCAAGGACATTGGTGACGGCGACCTCGACGTCATCGCCACGATGGACACGTAGCGTCGGGCCAAGATAGCTGCCGTTATAGCCAAGCGTTTCGCTTTCTCGTCCAGGGTAAAACGAGGTTGTTTCCGGTTGCGCCCTCAGCGAAACCGATTGGCCGTAGCTGCGAGCATCGATCAACTCAGGAATCTTTAGTTCCTTAGGCTCGGTGGCCGTTGCCAGTCGCCAGGCGAATGGGCCAACCAACGCAGCGCCTCCTGCGAGAGCCGTCGCAGTAAGGAAAGACCGGCGCGTTAACATCATGAATTGTCGCTCCTGGAAATAACGCGAGAAAGCAGGAGTATGTGCCGAGCCAACGCTAACGCCACGTCTTACTCAATATCTCGCGCCAAGGAAAAGAAACATCGATACCAGCCAAGCATCATCATCCAGCCCATGCTTCGTCATGTGGTGTGCACGGGTCGATAATAAGTCATTGCCGACAAAAGCCTGGCGAACATCAATAAGTTCCGGTAGAGCGACGCCCCGGCCACTGCTAGGACGTCGCCAAACGTAGCCTCTTCAAAGAGTCATGAACGGTTCAGCCTCGCCGTCGCGGAGCTGGCGGATCATGATCGGTCTCCCTTGTGATGACGGGACGTGAACAGGTACTTAGCGAGGGAAGCGATGCCGAGGCCCAGCAAGAGCATGAAGATCAGTGGCATTAGCCAGCCTACCCAGCCCATCGAGCCCATAAGGGCGAAGCATTCGTTGCTTATCATGGTGTGACTCCTGACGAAGGTGTGGGACATTCGGTTAACCGCCGGTTGGCCGGCGGCAGAGATCGTCAGGATCGTGGAGGATGGCGCGGCGGTGGGGCGATGTATTCGACCATGGCCGGACTGAAGATGTCGGCCAGGGTATTCGGGTGAGCATGGATGACGAGAGGCGATGCACCCAAGGCTGCACAGGCGCTGCAATCCGGGTCGGCATGATCGGCCATCGCAACTTGAGTGGCGCTGCAATCGGCGCAACTGTCCATGGCCGCATGGCCGACCAGACTTGACACCGACAGCAGCACCACGAGCAACAACGCCAGCAGGCGTCCTCCTCGGGTGAGATGCGGTTGTCTGGCCCCTAGGGTCATGGTGACGTCCTCTTCATTTCTCAGGTTGGGTTGATGTTGCAGAGACTACCTGGCGCTTCCTTCTCTGCATTGGCTCCTGCTTTGGCATTCCCGATCAAGAAGACTCACAACTCGGCATCTCCCTTCGGCGAAGCGCGGGCCGTAGTGGAGCCCTTTGGTGCCATAAGGGGAGTGATTGATGATGAGATACTGTACGGACCTTTGCTATCATTCAATGAATTGATAGAATGATTGATCAGGACATGATGACTTGTCAACCGCGATTTTTTCTTCTGAACCCTTTGAGGCGAACCGATGACGTTGCAACAGGATCTTTTCGATACGCTGTCCCAGGTCGCCCGCGCCTTAGGCAATGGCCATCGTCTGGCACTGCTGACGCGCTTGGCCCAGGCCGATGCGTCGGTGGAGACCTTGGCCAGTACTACCGGCCTCACGGTAGGCAACGCTTCCCAGCACCTCCAGCAGTTGCGGCGAGCGGGGCTCGTCACCGCTCGTCGCTCCGGCAAGCAGATGATCTACCAGCTGACCGATGAGCGGATCGTCACCCTGATGGAGCTACTCAGGCAGGTTGCCGAGACCAACCTGGCCGAGATGGAACGTCTGGTGGGTCGTCTGTTCGCCGACGACGATGCGGGCGAAGCTTTAGAAGCGGTGTCCAAGGACGCATTGCTGGCGGAGTTGAAAAGCGGCAGGGTCGTACTGCTGGATGTACGGCCCGAGGATGAGTACGAGGCCGGCCACCTACCCGAGGCAATCAACATTCCACTGCCGCAGTTGGAAAATATGCTGGACAAACTCCCCCGTGAACGGGAAATCGTCGCTTACTGCCGAGGCCCCTATTGCAGCCTATCGCACGAGGCTGCTCAGCGACTGCGACAACTAGGCTACCGGATCAGGCGCTTCAGGGAAGGCTACCCAGAATGGAAGGCGGCTGGTCTGCCTGTGATGTAACTGCAGGGTCTCGGATGATCGGATCACCTATAGAATTTATCCGCTGCTGGCAGGCAGCTTCTTCAGCAATCTTACAGACAAAGGAAAATCCTTTATCGACCGCTTCCGAACCAGTGAACATAAGCCCAGCGTGAACCGAGCATTCAACCAAGACTGGCAGTTCCATGGTATCGAATACCCTTTGATCAAGCTGGGTAGGTCACAGACGAACGGCATGGTTGAATGCTTCAATGGCCGTATCTGTGACGTGCTGGCAACTCGGCGCTATACCTCGGACGAGGGCTTGGAGCAGACGCTGAAAACGCTACTCATGGCTGTACAATCTCCTATCCCGCAGAAGGCGTTACAGCATCAATCGCCTATTGAGGTGATGAAAGAATGGCAAACTAAGCAACCTGAGTTATTTTCTAAGCGAGTGATCAATCACACGGGCCCCGACACATAGCAAGCGTGACTTGATACGAGATTTCCACGACCTTATTCTTTCCTCTCCTTCCTCTCCATCACTCTCTTTTGGGTGATGAACAGAGCACACAGTTTCGCAGTATTTTCCCATATCCCTTGGCCAGCCCAATGAGTTCTTCACAACACCTCTAACAAGTTTTTCAAAACAACTTATTTCATCTATCCCTCCCTTAAAACCCAATATTTTTGTAGAAAGTTTTTTCTTATCATCTGAAGTATCAACTTCCAGAATATAGCACTCCTTTCCACCTTCCAGCCTGAACTTGGCCGTCAAATAACACCGAGGCTTCTCATCTTCCATTTTATGATAGCCACAACGCGGGAGCTGGGGTAACGGCTGTACTTTTAGCTCCAGAAGACTCAATTTTCCATCTGATTCCCCGGCTATCTGTCTTATGATCTGTTTGAGCATCACAAAACGGTTTGAGTACTGCCTCTCTTCCGCTTCGAGTTGCTGATATTCCCCCGGAGCGATGCTGCCACCGATTACGTCATCACCGATACCCAAGACCTTGGGGTTATTGGGGCCTTCTAGTTCACCTTGATATTCCTGCCCTAGAATGCCAGCCTTTTTTCCATTGTAAGCAAGCTTCGTAGTAGCGGAGTTAGAGAAGACGATATCCTCCACCGGTAGTTCTATCGTTTGCCTTTCCTTGGCCTCATCCGGTTCCTGCTCCGTATCCACTTCTATGTCGTCGGCACCTTTTGCTCCAGAGCCTCCTCGACCTTCACCAGTCCCCCTGACCGGCAACTTCAGGCTGGGATGGTGGAAGTAAATTTCCTGCTCGTTGGTGCCTACATCCAAGCCCCGTAGGGCAGATATCTCCCAGATAAGCATTTCCCGATCATCACTGTCATAGGGGCCCTTAGCGTTGACCTTCACGCCATCCAGAGTAATGGGAGGCTCAAAATCGAACTGCCATCTTTGGTAACCATTACAATTTCTTTTGTCACGATTATTAAGCATCCAAATGGAATCGAAAGATCGGCGCACGTCTTCGTTGAGCAGGAGCCAAGCCAACAGATCGCGGCAAGCCTTATTCTTCAAGGTGCTGACCGGAGCACCGGTCTTTGCAGGCGTACGTATGTGGATAACCTCTTCGTCATCCTGTTTGACGTTAAAGATAATGTCCAAGCCACTGGGTTGGTAAGCTGCCCTGACTAGGAAGCCAGCATGGAAGAACAACTTCCGGGCTAGCTCGAACTTGGGCAGCCAGACGGTGATACCGCCGGTATCGAAGACGAAACATTTCTGCTCGGCCACTTCCCCCCTCACGGCCAATCGCCTCGAGAGACGGGGACAGTCTCCCAAGCGGCGTTCCTGCCAAGAAGCCACCGGTGGCAGGGAGAATTCCTGCTTAAAGCCGCCACTCCTGTAGGGTTCATCTTCAAGCTGCACAAACTGACGCCCCAGTCCCATTACACACAGTGCCTCGACGGCAAGGTTGAGAGTCAGTTCTTTGCCTTGATGGTCTCTGAAATAGGCCGCCACCCGCCACTGCTGTCGGTCACCGCTGCGCCGGAAGTGGTTACCCATGGCCAGTAGCTTCGCATCGGTCGGTATGTCCTTGAAAAAAATTTTCTTCACAATGTTTCATCCAGGCCCTGTAGGAAGCTCCTGGCCAGTTCGGTCGTACGCGACGTCTGCAAGCCGCACAGGCGCTCTAATTCCCATTTCTTCCGTGATCTGCCTGCCAAGGCATCGTTGATGAGTACCTTGGTCAGCCTCCTCACCTGGTACTCTCCCAAACTCTCCGCATACTTACCGAGGAAGGCCCTACAGAGTGGCAACCGGTGGAGATTCTTCTCCACCGAAGCGGAATGGGGGAGCTGACTGAGGAACCAAGCCTGGCTTCGCCGGGGGATGGCCAGGTCTTCTGCACTCTCCCCCTCGACACGAATCAAACGCCTGGCCAACTGCCGGTCTCGCCTGCCCCAATCGATCTGACGATGGTTGCCATGCTCGACTTTCCTGCTGGCATTCATAGACATCAGCCACTGACGGTCGTGTCGGTATAGCCAGAAATAGAGGGCTTGACCACCTTGTTCCCTAGCCCGTTTCGTTCCCCCAGCCTTGCCCAGTACCTTGAGCCACTTTTCCCTCTGCCGAAAAAGCTGCCAATCGGTATGAGCAGGGACTCGAGCCGCCTCACCGCTCACCTTGTCTTCATCGGGCAATCGGGCCGCTTCCAGTAAAAGTGATCCGGCATCCTGTGCCTGCCTGAAGCAGCCCCAGACAGTGAGATGCTGAAGGAAACTGAAGGACTTGCGATGCTTACGGAAAATGGCAATGAACCGTACCGGCTTTCTCGGAGACCCGTTGGTTTGAGTCAGGCCACCTTCTTG
>ERZ1673962.225-NODE-225-length-48308-cov-150.907819_pt1 | contig 48308 bp, 37 predicted proteins | sample MGYA00580188_ERZ1673962 | MGnify/ENA primary metagenome ERZ1673962 (study PRJEB41334, sample SAMN05608104) | rock metagenome | biome: terrestrial subsurface; feature: shale formation; material: shale | place: USA: Pennsylvania ... | reverse complement strand
ATCCCCGGCCTTCCAGCTTGCTGCGAGCGAAGCGAGAGGCCGGGGAGGATGTCAAGAGCCGCGGCAGGCCTAATCTCCCGGCTTCGGTGTGCGCGCCAGGCAGTAGATATCCACCCGCGTCGCGCCGGCCCGTTTCAGCAGGCGAGCCAGCGCTTCGGCCGTCGCGCCGGTGGTGAGAACGTCATCAATGATCGCCCAATGTTGGCCGCGTAGCGGTTGCGGGTCAGGCAGGGCGAAGGCGCGGCGCAGGTTGCGGTGTCGCGCAGCGGCGTCCAGTTGCTGCTGGGAGGGCGTGTCATGGATACGTTGCAGCAGGTCGTTGCGTACAGGGATCTGCAGAACAGGGCTCAACCAGTCGGCCAGCATGGTCGCCTGGTTGAAACCACGCTGGCGCAGCCGCTTGCGCGCCAGAGGCACCGGCAGCAGGGCGCTCGGGCGCGGCAGGCCTTCATCGAAGGCGTGCAGCAGGTGCCGCGCCAGCTGCTCGGCAAGCAGTCGTCCGAACGGCCAGCGCGACTGGTGCTTGAAACGGGTAATCAGGCTGTCTACGGGAAAGTCGAAGCGCCAGGGTGTGGCCACATGATCGAACGCAGGTGGACGTTTCAGGCATTGGCCGCAGGTCATGCCGGCTGCGGGCAGTGGCAGTGCACAGATGGAGCATTGTCCACCGAGCCACGGCAGATCAGCCTCGCAGGCGGAGCAAAGCGGGTGATCGCCTTCGCAGCGTTCATCGCAGAGCGGGCAGAAGTGTTCGATTTTTAACCAGTTGTAAACCATGATTCCTTTCCTGGTTGACAGTATCTTCGGCTTGGCTAACCATTTCGCTTCCGTGCCAAACCCTATGTACAAGGAATGCCCCATGAGCGCCACTGCCGCTTGCGCCACGCGTCACGACTGGAGCCTCGCCGAGGTCAGGGCGCTCTTCGAGCAACCCTTCAACGATCTGCTGTTCCAGGCGCAAGGCGTGCATCGCCAGCACTTCGATGCCAACCGCGTGCAAGTCTCCACCCTGCTGTCGATCAAGACCGGCGCCTGCCCGGAAGACTGCAAATATTGCCCGCAGTCCGGCCACTACAACACCGGTCTGGATAAAGAAAAGCTGATGGAAGTGCAGAAAGTGCTGGAGGCGGCGGCGGAAGCCAAGGCCATCGGCTCAACGCGCTTCTGCATGGGCGCCGCCTGGAAACATCCGTCCGCCAAGGACATGCCCTATGTGTTGAAGATGGTCGAAGGGGTGAAGGCGCTGGGTCTGGAAACCTGCATGACCCTCGGCAAGCTTGACCAGGAGCAGACGCGCGCGCTGGCCGCTGCAGGGCTCGACTACTACAACCACAACCTGGATACCTCGCCGGAGTTCTACGGCAACATCATCACCACACGCACCTATGGCGACCGTCTGGAGACGCTGAGCTACGTGCGCGACGCGGGGATGAAGATCTGTTCCGGCGGTATCCTCGGCATGGGCGAGTCGCTGGATGACCGTGCCGGCCTGCTGATCCAGCTGGCCAACCTGCCGGAGCATCCGGAGTCGGTGCCGATCAATATGCTGGTCAAGGTCAAGGGCACGCCGCTGGCCGAGGAACAAGACGTCGATCCGTTCGACTTCATCCGCATGCTCGCCGTGGCGCGGATCATGATGCCTAAATCCCATGTGCGCCTGTCCGCTGGTCGTGAGCAGATGAACGAGCAGATGCAGGCCCTGGCCTTCCTCGCGGGCGCCAACTCGATCTTCTATGGCGAGAAGCTGCTGACCACCACCAACCCCCAGGCCGACAAGGACATGCAGCTGTTCAAGCGCCTTGGCATCCAGCCCGAGGAGCGCCACGAACACGCCGACGAGGTTCATCAGGCCGCCATCGAGCAGGCGCTGATCGAGCAGCGCGATTCCAAGCTGTTCTACAACGCAGCGGTCTGATGGTCCGTTCGGTGGATGGATAAAGCGCCAGCTGCGCGCCCCGATCCACCCTACGCGAGCCCAACCTTTTCATAGGGTGGATAATCCGCTTGCGGTTATCCACCTGTTTGCGGTGTTCCCATGAGCTTCGATCTCGCTTCCCGCCTGGCCGCCCGCCACGCCGAGCATCTCTATCGCCAGCGACCGCTGTTGCAGAGTCCGCAACAGCCCGAAGTGATGGTCGATGGCGAACGGCTGCTGGCCTTCTGTTCCAATGATTACCTGGGCTTGGCCAATCACCCCGAGGTGGTCGCCGCGATGCAGCAGGGTTCGGCGAAGTGGGGTGTCGGCGGGGGTGCCTCGCACCTGGTGATCGGCCACAGCACACCGCACCATGAGCTGGAAGAGGCATTGGCCGAGTTCACTGGAAGGCCGCGTGCACTGCTGTTTTCCACGGGATACATGGCCAACCTCGCGACCGTCACCGCGCTGGTGGGGCAGGGCGATACGGTACTTGAAGATCGTATCAACCACGCTTCGCTACTGGATGCCGGACTGCTTAGCGGCGCGCGTTTCTCGCGCTATTTGCACAACGATTCCGAGAGCCTGGCCAAGCGCCTGCAGAAGGCCTGCGGCAATACGCTGGTGGTCACCGACGGCGTGTTCAGCATGGACGGCGACCTGGCTGACCTGCCGGCGATCTGCGCCGAAGCGAAGCAGCGAGACGCCTGGGTGATGGTCGATGACGCCCACGGTTTCGGCCCGCTGGGCGCCACCGGTGGCGGTATCGTCGAGCATTTCGGCCTGGGCATCGACGACGTCCCGGTGCTGGTCGGCACCCTGGGCAAAGCCTTCGGCACGGCAGGGGCCTTCGTTGCGGGTAGCGAGGAGCTGATCGAAACGCTGATTCAGTTTGCCCGGCCCTACATCTACACCACCAGCCAGCCACCGGCGGTCGCCTGCGCGACGCTGAAAAGCCTAGAGTTGCTGCGCAGCGAGCACTGGCGGCGCGAGCATCTGAATCGCCTGATCGCCCGTTTCCGCCAGGGGGCCGCCGAGATCGGTCTGAGCCTGATGGACAGCCCGACGCCAATCCAGCCGATCCTGATCGGCAGCAGCGAACGTGCGCTGGCGTTGTCCGCTGCGCTCAAGGCACGCGGCATTCTGGTTGGCGCGATTCGCCCGCCCACGGTGCCGGTCGGCAGTGCGCGACTGCGTGTCACCTTCAGTGCCTCGCATGGCGAAGCCCAAGTGGAACATCTGCTGGATGTCCTGGCCGAATGCTGGAGTCGATTGGCCGAGGAGCCCGATGAGCATGCATGATCAACTGATTCTGTTGCCCGGCTGGGCGTTCGGTGCGGCGGCCCTGCAGCCGCTGTGCGAGGCACTGAACCAGCATGCGCCACATCTTGAGACAAGCATCGAGCCGTTGCCGGAGCTGGCTGATGCCAGCGCCTGGCTGGATGAGCTGGATCGCCGCCTGCCCCGCGATGCCTGGCTCGCCGGCTGGTCGCTGGGCGGCATGTTGGCGACCGAATTGGCTGCGCGGCGTGTCGATGACTGCCCCGGCCTGATCACCCTCGCCAGCAATCCCTGTTTTCGTGCCCGTCCGCAGTGGCCCGAGGCGATGCCGGCGGATATTTTCGATGCCTTTCAGGAAGCCTTCCGACTCGACCCCGAGCAAACGCTCAAGCGTTTTCGTTCACTCTGCAGCCGTGGCGGCTTCGATCCGCGCACGCTTGCCCGGCAACTGCAGGTCAGTCAGGCGCAACTGCCTGTCGAGGTGCTGGATGCGGGTCTGCAACTGCTGGCGCAACTGGATGGCCGGGATGCACTGCATGGCTACTTCGGGCCGCAGCTGCATGTGTTTGCCGAGGGCGATGCACTGGTGCCGGTGACCGCCGTTGCGGCGCTGCGCAACTGGATGCCCGGCGTCAACCTCGCGGTGCTGGCTGATGCCAGCCATGCGTTGCCGCTGGAGTACGCCGATGAGCTGGCAGCACGCATGGTCGCCTTCATTGAAGGACGTGGCGCATGAACGATGTTGTGGCAGATGTTGCATCGGCCTTGCCGGACAAGCGCCGCGTCGCCGCTTCGTTTTCCCGTGCTGCCGCCAGCTATGACGCCGTGGCCAAACTGCAACGCAGTGTCGGCAATACCCTGATCGAGCGTCTACCGACGGACCTGCAACCTGCGCGCTGGCTCGATCTCGGCAGCGGTACCGGCTATTTCTCGCGCCGTCTGGCGCAGCGTTTTGCGCAGTGCGAAGGTGTGGCGCTGGATATCGCCGAAGGCATGCTGCGGCATGCCGCACCGCAGGGCGGTGCGGCTTCGTTCGTGGCGGGGGATGCCGAAAACCTGCCGCTGCGCAGCGCCTCGGTTGATCTGATCTTCTCCAGCCTGGCCCTGCAATGGTGCGAAAACTTTGCCGCCGTGCTGGCCGAGGCCGAGCGCGTGCTTCGTCCTGGCGGCGTCTTCGCCTTCAGCAGCCTGTGCAGCGGCACCCTGCAAGAGCTGCGCGACAGCTGGCAGGCGGTGGACGGTTTCGCCCACGTCAATCGCTTTCGGACAATCGAAACCTACCAGAACCTGTGCGTCGGCAGCGGCCTGAAGCTGACAAGCATCGAGGTGCAGCCTCAGGTGCTGCATTTTGTCGAGTTGCGCCAGCTGACCCACGAACTCAAGGCGCTGGGCGCGCACAACCTCAATCCCGGACGGCCCGAGGGGCTCACCGGCCCTGCCCGCATCCGCGCGCTGATCGAGGCCTACGAGCAATTGCGCACGCCATCCGGTCTGCCGGCCACCTATCAGGTGGTGTATGGCGTGCTGCGCAAGGAATCCTGAAATGGCTGCGGCTTTCTTCGTCACTGGCACCGATACCGAAGTCGGCAAGACCACCATTGCCGCGGGATTGCTGCATGCCGCACGGCAGGCCGGGCTCAGCACCGCTGCGGCAAAACCTGTCGCCTCCGGTTGCGAGATGACTGCCGATGGGCTGCGCAACAGTGACGCGCTGGCGCTGCTGGCCGAATGCACGCTGCCGATGCGTTATGAACAGGTCAATCCCTTTGCTTTCGAGCCGGCTATTGCGCCCCATCTGGCCGCACGCGAAGCCGGCGTCGAGCTGAGTGCCGAGCGGCTGGCCGAACCTGTCAGGCGAATGCTGGCGTTGCAGGCGGATTTCTCGCTGGTGGAAGGCGCGGGCGGCTGGCGCGTGCCACTGGCGGGCCGCGAGAACCTGTCCGACCTTGTGCTGTTGCTTGGGCTGCCGGTGATTCTGGTGGTGGGCGTGCGCCTGGGCTGCATCAACCACGCACTGCTCAGCGCCGAAGCCATCGAGCGTGATGGCTTGCGGCTCGCTGGCTGGGTTGCCAATATCGTCGACCCGGCGACGTCACGCCTGGATGAGAACCTTGCGACACTGGGCGAGCGCCTGGCTGCACCTTGCCTGGGGCGAGTGCCGCGTTTGCCGGTAGCCAACGCCGCTGAGGTCGCGTGCTTGCTTGATCTGGAGCGGCTGCGCTGATCAGCCCTTCGCCACCTGGCTATAACAACACGTTTGTTATAGCCAGGTGGCGCTGGCGCCAGACCGCAGTCTCTGCTTCAATGATGGCCAGCTGATTGCAGGAGTTGCATCATGGAAATCAACAGTCTCATCTCATCCGGTCTTGGTGCCTTTCAGGCCGGACAACAGCGTATCGATGAGGCCGGCGCGGCGATTGCCGGTGCCAGCCTGCCTGCTGCTGACAATTCCCAGGTTGTCGCTGAAGTGGTGGAGCTAACCGAGCAACTCGTGCAGATGAAAGTCGGCGAACACGCAGCCAATGCCGGTGTGCGAATGATTCAGAGTGCCGACGAGGTGCTCGGGACCCTGATCAACACCCTCGCCTGATCTGCTGGCCGTTCTGGCCAGTTGTCGATGCCCGTTCCGGGCTCTCTCTCGTGCTTTGTTTACTGACTGAACAGAATGCCGCTACGGTGTTCCGATCACGGCTTGACATCGTTCAGGCCGAAACGTATGTTTCAAACGCCTGTTTGATCCGCTGCGTGCATTGCCGAGCGGTCAGAATCCCATCCAGGGCTGGCTGGTCGCCCGGTCGCCTGAACAAAGAACTCACCGCTGAGGTTTACGCTATGCCCGACTACAAGGCCCCCTTGCGCGATATCCGCTTCGTACGTGATGAGCTGCTCGGCTACGAGGCGCATTACCAGAGCCTGCCGGGTTGTGAAGATGCCACCCCGGACATGGTCAACGCGATTCTTGATGAAGGCGCCAAGTTCTGCGAACAGGTCATCGCGCCACTGAATCGCGTAGGCGATATGGAAGGCTGTACCTGGAGCGAGACAGGTGTGAAGACGCCGAGCGGCTTCAAGGAAGCCTATCAACAGTTTGTTGAAGGCGGCTGGCCGAGCCTGGCCCACGACGTCGAGCACGGCGGTCAGGGGCTGCCAGAGTCGTTGGGCATGGCCATCAGCGAAATGATCGGTGAAGCCAACTGGTCCTGGGGCATGTACCCCGGCCTGTCCCATGGCGCCATGAATACTCTGCACGAACACGGCACTCCCGAGCAGCAGCAGGCCTATCTGACCAAGCTGGTTTCCGGCGAATGGACCGGCACCATGTGCCTGACCGAGCCGCATTGCGGCACCGACCTGGGCATGCTGCGCACCAAGGCAGAGCCGCAGGCCGATGGCAGCTACAAGGTCAGCGGTACCAAGATCTTCATCTCCGCGGGCGAACACGACATGGCCGACAACATCGTCCATATCGTGCTGGCCCGCCTGCCCGATGCGCCGGAAGGCACCAAGGGTATTTCGCTGTTCATCGTGCCCAAGTTCCTGCCGAACGCCGACGGCGGCGTGGGCGAGCGCAATGGTGTGTCCTGCGGCTCTCTGGAACACAAGATGGGCATCCATGGCAACGCGACCTGCGTGATGAACTTCGACAGCGCCACCGGCTTCCTGATCGGACCGCCGAACAAGGGCCTGAACTGCATGTTCACCTTCATGAACACCGCGCGTCTGGGTACCGCACTGCAAGGCCTGGCCCATGCAGAGATCGGTTTCCAGGGCGGCATCAAGTACGCTCGCGAGCGTCTGCAGATGCGTTCGCTGACCGGCCCGAAGGCGCCCGAGAAGGCTGCCGATCCGATCATCGTCCATCCCGATGTACGCCGCATGCTGCTGACCATGAAGGCCTTCGCCGAAGGCAACCGTGCGATGCTCTACTTCGCCTCCAAGCAGGTCGACATCTCCCAGCGCAGCCAGGACGAAGAGCAGCGCAAGGCGGCTGACGCCATGCTCGCGTTCCTGACGCCGATCGCCAAGGCGTTCATGACGGAAGTGGGTTTCGAGGCTGCCAACCATGGCGTGCAGGTCTACGGTGGTCATGGCTTCATCGCCGAGTGGGGCATGGAGCAGAACGTGCGTGACAGCCGCATCTCCTGCCTGTACGAAGGCACCACTGGTATTCAGGCACTCGACCTGCTTGGTCGCAAGGTGCTGATGACTCAGGGTGAAGCGCTGAAGGGCTTCACCAAGGTGGTCCACAAGTTCTGCCAGGCCAACGAAGGCAATGAATCGATCAAGCAGTTCGTCGAGCCGCTGGCCAAGCTGAACAAGGAATGGGGCGACCTGACCATGAAGGTCGGCATGGCCGCCATGAAGAACCGTGAGGAAGTCGGTGCCGCTTCGGTGGATTACCTGATGTACTGCGGTTACGCCTGCCTGGCCTACTTCTGGGCAGACATGGCGCGTGTGGCATCCGAGAAGATCGCGGCCGGCGAAGACAGCGATGGTTTCTACACCGCCAAGGTGCAGACGGCGCGCTTCTACTTCCAGCGTATTCTGCCGCGCACACGTACACATGTGGAAACCATGCTTTCCGGTGCCGACAACCTGATGGACATGGACGAAGCCCACTTCGAACTGGCCTACTAAGTCCGGTTGCGCCATAAAGAACCGCTGCCCTGGCAGCGGTTAATGAGATGGTCACCCCCACACCCTGCGAGGGCTACGCTTTCGCAGGGTGTTTTGTTTCGGAGGCCATCATCATGAGCGAATTAGCATTGGTCGGCATCGACCTCGGCAAGCACAGTTTCCACCTGCACGGCCAAGACAAGCCCGGCCGTGAACTGTTTCGCAAGAAGCTCTCGCGTCAGCAGATGATGCGGTTTTTCAGCAACCTTCCGGCCTGTACGGTGGTGATGGAGGCCTGTGCCGGCGCACACTTCGTCGCTCGCCAGTTAATGGGCATGGGGCATCAAGCCAAGCTGATTTCTCCACAGTTCGTGCGACCTTTCGTCAAGGGCAACAAAAACGATTTCGTCGATGCCGAGGCCATTTGCGAGGCCGCTTCGCGTCCGTCGATGCGCTTTGTCTCGCCCAAAACCGAGGCCCAGCAAACCCTTTCAGTGCTGCATCGCCTGCGCGAATCGCTGGTGCGTGACCGCACCAAAAGCGTCAATCAGCTGCATGGCTTCCTGCTGGAGTTTGGTATCAGCCTGCCTAAGGGGCTGGCGATCATGAAGCGTCTGTCCAGTGTTCTGGCTGAGCATGAGTTACCCGTTCGGCTGGCTGTACTGTTGCAGCGTTTGCACGAGCATTTTGTCTACCTGGATGAACAGATCAAGGCGCTGGATAAGGAGCTGGCTGGTCAACTGGCCGAGGATGACTTAGGCCGCCGCTTGTTGGGGGTGCCGTGCGTTGGCCCAATCACCGCGAGTCTGCTGGCGGTGGAAATGGGTGATGGCAAGCAGTACGGCTGCAGTCGCGACTTTGCCGCGTCCGTCGGTTTGGTACCCAGACAATACAGCACAGGGGGTAAGGCCAATCTTTTGGGTATTAGCAAACGTGGAGATAAGAATCTCAGGCGGCTACTGGTCCAATGCGCCAGGGTCTACATGCAACGGCTGGAGCAGCAGACGGGGCCGCTGGCCGATTGGGTTCGCTCGTTGCTGATGCGCCGGCACTCGAACGTGGTGGCCTGCGCCTTGGCCAACAAGTTGGCGCGGATCGCCTGGGCCATGTCGGTTCGCCATACAGAATTTGCAGCAGGGCCAGGCACCTTGAATGCCTGACCCTGCTGCTGTTGCAGTACCACGATCCACCTTTCTGGTTTTGCGATAGCTGAACAACAGATGACGTGAACGGCCTACCGGCCTGGCGAACACCCTGACATAAAAATCGGCTCTAGAAGCCGCGCGGTTTTTCAGGATCGTCAGGCGCGACTCTCATCGTGGCGCGGGGCTTGCCCCAAGAGACGCCGGATAGATTTAAGCAAGCCAACCACATCGTCCGTTAATCAGTATTGCAAAAGTGGGGGTGACCATAGATTTTTATGGCGCGAGATTTGTGTTGGCTGCGTCCTTGTGCAGTGCTTGGACGAGAACCCTTCAGTCATAAAAAGACGCTTCGGGCGCTTGTAGGCGTCAGTTAGACTCGCAAAAACCTGCGGCCAACCGGCCGGGTGACATGTTTCTGCGAGGTCTCTCCATGGCTGATTACAAAGCACCGCTGCGCGACATGCGTTTCGTCCTGAATGAAGTCTTCGATGCTCCGGCGCTCTGGCAGACGCTGCCCGCTCTGGCAGAAGTGGTCGACGCGCAAACCGCCGAGGCCATTCTCGAAGAGGCCGGCAAGATCACCGGCAACACCATCGCACCACTCAATCGCAGCGGTGATGAAGAAGGTTGTCATTGGGACGAAGGTGCGGTCACTACGCCTGCCGGGTATCGCGAAGCTTACAGCCTGTATGCCGAAGGTGGCTGGGTGGGGGTCGGTGGCGATCCAGCTTACGGCGGTATGGGCATGCCCAAGGCGATCTCCGCTCAGGTCGAGGAGATGATGAACTCGGCGAGCCTGGCCTTCGGTCTCTATCCGATGCTGACATCCGGTGCCTGCCTGTCGATCTATGCCCATGCCAGTGAGGCACTGAAGCAGAAATATCTGCCCAGTATGTACAGCGGTGTATGGGCGGGGTCGATGTGTCTCACCGAGCCTCATGCCGGCACTGATCTGGGCATCATTCGCACCAAGGCCGAACCCCAGCCTGATGGCTCCTACAAGGTCAGCGGCACCAAGATATTCATCACCGGCGGCGAGCACGACCTCACCGAGAACATTATCCACCTGGTACTGGCCAAGCTGCCGGACGCACCGGCCGGTTCGCGTGGAATTTCACTGTTCCTGGTGCCCAAGGTGATGGTCAATGACGACGGTTCGCTGGGTGAGCGCAATTCGCTGTCCTGCGGCTCCATCGAGCACAAGATGGGTATCCAGGCATCGGCCACCTGTGTGATGAACTTCGACGGCGCCACCGGCTGGATGGTCGGTGAGCCGAACAAGGGCCTGGCGGCGATGTTCACCATGATGAACTACGAGCGCCTGGGGGTTGGTATCCAGGGCCTTGCGACGGGCGAGCGTTCCTATCAAAGCGCCATTGAATACGCCCGTGAGCGTATCCAGAGTCGTGCTCCCACCGGAGCGGTAGCGCCAGACAAGGCTGCCGATCCGATCATTGTGCATCCCGATGTGCGCCGCATGCTGCTGACCATGAAGGCGCTCAACGAAGGAGGGCGCGCATTCTCCAGCTACGTCGCGCTGCAGCTGGATATCGCAAAGTTCAGCGAGGATGCCCAGGCGCGTCAGCATGCTGAATCTCTGGTGGCTCTTCTAACGCCGGTGGCCAAGGCTTTCCTCACCGACATGGGACTGGAGACCACAATTCATGGCCAGCAGGTTTTCGGCGGTCACGGTTTCATTCGCGAGTGGGGCCAGGAGCAGTTGGTCCGCGACTGCCGCATCACGCAGATATACGAAGGCACCAACGGCATCCAGGCGCTGGACCTGCTGGGTCGCAAGGTAGTGGGCAGTGGCGGCGAGCTGTGCCGGATATTCTCCGAGGAAATTCGCACCTACTGTTCCTCGGCTGGTGCGGAGCTGGCTGAATTCGTCACGCCGCTGAAAGCGGCGCTGGATACACTCGACGAGCTGACCGGCTTTGTCCTGGAGAGTGCGGAGAGCAATCCCAACGAGATTGGTGCGGCATCGGTCGAATACCTGCATGCCTTCGGATACACGGCTTACGCCTACATGTGGGCGCGCATGGCTGGCGCTGCCCTGGGCAAGGAGGATCAGGACGACTTCTACGCGAGCAAGCTGGGCACAGCACGCTTCTATTTTGCCCGATTGCTGCCACGCATCGACTCGCTCAGTGCTTCGGTGAAAGCCGGTAGCGACTCCCTGTATCTGCTTGACGCGGGCCAGTTTTAGAAACATCAAGGCACATTGAGATTAATTGGCCACCTTCGGGAACAATAAACCTTGGCATCCAGTCATAAATCGGTGCCATTTGTGGTGAATTACTTACAGGTTGGTTGCAAATCCACCCTGTAAGTAATGGCTTACAAGGCGCGGTGCGGTTGGCTACTACTGCGTCATGAAGGTCATAGGTAGTCTTCTGCCACTACGGACGCCGCGCAGGGAAGCGCAGACAACAATACGGATGCTCGCAGGAATGGCGCCAGGATGGCGCATATCAGGGATGTCGGATTCAGTCTGCAAAGGCCCCGCTACGGCGGGGTTTTCTTTATCCGCTTTTGCCAAAGCTGGCGCTGGTCATTCGAATCGGCACCTGCGATTCAACTATCAGGGGGCTGACTGTGGATCGATCCCCAGAGGCGGCATGCAGACTCCCGTACCACCAAGCCCGCAATAGCCACCGGGGTTCTTGGCCAGATATTGCTGATGATATGACTCGGCGTAATAAAAGACTGGTGCTTCGGCGACCTCGGTCGTAATTGGGCCGAAGCCATGCTCATTCAACCGGGCCTGGAAGCATTCCTGAGAGCGTTTTGCCTGTGTCAGTTGTTCGCTGTCAAAACAGTAGATGGCAGAGCGGTACTGGGTGCCGATGTCGTTACCCTGACGCATGCCCTGGGTCGGGTTGTGGGCTTCCCAGAACAGCTTGAGCAGTTCGCGGTAAGTGATCTGTAGCGGATCAAAGACCACCAGCACGGCTTCCGTATGGCCGGTCAGGCCCGAGCAGACTTCCTCGTAGCTGGGATTGGGCGTGATGCCGCCGGCATAGCCTACAGCTGTCGTCCAGACACCCGGTTGTTGCCAGAAACGCCGCTCCGCACCCCAGAAACAACCCATGGCGAACACTGCCTGCTGCAAGTGTGCGGGAAACGGCGGCTGCAGTGGATTACCGTTAACGAAATGGGCAGCAGGAACCTGAACCGCAGTTGCGCGGCCTGGCAGGGCCTGTTCCGTCTCCGGTAGAGACTGTTTGTGAACCAGAATCTGTGAGCGCAGGGTCATGGCGATACTCGGTTTCAGGGCCCTGGTCGGCAGGGCGAATTTATTCGGCGACAGAATCGTGAAAGCCAAACGAGCCTTGTAGCGTGCCGCGTTCAACTGGCAGGCTTTCCCGAACACTGAAGCCTCTAAAGCCCGGCTGACGGCTGCTCCACTCTCAGGCCCAGCGCGGATAACGTCGCAGGGCTTCGATCAGCTGGGTGCCGGGAATCGGTTTGTCGAACAGATAACCCTGGCCGACATCACAGCGATGGTGGCGCAGGAAGGCCAGCTGTTCGGTGGTCTCGACACCCTCTGCAACCACCTGCAAACGCAGGTTGCGCGCCATGGCGATTACGGCCGAAGTGATTTCCATGTCGTCCTGATTGCCGGGAATGTCCTTGATGAAACTCCGGTCGATCTTGATCACGTCGATGGGGAATTTTTTCAGGTAGCTCAGCGACGAATAGCCGGTGCCGAAATCGTCCATCGCCAGCGTCACGCCAAGCGCCTTGAGGCCGAGCAGTTGCTGGCGTGTTTCTTCAGTGGCATCGAGCAGGAGACTTTCGGTCAGTTCCAGTTCCAGAAGCTCGGGTGGCAGTTGCTCTTCGCGCAGAATGGCGGCAATGGAGTTGACCAGGTCGGGATCGGCAAACTGTTTGGGCGACAGATTGATGGCGATCTGCAGCGTGCCAAGGCCCAGCGCCGCCAGTTGCACGCCTGTGCGGCAGGCCTCGCGGGCGACCCACTTGCCGATTGGGATGATAAGCCCGGTTTCTTCCGCAACCCCGATGAACTGATCGGGGCGGATCATGCCTTTTTCAGGGTGCTGCCAACGCAGCAGCGCTTCCAGGCCTTGCAGTCTGCCCGTGCGCAAACACAGCTTGGGCTGGTAGAAAACTTCGAGTTCGTCCTGCGTCAGCGCGCGGCGCAGGTTGTTTTCCAGGAACAGCTTGTAGTTGGCCTCGGCGTGCAGCGCTTCGGTGAACACCTGCACCTGATTCTTGCCGTTTGCCTTGGCCTTGTGCAGGGCTTGCCCTGCATGCTTCATCAGTGTTTCCGGATCGTTGCCGTGCAGGGGAGAGCAGGCCAGGCCCAGCGAGCCACTGACGCTGATCAGCTGTTTATCGACGAACAGAGGCTTGTCGAGGGTGCTGAGCACCTGGTTGGCAAGACGTTGCCCTTCTTCCAGCCCCATATCGTCGAACAGCAGGGCAAACTCGTTGCTGGCGAAACGTGCGAGGACGCCGTCGCGGCTGAGGCCATTGCGCAGACGGCGGGCCAGGCTGCTCAGCAGCTTGTCGCCGGTCTGGTGGCCAAGGCTGTCGTTGATGCGTTTGAAATTGTCGATATCGACCAGCATCAGGCAGAGCCGGGGTTGCTTGCCGTTGGTGAAGCGCTCTTCAAGCCTGCCGATGAAGAAGGGGCGGTTGGCAAGGCTGGTCAGGTTGTCGGTATAAGCCAACCGCTCGATATGCTGCTGAGCCAGCTTGCTGTTCGTGATGTCTTCATAGATGCCGATGTAATGCGTCAGTTCGCCGCTTTCGGCGAACACCTTGGAGATCGACAGTTGCCCCCAATAGGGTTCCAGGTTCTTGCGGCGGCTGTGGAACTCGCCTTGCCAGCTGTTGTGCTGCGCCAGGGTGGAAGAGGTATCGAACAGCAGGCTGCTGAGGTTTTCCAGCGCCGTCAGTTCGGCCAGAGGGCGCCCCCGGACTTCATCTGCGGAAAACTGGGTGATGGAGGTAAAGCTCGGATTGACGTATTCGACGACACCCTCGCGATCAACCAGAATGAAGGCGCTCGCGCTCTGTTCGACCGCCCGCTGGAACAGGTGCAACGTATGGGTGGCGCTGAGTCGTTGCTGGTTGATCTGTACCTGCGCGTACTGATCGGCCAGTTCGCCGGCAAAAGCGATTTCATCGGGGTGCCAGACACGTTGATTGCCGGCGTTCTCCAGACAGAGTACGCCAGTTACCTCACCGCCTACCCGGATGGTCGCATCCAGGATGGAGGTGATTGCGCGGGGCTTGAAGAAGCTCTCGGCCAGCTCCTGGGTGCGTGGATCTTCGCGCACGTTCGTCACGTCAAGCGCACGTTCGCTGTGCAGCGCTTGCAGGTAACGAGGGTAGAGCGACATGTCCAGTGCCGACGGGTACTCGTGGCTGTCGTTGTCGCGCCGGTAGGCTGCGATAGCTTCCAGCCTGTTTCCATTCAGTTGCCAGATGGCGGCTCGGGCAACGCCGTAGGCTTCGCAGGCAGCCTGGGTGATCAGCTGTGCGGCTTCGAGCTGTGGATTGGACGAGCTGTAACGGTGCCGAGCCAGGCGGACGATCAGGTTCTGCTGCGCGCGCGAGCGGATCAGGTGCTCCAGGTGATGGTCCTGGGTCTGCTGGTGGAAATCCAGCACTGCTGTCGGTAGTGCCTGTGGCGCGGCAGCTTCGGAGGTTGTTGGCTGCTCGACGATCAGGTAGCCGCGTATCAGCTCTCGTCCGAATTGCTGACAGGTCTCGCCGATCTCCAGCATGTTCACCGGCCCGCCGGCGGCATGCAGGCGATAGCGGATGGAGTAATGACCGTGGCTGGCCAGCTGGGCCTGAACGATGTCGTGCAGGTGCAGGCGTACCGGAGGTTCCATCAGGCAGGCGTAGGGCGAGTCGATCAGTGAGCAAAGGTCCTCTGCAGATTGATCCAGATAGCGTTCGCAGGCCGGGTCGAGATACAGCAAGGCCCAGCTGGACTCGTTGAGACGCTCGAAACGCAGCATTCCCAGCCTTGAGGGCACTGGCAACTGCGTCACAACCTCGGTCGCCAAACGGCTGGCGGCATCGGTATGTATTTTCATCGAGCGGTTTGCTTCCAGTATGCTGCGGGAGTCTTCTGACCAGCTGCGGCCTATGCGCCCCGAGGCGCTTGCGTGGCTGAATCCAATCAATGACGGCAAGGGTGCATCATGCAGCAGGGACTGACAAGTCGGCTTTCGAAGTTACTGGTTCTCGCGGTTTTCCTGGGCATCGGCATTCCATTGCAGGCGGCTGAAACCAATATGCTGAGTTCCGACGAGCCGGGGAAATACCTGACAGAACTCAAGGCCCTCTATCTGACCGCTGACGAGCGCACAGCACTGCTTGCCCATGGCAATGCCCTGCTTGAAACCTATGGGCTGCGGGCGGCCTATCAGGTGGGTCAGGCCAATCCGCAGGATCTGCGCTATCAGCTGGAAGCCGGCGCGCCGGGCGAACTGCGCATTCGTGAAGAGCGGCGCGATGAGTCCGGCAAGATGGCAGTGCGCAACCGCAGTTTTTCGGTATTCGGAATGGATCCCTATGTGCAGTATCAATGCCCGCCGCAGGGGGTTATCTGCACATTCGCCCGACCGGGCGGCGAGCCCTGGCTGACCATCCTGCGTGATCCCAAAGGCGCCGAAGAGCTGGCCAAGGCCCTGTCCTTCCTGTTCCGCAATCTGCAGAAAGGCTGAGCCAGGCGCAAAGGTCATGTCTGCTTTTGTGGGAGAGGACTTGTCCGCGAGCTTTGCTTCTCTGCCGTTAAAAGCTCGCGGACAAGTCCGCTCCCACGGGTTCTTCACCGCTTGGGGCGGCGATTGATGGTCAATAAAAAACGCCGCATCCCGTTGAAGGAGTGCGGCGTTTTTGGCTGGTTCAGACGATCACAACAGTATCGTGCGAATGTCCGCCAGCAGCTCGGAGAGCCGCTTGGTGAAGCGCGCCGCCGCAGCCCCGTTGATCACGCGGTGATCATAGGACAGCGATAGCGGCAGCATCAGGCGCGGCTCGAAGACCGAGCCATCCCATACGGGCTGCATGGTCGCCTTGCTGACACCCAGAATCGCCACTTCCGGCGCGTTGACGATCGGCGTGAAGCCGGTGCCGCCAATGTGCCCTAGACTGGAGATGGTGAAGCAGGCGCCTTGCATTTCATCCGCCGAAAGCTTCTTGTTGCGCGCTTTCTCAGCCAGGGCCGCCGCTTCGCCGGCCAGTTGCAGCAGGCTCTTGCGGTCCACGTCACGAATCACCGGGACCATCAGGCCATCCGGCGTATCCACGGCAAAACCGATATGCACGTACTTCTTGCGGATCAGCGCCTTGCCGCTCGGCGCCAGCGAACTGTTGAAGTCCGGCAGTTCCCTGAGCAGGTGCGCGCAAGCCTTGAGCAGCAGCGGCAGTACGGTGAGTTTGACTCCGGCCTTTTCCGCCACGGCCTTCTGCGCGGTGCGGAAGGCTTCCAGCTCGGTGATGTCGGCTGACTCGAACTGGGTCACGTGCGGCACGTTGAGCCAGCTGCGATGCAGATTGGCAGCGCCGACCTGCATCAGGCGCGTCATCGGCACTTCTTCGATTTCACCGAAACGGCTGAAGTCCACGGTCGGGATTGGCGGGATGCCGGCACCGCCAGTCGCTTCTCCGGTGTCCTTGCGCTGCTGCAGCATGGTCTTGACGTACGCCTGGACGTCTTCCTTGAGGATACGACCTTTGGGGCCTGTGCCCTTGACCTCGGCCAGTTCAACACCAAGCTCGCGTGCGGTCAGACGTACCGACGGACCGGCATGAACCCTGGCGCCGGCCTTGCTCGGCCCGCTGACCACGGGTGGCGCCTTGGTGGCGGCTTCGGCCTCCGGCACGCCCTGCTTGTTCGGCGCAAGAGACTGCTGCGGAACGGCTTCCTCGGGCGCATCGGCCTTTTTGGCTTCGGCGGCCTGCGGTTTAGCCTTGGCTGGCGCTGCGCCGGCCACCTTCAATCGCAGGATCAGGTCGCCAGTCTTGGCCTGGTCGCCAACCTTGATTTCCAGGCTTTCAACCACGCCGGCCTTGGGTGCCGGGATTTCCATGCTGGCCTTGTCGGATTCCAGGGTGATCAGCGATTGCTCTGCCTCCACCGTGTCGCCGACCTTGACCATCACCTCGATGACGCCCGCGGTGCCGCTGGAGCCGATGTCCGGGACCCGCACCTCTTCAACGCTGTCGCCAGCAGGTGCTTCGGCGGAGGCCGAAGGGTCGTCATCGCCGGGGGCTGTTGATGCTTCGGTTTCATCCGCGGCGCCGCCAGTGGCCGCGCCCGCTGGCTCGGCAGTTGCTTCGGCTGCCGGGGCAGGTTCTTCGGCGCCTTCGCTTTCCAGCTCCAGCAGTTCGTCGCCTTCCTTCAGACGGTCGCCCATCTTGACCTTCAGGCTTTTCACCACGCCGGCTTTCGGCGCGGGGATTTCCATGCTGGCCTTGTCCGACTCCAGCGTCAGGATGCTCTGGTCGGCTTCGATACGGTCGCCAACCTTGACGAACAATTCGATTACTTCACCCTCACCGCTGCCGATGTCGGGTACGCGTATGGTTTCACTCACGATAGGTTCTCCTGTGCGCACGCAGCATCAGCAATCCAGAGGATTGCGCTTCTCGGGGTCGATCCCGAACTCGACGATGGCCTCGGCCACCACCTTGCGCTCAATGGCGCCGCGATCGGCCAGCGCCTGCAGCGCGGCGACCGTGACCCAGCGGCGATCGACTTCGAAGAAATCACGCAGCTTGCGCCGCGAGTCGCTGCGACCGTAACCGTCGGTGCCCAGCACCTGGTATTCACGTGAAGGAACCCACTGGCGAATCTGGTCGGCGAACAGCTTCATGTAGTCGGTGGAGGCGATGACCGGACCTTCACGCCCTGCCAGGCACTGTTCGACATAGCTCTTGCGCGGCTCTTCCGTTGGGTGCAGGCGGTTCCAGTGATCCACTGCCAGGCCGTCGCGGCGCAGTTCGTTGAAGCTGGTGACGCTCCAGACATCGGCGCCCACACCCATCTTGGCGAGGATATCCACGGCGGCACGCACTTCCAGCAGGATGGTGCCCGAGCCCATCAGCTGCACGCGGTGCTTGAAGTCGCCCTTGGCTTCTTCGAGCAGGTACATACCCCTGATGATGCCGTCTTCGACACCCTCTGGCATGGCTGGCTGCTGGTAGTTCTCGTTCATTACGGTGATGTAGTAATAGACGCTCTTCTGCTGCTCCATCATCTCGTGCATGCCGTGATGCATGATCACCGCCAGCTCGTAGCCGTAGGTGGGGTCATAGCTGCGGCAGTTGGGAATGGTGCTGGCGAGGATGTGGCTGTGGCCGTCCTCATGCTGCAGGCCTTCGCCGTTCAGCGTGGTGCGCCCGGAGGTGCCGCCCAGAAGGAAGCCGCGCGTCTGCGCATCGCCCGCTGCCCAGGCCAGGTCGCCGATACGCTGGAAGCCGAACATCGAGTAGAAGATGTAGACCGGCAGCATCGGCTGGTTGTAGTTGCTGTAGGCGGTACCGGCGGCAATGAACGAGGAGAAGGCGCCGGCTTCGTTCAGGCCTTCCTGGAGGATCTGGCCGTTTTTCTCTTCGCGGTAGTACATCACCTGATCGCGGTCGACCGGCTCGTACAGCTGCCCAACAGGGGAGTAAATGCCCAGCTGGCGGAACATGCCTTCCATGCCGAAGGTGCGTGCCTCGTCGGCGAGGATCGGCACGATGCGCTTGCCCAGATCCTTGTCTTTGATCAGCTGCGAGAGAATCCGGCCAAAGGCCATGGTGGTGGAGATCTCGCGCTCACCAGAGCCGTCAAGCACGGCTTTCAGCGTTTCCAGCGGAGGCGTCGGAATGCTGAAGCTCTTGGGCCGGCGCTGAGGCAGCGAGCCGCCGAGTTTTTCCCGACATTTGCGCAGGTAGCGCATTTCCACGCTGTCTTCGGCAGGGCGGTAGAAGGGCAGTTCTTCCAGCTGCGAGTCGTCGATCGGGATGTTGAAGCGATCGCGGAATTTCTTCAGGCTTTCGGTATCGACCTTCTTGGTGTTGTGGGCGATGTTCTTCGCCTCACCCGCACCGGTGCCGTAGCCCTTGATCGTGTGTGCAAGGATGACGGTGGGTTGGCCCTTGTGATTGACCGCCTGATGGTAGGCCGCATACACCTTGTAGGGGTCGTGACCGCCCCGATTGAGGTTCCAGACTTCCTGGTCGGACAGCTTCTCGACGCGCTTGAGCAGCTCCGGGTCGGCGCCGAAGAAATGCTTGCGCACATAGGCGCCGTCGTTGGCTTTGTAGTTCTGGTATTCGCCATCGATGGCTTCGTCCATGCGGCGCTGCATGCGACCGTCATGGTCGGCGGCGAACAGTGGGTCCCACAGACGTCCCCAGACGACCTTGACCACGTTCCAGTCGGCACCGCGGAAGTTACCTTCCAGCTCCTGAATGATCTTGCCGTTGCCGCGTACCGGACCATCGAGGCGCTGCAGGTTGCAGTTGATGACGAAGATCAGGTTGTCGAGATTTTCACGCCCGGCCAGGGAAATCGCGCCGAGGGTTTCCGGCTCGTCGCACTCGCCGTCACCGATGAAGCACCACACGCGTTGCTTGCCGGCGGGAATGAAACCGCGGTTCTCCAGGTACTTCATGAAGCGTGCCTGGTAGATCGCCTGGATCGGGCCCAGCCCCATGGATACCGTGGGGAATTGCCAGAAATCGGGCATCAGGTGCGGGTGCGGGTAGGACGACAGGCCGCCACCATCGACTTCCTGGCGGAAGTTGTTCATCTGGTCTTCGCTCAGGCGACCTTCGAGGAAGGCGCGCGCGTAGATGCCGGGTGAGGCGTGGCCCTGGTAATAGATCAGGTCGCCGCCGTGTTCTTCGTTGGGGGCCTGGAAGAAATAGTTGAAGCCGATGTCGTAGAGCGTCGCGCTGGAGGCGAAGGTGGAGATATGGCCGCCCAGGTCGGGGTCTTTGATGTTTGCGCGCATCACCATCGCCAGCGCGTTCCAGCGGACCAGTGAGCGGATGCGCCGCTCCATGAACAGGTCGCCGGGCATCAGCGCTTCGTGGGTGACTGGGATGGTGTTGCGGTAGGGCGTGGTGATGGCGTAGGGCAGCTGTGTGCCGGTACGGGTGGCGAGTTCACCCATCCGGGTCAACAGGTAGTGCGCTCGCTCTTCGCCTTCGTTATCGAGTACGGATTCGAGGGCGTCCAGCCATTCCTGGGTTTCGACGGGATCGAGATCTTGCATGGCTTGCTCCAGGGCGGAAAGGCTTCCAGAATCGGTTGCCTGCTTCGCTGCCGGCTTTGTGGGCCGGCGCGTATATGTTCTTGGATTTTGTGCCGGGGGTAGAGCCGGTTCCTGTAGTTTTACTACAAAACTGCGGTTGTTTCAGCCCCCTGCAACATTCTTTCGTAGTAAAACTACAATTGCGGCGATTCGGCCTGCCTGGCTGACTTCGACGCCAAGGCTCTGGCCTGGGTGTTTGCGCTGCCTGCAGCCGTTTTCGGCATTGAACCAGGCCGTTGAAAAACGTAGGCGAGGCAGGCAAGACAAGGCAAAAATAGGCGAGGACGCGGAGTTTAGTGTTCTAAATGAGCAGTTCGAGCCTGTTTTTAACGCAGTATTGCCAACGTAGGTAGTTTTTCAATGGCTGTTAAGGATGCTATATGAGTCTGCCATCATTGGTTGCATTGCCGACATCGCTATTGCCATTGGTCACTCGTGCCAGGGACTCGTTCCTCAACGCGGCGCGCGACCTGTCGGCGCAAGCCGGGGAGGATTATGCGGCCTGGCCCACCGAGCGTCGCGAAGCATTTGAGCGGGTCTGCGCGGCCAGCGATTTTGTCACCGAACAGGTTAGCCGAGATCCGGAAATGTTGCTGCAGCTGGCCGGCTCGGGGCTGCTTGAGCGGCGTCTGCGCATGGGCGAGATGCACGCGGCGCTGAACACGGCGCTGGCCGATTGCACCGATGAAGCCGGGCTGGCAACGCTGCTCAGGCGTTTTCGCAATCGCCAGCAGGTGCGGATTATCTGGCGCGACCTGACCCGCCAGGCCGACCTTGCCGAGACCTGCGGCGATTTGTCCGACATGGCCGATACCTGTATCGATCTGGCGTATCGCTGGTTGTATGCGCGTCATTGCGAGCAGTTTGGTGTGCCCACCGGGCGCAGAAGTGGCCGCCCGCAGCATCTGGTGGTGCTCGGTATGGGTAAGCTGGGCGCGCATGAACTCAATCTGTCATCGGATATCGATCTGATCTTCGGCTACCCGGAAGGCGGCGAAACCGTTGGCGCCCGCCGCTCGCTGGACAACCAGGAGTTTTTCGTCCGCCTCGGGCAGCGCCTGATCAAGGCGCTGGATGCACCCACTGTCGATGGCTTCGTGTTCCGGGTGGACATGCGCCTGCGGCCCTATGGCTCATCCGGTGCGCTGGTGATGAGCTTCAATGCGCTGGAGCAGTATTACCAGGATCAGGGCCGTGACTGGGAGCGCTACGCGATGATCAAGGCGCGGGTGGTCGGCGGTGACCAGGAGGCCGGTAGGGAGTTGCTCGATATCCTGCGACCTTTTGTCTACCGGCGCTATCTGGATTTTTCCGCCATCGATGCGTTGCGCGGCATGAAGCAGCTGATCCAGCAGGAAGTGCGGCGCAAGGGTGTGGCGGCGAACATCAAGCTGGGTTCTGGCGGCATTCGCGAAGTGGAATTCATTGCCCAGGCGTTCCAGCTGATTCACGGTGGGCGCGACCTGAGCCTGCAACAGCGACCGCTGCTCAAGGTGCTGACGACCCTGGCAGGGCAGGGCTATATGCCTGCTGCCGCGGTCGAAGAGTTGCGCGAAGGCTACGAGTTTTTGCGCTACACCGAGCATGCGCTGCAGGCCATTGACGACCGTCAGACGCAGATGCTGCCGGATAACCGCACCGACTGCGACCGGGTAGCCTTCATTCTCGGCTTTGATAGCTGGGATGCGTTCCATGAGCGCCTGCTGCATTGGCGCAGCCGGGTCGACTGGCACTTCCGTCAGGTGATCGCCGACCCCGACGAGGACGAGCTTGCCGAAGGTGAAACATTGGTTGGGGGCGAGTGGCTGCCGCTCTGGGAGCAGGACTGGGACGAGGAATTCGCCTGTCGCCAGTTGACCGATGCGGGATTTCGCGACGGTCAGGTCGCTTGCCAGAGGCTTGCCGCGCTGCGCAGCGCCAAGCAGGTGCGGACCATGCAGCGCCTGGGGCGTGAGCGCCTGGATGCTTTCATTCCCCGGCTGCTGGCGCAGGCGGTCGAGCAGGACGACCCGGATCTGGTGCTTGAGCGTGTGTTGCCGCTGATTGAGGCGGTGGCGCGGCGTTCGGCCTATCTGGTGCTGCTGACGGAAAATCCTGGGGCGCTGCAGCGATTGCTGGAGCTTTGTGCGGGCAGCCCCTGGATTGCCGAACAGATCGCCCGTTTTCCGCTGCTGCTCGATGAGTTGCTCAATGCCGGACGGCTGTTCCGGCCACCGCAGGCGCCGGAGCTGGCCGCCGAGTTGCGCGAGCGGCTGGTGCGCATTCCCGAGGACGATCTGGAGCAGCAGATGGAAGCGCTGCGCCACTTCAAGCTGGCGCACCGGCTGCGCGTGGCGGCTTCGGAGCTTGCCGGCACGCTGCCACTGATGAAAGTCAGCGATTACCTGACCTGGCTCTCCGAGGCGATCCTCAACGAAGTACTGGCGCTGGCCTGGCATCACACGGTGGCGCGCCATGGGCGTCCGCGGCGCGCTGACGGCGAGCTGTGCGACCCGGCCTTTATCGTGGTGGGTTATGGCAAGGTCGGCGGCATCGAGCTGGGCCACGGTTCCGACCTGGATCTGGTGTTCATTCATGATGGCGATTCGAATGCCGAAACCGATGGCGCCAAACCCATCGATGGCGCGCAGTTCTTCACCCGTCTGGGGCAGCGCATCATTCATTTGCTGACGGCCCAGACCACGTCCGGTCAGCTCTATGAAGTCGACATGCGCCTCAGGCCTTCCGGCGCTTCCGGGCTGCTGGTTGGCTCGTTGAGCGCCTTCGAGCGCTATCAGAGCGAGGAGGCCTGGACCTGGGAACACCAGGCGCTGGTGCGTGCGAGGGTGCTGGTCGGCTGCCCGCAACTGGCGCAGGACTTCGAGCGGGTGCGCGCCGCCGTGCTGGGGCGTGAGCGCGATCTTGCACAGCTGCGCAGCGAAGTCAGCGAGATGCGCGCGAAGATGCGCGACAACTTGGGCACCCGCGTGACGCAGGCCGGTATGGCGGACAAGGCGTTCGAGCCAGACGGCGTCTTCAATCTCAAGCAAGACGCCGGTGGTATCGTGGATATCGAATTTATGGTGCAATACGCGGCTCTGGCGTGGTCGCACCAGCATCCGCAACTGCTGCGCTATACCGATAACATCCGCATTCTCGACGGGTTGGAGCAGGCCGGGTTGATGACCGGCGATGAGGTTCGGCTGCTGCAGGACGCCTACAAGGCCTACCGTGGCGCAGCTCACCGGCAATCACTGCAAAAACTGCCCGAAGTGGTGAGTGGGGACCAATTTCATGATGAGCGTCGCGCAGTCATGCGCATGTGGCGTGAGCTTGAGCTCAGCTGATTCTCGTCTGACAAACAGAGCATTTATCGAATTCCGAGGTGGCAACCAATGTCGATGGCCGATCGTGATGGCGTGATCTGGTATGACGGCGAACTGGTCGAATGGCGTAACGCGACCACTCATGTGCTGACCCACAGCCTGCATTACGGCATGGGTGTGTTCGAGGGCGTGCGCGCCTACAACACGCCGCAGGGCACGGCGATCTTCCGCCTGCAGGCGCACACCGACCGCCTGTTCGACTCCGCCCACATCATGGGCATGAAGATTCCCTACACCAAGGAAGAGATCAACGAAGCGACCCGCGCTGCGGTGCGCGAGAACAACCTGGAGACCGCCTACGTCCGTCCGCTGGTGTTCTACGGATCGGAAGGCATGGGCATCCGCGCCGACAACCTGAAAGTGCATGTGGTCGTCGCCGCGTGGCACTGGGGCGCCTACATGGGCGATGAGGCGCTGGAGAAGGGCATCAAGATCCGCACCAGTTCCTTCACCCGTCACCATGTCAACATCACCATGACCCGCGCCAAATCCAGCGGCAGCTACGTCAACTCGATGCTAGCGCTGCAGGAAGCCGTGTCTGCCGGCGCTGACGAAGCCCTGCTGCTCGATCCGGAAGGCTACGTGGCCGAGGGCTCGGGCGAGAACATCTTCATCATCAAGGACGGCGTGATCTACACCCCGGAAGTCACAGCCTGCCTGAACGGCATCACCCGTGGCACCGTGTTGGCGCTAGCCCGCGAATTCGGTATCGAGATCGTCGAGAAGCGCATCACCCGCGACGAGGTCTATATTGCGGATGAGGCCTTCTTCACCGGCACCGCCGCCGAGGTCACTCCGATCCGCGAGCTGGATGGCCGCCAAATCGGCATCGGTCGTCGTGGCCCGATCACCGAAAAACTGCAGAAAGCCTACTTCGACCTGGTCACCGGCAAGACCGATGCTCACGCCGAATGGCGGACGTTGGTCAAATAGGTCAGAGACTGGAAGCCGGACGCCGGAAGTGAAATGCTTCTGGCACCTGCTTCCAGCTTCAAGCTTATGACTTCCAGCTTATGAATATTCTGATCGTGGGTCCCAGTTGGGTTGGCGACATGGTGATGGCGCAGACGCTGTTCGCCTGCCTGAAACAGCGCCATCCCGACTGCCGGATCGACGTGCTGGCACCCGAGTGGAGCCGGCCCATTCTCGAACGCATGCCCGAGGTACACCAGGCCCTGAGTTTCCCGCTCGGTCATGGCGTGCTGGATCTGGCCGCGCGGCGCAAGATTGCGCAGGGCCTGCGTGGTCAATACGAGCAGGCGATCCTGCTGCCCAACTCACTGAAGTCCGCGCTGGTGCCGTTCTTTTCCGGCATTCCCAAGCGCACCGGCTGGCGAGGAGAGATGCGTTACGGCTTGCTCAACGACATGCGCAGGCTCGACAAGCAGCGCTACCCGCTGATGATCGAGCGCTTCATGGCGCTGGCCTTCGAGCCGGATGCCGAGTTGCCTCAGCCATATCCGCAACCGCGCTTGCAGATCGACGAAGCCAGCCGCACGGCGGCGCTCGCCAGGTTTGGCCTGGAGCTTGATCGCCCGGTGCTGGCGCTGTGTCCCGGTGCCGAATTCGGCGAAGCCAAGCGCTGGCCTTCCGAACACTACGCCGCCGTGGCCGAGGCAAAGATTCGTGCCGGCTGGCAGGTCTGGTTGTTCGGCTCGAAGAAGGATCATCCGGTGGGTGAGGCGATTCGCGACGAGCTGATCCCCGGCCTGCAGGAAGAGGCGGTCAATCTGAGTGGTGAGACCAGCCTGGCCGAGGCCATCGACCTGATGTCCTGCGCCACGGCGGTGGTGTCCAATGACTCCGGTCTTATGCACGTGGCGGCTGCGCTCAATCGACCGCTGGTGGCGGTCTATGGCTCGACCTCGCCGCAGTTCACGCCACCGTTGGCCGATCAGGTGGAGATCGTCCGCCTGGGGCTGGAATGCAGCCCCTGCTTCGACCGTACCTGCCGTTTCGGTCACTACAATTGCCTGCGCGATCTGCATCCGCAGCCGGTGCTGGATGCGCTGCAACGCCTGGCTGGCGATCCGCTGGCCGACCCGCTGCCGCTGGAGCACTGAGTGCGCGTTCTGCTGATCAAGACCTCGTCGCTGGGCGATGTCGTGCATGCCTTGCCGGCGTTGACCGATGCGCAACGGGCGATCCCCGGCATCCAGTTCGACTGGGTGGTCGAAGAAGGCTTCGCCGAGATTCCCGCCTGGCATCCGGCCGTGGCCCAGGTGATTCCAGTGGCCATCCGTCGCTGGCGCAAAAACCTGCTACAGACCCTGCGTACCGGCGAATGGCGGCGCTTCAAGGAACGTCTGCGTGAAACCCGCTATGACCTGGTCATCGATGCTCAGGGCCTGCTGAAAAGTGCCTGGCTGACCCGTTACGTGAAAGCGCCGGTGGCCGGTCTGGACCGCGACTCGGCGCGCGAGCCGATGGCGTCGCGCTTCTATGATCGCCGCTATACCGTGCCGCGTGATCAGCACGCACTGGAGCGAGTCCGGCAGCTGTTTGCTCAGGCGCTCGGTTACGCGCTGCCACAGGCTATCGGCGATTACGGACTGGATCGCGCCCAGCTGGCCGCGCCTGGCGAGGAACCCTATCTGCTGTTCCTGCACGGCACTACCTGGCCGAGCAAGCACTGGCCGGAAGCCTATTGGCGCGAGCTGGCCGAGCGCATGAGCGCTTTCGGCTGGGCGATTCGCCTGCCCTGGGGCAATGCCGAGGAAAAGGCCCGCGCCGAACGTATCGCCGACGGTATCGCCGGTGCTTCGGTATTGCCCCGGCTGAATCTTGGCGGCGTGGCCAAGGTCATTGCCGGCGCCCGCGCCTGCGTCGCGGTGGATACCGGCCTCGGTCATCTTGCCGCAGCCCTCGATGTGCCGAGCATTTCGCTTTACGGCCCGACCCTGCCGGGTCGCGTGGGCGCCTACGGTCGCTCGCAGGTGCATTTGTGTGCCACCGGCCCGAATGCCGGCAAGGGCAATCGCCACATACCCTGTTTCGACGACCTGCTGCCTGAGCGCGTCGCCAGCGAACTCAAGGCCCTGTTGCGGTCATCGGAGACAACCTGATGCAATTGGCCTTTATTCTTTACAAGTATTTTCCCTTCGGTGGGCTGCAGCGCGATTTCATGCGCATCGCGTTGGAGTGTCAGCGTCGTGGGCACCGCATTCGTGTCTACGCGATGATCTGGGAGGGCGAGGTGCCAGAGGGCTTCGAGGTGCTGATTGCGCCGGTCAAAGCTCTCTTCAACCACACCCGTAATGAACGTTTTACTGCCTGGGTAGAGGCTGATCTGGCGCAGCGTCCGGTGGATCGCGTGGTGGGGTTCAACAAGATGCCGGGGCTGGATGTCTATTACGCCGCCGACCCCTGCTTCGAGGACAAGGCGCAGACCCTGCGCAATCCGATCTACCGCCGCTGGGGCCGCTACAAGCACTTTGCCGAGTACGAGCGCGCGGTGTTCGCACCCGAGTCGAAGACTGAGATTCTGATGATTTCCGAGGTGCAGCAGCCGTTGTTCGTCAAGCACTACGGTACGCCCGCCGAGCGCTTCCATCTGTTGCCGCCAGGCATCGCTGCGGATCGCCGCGCGCCGGCCAATGCGGCTGAAATACGCGCCGGGTTTCGCGAGGAATTCGAGCTGGGTGCCGATGAGCTGGTGCTGGTGCAGATTGGCTCCGGCTTCAAGACCAAGGGTGTGGATCGCAGCCTCAAGGCGCTCGCTGCGCTGCCCCGTGGACTGAGGAAGCGCACGCGATTGCTGGTGATCGGTCAGGATGATCCCAAGCCCTTCAAGCTGCAGGCCAAGACGCTGGGCATTTCGAGCATGATGGAGTTTCTCAAGGGGCGTAGCGATATCCCGCGCTTTCTGCTGGGTGCCGACCTGCTGATCCATCCCGCCTACAACGAAAATACCGGCACCGTGCTGCTGGAGGCGCTGGTTTCCGGCCTGCCGGTGCTGGTCACCGACGTCTGCGGCTACGCCCACTATATTGAGGATGCCGACTGTGGCCGGGTCGTGCCCAGCCCGTTCGAGCAATCCACGCTGGATCGCATGTTGGCGCAGATGCTGGAAGATGATGCGCAGCGGGTCGTCTGGGGCCGTAATGCGCTGCGCTATGCCGACAGCGCTGATCTTTACAGCATGCCGCAGCGGGCCACTGATGTGATTCTCGGGGAGCAGGTATGAGCGGGCACGCTATGGCTGCCCACCCGGTAGGAGCGGGCCACGCCCGCGAAGCTTTTCATAAGGGGCGCGCGTGTCTACAAAGCTGATTCTCGCTGAACCCTTCAAAACGCTTTGGCACTCCAAGGATGCCTTCGTCGAAGTCGAGCAGTTGCAAGGCGAGGTCTACCGCGAGCTGGAAGGCCGCCGCACCCTGCGTACCGAAGTCGACGGGCGCGGCTACTTCGTCAAGATCCATCGCGGCATCGGCTGGGGCGAGATCGCCAAGAACCTGGTCACCGCCAAGGCGCCGGTACTCGGTGCCGGTCAGGAGTGGCGCGCGCTTCAGCGTCTGCATGAAGCCGGCGTGCCGACCATGACCGCAGTGGCTTATGGCCAGCGTGGGGGCAATCCGGCGACCCAGCACTCATTCATCATTACCGAAGAGCTGGCGCCGACCATCAGCCTCGAAGACTTTTCGCTCCACTGGCATGAACGGCCGCCATTACCGGCACTCAAGCGCGCACTGATCGCCGAAGTCGCACGCATGGCCGGCACCATGCACCGTGCCGGCGTCAATCATCGGGACTTCTATATCTGCCACTTCCTGCTGCATACCGACAAGGCCGTAACGGCCGATGATTTCCGCCTCTCATTGATCGACCTGCACCGCGCCCAGGTCCGCGCCACAACCCCCCACCGCTGGCGCAACAAGGATCTGGCCGGGCTGTATTTTTCGGCACTGGACATCGGCCTGACCCGTCGCGACCGCCTGCGTTTCCTGCGAGATTATTTCAACAAGCCACTGCGCGAGATTCTGCGTGACGAAGCGGCCTTGCTCAGCTGGCTGGAAGTCAAGGCGGAACGGCTTTACAGACGCAAGCAGCGTTATGGGGGCGTGCTCTGATGGCGGGTTGGAGGCTTGAACCGTCTTATATCGGGCTGAGCGATACGTTCGGTGGCCTAGAGGCAGTATTCAATCTCAAAGGGGAGCGCATCACGCGCGACTCAATATCAGATGTCATTCGAGTAAAAGTTGCAGGAGTGCACTATTACGTTAAGCGTTATCGCAGAGCGGAGAGTTCACTTGGGAGTTATCTGTTTCGTCCGCGTGTTCAAGCTGAGTGGGTCAATCTACAGCGCTTCGCACGTTGGGGTGTCCCGACTGTTAGCATCGTGGCCTATGGGTTGGAGCGTCGCTTTGGGTCATTCATGCGAGGAGCGCTCATAACCCGGGGACTTGAGGATTCGGTTGATCTCGCCGCTATGGTTGCACGTGGGGATTGCCGTCTGGCCGACTCCGTCTGGGTCGATCGGATCAGCCGGCAGCTCGCTCAGGCTACCAGGACGCTGCATGAACACAATTTCGCCCATAACGACCTGAAGTGGCGCAATCTTCTGGTAAACGACCAAGATGCTATCTTCCTTATCGACTGCCCGACGGGAAATTTCTGGTGGGGTCCATTTCTACGCCGCCGAATCATCAAGGATCTAGCCTGCCTGGATAAGGTGGCCAAATATGCACTCCGACGAACTCAACGCTTGAGGTTCTACTTGCAGTACTGCGGTCGCAGCCGGTTGGTCCCGGGAGACAAGGCAAGGATACGTGCTGTGCTGAAGTACTTCGAGGGGCGCGAATGAATGAGCTGGCACTGGGCGAGTTAGCGCGCTACGGGCGTCATCCCGCTGTACACACGATAGTGACATTGTCCGAGGGGATGTGTATCACCGTTGAGTGTTGGCTGCGCGTGTTGCCGGGGCAGCGTTATGTCGGTCGGGCCGTATGGGGTGGGCGCACGGTGCTGGCCAAGCTGCTGGTTGGCCCCAAGGCGGGCCGGCATTATCAGCGTGAGCGCGACGGTGCCGGCCTGCTGGCTGCCCAGGGGTTGCCGACGCCGGCGCTGGTGGCTGAGGGTTGGGAGGACGGCGAAGGTGGATGGTTGCTGTTCGACTGGCTCGACGAAGCTGAAAGCCTCTGGGATGCCTGGCGCTCCGTTGCCGGCCAGCAGGTGCTTTCGGACGCCCAGCGGAGCGTACTCGGTGAAGCGCTTGAACTGATAGCCCAGATGCACGCGTGCGGGCTTTGGCAGGACGATCTGCACCTCGATAATCTGTTGCGCACAAGCGAACAGCTGTTCGTCGTCGATGGCGGCGGAGTCAGGAGTGAGACACCGGGCCGCCCACTGTCGCGCGACCGGGTGGTGGAGAATCTCGGGGTGTTCTTCGCCCAGTTACCTGCTGAGTTGGAGCCTTTCATCGAAGAGCTGCTGGTGCATTATCTGCTCGCCAACAGCGAGCATGCACTGCCGCTGGAAGCCTTGCTCAAAGAGATGCACAAGACGCGCAACTGGCGGCTGAACGACTATCTGAAAAAGGTCGCGCGCGACTGCAGTCTGTTCAGTGCGCGCATCGGGCCTTTCGGCGCCCAGGTGGTGCGGCGCGAAGAAGAAGCAAATCTGCAGGCGCTGCTCGCCGATCCTGATGCTCTCATCGCACAGGGCACACTGTACAAGGGCGGCGGCACGGCCACGGTGGCGCGGGTCGAGCTGGATGGGCGGGCGCTGCTGATCAAGCGCTACAACATCAAAGGTTTACTGCACTGGCTCAAGCGTTTCTGGCGTCCGAGCCGGGCCTGGCACAGCTGGGTCGAAGGCAATCGTCTGGACTTCCTGGGTATCGCCACGCCCCGGCTGCTCGCGGTGAAGGAGCGGCGCTGGTTGTGGTTGCGTGGCAAGGCCTGGCTGATTACCGAGCTGCTTGCCGGAGAAGACCTGATTGCCCGCTGGCAGCCGTATCTGAACAGCATGCCTCCCGAAGAGGAGCTGCAGGCGCTGGATAGGCTTTTTGCCAGGCTGATTGGCGAGCGCATCAGCCACGGTGATCTCAAGGGGCATAACCTGTTCTGGGAGAACGGTCGCTGGACGCTGATCGATCTTGATGCGGTACAGCAGCACAGCAGTGCCGCTGCCTTTGCGCGCGCTTATGCAAGGGATAGGGCGCGGCTGCTGCGCAATTGGCCGTCCGATTCGGCGCTGTATCGCCTGCTCGACGAGCGTTTGCCCCAGCTGTGAGGACTCGATTTAGTGCGTGCCGTTCGGCGATGCGCCGTTCGTCCTGATGCTTCGAGGCGGGTCGTGCCGGTATAATTCGCGCTTTGCATGCGGCCACCCATTGGGGTCGTGTTTATTTGGTTCGTGATAGCATCCGGCTATCACCTGTTCAAGAGGCTTCTCCGTGGCCCTGACGATTCTCGGCTTGTCCGGCGCTCTCAGTCATGATCCTTCCGCAGCGCTTTATATCGACGGCAAACTCATCGCCGCCGTGGAAGAAGAGCGTTTCGTGCGCGACAAGCATGCCAAGAATCGCATGCCCTACGAATCGGCCAAGTTCTGCCTGGAGCAGGCCGGCATCAAGCCGTCCGATGTCGATGTGGTGGCGATTCCTTTCGCGCCCATCAGCATCTTCGAAAAAGCTCGCTGGCATTACGCCAAGCGCTACTGGTACGCCCCGGATCGTGCGCTGGACGCCATCCTCATGGGCAATCGTCGCTACTACCGCTACAAGAAACGCATCGAATGGTGCCTGCAGCAGCTCGGCTTCGACCTGAAAAAGGTCAAGCTGCAGCCGGTCGAGCACCACCTGGCTCACGCCTCCAGCGCCTATCACTGCTCGGGCTTCACCGAGAAGACCGCGATCCTTGGCATCGACGGCAAGGGTGAATACGCCACCACCTTCTTCGGCTGGGGCGAGAACGGCAAGATCCACAAGATCAAGGAATTCTACGACCCGGATTCCCTCGGCGGACTCTACGGTGCGATCACCGAATACCTCGGTTTCGAGATGCTCGACGGCGAATTCAAGGTCATGGGCATGGCGCCCTACGGCGACGCGGCCAAGTACGATTTCTCCCGTTTGGCGACCTTTGAGAACGGCGAGCTGACCATCAACACCGACTACGCCAACGTCATCGGCTTCCGTCGCTACAAGGAAAAGGGTAAGGGTTACTACTTCTCGCCCAAGCTGATCGACTGGCTCGGCCCGAAGCGCGAAGGCGACATCGCCGACGATCCCTACATCCATTACGCCGCCAGCATGCAGGCGCTGTTCGAGAAGCTGGCGCTGCAGATGATGGAGCACTACCTGGGCGACATCATCCGCGAGACCGGCAAGATCGCCTTCGCTGGCGGCTGCGCGCTGAACGTCAAGCTCAACCAGAAGATCATTGCTCGTCCGGACGTGAAAGAGCTGTTTGTCCAGCCCGCCTCCGGCGATGCTGGAACTGCGGTTGGCGCCGCCGCCTACGTCTCGCACCAGCGCGGCGTGCCGGTGGAGAAGATGGAGCACGTCTACCTTGGTCCGTCCTACTCCAACGAGGACGTGATTGCCGCCTGTGCCAAGCACCCGAACAAGCCGGTGTTCAAGCAGATTGCCAACACGCCTGAGCGTATCGCCAAAATCATGGTTGACGGCAACCCGGTGGCCTGGTTCCAGGGTCGCATGGAGTTTGGCCCGCGCGCCCTCGGCGGTCGCTCGATCATCGGCTGCCCGAGCATTCCTGGGGTGGCTGACCGCATCAACGAACAGATCAAGTTCCGCGAGCGCTGGAGACCCTTCTGCCCGTCGATGCTCGATACCGTGGCCGAACAGATGCTCAAGGTCGATCATCCCAGCCCCTTCATGACCTTCACCTTTGAAGTCAACGAAGAGTGGAAAGAGCGTGTGAGCGAAGTCGTCCACGAAGACGGCACCTCCCGCGCTCAGGTGCTAGAGCGCCGCCACAATCCGCGCTGGTACGACCTGATGCTCGAATTGGAGAAGCTCACCGGCAATGGCGTCTCGCTTAATACCTCACTCAACCGCCGCGGCGAGCCGATGATCTGCTCGCCGACGGATGCGTTGAATATGTTCTATGGGTCGGACTTGCAGTATCTGATCATGGAGGATGTGTTGGTGGTGAAGAGAGAGAAGAGCGGGTATGAAAGCATCTGAGAGGTGGGTGCTGCAGTTGTGCCATGGTTATGACGGGCCTTTCCTCGACTGCGCGCGACAATATGCAGTGCTGTTCGAGGGTACGCCCTATAAAGTATGCACCGTCTTCCTGACAGGTACGCCTAGTGATGAGGTGGCGAACTGTTCTGCTTCGGATAAAGTGATTTTCCTTGGCTACAACAGCAAGGATGTGCGTGGCTTGAAACTCAATGCCATGCGTCGGCTACGTGAGATCGTTGCTGAGCGAAACATACATTTCTGTATTGCCCACCGTTTCAAGCCGATCTATATCGCCTTGTTAGCGACTCGTTTGCCGGTGATCGGTGTGAACCATGCGTTCGGCGTATACAGTCGACCCATGCGCCGTTGGTTTATGAATCGTTTCCGCTCCCGCTTGCTGTTGCTTGGTGTTTCCAACGCGGTGCGTGACGACATACGGGTTGAGCTGCCGCGTTGGGAAAAAGAGCGCATCCAAACTCTTTACAATCGCATCGACCTGAAGGCCGTTCAGGCTGAGCAGCTTGCACGCAACGCCGCCCGCACGATGCTGGGATTGCCTGAGGATGCATGGGTGGTTGGCAACACCGGTCGCCTGCATCCGGATAAGGACCAGGCTACTTTGATACGAGGTTTTGCCCAAGCCTTGCCACGGCTGCCAGCCGGGAGCCTGCTAGCGATAATGGGTAGCGGTCGGCTGGAGGAGCCGCTTCGCCGGCTGGCGAAGGACCTAGGTATCGCCGATCAAGTGCGATTTCTCGGGCAGGTGCCCCAGGGTCGTCGCTATTTCAAAGCTTTTGATATCTTTGCACTGACCTCTGATCACGAGCCATTCGGCATGGTGCTGCTTGAAGCCATGGCGGCGCAGGTGCCGGTGATTTGCACTGACTGTGGCGGTGGGCGTGAGGTAGTGGAGGGGGTGGGAAGAGTATTTCCATTAGGAGACTATGTTGCCCTGGCCGCCGAACTGGTCGCTGCAGCGGAGTTGGATTCCAGCTCATCTCTACCAACAGAAAAAAATTTCGATAACCTCGCTGAGCGGTTTTCTGATTTGCGCGCGCGGCGAGACTTTATGTCGATATCGAAAGGGTTCTTGCACGGATGATCAAGAGCTGTATATGTGTCTGTAGAGAGTTTGTACGCCTAATAGCTGCTCGAAGAGAACGCTATACTTGCTCGCCTGCGTATTGCCAGGCGTCTGTAAGGTTTATGGCGTTGAGCGAAGCTAAAAAGCTCCTCAGGGCGCAGGTCCATGCGTTGAATTATTCATGAGAATAGCAGTCGCGTTTTTCGGGATTCCCCGTAATAGTCTGATCTGTTTCCCATCAATTGAGCAGAAAATTTATCAGTACCTGCCAGCCAATGCGCAGGTTGGATCCTTTTACCACCTTTATGAACCGCAGTTGGTAAATAACCCGAGATCTGGCGAGAACGGTTTTATCGGTGAGTCCAATTATCAGTCTTTCGCCTGGATGACCGGGAGGCTTGAGGAAGCAGGTGGCTGCCTGACGCGTTGGGGCTTTGAGGAGATCAAGCAGTACGGAGATGTGTGGAGGGACGATTTCAAGTCTTTGTCCAATTTAATACATCAGTTGAGTTCTTTGTATGCGGTAACAGAGTTGGTCAGTGATTTTGATCCGGATGTAGTGATTTTTATACGTCCTGACTTGCTCTACCACGACGCTCTGCCCGGATTTGTGCTGAACGCCTGTTTGTCAATCGGTCGTGCTGTTTATATTCCTCATTGGCAATGGTGGAACGGGCTGAACGATCGTTTCGCTATTTGCGGGCGCGATGTCTATGGCGCTTATGGTCGCCGAATAGAACTTGCGGTTCCCTTCTGTTTGCAGCAGCAGCGTGGTCTGCACGCCGAACGGTTGTTGCGTTTTTCCATGGATCAGGCTGGTGCGTTGGTGCGCACGCTTGACATGCGAGCCTCTCGGGTTCGGTTGAATGGACAATTGGTCGAGGAAGAGTTCTCCGCGAAGCACTCCATGGGCCGAAGGGAAAATCGTTTCGTGTTGCCAATGGCGCGTTTGCGCGCGCGGTTCGACAAACTCATTTATCGACAGGGCGGTGCGCTTGGCTGATTTAATGGAAGTACGTCCAATGCTGAAGGTTCTGTTTTTAGTGCAAAAAGAGCAGCGTGTCGTACTTGATCGTTTGTATGACGGTATTGCGCAATGCTGCGATTGTGATACGCGTTGGCTGAGCCGTGACGAGCAGGCTGATTTGAAACGCTATTTCAAAGAGCATATAAACACGCAGGATTATGATCGCATCGTTTTTTTCTTGCGATTCAAGCAGGAGATTCGGCAGGTTCGTTTTATTCGGAGTGTGCCCAATCTGGTCGTGCTGGAACACGATGCCTATCAGAATTACATCGCTTGTAAATATAAGGGGAAGTTTAGCGCTCACTACCGGCGTTTGCCGTGGGTGCGAGTGATCAGTTCCGGCTTCAATGTCAGCGAACGGCTTCGTCAGGAAGGTTTCGATGCGGCGTTCGTCCCCAAGGGCTACGACCAGGCACTGCTGCGGGACCTGCAGCAGGAGCGGGATATCGAGTTGGCATTTGTCGGTAGCACCAAAAGTGGCGCTTACAGTGAGCGTAAGGCTCTGCTCGATGAGCTGGCAAAATCAGAGAATCTGGTGGTGACCCGCACCAACTCTGGAGAAGAGTATCGGAATACTCTTAACCGTATCCGCTTTTTCGTCAGTGCCGATGTCGGCATGGGCGAGTACATGATCAAAAACTTCGAGGCTATGGCCTGCGGCTGTGTGTTGTTGGCGTGGGATCAGGGCGATGCGGAGAACCGGGCGCTAGGTTTCGCGGATATGCAAAACCTGGTGCTTTATCGCAGTGTCGATGAGTTGAGAAGCAAACTCAGAACATTGCGTTCGGATCCTGCGCTCGCCTCGCGTATCGCTACTGCTGGGCGGGCTCTGGCGGAACGGGAATATAACTTCTCGCGCATCGGGCAGCGTATCGCCCAGGCGCTTGAAGAGCCGTTACGACCTCGCCCGCCGATGGGGCTGCTGGATCGCTTGCGCCTGCGTTGGAGGCTGAAGTGAGTCAGCCACGTATTCGCTTGCTAATCCCCTATTTTGGTCGCTGGCCGTTCTGGATGCCGTTTTTTCTGCAAACCTGCAAATGGAACGCAGATATTGAATGGCTGTTCTTTAGCGATTGCGGAACACCGGACAATCTTCCGGATAACGTACAGATCGTACCGATCTTATTTTCTGACTATTGCAAGTTGGTGAGCGAGCGCCTGGGCATATGTTTCGAGCCAAAGAACCCTTATAAACTTTGCGATATAAAGCCTGCTTTGGGATATCTCCATGCAGAGCAGTTGGAGGGGTTCGACTTCTGGGGATTTAGCGATATCGATCTGATCTATGGCGACTTGCGCGGGTATTTCTCGTCGGCACGGCTCGCCCAGTACGATCTGCTCTCCACCCACGCACGTCGAATTTCAGGGCACTTGTGCTTGCTACGCAATAACGAGCGTATGCGCGAGGCGTTCATGCGGATATCAGGATGGCAGGCCTGCTTCGAGAACCCTGAGCATTATGCCTTTGACGAAGCTGCATTCAGTCGACTGTTCATTCGACATAAAAATTGGCCCGAAGGGTTTCGGCGAATCGCAGATCACTTCAATCCATGGCGCCGAAGCAGTGAGTTCAATGAGGCCTTTAGTACGCCGCATGCACGTGTTCCATGGCTCAGTGGTGGGTTTGACTTCCCAGACCGCTGGATATGGAATGATGGGCGGCTCACAAATAACCGGGATGGCTTACGCGATTTTCCTTATTTTCACTTCATAACCTGGAAGAATGCCAAGTGGTCAGGCCGTTCACCTGAATCCTTGATGCAGCCTGTGGATTTCGCCTCGCAGTCATCGTGGTGCGTTACTGAGGAAGGGTTTCGGACGTTTGATTGTTCGTTTGCTGCTACTGAAGAGAGAGTTGGTGTCGATGGCTCTCTTTAACCTTGACGTGATCAGGCTGGAGTATGCAGTTTGAGCATCATCAGCATCGTATGGTCTTCCGGTAAGGCTTACGCCTCGATCCATAAAGTGCATGAGCAGATTCTCTCACTCATGGCTGATAAAGGTGAGGTCCATACTTGGATGTTACAGGGGCGAGAGGAGGCGAGGGGGCCAGGGAGTCGGCAGCCGGTGTATTGGCGCTTGAGTACGAGAGTGCTCAAAGGTCGAGGTGTATGGAGGCCTTGGCAATGGTGGTTGCAGCGGCGCCTTGCCCATAGTATCGAACGATCCAATCCGAAGGTGTTATTGCTCGACGGTATTGGCGTAGCGCGGCTGATCATTCCTGTGGTGGCTGGCCTGCACCTCTCCAGGTTGAAGATAGTTGTCGTGTTTCATGGACAGAGCCGCATACGGAGGAGCGACCCGTTACTATTGGGTACCATCCCTGCGCATCGCCTCAGGTTGATTGCAGTCTCTGAAGCTCTCGCCGAGTCCTTATGCAAGGAACTGGGGGGTTCGGTATCCGCAATGCGAACAGCCATGAATCCCTATGCATTCAAGCAGGCACTGATATCTCGCGACGAAGCCAGAGCAAGACTGGGCATTGACCACTCATGCATCCTTTTGGGCGGTGTGGGGCGGCTCGTTGAGGAAAAAGGTTATCTGCCGATGCTTGATGCGCTAAAAGCATTGTCGTGCATTCGGGCAGACTTGCATCTCGTGCTTGTTGGCGATGGAGAACAACGGTCGGAGCTGGAAGAGCGTATCCAGTTCTTGGAGCTGGGCCCAATGGTAACGCTCGCTGGCCATCGTGAGGATGTTGCGAAGCTGTACCAGGCGTTTGACGTCATGCTGATCCCGTCCCGTAGCGAGGGGTTGGGCTTAGTATTGCAAGAAGCGGTGATGGCGCATGTGCCTGTTGTGTCCAGCGACTTGCCCGTCTTTGTAGAGCAGTTAGGGCTCAGCGGCGTTTATGTTTCGCCGAACGATGTACTCGGCTGGGTGGCTGCTATTGAGCAGGTGCTCAATTCAGACCTGCGAATGTTGGCAAATGAGCAGTATCGCCAACTCGTGCCCGAGGACGCCTGGGAGCAATTCTGTCACGGATATGCAGAGCTGCTCTCTGACGGCTCTACGGTCAAGGCATCGTAGAGTTGCGAGAATGGGAATGTATCTTGCTGGCCTTCCTGTTGCAGGTATCGGTTGAAGTGAGCCAGATTGCGCCGGATCAAGTGTTTGGGTAGAGGCCGACCTAAAAAGCGCATGTCGGCAATATCGATCAGACCTAGCGAGCCCTGCGGAGTGAGGACGATATTACCCAGGTGAAGGGAGCGGAAGTAAATGCCCTTGCGATGGAGCTCTCGCACGAAGCGGATCAGTTCAGGCAAAATCGGCACCCAACTGAAGTCAGGCTGCTCGGCGAGCTGGGCCAGTGAAGTGCCTGGTAGAGGGGTATAAAGTACCGCGCTAATGGATTTGTCGGGCAGCTCGTATAGCGTACGGGCGTTCAATGTGGCGATTCCAAGGGATTGGAGGCGTTTTGCGTTGTTTATGAAGCGGCGCGAATAAGGGCGTAAAAGCGCTGAGGTAAGCCAGCGTTTGCGCCGAAAAATTTTCAAAAACTGACCATCTTCAAGCCGCAGGACTTTAGGACCCAGGCTATCCGCCTCAAGAACCAGCGCATTATGGGTGAGCTGTTGCAAGTCTCGCTGACATAAACGGTGTGCGTGCATCGTAGAGGTGGCCTTGGCAAAAGTACGAACATTGAGCAGAACCTGCATTCTAACATCGTTGATACTGACGCATTTGCTGTTTTCCTAAGGGGTATTATGGATAGCCGTCGCATAGGGCTGGCCTGGCTTACGCTGGGCCTGCTCTGGTTTTTACTTGGTATAACGTGGATTTCGACGGCTAAGCTATACCAGCAAGGTTTGATTGTTCTGTTTTGGCTTCCGGCCATCGGGTCGCTTTGGTCCAATCGCGCACTGCTGCTCGACCTCTGGCGGTTTGAAAAGCCGCTTGTGACGTCATTGCTTGCACTGGTCGTATGGGCTGCAATCAGTGTGTTATGGAGTGCTGCAGATGAGCCTGCGCGAGAAGCCAAGCGACTGATTTATGTACTGTTTTTCCTACTCGGTCTGGTGTGCCTGGGGCAGACACCATCGCGTGTCGTCTCTGTGCTGCGATGGGCTGGTTTGGGACTGGCACTTGCTGCGCTGACCGCACTGATAAAACATTATGGTCTCGAGGCGAAGCCTTGGGCATGGCGGGCTCAAGGACTCGGACTGCTCGATCATCCGATTATTGGCGGTTATGTATTTGGCTTGGCGCTGATCTGGTGGCTCTGCTTGCCGCCCAGGCGGGCTGCGTTGCGGCTCGTCTGGGCGATCGGTTTGTTGGCGCTGTTTGCATTTATCGTCATGACACAGAGCCGTGGCGTATGGGTTGCCCTAATGGCCAGTGTTCTGCTGATGCCCGCTTGGCGGGCCGGTCGCGCCGGTTTGATCGCGGCGGCCTTGCTACTTCTGGTAGCGGCGGTCGGCTACTGGTTATTTGGCAACTATGTGTTCGCTAGAGGTACCTCCTACCGCCCAGAAATCTTCGTCGCGAGCCTCGGGATGATCGCTGATCGGCCGTGGCTGGGTTTGGGCCTGGGGAGTGACTACCAAGTCCAAGTCGAAGCACTAGGGCGCGTATTCGATCATACTCATAACCTGTTTACCCATGTGGCCTTAGAGCTTGGACTGCCTGGCCTCATCCTCTGGTTAGCGATTTGGGCGCGCTGCTTCATCATTGCGATGCGCGAACGGGCCACGGCGCTCGGTAGTGCGCTGTTGGGCATGCTGTTGTTCAGCACCATGGCGCTGTTGTTCGATGGCGCAAGCCTGTGGGATTCCCCGCGCCCCGAATGGTTCTTGACCTGGCTGCCGGTGGGGCTGGCATTGGGGCTGAGGATAAGGCCGACTGCCCCGCCGTGTTACCATTCTCGCCCTTCCACACATGAGTTGCCTCCTCCTATGAGTGGCTCAGCCCTGAAAGCCAATACGGCCTCCAGTCTAAGCATTTATCTGCGTTTACTGCGCTACGTACTCCCCTACTGGGGGCTGTTCGCTGTAAGCCTCTTCGGCTTCCTGATTTTCGCCTCCACCCAGCCCATGCTGGGCTACATCCTCAAGTTTTTCGTCGATGGGCTGAACAACCCAGACGCCAGCTTTTTCGCCCAGGTGCCCTATCTTCAGGATCAAGCTTGGTTGGCGGGGCTGAAGCTGCTGCAGGCAGTGCCTTTACTGATCGTGCTCATCGCCTTGCTGCAAGGTATCGGTTCTTTCCTCGGCAACTTTTTCCTGGCCAAGGTCTCTTTGGGGCTGGTGCATGACCTGCGCGTGGCGCTGTTCAACAACATGCTGACACTGCCCAATCGCTACTTCGACAGCCACAACTCCGGCCACCTGATCTCGCGTATCACCTACAACGTGACCATGGTCACCGGCGCGGCGACGGATGCGATCAAGGTGGTGGTGCGTGAAGGCATGACGGTGATTTTCCTGTTCGGCACGCTGCTGTGGATGAACTGGAAGCTGACGCTGGTGATGGTGGCGATTCTGCCGGTCATCGGCGTGATGGTATCCAGCGCCAGCAAGAAATTCCGCAAGCAGAGCAAGAAGATCCAGGTTGCGATGGGGGACGTCACTCACGTTGCCTCCGAGACTATTCAGGGCTACCGAGTGGTGCGCAGCTTTGGTGGTGAACCCTACGAGCAGACTCGTTTTTTGGCTTCCAGCACTGATAACACCGCCAAGCAGCTGCGCATGGTCAAGACCAACGCGGTCTATACGCCTTCCCTGCAACTGGTGATTTACAGTGCGATGGCGTTGCTGATGTTCCTCGTGTTGCTGCTGCGTGGCGATGCATCGGCAGGTGATCTGGTGGCCTATATCACGCTGGCGGGACTGCTGCCGAAGCCCATCCGCCAGCTGTCGGAAGTCAGTTCGACGATTCAAAAAGGTGTAGCAGGCGCTGAAAGCATCTTCGAGCAGTTGGATGAAGCCCCTGAGCTGGATGCCGGTACGGTTGAGCGCGACAAGGTCAGTGGCCGGCTGGAAGTACATGATCTTGGCTTCGTCTACCCAGGCACTGACAAGCAGGTGTTGCACAACATCAGCTTCAGTGTCGAGCCGGGGCAGATGGTGGCGCTGGTTGGCCGTTCGGGCAGTGGCAAGTCGACCCTGGCGAACCTTATCCCGCGCTTCTATCAGCATGACCAGGGCCGGATTCTGCTGGATGGCGTCGAGGTCGCGGATTACCGGCTGCGCAACCTGCGCCGTCATATCGCCCTGGTTACGCAGCAGGTCACGCTGTTCAACGACACCGTCGCCAACAACATCGCTTATGGCGATCTGGCCGGCGCGCCACTGGAAGATATCCAGCGTGCGGCCCGCGACGCCTACGCTGATGAGTTCATCGAGCAGATGCCCGAGGGTTATCAGACCCAGGTTGGCGAGAATGGCGTGCTGCTTTCAGGTGGCCAGCGTCAGCGTCTGGCCATTGCCCGCGCGTTGCTGAAGAACGCGCCCGTGCTGATTCTGGATGAGGCGACATCCGCACTGGATACCGAATCCGAGCGGCATATTCAAGGCGCGCTTGATCATGTGATGACGGGCCGCACCACGCTGGTGATTGCACACCGTCTGAGTACCATCGAAAAAGCCGATCTGATTCTGGTGATGGAGCAGGGCCGCATCGTTGAGCGTGGTACGCACGCTGAACTGCTTGCGACTAATGGTGCCTACGCACGGTTGCACGCGACGCAGTTCAAGGACGAGGGCGAAGCATGATTCCCGTCGAAGCCTGAGGGAACTGGTGGTGTGGCGCTAGTTCACCTCGGGTAGGCAACGGGAAGAATTTGCCGCCTCCATGCTGGTATGCTTTGCAGCGTTTTTTCTTCCGCCCCGGAGCCTCCATGAAGCTGTCCATGCCCCGTTTCGACCAAGCCCCTGTTCTGGTAGTGGGCGATGTCATGCTTGATCGTTACTGGCATGGCGGCACGTCGCGGATTTCGCCCGAGGCGCCGGTGCCGGTGGTCAAGGTCGAGCAGATCGAGGATCGCCCCGGTGGCGCAGCCAACGTGGCGTTGAACATTGCCGCGCTGGGTGCGCCGGCTGCGCTGGTGGGGGTGACGGGTGAAGATGAAGCCTGCCAGAGCCTGTCTGACAGCCTGGCGGCAGCCGGTGTGCAGGCGCATTTCCAGCGTCTCGATCATCAGCCGACCATCGTCAAACTGCGGGTCATGAGCCGTCATCAGCAACTGCTGCGAATGGATTTCGAAGAGCCCTTCGACACCGATCCGGCGGCGCTGCTGAGTGAGGTCGAAAGCCTGCTGGCCGGGGTCAAGGTGCTGGTGCTGTCGGACTACGGCAAGGGTGCGTTGAAGAACCATCAGGCGCTGATCCAGGCCGCGCGCCGTCGCGGCATCCCGGTACTGGCCGACCCCAAGGGCAAGGACTTTGAAATCTATCGCGGCGCCTCGCTGATCACGCCGAACCTGGGTGAGTTCGAGGCCATCGTCGGGCGTTGCGCCGATGAGGCCGAACTGGTGGCCAAGGGTGCCGCGCTGATGCGCAGTCTTGAACTGGATGCGCTGCTGGTGACCCGTGGCGAGCACGGCATGACGCTGCTGCGCCCTGACCAGGCAGCATTGCACCTGCCGGCACGGGCGCGCGAAGTATTCGATGTGACGGGTGCCGGCGACACCGTGATTTCCACCCTGGCTGCCGCGCTGGCTGCCGGTGCCGAGCTACCGCAAGCCGTGGCGCTGGCTAACCTGGCTGCCAGCATTGTCGTCGCCAAGTTGGGTACTGCTTGCGTTAGCGCCCCTGAATTGCGCCGCGCCATTCAACGAGAGGAAGGCTCGGGGCGCGGCACCATGACGGTCGAGCAGTTGCTGACCGTGGTCGAGGATGCACGCGCTCAGGGCGAGAAGATCGTCTTTACCAATGGCTGCTTCGACATCCTGCACGCCGGGCATGTGACCTATCTGGAGCAGGCCCGCGCTCAAGGTGACCGGTTGATTGTTGCGGTCAATGACGACGCATCGGTCAGTCGCCTGAAAGGGCCGGGGCGCCCGATCAATACCGTGGATCGACGCATGGCTGTGCTGGCCGGGCTGGAAGCGGTGGACTGGGTGGTGTGCTTTGCCGAGGACACCCCGGAGAGCCTGCTGGCTCAAGTACGCCCCGATGTGCTGGTCAAGGGCGGTGACTACGGTGTCGATCAGGTAGTCGGTGCCGAACTGGTCAAAGCCTGGGGCGGCGAGGTGCGCGTTCTGGGCTTGGTGGAAAACAGTTCGACCACGGCCATTGTCGAGAAGATTCGTAAGGCGTAAGGCAGGTTCAACCTGCCGATGGTCTCAAGCCTTTGGCAGTTCTGTGGAATGCCTCGGCTTCGATACGATGCCGACCTGCATGCCGAAGGGGCTGAATACGCTGTTCAGCGTGTGCAGGGTTGGGTTGGCCTCATCCTGTTCCAGCTGACGCAGCGCGCGCAGAGACAGCTTGCACATCTGGGCGAACCTGGCCTGTTGCAGGCCGGTGACTTCCTTGCGCAGCCTGCGGACGGCTTGACCAATGGTGATATCGCCGGCAGCCAGTTGCGTCCGTATTTCCGTCAGGGTGCGGTCACGCTCTGTAATCTCCATTCAGATGAGCCCCCAGCTGGTGAGACGCTGAGGCAGGTTGCGTAGCGCGATACGCGGATGATTCATGGTTGCCTGAGGCACGCCTTCATCAGTTAGCAGGTCGGGTAAGGCCATGAACTGTCGTGCAGCTGCTCTGAGCCGCTCGAACAAGGCTTCTGAATCGGTCCATGACACCACCGCATCACAGGCTTTGCGCCAGTCCACCTCGCCAGCCATTTCAATGGGCTGCGGCCACTTGGTCGTGCGTGTCACGCCTTCATCGTCCATAACCATGGGAGCCAGGTCATAGATAGGTGCCAGTTTTACGCCCTTGTCCGTGCGCAGAATCGATGTGTTGCGGCCATGGTTGTCTGAGTTGCCCAGAATCAGGTTCAGCAGATCGCGTTGCAGATACTCAAATACCAGATCACCGACCTGCTCGCCTTGTCCCGCACTTTGCCAAAGCTCGACAAGCTGTTGCAGCACGTGGATGTGCGACAGATAGCTGCCAGGTTCGGTCACGCTCGTCAGCGAATACATGGATTCGACGGCAGTTCTGTCAACGCCATTGACGGTGACATTGCGATCGAAGCGCTGCATCCACAAGCTGGGCTTGCGCGCTTCTTCCAATGACAAACCTTCAGCGTCAACGGTATTCATCCCCAGCTTCTGGATGCTCCGGTAATAGCAGAATTCGCTTCGCAGAATATCCTGGTCTGTCTTGTTGGCTTTGTTGCGTGCGAATTTTACAAACCAATGCCGAGTGACTTCTGCATCAGGCAACGCGGCATCGGGGTGTAGCGCCCCCTGCCGATCTTCGGTCAGAAGTAGCTTGGGCGCCTCACCGCCTGCGCCAGTGGCGCCACCGATGGCGGCGCCTTGCTCGTAGGCATACTCCAGGAAACGTGCATCGCGACTGACGACGTCGTCCCGTGAGAAGCCCAGCATCGGGCTACCGGCGATAGCTTCTGCCGCCTCCCTGATACGTAGGTTACCGATTGGCGCCGGTGTGCAGCGACTCAGCAGAAAAAGATCAAGATCGAGTTCCTCGGGGCGCTCACCTGCCAAGCGTTTGAGCAGGAATCGACGAGCCGCTCCTGAAGGCAGAATGTCGAAGAGGAAACTCGGGGCATGGGGGAGGCGCCAGAGATCCCAGCCCAGCGGTAGTGTGGCGCTAACTGCATCGCCCAGCCGGCTGCCCATGTTATCCAGAACATCAACGAGATATTCCTGCCTATAGGCATAAGAACAGGCGCCGGCTAGCCCCAGTTCGGGTCGTCCAAAAGTGAGCTGCATGGCATCGTGCCATGCATGGTTTGTATATATCTGCAGCGTGAGTGGATACATGTTTGCTACCGGCATCAAACTGCCTAAAAAATAGCCCGACGCACTATAAAAGGCAATAAAATACCTTTTATATCGTTTATCAAGGTGGAGAAAGGGTATTGTAATGCCCGCTCTCTCGGATTTTTGATGGCGCCATTAGCAATCTTGTGCGCGACATAGCCGTCTGCTTTCGTGGGAACGGGCCATGTCCCTTAAGGATTCCGAGCCCGAGCATAGGCTGAGCACCGCTTCGCAGGCATGGCCAGCTCCTACAGAATCTCAGCGCACCACGTTGGCCGTCCTGGCCGCCCACCAGTCCTTCCAGCGAATTCTCTCTTCATAAACCACCCAACCGTCCTGCGGCGCAAAGCTCTCCGATAACCACAGCCCCCGCGTACTCACAGTAATGAACTGACCATCGCGCAGTTGCAGCAACTGCTCCTGCGGCTGGCCCTGATGCAGGGGAATCAGGTACAGGTCCGCCCGGCTTCGATCCAGGCGTGCCACCAGTTGCCTATCTTCAAGGCGTTCGTCCACATGGAACAGGCTGAGCTGGCGCACCTCTTTCGGTATTTCGAGGTGCATGTCGTAAACCAGCTGCAGGGATGCGGTGGGCAGATGCACGTAGGCGCGCGGGCGCTCCATCAGCATTTGTTTGCCACAGTGCACCGGTCGTGTTGCGCCCGATAACGGCGCGAGCTTGAAGTGGACTGCTTCTCGATAGGGCAGGCTGCTCTGGTAGGGCGTGGGCAGCCAGGTATCGCCGAAGCGACCGGCAAGCCAGCCTTCGGGTGTTTCCAGCAAGCATTCTTCGGCGACTTCCTGAATAGCGGTGAGCAGCGGCAGGTTCAGTTCATGCGCTGGGATGTAGCCTGAAATCAGCTTGAGCACCACGTCGCCTCGGTCCAGCCGCCGTTGACGGACCAGCACCCAATATTCACGGCCCTGCCAGCAGAGGGTCAAACGCACCGAGACGCCGAGGTTGGCCAGTTCGATGGCAAAAGAATTGGTGTCGGAGACGCTTACCGGACGGCGACGCTCGATCACTTCACTGAAATTCAGCGGCCTGCCTAGGCTCTGGTAACTGAGGGTGTCGGGAGTGGCCTCGACGTGCAGCGGCAGAGTCATGAATGCAGAGGGGCTCTTGCGCAGTAGGATTTTCGGCATGTGACAGCCTCCGGGATTCTGAGAATCGGGTCATGTTTCATCGACTCGACGAGCGAAGGTGAATCCAAGCTACGGCCTGGCGTAGGGTGGATCACGCTTCACCGATCCACCGGGTGGCGGTCCACCGGGTGGAGATCCACCGGGTGGCGATCCACCGGGCGGGGTCATGGTGGATGTAAAAAGCGACATCCACCCGTTTCCTCCAGGGCTTGCGCAGGGCCTGTGTAGGCATGACCGCGGATTACGTCAACACCAGGATTGCGCCCCCGAAACCCAGATTAGCCGAAGGCGTAATCTGACATTACCGCCGCAGCTGTACGCACATTATCCTCAAGATGCCGCGGATTGATCGTCCCGACAATGGCACTGCTGACCCCCGGCTGACCGAACAGCAGCTCGAAACTGCGTCGCACCGGATCCTCTCCCGCTGCAAGATGCCCACTGGCCAACGCCTTCTTCACCAGAATGCCTTTGCGGTGTGCGGCGGCGTAATCGATCACCGGGCGCTCGGCCTGTTCGTTGAGGTTGTAGGTGACCATCGCGCAATCGCCCCGTTCCAGGGCCAGCAATCCACCTTCCACCGTCTTGCCGGAGAAACCAAAGCCGAGGATCTTGCCTTCCTGCTTGAGTTCGGCGAGGGTCTGGTAGACATCGCTGTTATGCAGGATATCCAGATCGTTGCCGTCCGAATGCACCAGCACCAGCTCGATGCGGTCCGTGCGTAGGCGCTGCAGGCTGCGCTCTACCGAAAATCGCGTGTGGGCGGCGGAAAAGTCAAAGCGCGACTGGCCGTTCTCGAATTCCTCGCCCACCTTGCTGATGATCACCCATTCGTCACGCTGACCGGCCAGCAATGGCCCAAGACGCGCCTCGCTCACGCCATAGGCTGGCGCGGTGTCGATCAGATTAATGCCCAGCTCGCGGGCGAGCGCCAACAACTGTCGCGCCTGGGCATCATCAGGGATGCTGAAGCCATTGGGGTATTTCACGCCCTGATCGCGGCCCAACTTGACCGTGCCGAGGCCCAGCGGCGAAACCATCAGCCCGGTACTGCCCAGTGGGCGATGCAGTTCATGCAGCGTCATGGCAGCAATCCCTCCCAGAACGGGCCGGTGATGGCCGGTCTTGGCAGTTCCGGTAGTGCCGGGCAAGGGCCGGGGCGTATGCCGTCTCGATCCAGTGCAGCCAGAACGCGGTCAGCGAAATCCGGCGACAGCGCCAGCTTGGTCGGCCAGCCGACCAGCAAGCGACCCTGCTCGGTGATAAAGGCATTGTCCGGGCGGGCCAGGCTGGATTGCGCCGGCTCGGCACGATCAATACGCAGCGTTGCCCAGTGCGCGGCAGACAGATCGATCCAGGGCACCAGGTCAGCCAACTCCTTCTTTGCCGCCGCGATCTGGCTAACTTCGTCACGCGCCACTCCGTCGGCTTCGGCCAGATCGCCGCCCAGATACCAGACCCACTCACCATCCGCCGCTGGGTGGCTGGTCACGGTGATCCGCGGCTTGGTGCCACCGCCTAGACAGTGGGCGTAGAGTGGTTTAAGCGTCGGTGCCTTGACCATCACCATATGCAGCGGGCGGCGCTGCATGGCCGGTTGCTGCAGGCCCAGCGCGGCGAGCAGTTCTGCGGTACCGCCGCCCGCGCTGAAGACGATACGCTGAGCATGGATTTCCCGCCCATCGACGCGCAGCCCAACCAAATCATTCCCTTCATACAACGGCTCTACCTGCTCGGCGGCCAACAGACTGTCGCCGGCCAGCTCGGCCAGTCGTGCGATCAGGCTCGGCACATCCAGCACCAGTTCACTGAGGCGGTAGACCTTTCCCTTGAACTTCGGATGCTGTAGCGCCGGCGGCAGTTCGTTGCCCTTGACCTGACCGACCCGCGAGCGCACCGCCTTGCTGGCGAAAAAACTGGTGAGGTTGCCTGCCAGCGTGCCCGGTGACCAGAGATAGTGGGCGTCGGACAGCAGCCTTACGCCGGAAAGATCCAACTCGCCATTGCCCGCCAGCGCCTCACGCCAACGCCTGGGCATATCGGCGATGGCCTCGGAGGCGCCCGTCAGCGCGCCGCTCAGCGCGTACTTGGTGCCGCCATGGATAATCCCCTGGGACTTCACACTCTGCCCGCCGCCCAATGCGGCTTTTTCCACCAGCACAGTGGCAAAGCCTTGCTTGCGTAAGCGTGCATTGAGCCAGAGACCGGCGACACCGCCGCCAACGATCAGGACGTCGGTGCTGAGGGATTCGGACATGGGCGGACCTCGCAAGAAAACAGGCCGGCAGTATAAACCGGATGGGGCAACGGCAAGCGTCAAGCAAAGGGCTGCGTGACAACGTGCAGAGCCGAACTTGTTCGGCTGTTGTTTGGCTGCGC
>ERZ1673962.222-NODE-222-length-48677-cov-54.396343_pt1 | contig 48677 bp, 38 predicted proteins | sample MGYA00580188_ERZ1673962 | MGnify/ENA primary metagenome ERZ1673962 (study PRJEB41334, sample SAMN05608104) | rock metagenome | biome: terrestrial subsurface; feature: shale formation; material: shale | place: USA: Pennsylvania ... | reverse complement strand
GCTTTAGGTTGGCCATCTGAAAATCAGTTAATGACTGCGTAGGTGCGGCCATTGCAGCCAATAGCCCAACCAGCACATCCGCTTCTTCGTCATAGTCCTCAACAATTTCAAACGGATTCAAGCAAATGCCACTGTCCCGCCCGAACTGTAAGAACTCACCGTCATAGACTTCACACAGCTTTTCATAAGAGCGGCCAACATCAATCACCCAGCATTGGCCGCCTTCAGATAAGTAGGAGGAGATGATTTCGTTCACCAGGAATGACTTACCCGACCCCGATTGCGCCGCGATGCAACAGTTGTAATTACTGCCCGAGTCATAAAGGGACACACTCATGATCTGGCCATTACGGGAAACAAAGTTAATCACTGGCGTGCCCGTGCCTTTCCAATCCGCAAACAAAGGCAACAGAGGGATCACATGCCGTGTCGCCATGGTCTTGAATCGAAACAAGTCGTTCATCGCCTGGCGGTCGGCACCAAATGGCAGGGCATTCAGAAAAATGGGCAAACAGAAGTACTTGTCTTCCATCAGCTCAAATCCGAGTTCTTTGAAATAAGTTCGAGCATTTGAAACAGAGCTGATGGACGACTCTTCCGTTGGTGAAAACAGCGTTAAGGTCATATTTGCCCGAATAGGACGATCACCTTCTTGCAAGGCTTCAAAAAGAACATCAAATCCCTTTTTCTTGGCTGCAAGCACCGGCACAAACTTGAGCATCGGGCCATAGGCCTGATTGACCGCCCATTGACGCTTCGTCTCTAAACGAGATCGCATGGCCTCGGCTGAAGGAAAGTGAATGGTGACATTCAGCAAAAAGCTGCCGCGTAAACCGCGACTGCCCGTCATCATATCGCCCGCAAAACTTGCGGCATGACCAAACCAGATCCGCTCAGGCAAGCGCTTAAACGATAAGGTTTTAACTCGGTAATCGCCCAGCATCAGACCTTGGCTATCCACCTTGATAGCTCGGTCATAATCCAACACTTGCTCTCGAAGTGGTTTATCTGCCTCACTGCGGATTGGAGATGGATTGCGCCAAGAAGCATCTTTTCCCCAGTTAAGTTGCGAACTTAATGCCGCGAGCCAATTTCGGTCAGTCATCTCAGTGACGCGAAAACCAACCGTTGCCAGCGCTTGCGAGAAAGAAGCCCGAAGCGCGGATGCTCGACTTAATTCACGCTCCGTCGGTATAGGACTTTCCAAAGGCAATTTGCAGGTGACGATCAGTTGAAAGTTGCGTACCTGATTCTGGGTCGATTCTTCTATCGGTTGAACCGTGCCCCCATCGAGGAAATCCGCACGTTTGCGTATCGACGCCCTGAGCAATGGATCGGATTGACGATGCCGTAAGCCCATCATGCGCTGAAGGTCGGTTTGAATATCAGGCGAGGCGTACAGGCCAAATTGCAGCAAAGTGTCTTTTGGCCAGTCGTTGTTAAGTAGAACATTAACCCTGTCTGCAACAGAGTCATCACCACCAGGCAATGGGTCACATAGAAAGCCAAAGCCAACGCTTTGGTCTTCCATGAAAAACAGTTGCTCATCGTCGGAATAGGCCAATACTGGCAACAGCTCTGAAGCGCGTTGCCCTGAATACAGTGAGGCTTTCATTAACGCCCCTCCAACCAAGCAGAAAGATCATAAGGACGGCCTCGGCTGATGCGACCATCATTGGCGACAATGAAAGGCACACCTTGAATGCCCAGAATTTGAGCCGTCACCAAGGTACGCTGCATTGGTTCTAAGTTGCAGGCATCATCCTGTTCTAGGTTACCAATCCGGCCATTGAGCAATGCATCGGTGGCCGCTTTCTTGTCACGCGCACAGCCAAGCTGGCGAACCTGACGCTCTGAATCAGGACCAAGCACTGGCACAGGGAGTATTTGGAAGGTGTATTCTTTGGTTAGCGGTAAAGCTTGTTTCAAAAGCTCATGGCAGTGCGGGCATCGTGGATCAACAAAGACCACCACTTTCTTTTTGCCTTCGCCCAGCGTCAGTGGGTTCAAATCATCCATTTTTAAGCCAAGACGACTTAAGTCCAGCGTGTTCCCCGCTTCACGAATTTCTTCAAGGCTGGTAAGCGGCTTTTTGGACCAGGCATCATAGAGCGTGCCATCAATGACGAACCGGCCACTGTCTGACATGAAAACAATACGGCCATTGCTTTCGACCGCTTTCATACCCGTGACAGGTAAAGAAACCATGCCGTCAATTTTGCCAACGGGCGACACTTCAGACACAGGTTCAGCTTGAACCAAAGGAGACAGCGCAAGCGCCAGAATAATTGGAGATAGTTTTCGCATGAGGAGTCCTCGTTAATGTAAATCGAGGCTCCAGTCTATGCAGTTGTCCTATGTGGACTCGGTTAGATAGATTGAAGAATTGAATACCTTACTAAATAGCTGCTCCGAAGTGTAGATCACCTGCGAAGGTGAACTCAGTGTTGAATGAGCGATCAGATAAGTCTCCAAACCGCACTTTACAGAAGCACTTGGTGGTTTTGAAACCGCCCCCTACAGGTAGATTTCGAGAGGCCTTCTCTCATCAGAAATACAGATCCAAAAGGTATTAACCTTTTGTTCGTGGCACACGCCAGCACAACACTTTGATTTTATCGCGCTGTTTTTGGTGAACAGGAATAATGCGCCACTTACTAACGGTAAATCGGTGTCACTTTCGATAATCGCGGCAAGGCCGTTGATGGACTTTCTAAAATCGACACTTTCACGATACAGATAAATCTCTAGTGAGCTCAGCATGCCTTTCATGATAGCGCACCGATGAGTTCAGCCAGGTTACTTACTGGCGTGCATTGGGGATTGCGCAGTTCGATATCATTGACGAAGAGTGTCATGTTGGCGGTTGCCACTTGGGCCTGATACTGAGTTATCTTTTCAACGACTTCTGCTCTAACAAAACCTTGAGATGCGCCAGTGTTGTTGAGTTGCTGGCGCTTGGCAGAGAACGTTGAGGGATTGAGTTGATTGAGCTTACAAAATGTGAGTGTTGATAATGAACTCGATTCAGATTGCTTGATTAGCGTTTGCCATTATTGGTTGGTGCATCGTTTGCCATTTTAAATCTCCTTATGGTTGGAGACTTGATCTTATTCTGCGTGTTAGGTGATTAGAATGCGCGGTTTATGAGGCGCTTACGCTCGATTTGCAAGTTCGTCGAGGAAAGCAGATATTCAGAGTAATAAGGCTCTGTTTTGCCGGAGAAATACGATTTTGCATCTGGCTTATCAACCTCCCGCGGGAAACCTACTAAGCGGATGATGTTATGGCAATCTATCGTTGTCGCTGGCAGGTGAAGTTGCGATTCAAAGAGTTGAAATCCCATACAAACTTGCAGAAATTTATGGCGGCACAGAAAGCGATTGTAGATGGTTTGGTATGGTCAAGCCTGCTCGCTCTGATCATTCGGCGAAGCGTCTTTCTTCAAATCATGCCATCAGTCTAGCTATTCAAGGCCGCCAAAAATGTGGAAATTTGGCTGTTGCCGATCTTGAAAGCATCAGCCAGCACGCATGGTCAGAAATAGCGGAGAGGATAGATTGGGCGACCCGTTATATAACGAAGAACGCCCAAAAAGCCCAACAGTCAAAAGACAAACAAAACATCACGTTAGATGGGATACTGCATGGGCTTAATTCTTAAGGTCCAGTCTATGAATGAATGCCCTGAATGCGAAATTTAAAGTTGCCTCATTCAGGAGGCAACCGTAAAAGGAAAATACTAATCCCGAGGAGGGAAGCCTGCTTCAATTAGAGCATAGGAGACCTTTTCAACTGATAATGAAGTTTTTACCGTCACCTTACGAGTCGGAGGATCAGTTAAAACTGTAGCCTCTGGGTCTATATCCTTAATTGCTTTAGTTACCGTCCGGGCGCAGCCCCCACATGTCATATTTTCTAAATGAAATTGCATTTATATACCTCCAGTTTGGTTTGAGTACTTCTGATTGTAGGGCTTTCCACTGTTGTAAGGTCAAGGTCTAAACTCATTTCACTCTGATATCTTTTCACTAAAGATTGACTATACTTTCTGCGTTTTTTCTTAATGACAGATTTCTTACTATAACGTAAAACACCGGCGTAAGTAGTAATCCAAAGAAGGTTACACCAAGCATACCGGCAAACACTGCAATACCCATGGCGTGACGCATTTCTGCTCCAGCACCACTAGCTAGTACAAGAGATATCACACCAGCAATAAATACAAGAGAAGTCATCAAAATAGGACGCAAACGTAAGTACGCTGCCTCGAGTACGGCCCCAAGCGGTGATCGTCACTAATTCTCCTGAGTCCTTGCAAAATCAACGATTAAAATGGCATTTTTTGCGGCCAGCCCGACTAAAACAACGAAGCCAATTTGAGTATAGATGTTATTATCACCGTTTAGATCCATATACCGCCAATTGCAGAAAGGAGTGCCATTGGTGCAATAAGCAGCACAGCAAATGGAAGCGACCAACTGTTGTACTGAGCGGCAAGAATCAAGAATGCAAAGAATACCGCCAATGGGAAAATATACAGTGCGGAATTGCCCGCTAATTTTTCCTGATAGGTCAGATCAGTCCATTCGTACGCCATACCTTCAGGTAGATTTTCCTTAACTATTTTCTCAATAGCATCTGTAGCCTGACCAAAAGAATATCCTGATGCAGTACCTCCCGTAATATCAGCGGATGGATAGCCGTTGTATCTCATAACGCGATCAGGATCTGAAGTTAGTTTGATATTGATCAATACTTATAAAGGGATCATATCACCAGCAGAATTCCTGACTTTCAATAATCCAATATCGTCTGCCTGCATACGGAATGGGGCATCAGCTTGAGTTATTACACGGTAGGTACGGCCAAATCCATTAAAATCATTGACGTAAAGCGATCCCAAATTTACCTGTAATACATCAAAAATGTCGGTCAAAGCTACCCCCTGAGATAGTCCGGATCTGCTCCAGACTGATACCTAATACTTTGCAACTTAGTATAAGCTGCAACCGCTCAACTTGCTCCTGCCTTTATTGCCTTTAGTTGTTGCTATAACGATCAGGAGCAGGTAAAAGACCCTGAGCCTCGTAGAACCCAGGGAGTCCTCGTTAGCTTTGCAAGCTCGCCGGTTTTCATACTCATCTACACACGCATGGAGGCGACTGCCACCATGCGTCATTTCTTGGTACGAATATCCAATACCAGTGCCAGTAGGGAAAAACTAACTATCGACTCGCTTGCGCCACACCACTTGGTGTGCTCTCTGTCCACCCGCCTCCCAGAGCCTTGTAGAGCGCGATAAGGTTGCTCAACCGAGCCAGACGCGTACGCACCAACGTCTGCTGCGCGCTGTACAGCGTACGCTGCGCGTCAAGCAAGGTGAGGTTATCGTCCACACCTTCCCTGAAACGTTGCTCGGCCAGGTCATACATGCCCTGACTAGCAGCAACCAGGAATTGCTCTGAACGAATCTGCTCATCAAGTGTTCGCTTGCCGGCAAGGCCATCAGCCACTTCACTAAAAGCAACTTGAATGGACTTCTCGTAGTTGGCGATCTCGATGCGCTTTTTTACGTGCGCCACATCCAGATTGGCGCGCAACGCGCCACCCCGGAAAATAGGCACCGTAATCTGCGGCAAGAAGCTCCAGGCGCGCGAACCCGATTCGAAGAGCCCATCAAGCGATGCGCTTGCCGTCCCCGCCGAACCCGTCAAGCTGATGGTGGGGAAGAAAGCGGCTCGCGCTGCTCCGATACTGGCGTTGGCACCCAGAAGTACCTGCTCGGCCGCGCGCACATCCGGTCGGCGCACGAGCAACTCAGAAGGTAGGCCACTGGGCAGTTCGGTCGGCACGATGCCATCCGGCAGCACTATGGCTTTGTCAAGTTGCTGCGACAGCTCAAGCGTCAGCGGCTGGCCGAGCAGTAGCACTAGCGCGTTTCGGTCTTTGGCCGTTTGACGTGTGTAGTCCGCGAAGTTGGCCTCGGCTGTACGCAGTACAATTTCCGAGCGGCGCACGTCAAGTTGCGTGGCATTGCCAGCCTCGAACAGTTGGGCAGTAAGTTCATGCGAACGCTTTTGCGTGCCGAGCGTCTCGCCTGTTAACTGCAGTAACTCCTGGTCAGCCCGCAACGTGAGATAGGCGTTAGCAACCTCAGAGATCAAACTCATCTGCGTCGCTATGCGAGTCTCGTCCATAGCCAAGTAGGAAGCCAGCGCTTGGTTGCTGAGGCTGCGGATACGGCCCCAGACGTCCAGTTCCCAGGCAGCGGTCACCCCAGCAACCTCGTAACGACGCACGACGTCGGCAGCGCCGGTGTTGCTGAGATCGGCTGGCAGTCGTTCTGCGGCCCCTCTGCCGGATACCCCCAAGTTCGGGAGCACCTCAGCGCGCTGAATGCGGTACAGTGCCTGCGCCGCCTCAACGTTGAGCGCAGCTTTGCGCATGTCGCGGTTGCTCTCCAGCGCGATACCGATCAATTGTTGCAACAGCGGGTCGCGGAAGAAATCTCGCCAGCCGATATCGGCCGCGTCCGTGACTGGGGCCTCTGGCGTCGCTTTCGCCGGTTCTGCATAGGCCGCGCCCGAAGGATATACTATATCAATCGGCGCTGGCGGCCGATCGTACTTGGGTGCCATGGAACAACCGGCTAACGCTATCGCGAAAGCTACCGGTGCCAAGCTCTTGGCAGGTTGTGTGAGTGCGAAAGGTTTCTTCATCTCAAAATTCCTCCTGGCCGTTATGCTTGTCGCTCATACCGACGCGGGCTTGACTGGCTTCACGACGCAACGCCAGCTTGCGCACTACGACGTAGAACACCGGCGTGAGCACCAGACCGAATGCCGTCACGCCCAACATGCCGGCGAACACAGCGATACCCATTGCGTGACGCATCTCGGCACCCGCTCCACTCGCGAGCACCAGCGGTATCACGCCAGCGATAAAAGCCAGTGACGTCATCAGAATCGGGCGCAGCCGCAGCCGCGCCGCTTCAAGCACGGCCGCCAACGGATCGACACCTTCACTCTCCTTGGCACGGGCAAACTCCACGATCAGAATTGCATTCTTGGCTGCCAGGCCTACGAGCACCACGAAGCCAATTTGCGTGAAGATATTGTTGTCGCCGCCCGTAAGCCAAACACCGGCGATCGCCGAAAGCAACGCCATGGGCGCGATCAACAGAACAGCGAATGGAAGCGACCAACTGTTGTACTGAGCTGCCAGGAACAAGAATGCCAACAGCACTGCCAACGCAAAAATGTAGATGGAGGTGTTGCCAACCCGCTTTTCTTGGAACGTCAAGTCAGTCCATTCGTAGGTCATGCCGTCCGGCAGCGATTCGCTCACGATCTTCTCGATCGCGGCAGTAGCCTGGCCAGACGAATAGCCCGGTGCTGGTCCGCCGCTGATGTCAGCTGATGGGAACCCGTTGTAGTGCATCACTCGATCGGGACCGGAGCTACGTGAGATCGTCGCGATCGCGCTCAACGGGATCATGTCCCCCGAAGCGTTCCGCACCTTCAGCATGCCAATGTCTTCAGCCTGCATACGGAACTTCGCATCGGCCTGCGTCATCACTCGGTAAGTTCGGCCAAATCGATTGAAGTCATTGACATAAAGCGAGCCCAGATTGATCTGCAGCGTGTCAAAAACTTCGGTCAGCGACACACCTTGCGACTTGGCCTTTACGCGGTCGATGTCCACCTGCAACTGTGGAGCATTGGCCTGGAAGCTGGCCAACATGTTGGCCAGCTCAGGCGCTTGCATGGCTTTGCCCATGATCTGACCTTGGGCCTGTGCAAGTGCGTCTGGCCCCAGGCCCGCACGGTCTTCGATCTGCAACTTGAAGCCGCCCATTGAACCCAGGCCAGGCACCGGTGGCGGAGGAAAAATCCCGACGAAGCCGTCCGGTATTTGACTGAATTTGCCCATGAGCCTGCCTTGAATGGCGAACGCCGACAACGACGGGTCCTTTCGTTCGTTGAAGGGCTTGAGCATGGCGAACACCAGCGCGGTGTTGGGCTGATTCACTGGGCCGTTGAAGGAGAAGCCGGGGAATGCCATCACGCTTTCGACGCCAGGCTCGGCAAGCGCGATCTTGCTCATTTCCTTGACAACCGCGTCGGTGCGGTCCAGCGAGGCACCAGTCGGAAGCTGGGCGATGCCCACGAGGTAATACTTGTCCTGTGCGGGCACAAAGCCGGCAGGTACCTTATGAAAGCCCAGCCACGTCAACCCCAGGAAACCGACATAGAGCAGCAGCACCACAGCACTTCCGCGAACTGCGCGGCGCACGCCTCCGACATAAGCATTCGAGGCGCTGTCAAAGAAGCGGTTGAAGCGGCGGAAGAAGCCACCAAACAGGCCGTCGATGAGGCGCGTGACTCGATCGGGCTGGGCCGCGCCATGATGCGGCTTGAGCAGGATGGCGGCCAGCGCGGGCGACAGTGTGAGCGAATTGATCGCCGATAGGATGGTCGAGAACGCGATGGTCAGCGCGAACTGGCGATAGAACTCGCCTTGCAGCCCAGACAGGAACGCCGAGGGAATGAAGACCGCCGCCAGCACCGAGGTGATGGCCAGGATCGGGCCAGTAACCTCGTCCATGGCTTTGAGCGCTGCGTCCTTGGGCGACTCGCCAAGTGCCATGTGGCGCTCCACGTTTTCTACCACGACGATGGCGTCGTCCACAACAATGCCGATTGAGAGTACGAGGCCGAACAATGACAGTGTGTTCAACGAGAAGCCGAACATGTGCATTACGGCGAAGGTGCCGACCAGCGAGACCGGCACGGCGATCAGCGGGATGATCGACGCTCTCCAGGATTGCAGGAACAGCACCACCACGATCACCACCAGCAGAATCGCCTCTAGCAGCGTGACCGCTACAGACTGAAGCGAGGCCCGCACGAAGACCGTAGGATCGTAGGCGATCTTGTACTCGATGCCCTCTGGAAAGCTTGCTTGTAGACGATCCATCGTCGCGCGTACCGCGCTAGACACATCTAGTGCATTGGAGCCAGGCGTCATCAGGATCTGAATGCCAACCGTGTTGCCGCCATCAAGTTGGGCGCGCATGGTGTAGTTCTCCGCACCTAACTCCACACGTGCCACGTCGCGCAAGCGTGTAACCTGGCCGTGGGTGCCAGCCTTGATGACGATATCGCCGAATTGCTCTTCGGTGGTGAGACGCCCGAGTGCGTTGACGGTGACCTGAAAGGCAGACGAGGCGTTAGGCTGCTGACCGATAGAGCCGGCCGCAACCTGCACGTTCTGCTCCCGAATGGCGGCGACCACATCGCTAGCGGTCATGCCACGAGACGCAACCTTTTCGGGGTCGAGCCAGACCCGCATCGCGTACTCACCCTCACCACCAAGCAACACGTTGGCGATGCCCGGCAGGCGTGCCAGTTCGTCACGGACGTTGAGCATCGCGTAGTTGGACACATACAGCGGGTCGTAACGATCCCCTGGCGATAGCATGTTCACAACCATCAGGATGTCGGGCGCGGTCTTCTCAGTCACAACGCCGATGCGTTGGACCTCGGGTGGCAACCGGGGTAGCGCACGCGACACCCGGTTCTGCACCTGGATTTGCGCGATATCGGCGTTGATGTGTTGCTCGAAAGAGATGGTGAGCACCATCTTTCCGTCCGTGGACATCTGGGACTGCATGTACATCATGCCTTCCACGCCGTTGATGGCTTGCTCTAGCGGCGATGCCACGGTGTCGGCAATCACTTGCGGATTGGCGCCGGGATAGCTCGCCGTGACCTGTACCGTTGGGGGGGTAACCTGAGGGTACTCGCTCAGTGGCAACTGGAAGTAGCTGATCGCGCCCGCGATCAGCATCAGCACCGAAAGGACGATTGCGAAGATAGGGCGGTTGATGAAGAAACGGGGGAAATTCATTTGCGAGCCTCCGCTGAGCCAGCTGCGCTGTCAGCCTTGACCTGATCGGCCCCAGCCGCCCCAGCGGCCTTGGCAGACTCCGCAGGGACTGCCGGGGCACTAGCCGCAGTCTTAGTCGCGTCGGGAGCGCCGGCGGCCGGTGCTGCCGGCCCCTGCATGGGCACCATGCGCGGCGTGACAGTCATACCAGGTCGTACGAGGCCTTTGATTATGATTTTTTCGCCACCCTGCAGGCCACCGTTTATAACGCGCAGACCGTCGACTACGGGACCCAGCTCAATCGGACGATACTGAGCTTGGTTGTTTTCACCCACGACCAGAACATAGTTTCGGCCTTGATCGGTGCCAACCGCTTGGTCGTCGATGAGGACGGCCTGCCGAGAGCTTGCGGTGGAGAGCTTGGCCCTCGCAAACAGCCCAGGCGTCAGCCGTCCATCAGGGTTGGGGACGACCGCGCGAGCGCGGATCGTGCCGGTACTTCTATCAATCGCATTGCCGACGAAGTCGAGCACGCCCTTGTACGGAAAGTTTCTGTCAGTGCTCAAGCCTACTTGAACGGGCAACGAAGCATGAGTCCCTGAACCAGGTCTCGAGCGGCTCACCACATTGACGTAGGTTGCCTCATCGATGTCGAAATAGACGTGCACAGGATCGATGGACACGATCGTGGTAAGTAGCGTGGCTGCTCCTGCACCGCCGCCGCTGACCAGGTTGCCCTCGGTCACCAGCACTCGGTCCACGCGCCCGGCAATTGGTGCCGATACCCGCGCGTAGGACAGGTCGAGCTGCGCCGCTGCGACTGTGGCCTTTGCCGCCTGTACCTGCGCCTGACGCGCATTGCGTGCGGAGACTGCATCGTCATAGGTCTTCCGAGACAGGGCGCCAGTGGCAACAAGCCGCTCGGCACGATCAAAGTCGGCCTGAGCCTGACTGGACAGCACCTCAGCCTGCCGCAACTGCGCCGTGGCGGTGTCGAGCGCGACTTGGAAAGGCCGTGGGTCAATCTGGAACAACAATTGCCCCTTGCGTACCAGACTTCCCTCGGGCACGCTCACCGCGTCGACGGCCCCCCCCACACGCGAGCGCAACTCGACCACCTTCGGTGCGGCCAAAAAGCCGGTGAACTCAGTTGACGGCGTGATTGTGCGCGTGATGGCCTCAGCCACAGGCACCTGCGGTGCCATCGGTGCGCCAGCTGGTGGTGCTGCTGGTTTACTTTCATCCTTGCCATCTCGGGCAGCCACCGCTATCCCCCCGACGGCCGCGATGACGCTAGCTACCAAAATGATCCTGATTTTTTTATGCATGGAAGTTACCTTTTTTATTACGGGGCTTCGGTCCATCCGAAGCGGTTCGCATATGTTTCTAAAGGCTAGCCCTTACAACCACGTCAAGGTCAAGCCTTTTTCGATGACCATGACGAGCATGGGACTGGACTACAAGCTCTGGATGATCTGATCCAATACTTTTGGACACCACGCTAAGTGAGTAAAATGACTTAACGAGGTGAATATGACAACCCAAAAGACCCGCAAGACTCACACTGCTGAATTTAAAGCAGAAGCCCTTAAACTAGCCGAACGTGTCGGTGTTGCTGAAGCGGCTAGGCAACTCAAAATCTACGAATCACAACTTTATAACTGGCGCTCTGCCATTGAAAAGAAATCGACAACCAGCCAACGCGAAGCAGAACTTGCTGCTGAAGTTGCCAAGTTAAAACGCCAGTTAGCTGACCAAGCCGAGGATTTAGCCATCCTAAAAAAGGCGGCCACCTACTTCGCGAAGAATCAAAAGTAAACCGATTCGAATTTATGCTCGAACACCAGCACCAGTTCCGCCTAAAACCAATGGCGGCGGTGCTTGGCGTGACGCGAAGTGGGTATTATGCCTGGCGAAAATCAAGCAAAGAACCGAGTGCGCGCTTGCTCAAACAGCACAGCCGTGATGAGCAAATCAAAGCTTTTTTTGTCCAGAGCAAAGAGCGCTCAGGCGCTCGGCGTATTCAAGCCGACCTCGCGGAGGATGGGGAATGCGCTGATCTGAAAACCATTATGAACAGCATGACAAGGCAGAATTTAGTGGCTAAAGCTGCGCGTAAATTCAAAACCACAACCGATAGCGATCACCAGCTTCCGGTAGCGCCAAACCTATTGGAGCAGAACTTCGATACCACTGGCCCGAACCAAAAATGGGTCGGTGATATCACGTATCTGATGACAAGCGAAGGCTGGCTGTATCTGGCGGTGATTATTGATTTGTACTCGCGAGCTGTGATTGGCTGGTCAATGAATAATCGTATGACGGCTCAGTTGGCTTGTGATGCACTGACTATGGCATTGTTCCGCCGTGGGTTCCCGAAAAATGTAATTGTTCACAGCGACCGCGGTAGCCAATATTGTTCACATGCCTATCGAAATCTGATTGAAAAACATCAACTTACCCAAAGTATGAGCCGCAAAGCCTGCTGCTGGGACAATGCCTGTGCAGAGAGCTTCTTCCATTCACTGAAGGTTGAGGCGATTCAGTACGAGCCAATCATGGACCGGGAAACCATGCGACAGACCGTTTTTGAATACATAGAAGTTGATTACAACAAAACCAGAAGGCATAGTTCACTTGGCTATTTAAGCCCTGAGAATTTTGAACTGAAACACAGTGCTTAGTTAAGTGTCCAGAGTTAGCGGATCAGATCAGGAACCTTCCGGCCTCCCGGTGAACGCATGAGATGCAGTTACGGCCGAAAGGGACGCATCTGAGCCCATTATCCACGTCCGATCATCCCATCTATTTAAACTCGTTGTTCTAAAGGCATTCGTTTATCGCCTAACATCGATGTTTTCGGAGATCGATTTACAGATGAAGATATGGAAGGGCTTGGCGCCGCAACAACGGCAGTTCAAGCCCTCTGCAATACCTCAATGGGCATCCTGTACGGACACAGAGCTTTGATGACCTCCGTTCTGGCCATCGGCTGGCTCTTGGGCACCCTTAAAGCGGAGTAGGCGCAGCGCATTGAGCGTGACCAAAGCGGTGGCACCGGTGTCGGCCAGCACAGCAACCCAAAGGCCAGTGATACCCAGCACACTGGTGACTAGGAACAGGCCCTTGAGGCCAATGGCGAACACTACGTTCTGGTGGATGTTGGCCATCGTCGCGCGGGACAGCGCCACCAGGTGCGCAACGTCCGTGACGCGGCTCTTGAGCAGAGCAGCGTCTGCGGTCTCTAGGGCCACGTCGGTGCCGCCGCCCATGGCGATCCCTACATCGGCGGTCGCCAAGGCCGGCGCGTCGTTGATGCCGTCGCCGACCATCGCCACCTTCGCGTCGCGCTTCAAGTCGTTGACCAGGCGCAACTTGTCTTGCGGAAGCAACTCACTCTCCCACTCGATATCCAGCTTGCCGGCGATGGCCTGCGCAGTTCTCCGATTGTCACCGGTGAGCATGACCGAGCGCACACCCATCGCCTTGAGCTGGGCCACGCCTTCGCGGGCGTCACGGCGAGGTTCGTCACGCAAGGCCAACAGGCCCATGACATTCTTGCTTGCTTCGTCGAACAGAACCACCACCGTCTTGCCACCATCTTCCAGCTTGGCGATTTCCTGCTGGTGCGCGAGGGTCAGCGTGGCCATCTGCCCTGCATGGACGGGCGATCCCACGGCTAGCTTGCTGCCGTTCACGGTAGCGCGAACTGCCTTGCCCGGGATAGCGAATGCTTCGGTGGCTTGTGGAACCTCCACATCGAGGCTCTTGGCGTGGGCAACGATTGCCTTCGCCAACGGGTGATTCGATCCAGACTCGACGGCGGCGGCGAGCGCCAGTACCTGTTGCTGCTTGGATTGCCCGAAAGGCACGACTTCAGTGATGCGCGGCTTGCCCTCTGTCAGCGTGCCAGTCTTATCGAAGGCGACTGTGCGAACGCGACCAATGGTTTCCAAGGCGTTGCCACCTTTAATCAGCAAACCTCGGCGAGTAGCAACAGCCAGTCCCGAGGCAATGGCCGCCGGCGTTGACAAAACCAAGGCGCACGGGCACGCGATTAGCAGCAAAGCAAGACCACGGTACAGCCAAGTGCCCCAATCACCACCCATGGTAAGCGGGGGAACCACGACGATCAGCGCCGCGATGGCCATCACGGCCGGGGTGTAGTAACGGCTGAACTTTTCGATGAAGCGTGCCGTCGGCGCCTTGGAGGATTGAGCTTGCTCGACGAGCTGGATGATGCGCGAGATGGTGTTGTCCGATGCAGCCTTCTCAACCAGAACTTCAAGCACACCGTCGACGTTGATCGAGCCGGCAAATACGTCATCGCCACCGGCCTTTTGACGCGGCACGGACTCCCCTGTGATCGGAGATTCATCGAGACTGCTTTCGCCGCGGAAGATCTTGCCGTCAGCGGGCACTCGATCACCCGGGCGCACCAAAACCCGGTCGTTCACGCTCAGGGAGGCAGCGGGCACTTCGCGCTGCCCACCATTGGCGTCGAGCAAGACAGCAGTTTTAGGCACCAGAGAAGCCAGCGCTTTAATGCCGGCGCGGGCGCGGCCAGCGGCCACACTTTCAAGCAGCTCGCCGACCGCGAACAGGAACACCACAGCAGCGGCCTCCTCGGCCTCGCCAATCACGAGCGCGCCCAGCGAGGCGACAACCATCAGTGTTTCGATGGAGAACGGGGAGCCAGATATGGCCAGCGCGAAGGCTTTGCGCGCGAACGGGAGTACGCCAGCGATCACGGCAGCGGCGAAGATCCATTCGGCATAGCCGGGGATAAATTGAGCAACTGCATAGGCCGAGCCCATGAGAGCTGCTAGGCCCTGCACATGCTTACCCTTCTTCGTCTGCCACCAGCGTTGAGTGATAGCTGAGGGCACGCGGGCAGGCGCGGCAGGCGAGGATCCATCAAGGCGGCGCACGTCGGAGACGCCGAAACCCAGGCTTTTGATGGTCTTCTCGATGTCGCCAATATGTGTAGGACTTCCAGACGCGAGCGTCAGCTCAAGCGTTTCTGCCGTGAAGTTGATGCGGGCATCTGATACGCCCGCCATGCGAGCAAGAGCCGTTTCAATCTTGCCAACGCAGCTCGCGCAGTCCATGCCTTCCACGTGCATCGAAACGTTGGGTGGGTTACCAGGGGGCTCGCGGCGAGCGTGTGAGGTGTGATCATGTCCACTGCAGGAGCCGTGTTCATGCCCGCCGTTTGTCTTTTGCGTGTGGCCGTGCCCATGATCACCGCCGCAAGCGTGACCATCCTTGTGATCTTCGCTGTGGTCATGTGCATGGACCGATTGGCGCGATACGGCCGCAATCGAGAGCGACGACACTGGCAGTTCTTCCACACCGAACCCCAAAGTTTTGATTTTCTTAGCTACATCGCGAGCAGTGAAGCGGCTTTTCAGATTGCGAGTCAACGTCAGCGTTTCACTAGAAAAATTGACTTGCACGTCCGTCAGCCCATCCATTCGGGAAAGGGCCTTCTCGATTTTGCCGACGCAGCTCGCGCAATCCATGCCCTCCACACGGAAGCTCAGCTGCTCCCTAGCCTTGTCCTGGTACTCCGTTATTTCCCTTGTCATATCTACCTCCAAGTTCTCTGAACACTTTGCAAGTTAGGTTCGCCGCACGCCGCACATACTGCTTAAATATAACAAACACATGAACATACATCCATGTGTTAATCATTAAAAAAGAAGGCTGTTGTCCTTCTGTTTACGATCGTCTGTGGTTGTGGCGTGCGGCGTGCGGCGCACGTGCTTACAGTTTCGACACATTTTCAAAATGCAGATTGAATTTTAGCACACATATGAAGATATGTTCAATTATTTAATTCATGAAGTTAGCATGGTTAATTTCTACGCTCACGATGGGGGGGAGTGAAAGCTGGCGTCGGCTGATGAGGCCCAGGGGATTGAGTGCGGTCAGATTCATACAACCGTCACCCAAACATCACGCATGGGCGAAGTCGCGCTTACTCAGGACTGGGATGGCGCATTACAGTTGCTGACGGGCTGGCACCTCTCTTGCGCAATCGCGAAAATGCCCAGCAAAAAGTAGGCATCTTTGCGTTCGACGCAATTCGCAATCATTCCTCAGAGAAGTGACAGACCATGTCCTGAAACACTTGACTGATGTGCTCATCCGCGATGCCGTAGAAGATATGTTTCGCCTGACGTTATCCACGCACAAGTCGAGCTCCACGCAGGAGCCGCAGATGATGACTGACCAAGAATTGGGATAGATCGAGCGTTTCTGCGATGTCGCCCACCGCGACTGATCCGCGCATGCACTGTAGCAGGATCTTCAGGCGCGATTGATCTCCTAACAGGAGAAAAGTCTCAGCGAGAACAGCGACGTCACTATGAGAGAGCGCCAAGAGCTCTGGGGCCGAACGCTGAGCATTGGTGGCGCAATTCTGAGCATTGTCGCCATTGGCGTGTTTTCGAGAAGTCATGGATTTCTTGTCCCTGAGCTGCCAGCACTACGCTGGCTGCAGCATCAGTGTTGATGACCCGGGACGGAATGGTCGTGCTTATGACCCTTTTCATGGCTGTGGCTAGTGTCATGCTCATGTGGGGTGTGCCCTTGCGGCCCACCTGTCGGCTGCAAGCTGCAAAGGTTCTTTTCACCAGGAGAGTTCCATTCGATCCCGACCGTCACGTGCTCGATGCCAAATTGCTCTCGAAGCACCACCTCTACGCACTTGACCACGGTGCGCGCTTCCTCAGCCACACTAGGGCGAACGTGCAGCGTGGCCATCGTGCGACCAGAGGTAAGCTGCCATACATGCACATGACTGACGGCCGCCAAGCCAGGCACCGCGCCCATCAGGCCTTGTTCCACCTGCTCCGGAGAAGCGTCCTCGGGCGCACCTTCGAGCAAAATGTGGATCGATTTCGCCAGGAGCTTCCAGGCGCTGCGCAGGATCAGGGCTGCCACCAGCACCGACAGGATGGGGTCAATTGGCGTCCAACCAATGAGATAGATGACCACTGCAGCGACGATGGCACCGACCGAGCCCAGCAGGTCGCCCATCACGTGCAGGATGGCCCCCTTCACGTTGACGTGATCGGTCTCTCCGCGGGTCATGATCCACAACACCAGAACGTTTACCAACAATCCAAGCACGGCGACGATCATCATCGGGCCGGCAAGGATGGCGGGCGGAGCTTGCAGTCGCTCCCATGCTTCATAGGCGATCCATGCCACGATCACAAAGAGCGTCACAGCGTTCAGGAAGCCGGCGATGACCTCGAACCGAAGGTAGCCAAAGGTGCGCTTGCTGTCAGCTGGTCGGCGCCCGAACCGGAATGCCGCGTATGCCAGAGCCAGCGCTGCTGCATCGGTCAGCATGTGGCCCGCATCGGCCAGAAGGGCCAGCGAGCCCGACAGCACGCCGCCGACAGCCTCCACGATCATGAAGCCGAAGATCAGGAAGAAGGACAGCAAGACCTTGCGTTCGTTAGCGCCGGTCACTTTTGGAGTGTGGTCATGGTCGTGACCATGTTCATCGTGCGATTGGGACATCAGGGCCTCGCGCAGAAATTAGGTGGTTGACTGTACGTAAAATATAATACATGAACATATGTTTATGCAATGTATTTTTAGCAAACCATACTAAGGACTGCGAAAGATGAGTGGCGGCGATGCGGCTATTTAGTACGCCTATCCTCTTGGCCACACCCTGTGCAGGTCGTCCACAATCAGGTCGTGATGATGTTGGCCCAGATCCAAGTGCTGACGCAGATAGAGGATGACCCGCCGGAAGGTTCGGATGGTCGTGAGCCAGATCGGACGGGGCGCTGGCTGGCCAAAACCGCAGCGCGAGCACCACGCAGGAAAGCGCCTGAAAACATCTAGGAGATTTCAATCATGGACACGAACTTCGACGTCATCGTCATCGTCATCGTCATTGGCGCCGGGCCTGGTGGCGACATCGCAGCGATTCGCGCCGAGCAGTTAGGCATGAATGTCGCCTGCGTCGATGCCTGGAAAACCAAGGAAGGCAAGCCTACCCAAGACGGTACATGCAACAACATCGGGTGCATCCCGTCAAAGGCGCTGCTGCAGTCGTCCAAAAACTTAGACCAAGCCAAGCACCACTTCGGCGCGCTCGGCATCATGTCCACGGGCGAGCTACGCATGGACGTGGCTGTGATGCTGGAGCGCAAGAATCAGGTCGTGAAGTCGAGCAACGAAGGCAAACTCTATCTGTTCCGAAAAAACAAGGTGCAGTTCTTAAACGGTCTGGCGTTTATGACTCGGGCCGCCGTCGGCCTTGAACTGGATGGGCGCGGAGCCGTCGTGGTGAACGGCGAATGGCGCACCAGCGTGCCCAGTATCTGGGCCATCGCCGATGTGGTGCGCGGCCTGATGCTAGCGCACATGGCAGAGGAAGAAGGTGTCGCTGTGGTCGAGCGCAGAAGGTGTCGCTGTGGTCGAGCGCATTGCAGGCCATCGCGGTCATGTCGATTTCAACACGATCCCCAACGTCATCTACACCAGCCCGGAAATCGCCTGGGTAGGTCGCACCGAGCAGCAGCTCAAATACGCGGGCGCAGCATATCGTAGCTGTACATTTCCGTTCATGGCTAACGGTCGCGCGCGTGCATTGAGCGAGACAGCGGGTCTCGTCAAGGTGATCGCAAATCCTACGACAGACGAAATCCTCGGCGTACATGTAGTCGGCCCGCAGATCAGCGAACTTGTGGCTGAGGCGGTCATCGCGATGGCATTCAATAAGGCCTCACTTGCGGTCGATAAGCGCGCTGAACTTCTGATTGATCAGAATTGGACCCGCATTCATCTCATTGAGTGTAGCCGCGGGCGGTCATACGGCCCCAGCTTGTAATAGATCGCAATCCGCATCGCAACGAGCGCTTCGCCCGCGGCTAATCGTCGTTGTGCTCTTCGACGATGTGAGTGGACATGTCCAGCAGCACTTGGTTCACATGCTTGTCGTCCACCTCATAGAAAATTTGCTTGGCCTGGCGCACCCCCTTCACAAGGCGGGCTCCACGCAGCAGCCGCAGGTGGTGACTGACCAGCGACTGCGAAAGCTCGAGGGATTCCGCGATGTCCCCAACCGAGGAGGAACCCTTCATGCAGCACAGCATTATTCTCAACCGAGACGGGTCGCCCAGTAGGCGGAAGGTCTCGGCCAGGATCGTAACGTCATTCTGTGACAAAGAAGCCAGATCGTCGCTTGCACCGCGGGGCGCGTTAACTTGTTTGCGTAAAGTCATTTCTCAAAAATTCCAACTCTCGAACAGCTACTCATGCCGTTCAGAATTAACGAGGCTGCGATAATTTGATCGCACTCGCCGACAAAGATCAGGAGACAGCCTGCGAGCCAAGGCGCGCCGCGTCTATGCGCAGCGAAATCGTCCAAACCAGCAGCGCTCAAAATAGGGCTTAACCTTACAACATAGTAACCCTCAAGTACCCTGTATGTCTAATTTCAATTTTGAGAAGACACCTTGAGCATGCCATTAACAAGTGCTGGTCGTGCCACCGTAGCAGCGATCAGCCTGCCCATCGAGGGCATGACCTGCACGAGCTGCATCGTCCGAATCGAGTGCGCCCTGACCAAGGTGCCTGTCTCTTGATCACATCTCATTGATCAAGAGACTTGGCTAACAGGTAACCTTCAAGGATGGTTTGTGGTAAAACTATCCTTCCCATAACCGCTCCCTGCCGACTCGTCCCGTCCTTTTTGAATCAAACCAACCCACTAATTTTCCGAGACTTATACAAACCCAATAAACACTTGGAGTTCGCTTCGGTACTTTTTTCTTTTCGACTTTTGACCACAGCAGCTTCCAATCACTCACAAACTTACTTGTTAGCACTGATTAAATAAAGTTGACTTTAATCATATGAATTTTAATAAATTAAAAATCAGGCCGCATGCGACCTCATCCTGACGACAAAGGTCTAGCTTTCGAGCTAAACTGCGTATTCCCACCCATGGCGATCACCTAATAACATTGAAGGGAGTCGAAAGTTTAAGGGCAGCTTTCTATGTCCTGCAGATGGGAAGTATCCGCGAGGTAGAGAGCCTTCAGTATTGGGCAGTCGGGTTTTTCATTTCCCGCGCAGCAAGCAGAGAGTGTGGTAAGAATTGATGCCATACGTTGAAATTCTTCAATTTTTAAGGTTAAATCATTAATATGAGATTCAACTATACTTTTAACATCTGCACTCTGACGCGAATGATTTCCCCAAAGAGAAAGTAACTCTCCTGCCTGTGACAGAGAAAAACCGAGATCTCGACATCGACGTATAAAATGTAACTTATAAACATCGGCATCTTTGTAGATCCGATAACCAGCCTCTGTTCTGGAGACTGATGGTATTAGCCCAACCTCCTCATAGTAACGAATCATTTTCGCCGAAACTCCCGATAAGCGGGCTGCATCACCAATGTTCATCTTCACCTCCCAAATGATTTTTACTAATACTGTAGTTAGCTTTAAGTAACATAGTTTCGGGTAACATTTATTGAAGGAAATTTCCTAATCCATTGAACCAAGTAACCATTAACCTGTTCCCAAAAATCTCACCAGCCCCCACCTAACTTCAGGTTAAACCTTCCCCTAACCGGAAGGTCAAGAGAAGTCGATAGATTTTTTGTATGATATTAAAATCTTGATCGTTTAGATTTCCCACATGGTTTAATAATAAATAATTCTTAAAGTTCAAAAATAAATGCCGACTTAATTCATCTGACTCCACTGATCATCTAGTGTTCAAAAAATTATCTACCCATTGAACCATTGCTTTAACCAAATCATCATCATATGCGATGTGCTGACCATGGCGCTGTTCTGGCGAGGGCAGCCTCAAGGTGTCATCGTTCATACTGATAGTTGGACCATTGCAGTTTTGAGAGTCAAATTCATTTATTGAACGTCAACTACCTTGTCCGGTTCGCGTCAATTAACTTGTCCGGTTGACGATGTTTAATTGTCGTTAGCGATAGGCATCTCCTTTCTCATCATTGACGCCTTTTTACGGTAGCTTTCGCCACCTATCTCTAAAATAGTGGCGTGATGCACTAACCGATCAATCGCCGCCACCGTCATCATGTTGTCGTCGAAGATCTGATCCCACCCACTAAAAGGCTGATTTGAGGTGATAATCAAACTGCCCGTTTCATAGCGGTGCGCAATCAATTCAAACAATACCTGTGTTTCTTGGCTGCTTTTTTTGACGTAGCCAATATCATCAATGATGAGCACCGTATATTTGTCCATGCGAGCCAGCACGTCAGTCAATACCAACGCCGCTTTTGCTTGCTGAAGGCTTTGAGCAAGATGGGTAGCGCTAGTGAACTTTACTCGCACCCCTTGCGCCAACAAGGCATAGCCAATACCACAGGCAAGATGGGTTTTACCCACACCACTGGCACCAAACAACAACACGTTCTCGGCTTGATTAACCCACTGCTGTTGATCCGCCAGGGCAATAAGCTGATTTTTATTAATCCCCTCTACCACACTAAAATCAAATTGGCTCAACGGCTTACCCGGTGGCAGTTGTGCTTCGCGGGTATAGCGTTGTAAACGCTTGTGATGACGCTCACCCACTTCGTGTTCACACAAAGCCGCAAGGTAGGTTTGCGGTAACCATTGTTCATCCAGCGCCTTTTGTGCAAGGCCTTCCCAGTGCTGGGCGAAGCTACTTAACTTTAATTCCTTCAAGAGAATCGGGAGGGAGGCAAGATCAGCCATGTTGCACCTCCACACATAACAGCTGATCGTAATCAGCCAGCAGGTGCTGCTTTGCCGTAATGAGTGGAATCACGGCCGTGTCTGTACTAAAGCGCTTATTGCACTGTAAGTTGCTGGGTAATTCACCCCCCTCAATGCTTTTGAGTACGTAACGACCAAGGCTATCTTGGCACTGAGCTGTCGCGGCCAAGTGCAGCAGGCGCACGATGTAACGGCAGGCATCATGGGGATTCAGTGTGCCGTCAACATACTGCCAGATACGGTGGTAGTCCGGGGTGGGTAATAAGTCATCGCGCAGCTGCGAGTAACGGAAGGCCCCCGGCTTTTTAACCAAGGAGTCGATAACATGGCGATAATCGACACTGCGTCCGCGCTGGGTTGTGGTGGCATAAACACGCGGTAAGCTGAGTATCTGCTCATGCCCACTGAACAGATCCAAGCGCTCGTCATACAGCTGAACATACAGCCGCTCGCCGATAAAGCGAGACGGTACGGTATAGGTCACCCGTTTGAGGTCAAAGCTGCTACTGCTGCTAATCAGAACACTGTGCTCCGCATAATCATGAGTGCGCCGTTTTGGCAGTGTCTGCAATAACGGCCGCTCTTGTTCAAAGCGGGTGCGGCATTGCTGGTTAATCTTGGTGACAATACCATCCACGAAGGCTTGATAGGCCTCAAGGGACGTAAAATCAGTATCGCCTCGCAGCAGCAAGGCCTGAGTCATACGTCGCTTTAAATGCCCGTGTGCCGCTTCTATTGTACCGTTCTCATGGCTCTTGCCGGGGTTGTTACGACTGCCTTTGAGTTGATAGTGGTGGCATAAGGCGTCGTACCGAACGGTAAGCTGTTCCTTCTCGGCCAGATTGTTAAAGGCGGCACTCAAGCTGTCGGTGCGGTGTTCAAGGGGTGCGCCACCACTGCGCCATAAGGCATTCTGAAGCCCTGTAGACAAGGCGGTATAGCTTTCACCACCGCAAATGACTTTGGCGTACGTCCAGCCGCTAAAGGCAAGGCGATAGTGGTATAGCAAATGGCAAAATACCTGCCCAAGTATTGTAATCGTAACCCCTTTCAAGAGCGTGAAGTCCGATAAACCCAAACGCCCAGGCACTTTAGTTTGGCGGAACATGACTTCCTTTGCGGGGCCATGTTTGACCTTCCATGCTTTGACACGTCGCTGCAACGTGCGCAGTACGGTGTTGTCATACTGATTGGGGTAGTTGTCGTGAAGGTATTCAAACAACGTGAGCGGCAATAGTTCAGGGTTCGCTTCGAGTAGTGGTACCAGCACCGATGACCAGACCTCAGCAAGCGGGTCTTTGCGAGTGCGCCATTGACGCTTGGGGGTTGGTTCTGTGTTCAGTTCACCGCTGTCTATGCGGCGACCTGATCGCTCTGATAAACCAGACTTTGCCGAAGCGGCAAGCTGGGTTTGACCTTGTTTACGTTCATTCATATATAACCTGATTTGTTGATCTGTGATGGGTTTGCCCGACACGGTTATCTCCTAATGGAATCCGTGACGGACGGTATCAGATCAACCGGCCAACATAGTTGTCGCCGACCGGACAAGTTAATTGTCGTTCAATATTCCATTAGAGATCCGATTGCATTTCGAGCTCTATCGAGTGATTTTGCTTCAATGAGTTCAGCAATAGTAAAGAGCACCATAATCATCGCAGCTTCTGGCCACTGTCTAGAATTAAGGCCCATAACTGCCATATACATCCCCTTATTTCTTTTTAATCAGTTTTTCCTCTACAGGACAATCCATTTGCATAATGCGGATTTCAGTTCGCCCCCCCCAGATTATTTAATCTTTGTAGGCGCAGCCGCGCAACAGTCTCCACTAAGGCCATGATCATCTTGATCATGCGATTTCTGGTCATGGTCATGGCCACAACCTTTGTAAGTAGGCTTATCATGATTTAGGTCTTTTTCAACATGCGAATGGTTGCAATCATTATGAACATACAAATGACCATTCGCCTTGTTCAATTCGCCTGATTTCTGAATCTTGCCTCCCACAACCAAGCTTAATTTTTAAATACAACTAGCAGCTTCCTTCCTACTAGAGTTTTACTTTTTTGCGGGACCACTTGCCCAATATGTTTACTATACTGACTACTGAAGACCCTAATCTAACTACAGAGTCAAGTTCAAACGAGGGATATATGAAAATTGGTGAGTTGGCGCGTAAAGCAGGCTGTCCGGTAGAAACGATTCGTTACTACTAGAAAGAAGGTCCACTGCAGGCACCTTTACGAGACATAGGAAATAATTATCGTCACTACGACAAAACCCGTCTTGAAAAACTACTATTCATCCGCCGCTGCCGTTCTCTCGATATGACCCATGAGGAAATTCGCGCTTTGCTGTTAGCAATCAATAATCAGGGTAAAGAATGTGGCCCGATAGATGCAATCATCAACGCCCACCTAATTCACATTCAGCATCGAATCAAAGAATTAGTAGCGTTAGAAGAGCAACGTAAGGAGCTGAATGCTTTTTGTAGCGCTGACCGCAGCATAGATAAATGTTGCATAGTCCAAAAATTGACAGCTGATGAAAGTGATAGCGATCTTTCCTTAACCGCACCAACCAACCATTTAGGGGGGCATTAGTGATGCCACGCGCTTGTTTAAAATGAAAAAAATGTGATGGTGTTAAAACTGCGTAGTCTTACACCATTATGGGCCAATTTAAAGTACTACATTTTGCCGCTCAGCTTATCTCCAGAGCGGCGCTGTACCGCTCCTCCTCGGTTTACGGTGCGGGCTTTGCCCGAAGCATTGGTTAATGTCCTAAGAATAGGACATTCTGACCGCTCATCCCCAGCACAACTCCGGATTAAAACTCGTAGTTTCTCAGTCATTTGACGTATACTTTCCATACGTCGTTCTAAGTCAGCAATGTTCTCCTGAGCCAGGCGTTTAACATCAATGCTCTGGCGAGATTTGTCATTCCATAACGTAAGCAAGCCTTCTATATCTTCCAGAGAGAACCCGAGATCTCGGGCACTACGAATAAAAACCAATCTATGAACATCATTGAGAGCATACTTACGATAACCTGACTCCGTACGCTCGGAGGCAGGGATTAATCCAATTTGCTCGTAATAACGAATCATCTTGGTGGATATTCCTGATTTACGCGATGCTTCTCCGATATTCATAAGCCCACCTTGTTAATGCTCAGCGTTAATGCTCAGCGTCCTCAACCAAAGGAGGCTGGAACCGACGCAGACGCAATGAGTTTCCCAGAACGAACACGCTTGATAGCGCCATCGCCCCTGCTGCAAAAATTGGAGAGAGCAGTATTCCATAAGCTGGGTATAGCAGTCCTGCAGCCACTGGAATCAATGCTGCATTGTAAGCAAATGCCCAAAAGAGATTTTGTCTGATGTTACCGATTGTTGCCTTAGACAATCCAATAGCATTAGGAACTCCCTGCAAGTTTCCTGACATTAAGACAACATCAGCTGACTCCACGGCTATATCTGTTCCTGTACCAATTGCAAGTCCAATATCTGCAACTGCAAGTGCCGGGGCATCGTTTATCCCATCGCCGACAAAAGCAACTTTACCGTAATTTTCTTGCAGTCGACGCACCGCTTCAACTTTGCCTTCAGGTAACACTTCCGCAACCACTTCATCAATATCTAATTGTTTAGCAATAGCCTGAGCTGTATTCGCATTGTCACCGGTAATCATGGCGACCTTGAGACCAAGCTGATGTAATGCCTTTATAGCTACTGGAGTACTTGATTTAATAGGGTCAGCTACAGCAATAATTGCAGCCAACCGACCATCTATAGCAACATAGAGAGGTGATTTCCCCTCATTCCCGAGGCGTTCAGAAATCCGGGAAAAATACGTTACCTCCAATGCTAACTCACGCATAAATCGATCAGCGCCTACTTCTACAAGGCTCCCTTCAACAGTCGCTCGTACTCCCATACCAGTGATTGAATCAAACTCAGTAAGCTCTGGCAGTAAAATGCCGTCTCCTTCTGCCGACTCAACAATAGCGCGAGCAATAGGGTGCTCAGAACGTGATTCAACTGCGGCAACTTTTGCTAATACCTCATTACGTTCAAAACCCTGAGCTAGTTCCAGATCTGTCATGACTGGACGACCTTCAGTCAGAGTTCCGGTTTTGTCTACAGCAACAACTTTGGCATCTTTGAGTAACTGTAGGGCTTCTCCCTTGCGGAATAAAATTCCCATTTCTGCACCACGACCTGTACCAACCATGATAGATGTCGGTGTCGCGAGTCCCATTGCACATGGACATGCAATGATTAGCACTGCCACAGCATTAACCAATGCGAAAGACAGGGCTGGTGATGGACCAAATACTAACCAAATCAGGAATGTAAAAAGTGCTGCCAACATCACAGCTGGAACAAACCACAATGTCACTCTGTCCACAACAGCTTGTATAGGTAACTTTGACCCCTGGGCCTGTTCTACCATCCGTATGATTTGTGACAGCATTGTCTGACCACCAACCGCAGTAGCACGCAACCTCAGTGCTCCTTTCTGGTTCACAGTCCCTCCGACAACTCCACTGCCAACGATTTTTTCCACTGGTATAGGCTCACCAGTTATCATCGATTCATCTATAAAACTGGTACCTTCACTTACCTCTCCATCGACCGGAATCCTTTCTCCCGGGCGAACTTCGATAATGTCTCCAAGCACAACGTCTTTGACAGGAATATCATTCATTACGCCATTACGGAGCACGTGCGCCTCCTTAGCCTGCAAGCCTACTAAGCGTTTGATAGCCTCAGACGTTCTCCCCTTAGCTCTCGCCTCCATAAATCGTCCCAAAAGAATGAGAGCGACAATCACTGCAGCAGCTTCGTAGTACACATTAACGGTACCCTCAGGCAAAAGGTATGGTACAAACGTAGCAACCACAGAATAACCAAAAGCAGCAATAGTCCCGACAGAGACCAGTGAATTCATGTCAGGAGCAAGCCGCGTAAGAGCAGGAATGCCTTTCATGTAGAATCGACGACCTGGAACCACTAAGACTAACAATGTCAATACAAACTGGACGTACCAGCTTTCCTGGATCCCAATGGTATTCATCACCCAGTGTTGCATTCTTGGAATCATGTGAGATCCCATTTCGAGAACAAATACCGGCAGAGCCAGTGCTGTTGCAATAACTAAATCTTTCTTTAATAAAGCCTTCTCTGCGTCCTTTCTTACTTCAGACTCATTACTGACCTGATTTTGGGTATCGATGACACGGGCTTCATAGCCAACTTTTTGAATAGCAGATATGAGATCGTCTATGCCAGCCACTCCGCGAATAGTTGCCCTCTCAGTTGCAAGGTTAACCGTTGCCGCCTTTACACCATCAACCGCTAAGAGTGCCTTTTCAACACGGCCAACACACGAAGCACATGTCATACCTTGCACTGAAAGTTCAACGGATGTTACAGGAACTTCATATCCTACCTTTTCAATTGCTTCGATTAACTTCAGTCGATCAACAGGAGCTTTAAGATGAATATCCGCCAGCTCAGTCGCAAGATTGACACTTGCGTTTACGACGCCTTCAACTTTGTTTAAAGCTGCTTCAACTCGTCCTACACAACTTGCACAGGTCATACCCTCAATAGGTAAGCTAACCCGGGCTTCAGCATTGCTGGAGAGCTGGTTTTTATGAATGCTCATGATGTATTTCTCATTGTTGGTTCAGATATTAAACAGTCTAGGGCTTACCATGATGGGAAGGTCAAGCGTATTATTTTTAACCTCATGAACACAACAAATGAAGCGCCATCATTCCTGATATTCATCCAGCTGTTTGGTAGTGTGTAACTCTAACTCAAAAGAAACGAGCGCCTAAATCTCAAAATATCAGGCTAGTAGCCTGTTTGAATGTGCTCCCTCAAGAAAAGCCCCGCTAACTGCCTTTTGCAGTGGCGGCGCTAGCATTCTTTTCGGTATTCATGGCCGCTGCTTGTAATCAAGCTAAGTGAATGGGAAACCTATTAACTGAAACGCCGTCATGGTAATCGGGGACGGGGTGGGATGACGCCCAAGCCGTCAGAAATCTGGCCGCTTGGGCGTTTTTTATTGTTATAAGGTGCCCAGTAAAACGGCGCTGATTGCTGGAATTGTTGTGCCAATGACTTCTTGAGTGCTAGCAACAACAGGTAAAGTTGCAGACATGACACTTTCAACGACTGTTGGTGTGTTGTAGAGACCCATACCGCCACCAATGCCCAAGGCAAAGGCCATCAAGCTTTGGCGAGCGATACCGCCCACAATACCCACCAGAACCATGGCTCCCGCTACGATCCGTCCCAAAGTACCTTGGGTCCAATCTTTTAGGGTATCCCACACATCGGTGAAAGCATCACCACCGGTGCCTGCAAATGAGGGCTCCGAAATCATTAACGCCATTAAACCAAGCGCACCAATGGTCATTAGGCGCTGAGTTTGAATGGTACGAACTGCATTTGTCATTCGTTAGTTTCTCCGTAGATACTCAAGTTATCGCGCTTACCATCAGCTCCCGCTGAGGCAGAATCGCTTTGAGTCTGAAGTGGACGTAGCACTGGCGAAACCGTTCGAGGTGCTGACACCCCAATATCCCACCGGCGCGGTTCAATTTCGGTAAACACGTAGCTGGATAAATTCAGATCCCCACGGTCATCCTCCCAAGGCGCAATCCAAATCCGCATTACCCTTGAAGGAATGCGAATAGGTGCAGATTGCTGCGTCTCGGGTAATGCTGGATGGCTCAGCAGTCCTGTCTCTAAATCAGATTGTGAATACCCAGAGGGAGAACCAATTCGAGTCGCCACAGCATCAATCGTCTTGGGTGCAGCGCCATTACTGGTAAGCTCATAGACTTCACGAGCGGATAAACAGCGCACACCGTCAGGCATACCTGGGCATCCATATTCACTACTCCCAAGACCCAATGAACTACAGCCAGACAATAAGGTTGAGCCGACTGCCAATAAAAGTAATCCAGCTTTAGACCACTGTTTTGACTGGTGCTTTGGGTTGTTCTGCATTGATGTCGTCATGGTTAACTCTCCTCTGGATACACATCTTATTGTCTGAAACGGACTTCGATCGGTTAGCAACATGCAGGATTTTTTCATCTTCTTGCACCTCCCCCTTGCGAAGTGGCCAACGACAACGAGGCACCACGAGTGACTATGACTTCAATTTTCCTTGCAGCGTCTACCTCTATGACTGGGAACATATTTTCAGCCATGTCCAAATAGAACTTGGCCACGCGATCCAATGCTTTACCGGTGCCTTTAATCGCAGCACCTTGTAATGCTTCTTGGCTCATGACTTGCTGGTACAGCTGAGTATCACCAGCATTACCCGTCTGAATCGTCGGAACAGGATTTACATTAAATGCGCCTGCCAAGCCCTGAAGGAATCCGGCCATCATTGATTTGGCCACCAGTTGGCCTTGTTTCGACACTAATCGGCCACGAATACCGGCTTTGCCGTCTTCACCCACGGCATAAGAATCCAGTCGCGTTTCAATGACGCCACCATCTTCTCTCACACATGAAATGGTCTCGCCTCGCAAATAGGCACGCTCAGAGCTCAAATCACCGTAACCTGCGGCGATCAAGAAACACTCTTTGATATCCGCTCTAAATCGGTTGGGTAAAATGGCTTCCTTTTGAATCCTCAGCAATGCAGGAAAAGGTTCTCGTCTTGCGGACTCGTGAGTAGGAGCATCCAAACCGGTGATCAAAGTACCTGAGATGATGCTGCCCGCCGGTAGATACAAAGGCGGCGCTTCTTGCACAACAACCTCTGGTTCAGCAACCACTTCAGGCTCAATCATACGAATCGTGATTGGCGGCAATGGAACATCTCGTGCTCGTGTACCTTGACCATTGACTGGCTGCTGATAGAGCGGATCAGGCAGCGGCGCATTGGCAAAATAGTCGTCTGGGTTAGACGGCAGTGGCTTTTCGTCTTTAGGCAATTCCATGGCAGATAAAGGCACTTCGAAACGGCTATTTGTGCCTTCAACTGCTGCATCACCTCCAGCGCGAACATCATCAAGTTCCGCTCGAAGGCGAGCCAACTCCGCGTTGACCTCACTTGGTATAGAAGGCGAACCTGGGCTTAGCCGTCCTGAATCGACGTCACGACGCAAGCGCTCAACTTCACGACGTAACTGTTCATTGCGCTCACTGAGTAGTTTTACGTTCGCAGCCAAACTATCGACCCCAACATCACGAGTATTGGTATCCGTAAGAATGTGCCGGATCGTTTCCTGCCGGTTCCGACTACTTGAGCCATCGTCAGGATTAGGTGAAAACACCATCACCATAAGGATGAGACCACCAGCAATACCAGCAACCGATAGACCCCGCTTCATGTTCGGGCTCATTTGTTCCCATTGTGCTTTCATCGTTATTCACCTCCCACAAGAAGCGAAGGTCGCTGACTTTCCACCGCTTCTTCACGATGATTGCGAACAACCACATACAACTCAGTCTTTTCACCCGGCAACAAGATATTGCGAGGCCAGTAGGCGCTTGCCACTATATCTGGTGCATGACAGGCTATTTCACTGGCTTCTATCGGCTCATCGGCAAAGCTTTCAACCAGTCCTACATAGACGGTGAAGTAATGTCCCGTCACAATTTGCCCCTGCTTAAAACCAAACTTTAAGCCCGGCTGAAAACATTTCGGGCTTGTGTCAGTTTGGCCAGCTAAACGGATGTCATAGCCTTGTGGTAACTCATTTAGTGCAAGGCTTCTGAGTAAATCACGTAAGCTATCGACGTATGGCTGAGCCGTTTCCCAAGTGGCGGCTTTGCGGTTCACGACGCCCTTGATAGGCCACTGCTGACCATCAATAGCTAAGGTAATTTCACGCGGTGGAATACGACGAGGGACTAAGGTGACAGATAACGCGGGCGCTTCCTGACCAGGCGGAGTGATGTAGAGTGAAACCGGTGATTCTTTGTCCGTGGCCACATATACAACATTCCCCTTAATTTGCGTCTGAGCATCACTGGTTGTTCTCACCTGAGGCGATTCAAACGGCGTCACAATTCGATTCAGATGACCAAGTGCTACAGGGATCAGTTCATTAACCCCCGGTGTCATCAGTAGCGTTGTTGGCGTATCCGTTGAAACCGTATTGCTTTGAACCGGTGGATTTGCAGTAGCAGACTGCTTCATCACACTGGCTGGCACAATTGGCAATTCCACGTCTGCATACGACGCTTGAGATAACAGGACGCCACTCAAGCTCATTGCGATTAAGCTTGGTGTCATCCATCGACTAATTTTGGTTCGCATCATTCACCCTCCGGCTTTGCTCTTGGGTCAACTTTTCACGAACTCGCTTCGTTCTAGCTTGCCCCTCATACGTATCCATCCAACTGAGCTTTGGACGGTATTGCTCAATATCGATGTCAAACTCATAGGTGCGAGTTTGGCGCTGTTCATCTCCAGATGGTCCAGAGACCAAGGAATAACCGGTCACAAAGACATGGCCGGTTTCATACTCATACTCCACTTGTCTGGGTTGGAATTTGAGCGTGACTCGGTCTTCTCGGATTTGCCTTGCCTGAATCTCCAGTGCATCGACCACTTGCTGGTACACCGCTGGAGAAAGTAGCGGCTCAATGGCAACCCGGATGAAAGACACATTACCCGGCGTCACGTTGCCCATAAGCTCAGCCAGGTAGAGTCCCCAGGACTCCAGGTAAGGTTGAGTGGCTTGGTTTCGTGACACTTCAGCCGTTTCAGACAAGGTTGGTGGTTGAATGGCCACTACGGTATTGCGAGAAAATGCCGCAACCGCAAGCAGCAAGTTAGATAGCACCAGCACTGCAATCAGGAACCGTTGCCATCGGTTCTCTAATTGCGTGCCTTGCCATGATTTTAAAAACACGTCGAACTTCACGGCAGATAGCTCCTGATAAATGGGTTAGGGATCGTCTTGGCTTTGGTTGGCAACAGTCCGGCCCAGTAGATGGCGTGAAGAATAAAACCATCTGGGCGACCATCACGAAAACGCCGATAGAGCTTGGTTGTCACCAACCCCAACAGGCATAAAACCAAGGCATTACCGGTAAAAATGCCGATCACTAGCCCCAACAGAATGGGAGCCATCTCATCGGCACTCCAAAGCAGGAAGTGCGGCGGGTCATCGATATAGGATGGAATATTTACAGGTTCCATAGTCACTCCTCGTTGTTTTAATTGAGAAGTGAAGGATGCCTTGGGATTGACAGCTTCAGTGGTCAGCTAGATGCCGAATTCTTGAAGGTTTTGAGGGTTCTACTCAGACAAGACGGTTAAGTTCTAGACAAACCGCGCAACCAGAGTTATCATTTATGATAACCTAAGTTAAGGATACCCATGAGCTGGAAGATCGACTTTTACGATGGCGTTGAGGATCAGATCCTCGATATGCCACCCAAAATACAAGCTCGCATGATTAAGCTTTTAGAGCTGATGGAAAAGCATGGTGCAAACTTGGGGCCTCCTCATACTGAGTCTATGGGCGATGGGTTATTTGAAATCCGCGCCAAAGCTCAAGAAGGTATTGGTAGAGGCTTATTTTGCTACTTAAAAGGGAATCACATTTATGTGTTACACGCTTTTGTAAAAAAATCTCAAAAGACGCCCAAAAATGAGCTCAATCTTGCCAGAGATAGACAAAAAGAGGTTCAAAAATCATGAGTCTGCAAAAACTGAAACAACGTGCTTTAGCCAATGCTGAAGTTAAGAATGAGTACGATAAGCTTGAGAGTGAGTTCAGCTTTATTGATCAATTGCTTACCATGAGAACAAAGGCAGGACTTACTCAAGAACAAGTTGCTGAAAGAATGCATACCCAAAAAAGTAATGTCAGTCGTTTAGAAAAAGGTAATGCCAATCCAAGTTGGTCAACTCTTCTAAAATATGCTCACGCATGTGGCTTTGAACTAACACTCAAGCCACAAAAAATGAGTTAACGTCATTCATGAGGCCTGATAGGCCTCATATTTTCTTCTGCAAGTGACTTAACGCCAATCCCGCCATCAACGCCAAGCCGATGATCATCGACGGTAGTACCACCGGTGGAATAGCCAGCGGGGCGAACAATCCCATAAACAGCAAAATGACGCCTGAGCCCAGGATAATCATGCTGTAGCGGTGAATGATAGGGCTCGAAAAATCAAAGGTTGTCTTCTTAATTTTCCAGGTCATCAAGCCGTCCCACAGCGCCGGTAACATGAGAATAAGCGCAAAGGGCAACCAGACCATCAGCAAAGCAAATCGAGTGAACACCTGGTACAACACATCAAAAAATGCCTGAATACGGTCTTCTACCCAGACAAACCAAAAGCCTCCCATGTTCTCCATCCCTTTAGAACGAAGTCGCTGTTCTTCAGTGGGGATTAGAAAATCTCGCACAGATTGCTCCATCTGCGTATCCACAACCCATGACTGATACCAGCTATGGCTAGTTTGACCAATCCAATAGCTTGTTTGTGCGCCCAATTGGTTTTGGATCATCTGCTTCTCTTTACTAATGACCCGGCCAGTCCAATCACCGGGCACTAACACGCCAATGGCAATAATCTCCAGCATCAGTGCCAGACACAGCAGCCAAACCGACTTATGCTTGCTCATGCCAAACATCCTCTTCTACTCGGGCCAGCATGGCTGCAACGGTTGGCGTCATAATCCGGGCTTTAATCACTTGTTGAAGCCGCTTTGTCGTCGTATGACCACTGACATAACGCACATCAATAAGTCCTTCAGCCAAATACGCCATCCGATTTGGACGATTACGAATCCAGGTGTGGAAATACACACCATCCACGGCGGCCCACTCGAAATGGTCAGGATCATGCAGGCGAATCCCCGTTAAAGCACTGGCGGCAGTCCAGGTCAATGCCTCAATGAAATGCCAAAGGCGTACACTGTCATCATCACAACTGACTTCTTCATAACTGCCCAAGCCATTACACAGACACAAATCAAAGATGGAATGGCCATCTAACGTGAACGCATCCGTTAAATAGTCCGCCAAGCAATACACCGAGGCCAAAGCATGAGGCCAGTCGGTTTCAAGCAGTCTTAAAGCTTCCTTGAACTGGGGATTATGTTGCTGCCACTGAGCGAGCATTTCTTGACTGGTAAGTGTTGTCATTTTCAGACAGACTGAATGATGCATACAGACTCCTTATGCTGCCTGTGTAAAGCTGGTTAAAATAGGAATGCGGCCTTTGATCACGCGGCCGCCTGAAAGCTTGGCGATGTACTCCAGGTTGGGGAGCTGGCCTAATAACTGCGGTGGAAACATATCGCCTTCTTCCTCCATCAAGCGTTCGCCATGATTGCCGGTAAACAACGCGGGGCTGTCCGAGTTGGACGACATACCTTGAGTTTGCATGATGTACTGCAACCGAGTCTTAGGCAGATTGTCGGTAATGTACTGCTGCGTTTCGGCATCCATCACCCGAAGAGCTATCAGGTTGTTGATGTTACCTAACACCTGACGGGCCTTAGCTTCGCTGCCTGTACGAGCTGCAAAGTCAGCAAAGGTCTGAGTAGCAATCACACAACGCATTTTTGCGCCACGGCCTTTGTTGAGCAGTTGAATGAAGGGATCGTTGACGACTTCAGCCGCCTCATCGATGAAGATATTTACGGGACGATTTTCAACACCATAGTTATAGCGGTCACCGGCCACGGCGGTGAGATCGGATAAAAGCAACGAACCAATGGCGCTGCCAACCATGGCGTCGGTCAATGAATCCAACCCGATATAGGCCACTTGGGCATTGTTGATAATACGGCCAGAATCCGTAATTAACCGGCTGTCATCCACATCGTTTGCAATCGGTGATAGCAGTGGGCCTAGTTCACTTGATGTGAGCATATTGAGCACCGGCATCAATGAGGCCACCATCTTTGAATAGTGGGTTCTGTCATGCTCAAACATACTCAAAAGGCCCTCCAAATCAGTATTGGCGGCAACGGGCTGAATGCGTTCGTAGTAGAAAAGTAGCATCGCCATGGCTTGTTTAGCCAAGGTATTGGCCTTTTCGGTAAAGCGCTTGATCTCCACACTAAAGTTCGGATACACCTGCTCCCCCCAGGCTGTGACGGCTTTTACTACCAAGCCTTCTGGGCCACCTTCCAAAAAACGCCTCAGTGTTTTCAGATCAGGACGTTGTGACGTAAGCAACAAACCTTGCACGATGTTATTCAGTGCCATTTGGCCAAAGGCTTTAAATGGATCAGCACCGGTTTCAGATGGGATTAATGCCGCAATTCGGCTGGCGATTTCAGTACCCCGGTTAAAGTTTCTAAGGGGATTAAGCCGTACCGAATGCTCTGGAAAACCCGGATGAAAATACACAAATCGCTCAGGACTACCGGCGGCAATACAGGCTCGCTGTGCATTATCCTTAAGTTCTTTGTCTCCCTTGGGGTCAATAATAATCACGGCTTCATTGCGCAAAATGGCCTGAGTGATCATCGCATCAAAGCATCGGGTTTTTCCGGCACCGGTCGTTCCGACAATTAAGGTATGGCCTTCTGTGTGACCAACTGGCTGGTACACATCTTCTTCTTTGGGCTCAACACCATGAATCCAGGTTGAACCCATTTGTTTGCCGTGACCTTGGTTAAGCAAGGTTTGCTTATCCCGCTTTAAGATTTCATAAGCGCGTTGAGCATGACGTTGGTCCCACTCAAAGCCATACCCTAACCACAATTCATCAGGATGTTTTGCCATCACCTTTTGCAAATGCGACAGCTCCATAAATGCCAATGGTTTGCCTTTTAATCCCTTCTGTAACTTATGAAGACGGTAAGCCTCAGGAAGGCGATACAACGCCATGCCCGAGGAAATCCCTGTCATCCACCAAAATGGCTCAGGTGGTAACTCTGTCAGCATTTCTGCGGCAATTGCCCCAGTTGCCCCAACCAGCCAACCTGCTGCTGCCATGGCTTCATAGTTCGTGCGCCAGGGCATCTCGTATGCGTTTTCTTTCATTCATGCTCCGCAAAATAACCGTTTACAATCCGCTTAACTTCAAATGGATTAACGTTTAGCGTGAGCGGTAAACAGAACCGTTTCCCCCTCATCAAACTGGCATTGGTCACTGGCCGAGATCCCCCGAAGCAATTGCCCGGCTGGAATGCCATGCTCATTGGCGACTTGGCGTAAGGTTTGAATCGTGACGCGAATACCATCGGCACTATGATCCACGTCTGGGTAATCGCCATCGGTCAGTAAGATGGGCAAATCTTTCACAAAACTAACCATCTGTTGCCGCTGCGCGTGTTTGGGGTCTGTACTTGAGTTCGCATTGGCCGCAATCGGCTTTTGCTTACGCTCCGCTCTTGTGGCGGGCTCTTTTGCTTGGGCATTGGTTATATTAATTCGACTCGGACGCTGTGAAGCCTCTTTGTTCTGAATTGCTGTCACTGATTCTGCGTCTTGTTTGGAAAGGTCTATCAGTGCAGTTAGCCCTTTAGAAATCGATACCTTCAGCAGTAACCCTTGCTCCTGAACTCCATCATTTGTAGTCACAGTTCTGGCTTTACGCGTCGGGTTTGCCGGATCTAGTTCAAGCCAATCTAACCGACTGAGTTCAGCAAGCAGTTTTCGGGGAGAACACCAATGTCTTACGGCATCGGGATAGCGGATCAGAAGCTGTTCACCAACCATAATCAACGCACTGCTGGCCTCTGGGAGCCACGCCAATGATTCAGGGAGATTCAATGAATCTGCATCGTGCTGGTTTGCGTTATTCGCGATTGCAGCATCGTTTGAATCGTTAGGCTTTTCGCATTCATCACCTGGAGCATTTTCAGTTGCCTGAAGGTGATTAACATCACTGGCAAGACGAAGTTCATCATCTTGGTCGGACGATTTTGACGATGGCGACTCAGCCGAATTACTTACTTCGATTGATGATGACGCTTCAGGCAAGTCTGAATGTTCACTGGAGCGACTCTGTGGCTCTGCTTGTGTTTGCTGTGTTGCTTCCCACTCAGATTTGCTAAACAGTCTCACGCTACTTGGTACATTCGAGCTGAACAATAAATCGGCCTCAACTATATGTAGCATGGCTAACCAGATTGGCTTGTCGTCTTTGATCAGCACTTCAGGGGCAAGGCTTTCATATCGCTCATTTGAGGCGGATTTAGTGGCCAATCCTCGCTCAATAAGGATGTCCGCAAGGGTATCGGGATCTCTTGGAATGCCAGGTATCTTGTCTTTGGCCAACAGCTCAATGATGTCCTTAGCCGCGCTTTTCCAAACCAGGTAAAGGTGGGTTGATTGATTCGATTTTCGTAACCAGACTCTGGCGTCTCGCTGATTGACCAGCCATTGCGAACTGGCAAGTAATCGCCTCATGGCATCAAGTAGATAGCGTTCAACTGGGACACCAAGGGCATTGTCGTCAACGGAAATTCGTTGAGCTTTCAGGTCTCGCTGGACACTGGTTTGGTCAGCTTCAATAACCAATTTAGACAGGACATGCTCGGGATCGGTATTGCCAATTGCTTCCAGCATGGCTTGCAAAATCTCTGGGCCCGGCTGGGTTAACCAGGCGAGCAACTCAGGTGTCATCACCCGGTTTAAAACCAGAATTGAAAATTGCTCGTGCCGCTTGCACCGTCCGTCGCGCCAGCGAATGAAATAGCGTTCAATGCTGTTATTAGTGGTCCACTGAGATAAGGTTTCTAAAAAAGGGTTCCACAGATAGCGTCCATCTTCGTCTGTGATGGACAGGTCTGAAACGGGCTTACCAATATCATGGAACAAACCGCCAAGAGCCGCTGCAACACGCCACCTTGGCTCTAGCTCTTTTTTCTCAACCGGTGTGCCACTGGCAACAAAGATGATCCCTTCAGCTGCTTGTGCCGCCCAGAAAGCAACTTCCAACGAATGACGTAATAAACCACCAGCACCACTGTGATGATGATGCTCAGAAGCTGGCAACAAATGAACATAAGCAGCCAGATGATCAATGCAGGGCTGAATTAGCCTTTGAAAATCACGCAGGTTAAAGCCAAGTACCTGGCGCAGTTTGGCAATTAGCTCGTCTTGTGTGGACTGCAAATCCTCGGGTGACGCAGCTGGCAACCCCTTCAGGAATGGCGGGTAGCGTGGAATTTCCGCATCCAGTTGCGATGACAGCTCTGGTAGTGCTTTGGCTTGAAAAAATAGGTTTTTGAACATAGTGAACCTCCGACACGATAGTGTGAAGGTTCACTAACAATTAGGATGTTAGATAGTCGCAAGAAACTTGCACTTATCTGTAGCGATAATAGAGCTAAAGACTTAAAAACCAGTCTGGTTCTACTGTTACTTTTTCAACCAACTCTGTTTTAACACCTAAACTTAGTTCTTTGAGCTTATCGGCTAACTGATCACCATCAACCAAGTCAATTGGAGCAACACCATCACGGTTAGCTTCTTCAATGGCTGCTTTTGTAAAACTACCAGTGGTAATAAACATGCCACGATCTGCACGTCCTACCGTTGCCCCTCTGAAGTCTCGGATTTCTGGTGCTCCAACTGAGCCTTTGTATTTTTTACACTGAAAAGCAATATGAAAACTCATCAAACCGTTGATTCGGGCAATTCCTTTGCCATCGATACCACCATCACCCGTGCGGCCAGTCACTTCAACATGAATGAAGCCTGATTCTCTCAATAACCTCTGTGTTAACCGCTCAAAAGCATCAGGGCTCATTTCTTCAATGAGTACATGGTGTAACTTTTCACGCCAAGCCATAGCTTCTTCTGGTGAATCATCAGACGAAAGCTCTGGCTCTGAAGAAGAACTTTTTGAACCCCCAGGCTTTCGGTCAAGTTCTCTGACAAAGTTCACAATCTCTCGACTATCCAGCTTAGCATTTTGCCTGGCTTTATCAGTCAAAGCCCAGACGCCTCTTGATGAATTCTCAAGATATCCTGCTTTTTTGAGGTAGGTTCTCGCCCAAGCCAATCGATAACCAACTTCCGTTTGGCTACTCTTTTCGGGGTTATGCAACACAGCCAGAGTCTGCTCATCAAACTTTTCTAGCTCCACGACCTCCTCGTATATTTCATCAATACTACCTGAACCGCCAAGATTGTTCAGGGCGATGATCAGAGGTTGCATTAGCTGGTCAAAAGTTACCATTTCAATTAATACCCTTTTTGCTAGAGCACATATCTACCCCCACGGCTCACTTAGTTTGCTAACTATATCTCGTCTTGACAGTACTGTTGCACATCGCTCCCAGAGATGTGCATCTGGATCTAAGGTTCCTCTATACTTGACTGAAAATGCATCTTGTGCCTTTTTCCGCTCATGCATGTACTCATTCATTCGTGTATTAAGTGCTTCCTCATCATTAATCCAGTCATCATCAATCGTGTCTGGTAAACTACCAAATATATCGTATGTATCACGAAGCCTGTCTGATAGCACGTTGTAGACCTTTTCATCCTGAGTTTCGCTATAAACAAGATTAAGCATATCCACGAACTTCCTAGCCTGACCAAAACGCTTAATCCGACCAAGCCTTTGCTCTAAACGAGACGGATTCCATGGTAGATCTATATTTATTAGCGTCCCTAACGTCTGTAGGTTTAGGCCTTCACACGCTGCGTCGGTAGCTACAACCAGTCTGATCTCACGAGTTTTAACAGCAGACTTAATTAGTTCGCGCTCGACATTGTTAAACTGCTCACCTCTGAAAAGCCCACTTTTACCAACACCAGCATAAACAGCTACAACTTCACCTTTGAAGGACTTTGCAAGTTCCTTTGCTATCCACTCTGCCGTGTCATAGTACTGGCTAAAAATAATACAGCCGTGTTCCAGCCAGCTTTTACCGTCCGTTTTAAACTCAGTTAAGAACCACTTAACAGTATTAAGTTTTGAATCAACTGCTTCTGAACGAGAAAGTTGAGTTTCAATTTCTCTTAAGCAGGCAACTTCTGCTGGTGTCATTTCAGAAAGAATATGCTCTACATCCTCGACAAGGTCCTCGTCTTCATGTGACAACGTATGACGAAGCATTTTCTGGGCAGTTTTCAATCCTGACGCAAAGCTTGAACAAATTCGTTGAAGCATCAATGACTTCATAAAACCAGCGGAGCGCGTTCGAGATTGGAGTAATTTACTAAATTCCTCTGCTTTTTCGTATGCGACTTGGAAAGGCGTATTTGTGGGTATTCCAAGCCCCACAAATCGAGATTGGTATTGCCCTAAATTTCTTGTCATCGGATGCGTATTAACGCCTACCCTTTCAAGTAATCCATCATCTTCAAGTTGCTTGCGCTTTCTGAGCACGGTGTGTCTCAAAACTGGATTGTTTTCCTTAAAAAAACCAGGTGCAAGGCATTCAGACAACCACAGATGTTGAATCATGTAATCAAGATCTTCGAAACGATGGGAGCAAATGAAGGTTTTGCTATCAATATGCAAATAATCTCGAATCTGTTGGACAATATAGTGTTCACCTCCAGGCGGTAGCGGATTACTTAGCCAAGTCCATATTTCCGCTTCTGATGTAACCTGCGACTTACCCGTAATTAATGGAATAGCTTGTTCATGATCATGCCATGGTGATAAAGCGTCACCTAAAACAAACTCAGCCCCACTATTTAATATGCCAAGAAGATCCCAAAGTTCACGAACATCGGTTTGAATTGGAGTTGCCGTACCCAAAATAAGATGACGGGTACGCCTCCCAATTTTTTGCATAAATGCCATTAGATTATTAGGCTCTGATGCTTGATCACCTAAACCACCTTTAGCACGAGCCTTGTGAGCCTCATCAAGAATCACAGTTCCGAAGCGATTCTTGAGCAGCATCCCAGCTTCTTTTACAAAGTCAGCTTTTTCACGCTGATGCATTATTAAGCCAGTAGACACGATCGCAATTCTATAAGGGCATTTCTTTATTGATGAAGAGTCACCCCGCGGCGATAGAATTTGTCCCTCAACACCCAGCCAAACCTTTTTCTGTGAGGACCATACAGCTGCCGGTACGCCTAGCTTATCCATCATTTCAATTTGCCATTGAATGGTAAGAGTCGAAGGAGCAAGTATTAGCACTGGACCATCATCTAAAAGAGCACTTACAAGCGCGCTAGTTGCCATAGATAAAGTTTTTCCGACTCCAACTTCATCAGCAAGCAACAAACGAGCTTTACCATAAACTTCCCTATGTTCAAGGAACATAGTTACGAAGGAGCGTTGCCATGGCTGCAATTGCTCACCACCTCGATATATAGGAGCCTCTGCCATTACAGCAGCAGGGACTTCATCAGGCTTTAGAACTTCAACTGTAACTTCTCTACGATTTGCAACGCGGTTGATTTCAGCGAATATCGCTTCAGGTAATGGGACACCATCATTCCACAGTGCCCAAAACTCTTGTTCGACCCAGTCAGCGCTTTCCTCATCATCATCTTGCCATACAAGTTCATAGTTATGGGCGAACGCACTTTTGGATTCATTAACCGAACCAATAAACGACTTACGAGATCCATTACTATAATGAATCGAACCCGCCTTTCCATGTAAAAACAAACGCTCTCTTGGTACAACGCGGATTTCAACGTTGCCCGACTGTAGTAATTGGTCGAGGATTTGATAACGATCTTTTTTAAGTAGCGCCTCAGATTCTACATCTACTTCGTTCCATCGTTCCTTTAATGCTGTATTTCGTCCAGTTGCCACATGAAAATCTGCTAAATCTAGCTCTGAATTACAGATAATTTTCACTTCTGGAATTTTTGATATTTCTTCACCAACCAGCTCAAAAATTGAGCTTCTAAAATATCCTGCAATACGAAAATACTTAGAAGCTCCTTTAAGCGATTCAGCTAAAAATTCCTTATCCAACCTTTCTGTGCGTGATGAAAATCGCCGAATCGCCATATATTACAACCTTTGATTTCGAATTGCTTCAGCAAGAACACGGGCACAGCTCGCTTCAAGTTCAGGAGTAAAAGTTTTAGTACCTTTCAATACTTCGCGTTTTTCTGCAATGTAATCGGCCATTTTTGCCAGCATCTGTTTATTAGGAAGATAATTTGGGCAGTTGTCCATTAGGTGCAACAACACATCATCAACCTCAACATCTCTCGAAAGCTCATATAACGCATATAGTAAAGCTCTCAACGGAGTGCCGGCTATCTCAGCATCTCCTGACATCATGGAACTTTTAAACTCAACAGACAGCTTTAATCGTGCAGAGTTGGCCTTTGAGGCGTCACTCATTAATTGATCAAAATGGTGAACCTTGAAAGCCTTAGCAAAGTTTTGATAGTTGTCTAAAGTCTTTGCACCCTGGTGCTCCATTTCGGCCATTTTCAAATAGAAGCGTTCAACCGCTTGAAGCTTTTGCCATTCGCCTTTCTCAAAACCAACAGGCACCAAAAACTGAACAGCTGTTTGCACAGCAAAATCAATCAGCTCATCGACAAAAGTCTTTTTGCCTTTTTGTCGTGGTGCCTCGGCTTCAGTCACCATATCTTTACCGTCGATTCGGGAGTATGCCGTTAGTACTTTTAAAGCAGCAGCATAACCGGCCATTTGTAAATCAGCATCTGTATAGAGTCCTTCAGATCCTTGATCTCGAACTTTTTTATCAAGTCCAATTAATGATTCAACCTGCTCTCTAACAGCCTCTTCGATCTCCCAGCCCAAATCATCACGAAAAGTCTCTAATGCCTGATGACGTTTGCGCAAAATCAGAATGATAGTTCCTTTAACATTAGACCCGCCTCTAATAGCAGCGTCAGTTTCTGTTACCACATACCATGCAGCGGTCACTTGCAAGCCGCTTGCCCATATAATGTTAGCCATATCCGCCCATATGGCTCCACTTTGATGGGTAAACATCAGTACTTGTAGTCCATTATCTGGCATTCTTTGCGCCATCTGACGGTAGGCCGCAACCATACCGGAACGAAATCCATCGTCTTCGCCTTTGATTGCTATAGAACGACGACTATCCCAAGTCCAATGAGCAAATTCTTTCGGTGGGTTTTTACGAAGCCAAGCAATAAAAAATTCAGTAATTTCTTCATACTTAACAGCATCACCGTAAGGAGGGTCTGTAACATAAATATCATTTACAACATCAATATTCTGGGCAGGATGAGAATTGACGTCAGTCACAGAGCTTACTGGATAATTATATGTTTCTTCTAATAAGTATGTTGAGGCAAATGAAAAGGGTCGCACACCATAATTGTAAAAGGTATTCAATGCTTGATTATAGAAGGTCTGTGCAATCGATTCACGAGAAGCGCCAGTGCCATAACGACACAGTTTGGTAGACCAATCTAATAAGCGAGAGAAAAATATCTCAAGTTCAGCAGAATTACTTGGTTGTTTTTTGATTTCTTCATGCACCAATGCAAGCATTAATATCTGGCGTGGAGAATATAAATGATGCCAGTGAGTCCAGCCCCGCGTTCTAATTGGCTCATCAGTTTTATCACCTGCTTCAATTACCATATCAGAAACATGGCCTTCAGCTTGCCAACGTAATAAATTTTGACTTACATATTCAATTACCGTATTTTCACGAGCTAAATCTTCATCGGTAACTGCCCTAAACTCGTAGTCAAACTGTTTTCCAGAAGACTTTTTTTTCATCCACTGTATGCAGTAGAGCCGCTCCTGAAAAATATCATCAGCACGAGGGATAAAGTCTTCTTTTTCCCACATTCTGAGACGATTTTTGTTTTCCTTGCCTTCTTTATAATCGCCTCTTATCGATTTAATACTAACCCGATAATTATTAATACCATCTGGAGAGTGAACTAAATAACCACTATCGACGGTGCCCGCAGCGAGTGACTCCATCTCTTCTTTGTCTTTACAATAGTATGTGTCAATTCCATACCGCTTATTATCATGATCAGGCACCAGCTTTACGACAACAAACTTACTAGCACTGACTATCATTGTAGGAAGGAGCGGAACAGACCAACCAGACTCTGGACATTTTACTTCCACACAGTATAAATAAGCCTTAGCGCTCCAACCTTTTCCATCAGTATCAATTTGCAAAGCGCTTATTTTTTCGGATACAGCTTTAACAACACTCAATTGGGTTTTTCTGATGGAACTTCGACGCTCAGAGTTTGCCCCCACTATATTAAAGCTACCCCAAGTCAAAAGACATGCCATTGGGTTTAGATCAGAAGCGTATACATCACAACCTAATCGAGCAGCCTCGAAAGGTATTTGCCCCGAGCCTGAAAATACGTCAGCAACTTTTGGTCTACGTCCAAAGCGTGCAATACCAATTTCCTCAATCAACTCAGGTATAGACCTCGAGGTAGTGCCTAAATGAGCATTTACACGCCCCCAAATTAAAGAAAACAGGGATTCACCAATTTCTTCTGGCCTTTTTCCTGCTCTGACTTGATCATGATAAGGAAGCACTAAGTAGTCACCGATACTTTCCCTTTTCGAAACAGGAAGAGTTTCTTCGATTCTTGTTTTCATGGATTCAGGATCCATTCCCATCAACAACTCAAAAATTTCAAGATCTTTAAGTCCGTCATTTGTTGCTGGCAAGAGCGATCCAAGAATGCAAGCCTTATTGAGAATAAGGGGTTTGCGCCCCTTCCAGTAACTACCTAGAGCTGTCAAAGCCTTGCTTTGAACAGCACTTTGTTCTTTAAAGCTTTCTGCCGAAATTTTTTGAACTGGAAAAAGGCGCTCAATAAGAGCTGGTTTATCCTTCCATTCGTAAGGTTGTAATGCCATTAAATATCTCCTTTTTCCATGAAGTCGAAGAGACCTTGTGGTTCGTCATCATGCTTGTTTTTTTTGGTTTTAGGCTTTTTTTTAACGTCTAACTTGATATTGCTACCGTCTGAAAGAGCGCAGTAAAGAGCCTTACGCCAACCCTTTTGAGTTTGGTCGTGCTTTCCGGCTTCAGCGGCAGTCTTACTATAAAGCCACCAACGTTCTTCTGGACGCATAGCAAGCCATTTTTGACAAATTACTGAGCACTCGTCTGGCGTTGCGTGTTCCGCAGCCCAACCAAGTACACACAATTCGCGTCCTAAAAATCTATCCAACTTAACTCGTCCAGTAGACCAAGAGCCAGCGCTCTGCTTTTTAACTTTTAAACGACTATTGAAGTCCCTGCGTGCATCGTCACGAATTTTGGTCCATAACTCTCTTGCCAAAATCAGACGTCGCTCTACTGTCTCACGACGAGATTCGTCACCATCGAAGCCATAGTCCTCGTAAATAACAACTGCATCACGAGGAGCAGCGGGGATCTCGACATAAAAGTGATGCATGCCAAAATCAGGCGGTGCACCGAAGTCAACTGTTTTACTCATCGTTGCTCGACCTCACCGGTTCCAATTTCAATTCCTAATTGCTTGGCAAATTGCTCCAAATCATGACCTGTTTTTGTATATGCTTTTTTAAAAGTCATCACTACAGGTGCTTCAGGACTAAGAATACTTTGCAAATGAGCCAAAGCCGTTTCAACAAATTGAGCGCTTATTTTCATCTCACCCAAAGATAAATGAATCACTTTTGGAGCAGACCCAACCATTAGACTTACTTGCTCAAACTCTATGCCCTTTTCCTGCGCAATTTTTAGGCCTTCATAGGTTTTAGTTGAGCTGTCCATTCGTTTTGGAGATGGACTCACTAAGATCGCGGGCTTGTCTTTTACAATGGGGATCTCTTTAGAACCTGATTCCGCAAAAGTGAAGTTACGCTTCTCTTCTAATCCGTCACATTCAGCAAAAACATAAACCGTAGTTTCCTGATCGGATAACTGAATAGGTCCATTGTATGACTCACCATTTCTGGCTTCTGAGCCATCAAGGGTGAACTTTATGTTTCCTTTTGGGGCTACAAACAACTCTACTGTTCTAGCAATTTCATCAAACCGATTGCGAATGGTTAGTCGATTTTTCCATGTCGTAGGAGTCCCTGTGAGATTTTTTCCAGTTGGATCAACGGCAAGGAATTGAACACGCAAAGCTTTGGTTGCCAGAATATTTTCCCCTAAAACGGGACTATTTTCTGAAACTTCACTATCCTCTGCATAATGTATCCGTGGGCTGTTTCCTGCATTGGCAACATCGATCTTCAAACGTACAGTTCCAGAATCATCAGGTGATGAGTCCTCACTTACAATCACTTCTGTTGTTTTTGGCTTAGGCTTTTTGGTGATATATCCATTTCCAAGATCTTCCCAAACACCTCTCTGATAAGCTTCTATTGAAAGTTGCTCAAAACCTTTGCTAGGTAGCCATGGCATCTGTGTCTTTTGCTTCATTTTATCGAGCAAATCGGTTTTACGAGCTTCATCCTGAGATCCAAATAACAACGACTCAGATCTTGCTCTCAACGCATCAAAGTTTTCTGTGATTTGCGTATATAGTTTGATTGGATCTGACGTCAACGTCTTGATTATTTGTCGCTCACCATTGTAAGACTCATTTGATGGGTAGGTGCTATCTAACGCCTTGGAACGCAGCAAATCTTGCCCACCACCATTGCCAGGGAACAATACTTTATCGAAAACTGTAAGAACTGTAGTTTGAAAGTCCTGCTCATACTGAGCTTTCTTTTCATCAAGCTCTTTGCGTTGAGGATGAGAGGTTGGAATTTCGTTATCGGCCTTAGTAACTGCGTAAACATGCCGTGCTGCTTTTTCAATACTTGCAATTGAAGACTTATCACCAGTTAAAACAAGAATATTGTTTTTATTAATCAAGTTTCTAAAGAAATTTGCTACAACCCCTGGTGGATTTTTTCCATCTGGACTTATGATTAATAGTGCTCTTGAGGACTTCAATGCTGCTTCTGCATCATCCATTTCTGGAAGTGGCAGCACTTTATCGTAAGCCTCTTTTGTAACTGGGCGGTACATTTCTTCGAGGCGGAAACTAATCAACTCCCGGACTTTATTCTCTGGGGCTTTATCTGCATAACCTTGAAGCTTCTTGGTTAGGTTTTCTTGATGGCTAAAATAATTTCGGCCTTCTTGAGTTTGATGTAGATACCATGCTGATTTGGCTAATTCTGCAAATGCAGCTCTGTAATCGCTCCCTTGATGATTAGGATCAATCAAGCACTCAAGCATTTCGCTCTCAGTTAAACCTTTAACCGAATTAACAGCTGTTGATAGGCTTGCCGTTAGCAAAATTGTACCCACTTGCTTGGCATAGTGGTTGCTGCTATTTAAATCAATAATTTGTGCATGTGCACTATCGGTTGAATCCCAAAGATCGCGTGCGATAACATCCCGCATCTCTGATATTTCAGCCAATTTTTCTCTAACATCGTGGATTGAAAGATCAAAGTGTTGAGCGCCGATTAAATATACTTCCTCATCGCTTTCCCAAACGGATTTCAACAATCGGGAAACTAACTCCATCAAACCGCGCGTTTGTTTGAATTTTTCATTCTCTTTGAAGAGCGCAACTATGCTTTTGAAGCTAGGATGGAAAGGATATGTTGATTCAATGTCATTTGCTAAAGCTTCAGCACTTCGTTCAACAGTTTTGGCTTTAGCTGCCTCAGCAAGTCTTGTTGCGTAAACAGAGGCGATCTCAGAAATTTCACTTTTATCAGGCAGAGCTAAAAACAAGCGCTTCCTTAGAATTTCATAAATTTCATTTGATTCCAGATTTACAGGCGTAATTGAAACTTCTGCACGCCCAAGCTCTTGTGTAGCATCATCTAAAGCTCGTTGAATCAGCTTGCCACCAGTATCGTATGCAGCCTCCAAATCCGACACTACGATACATACGTTCTTTTTCTTTTGCGCAGCTGTTAGCATGTTTGAAAATGCACGTGTTACGACGTCTGCGATAGTTCCTTGACCAAGCACCTGAGTGCTGTAGTAATGAAAATAAGGAGGCATTTCATCAAGAAGAATAAGTATCGGCTCATCCCCCTCAAATAAAGTTACCCATGCTTGTTCATCTGGAGCTTTGGCACCTGATTCCCAATATTCTTTAAATACACCTTCTCTACCTAGCTGGCGAGCAATCTCCCCCCAAAAATAAGTGTGGGGGTTATTTCGTCCATTGAATGCTGCAATTTTTGATGAAGTAAAATCTGATTGGTACGGCATCGCTCCGATATGGGCATTTCTGAGAGACGAATCCTTTGCAAGCAAACCAAAGCCAACCATCAAGTGCGTTTTACCGCCACCCATAGCCTGCTTAAGATGAAACACTGTATCGTTAGACTTACCAGCTAGACGCGCAATCCCTTTTGAGAGAAGAGTTTTAAATCCGTCTGTAATAAAAGTCTTTTTAAAATACTCATGTCCATTAGTATCATTGATAATTTGGTCAAGCTGTTCAATTTGATCGCCAACATTTATCTCTAAAGCTTTCGGTTGCAACTGGCAGGCATTACGAACTGTTTTCATTTATCCACTCCTATATGTTCTTTATTTTTAGTCATTGCTTTCGCCAGCTTTGCCTTCGCGTACCCAGCCATCGACTTCATCCTTTTTAAACTTCCAAAGGCGTCCTATTTTGTGAGCAGGCATACCTTTCTCAGCAATCCACTTGTAGACTGTGTCACGCTTTATTCCGAGATAGTCTGCAATCTCATCAACGGATAACCATCTATCTTCCACGCAAGACTCCATTTAGGTCGTAAGCTAGGTAACAAACCAAGATGAAACACAGTCTAACTTGGCTTAACCATAACAAAAAGGGTTTAAGTGGCATAAGATAGTATAAAATTCGCCATACTGAAACCCCAATTCAGTCAAAGGTGCAAATTCTTCAATCGAACAAAAGAGGTGAATATTCAAGCACAAGCAAACTATCGGCTTTCATAATCAGATTCATAAAGTCGAGTCTCATGAACTTACGGTATGTTTAAGGATATGTAGCGATAAGCTATGTATGTCCGAATTTTTGACAACTGTATTCGCTAATTCAGTTCGTTGCTCACTCTCCCGAATGCGCCTAGCAACTTCTGCCTGGGCTGGTAGCAATGGCAGCATCCCTTCAGCAATCG
>ERZ1673962.219-NODE-219-length-49041-cov-4.537725_pt1 | contig 49041 bp, 40 predicted proteins | sample MGYA00580188_ERZ1673962 | MGnify/ENA primary metagenome ERZ1673962 (study PRJEB41334, sample SAMN05608104) | rock metagenome | biome: terrestrial subsurface; feature: shale formation; material: shale | place: USA: Pennsylvania ... | reverse complement strand
GTCGGACAGGCGATGAATACGCCCTGCTGTTGCACGAATTGTTGCGCCTGGCCGGGGAGACCTTCGACACCATCGAGGATGTCATCGTATCGAGTGTGGTACCGCCGACATTGTATGCCATTGAGGCACTGTGCCGCAAATATGTCGGACGGTCCCCCTACGTCGTGGGGCCCGGAATCAAGACCGGCATGCCGATTCTTTATGAACACCCCCGGGAGGTGGGGGCCGATCGCATCGTCAATGCCGTAGCCGCTTTCGCCCGCTGGCAATGCAGCCTGATCGTCGTCGATTTCGGTACCGCAACCACTTTCGATTACATCACGGCAAAGGGCCAGTATCAGGGGGGCGCCATTGCCCCGGGATTGAAAATCAGTGCCGACGCATTGTTTGAGAAAGCCAGCAAACTGCCGCGGGTTGAAGTCGCCCGGCCACCAGGGGTGGTCGCCAAAAACACCGTCAGCAGTATTCAGGCGGGATTGTTTTACGGATATGTCGGATTGGTTGACGGTATCGTCGGGCGTATGAAGAAAGAGACTCGCGACGATCCCCTGGTTGTTGCTACCGGTGGCCTGGCCACACTGATTGCCAATGAAACCCAAACCATAAACGAGGTGGAACCCGATTTGACTCTGGAAGGATTGCGTATCCTCTATCTGCGCAACAAGGGGTGATATACTCCATTAAGGCTGTCCATCGGACAAGCCGGTAATAGATTTTCCTCATGTTCAAAACGGCAGAAGGCTGCCGATACGATGTCATAGGCCGCGATGTTCTTAATGCGTCGCAGCGTTGTTTCCTGAGATGTGATCCTCACGCGCTTCCCCCGGCGGGGAAAATGAAGGGAGAGACCATGGGAAAGTACGACACGGCTAGGTTGAGGAATTTTGGAGTTGTTGCACATGGCGGGGCGGGTAAGACCTCCCTGGTCGAGGCCATGCTGTTCTGCAGCGGGGTGACGGACCGGCTGGGGCGGGTCGATGATGGCAGCTCACTGATGGATCATCAACCAGAGGAAATTCGGAGGACCAGTTCCATTGATGCCAGTTCCTGTTTTCTTCCCTGGAAAGAACATGAACTGCATGTCCTTGACACTCCGGGGTATGCGAACTTTCTGCACGATACGCGCAATTGCCTGCGCGTGGTCGACGGCCTGCTGCTGCTGGCGTCGGCAATTTCCGGAGTCAAAGCCCAGACCCAGAAAATCTGGGAATGGGGGGGGGGATATAACCTTCCCACCGTCGCATTCGTCAGCAAGATGGATCGCGAGCGGGCCGATTTTGGCAAAGCCGTGGCGAACATGGCCGAAGCCCTGTCGATACGCGCAATCCCCTTGGTACTGCCCATAGGTGCGGAAAACGATTTCCGTGGTCTCATCGATCTGATTGCCATGCAGGCCTATCTGTTTACCGATGATGCCAAAGGTGGGATGGAACAGGCGGATATTCCCGAGGAGCTCCTTGAAGAAGCGGAAATTCAGCGCATTGCCCTGGTCGAAGCGGCTGCAGAGACCGATGATGTGCTGATGGAAAAGTATCTCGAAGAGGACAACCTGAGCGAGGAGGAGATCCGATCCGGTCTGCGGACGGCAACACTGGCCGGAGAGATCGTGCCCGTGCTGTGTGGCAGCGGACCGGCCAACAAGGGGGTACCTTTTCTGCTCGATGCGATTAATGGTTGTCTGCCGTCTCCGGCAGACCGCCCGGCAAGTGTCGGCCAGGACCCGCAAACGGAAGAAATGGCCGAACGCTTACCGGCTGCCGATGCCCCTTTTGCCGCCCTGGTGTTTAAAACCATCAGCGATCCTTATACCGGCAAGCTGAATCTGCTGAGGGTTTACTCCGGGATCCTCAAATCCGACTCGATCGTCAGCAATGCCAACCGTGAGTGTACCGAACGTATCGGCCAATTGTTCAAAATGGTCGGAAAGAAACAGGTGGCAGTCGAACAGGCCGGACCGGGAGATATCGTCGCTGTGGCCAAACTCAAGGAAACGGTTACGGGAGACACGCTGTGCGATGGTGCACAGCCCATTCGACTCGAATTTCCGGAAGCTTTGAAACCGGTCATCTCTTTTGCCCTCGAAGCGCGCAGCAAAAACGATGAAGAAAAAATCAATTCGTCTTTGCAGCGCCTGGTCGAAGAAGATCCCACCCTGCAGCTCATGAGGGATGAAGAGACCCACGAACTGATTCTATCGGGGATGGGGCAGATGCACGTTGAGGCGACCGTCGAAAAACTTAAGCGCAAGTTCAATGTCGAAGTGGAACTCAAGGAGCCCAAGGTTCCCTATCGGGAGACGCTGCGCGGTACGGCCAAGTTGCAAAGCAAGTATAAAAAGCAATCCGGGGGACGCGGACAGTATGCGGATGTCTGGCTCGAATTCAGTCCGTTGAAGCGGGGCGAAGGATTTCAATTCGAAGATAAGATCGTCGGTGGTGCCGTACCCCGCCAATATATTCCGGCGGTTGAAAAAGGAATCTTCGAAGCGGCCCGTTCCGGAGTGCTGGCCGGTTTCCCCATGGTCGATTTCAAGGTTACCCTGTTTGACGGTTCTTATCATACGGTCGATTCGTCGGAAATGGCTTTCAAGATTGCCGGTTCCATGGGTTTCAAAAAAGGCGCCGAGATGGCATCGCCGGTGTTGTTGGAGCCCATCATGAAAATGGAGATCACCGTTCCGGACGAATGTGTCGGCGACGTCATCGGCGATATGAACTCCCGACGCGGAAAGGTGCTTGGAATGGACCCGCAAACCGGAAATCAGCAGGTCAAGGTTATGGTGCCCTTGGCGGAAGTGCTGAAATACTCTCCGGAACTTCGCTCCATGACTTCGGACAGAGGGATGTTTGCCATGGAGTTTTCCCATTATGAGGAGGTCCCCTCCCATCTGACCGGTAAGCTTCTTTCCGAGCTTAAAAGACAGGAGTAGACGTCCTGTCGTTGATTGCATGATCCTGGCCGTCGGCGTGGTTATCCGCCGACGGCCTTCCTTATACTCGTTTCCCATAAGAAAACAGTACTTTGACCTTCCAGGGTTTTCTGATGGATACTATAATTCGGTACTTTGATTCATGACTGATTCTGAAAAGCAGCCCGGCAGAAAATCGGTACGACTGAAGGTGACACCCCGTGTTGCCCATATCGTCTCGGGCCGCGGCGGCCGCGACGAGCAATGGAAAGCCGTAAGAGGAGAGCTGGATCTTTCCGACCTGGAGCGGTTCACGCTTCTGGTCTATTTTTCTCAGAGCAAGGATACGGAATTGATCAAGGCGGCCCGCCAAATCCTTGATGGTTTTCCGGCTGAAGGTCTGAGAAGTCTGGCTTCCGATGCGAGTTTACATCCGGCTTTGCTCGTTTTTCTGGCGCGACGATATGCTCGCCGCCATGGATTGCACGATCTGCTTGTGACGAATCCGTCGTTGCCGGAGTCGCTGCGGCGCAGTTTGGAGTCCGCAGCTCAAAAGTCCGGCTCCGAGTTGTCGGATGATGAAGCCTCTTCGTCTTCGGAGGATAAACCGGACGATCGGACGGGCAGGGGGGAGGCGGCCCACGAGGAACAACAGTCCGGGGAAGAATCCGAATCCGACGAGCCTGAAGCCCCCGAGAATCTCAGCAAATTCCAGATGACCATGCACATGGGGGTCGCCGAAAAAATCAAAGCGGCGATGACGGGCGACAAGGAATGGCGTGGTCTGCTCATCGGCGATACCAATAAACTGGTTTCATCCGCGGTATTGAAAAACCCCCGCATTACCGAAAAAGAGGTGCAGACCATCGCACGCAACAAGGCTACCAACGAGGAACTCATCCGGATTATCATGCTAAACCGGGAATGGATGAAGAGCTACAGCATCAAGCTTGCCTTGGTCATGCATCCTCGAACGCCCTTGGGAAACGCTCTGCGTTTTATGGGAGGGCTGACGGAAAAGGATCTTAAAAATCTGGGCAAAAGCCGCGAGGTGTCGCCCGTCATTTCCAACAATGCCCGTCGTTTGTTGATGGCCAAAGCAAAAAACCGCTGACAGCAGCCGACGTTTTCGGCAACCGCGATGGAGGTGCTGTTTTGTGGGGGGCGGTATCGGTGTGAATTCTTCTATCGGGTATCGCAAACCGCTGGTTTGGTCGGTATGTTTTCCCGCAGTACTCGTGGTTGAGGTTTCCGTATATTCCGGCATGAATATTAAACAAGCGCAGGGACGAAATCGCTTTTTTTGTTAAAGGTTTTACAAGGGATCGGGACATGAGTGATCCCGGGATGGCTTAACGCCGAAGGGCGGATTGGAGAGCATATGAAAGAGATGGATTTTATGCAAGGCAGGATCGTTGCTGTTTGTAGCAGCCCTGAAAAAGGCGGCCGAAAAAAGAACATCGGTCAAGGGGTTCTTATAGAGGGATTTGGCCTGGAAGGGGACGGTCATGGCGGCGACTGGCACCGGCAGGTCAGCCTGCTGGCTATGGAAAGCATCGCTTCCATGCAGGCCAAAGGGCTGGATGTCAACCCCGGGGATTTCGCTGAGAACCTTACCACCGAAGGGTTGGAACTGTTCACCCTGCCTGTCGGCACCCGCTTAAAGATCGGAGACGACGTACTGCTGGAGGTTTCCCAGATCGGCAAAGTCTGTCATACGCGCTGTGCCATCTATTATCAGGCAGGTGACTGCGTCATGCCGAAAGAAGGCATCTTTGCGGTGGTTCTTAAAGGCGGATCGGTCAGGGTCGGCGACGAAATACTGGTTTTGCCGCCTGCAGCCGAGGAGACTCAGGCATGAATGATGGATTTTTTAAGATCGGCATATTGACCCTGTCCGACAAAGGGGCGCGCGGCGAACGGGAAGATCTCAGCGGGCAGGTCATTCGCGAAATGATATCCGGACTCGGGGAGGTCACGCACTATCAGGTCGTGCCTGATGATCTGGAGATCATCGTTAAAACCCTGGTGGCTTGGGTTGACCGGGATGAAGTTGACCTTGTCCTTACCACCGGCGGTACGGGATTGAGTCCCAGGGATGTTACCCCCGAAGCGACTGCCCGGGTTCTCGATTGGGAAATCCCCGGCATGGCCGAGGCGATGCGCATGGCGAGTATGGAAAAAACGCCCCATGCCATGCTGTCCAGGGCCAAGGTCGGAGTGCGTCGGCGTTCCATGGTTATAAATCTTCCCGGTAGCCCCAAGGGCGTAAGGGAAAACCTCGAAGTGGTTTTGCCGGCCCTCGAACACGGCCTCAAAAAATTGAAGGGTGATCCCTCCGATTGCGCCCGTTAGGTTGTTTTATCCTTTTGAAAAGCCTTTCTCCGATGCATTACGTTTGACCCGTGCTTTTGTTTATGTTATTCAAAAGCGCCAATCGGATACGGTGTTTTATTTTCCAACGGGGCAGATAGGGTTTTTGAACAGATCGGTTCGAAGATGAGGAAGGAACGAAGGATATGAGCAGAAGTCTGCACTTTACCATGGGGCAATTGCTGGAGGATGTTGCGAATCGATATCCGGACAACGATGCGCTGGTTTATCCGGATCTTGAGTTGCGGTATTCTTATGAGGATTTCAACGCCCTGTGCGACCGTGTGGCCAAGGGGTTGCTGGCCATGGGAGTTGCCAAAGGCGACCACCTTGCGATCTGGGCCACCAACGTCCCACAATGGGTGATATTGCAATTTGCCTCGGCCAAGATCGGTGCGATTCTGGTGACGGTCAACACCAACTACAAAGCCGTTGAACTGGAATATGTTCTCAAACAGTCCGATTCCACGACGCTTTTTCTGGTTTCGGGGTTCAAGGATACCGATTATGTGGAAACCCTGTACAGCGTTGTTCCCGAGTTGCGGACCGCCCTCCCGGGTAAGTTGCGCTCCGAGCGCCTGCCGTTTCTGAAAAACGTCGTATTCCTGGGAGATCAGGATTTTGACGGCATGCGCCGCTGGAGTGAGCTGGAAGCCCTTGGCGAGGGCGTCGATGATGATCGTTTCGCCGACATTCGGGCTTCTCTGGATGAGCATGACGTCATCAATATGCAGTACACCTCCGGGACCACCGGTTTTCCCAAGGGGGTTATGCTGACCCATCACAACATTATCAATAATGGTTTCAATATCGGCGAATGCATGCGTTTTACGGAAAAGGACCGGTTATGCATACCGGTACCCTTTTTCCACTGTTTCGGCTGCGTTCTTGGAGTGATGGCCTGTGTGACCCACGGAAGCGCCATGGTGCCCGTGGAGACCTTCAATCCCGAGGCTGTATTGCGCACCATTCAAGCCGAGTCCTGTACGGCGGTGCACGGCGTACCTACCATGTTCATTGCCGAACTCGATCATCCCAACTTTGGCCGTTACGATCTCAGCACTCTCAGAACCGGTATTATGGCCGGTTCTCCCTGCCCTATCGAGGTCATGAAGCGCGTGATTCGCGAGATGTACATGTCCGAAATCACTATTGCGTACGGTCAGACGGAAGCCTCGCCGGTGATTACCCAGACGCGTACGGAGGATCCCGTGGAGTTGCGGGTTGCCACCGTGGGACGAGCCTTGCCGGATATCGAGGTGAAAATCGTCGATATCGAGACCGGCGAGGCTTTGCCGCCCGGTCGTCAGGGCGAACTCTGCTCACGCGGCTACAACGTGATGAAGGGGTATTACAAGATGCCCGAGGAAACCAAGCGTGTCATCGATGCGAACGGCTGGCTGCATACCGGTGATCTGGCGGTTATGGATGAAAATGGATACTGCAAGATTACGGGCCGGATCAAAAATATGATTATTCGGGGCGGCGAAAATATTTACCCCCGCGAAATAGAAGAATTTCTCTACACCCATCCCAAAGTTGCCGATGTGCAGGTATATGGAGTGCCCGACGCCAAGTATGGTGAGCAGGTCATGGCTGCCATCAAGCTTAAGGAGAGCGTTTCGACTTCTTCCGAGGAGATTCAGGAATTCTGTCGCGGAAGTATCGCCAACTACAAAGTACCCCGCTACGTCAAATTTGTCGACGACTTCCCCATGACCGCAAGCGGTAAGATTCAAAAATTTAAACTCCGTGAAATGGCGATCAAAGAACTGAATCTGCAAGGTGCCGATCCGGTGGAAACGGCCTGATTATGAGTTTTGGCGGCAATTCCTCGGCATTGGTGCCGGCCGCGGAACTCGCGTTGCGCAGGCGCAATCTGCAAAAAAGCATGCAGGCCGCGGGACTCGAGGCCGCTGTTATCATTCAGAACGCCGATCTCTATTACTTTTCCGGTACCCTGCAAAGCGGCTTGCTTTACATACCGTCCCAGGGCGATCCCGTTTACCTGGTGCGACGGGATCTGCAGAGGGCTCGCCGGGAGAGTGCGCTGCCGCAAATCATGCCGTTCGGCAGTTTCCGGGATCTGCCCGGTATTCTGGCCGACTGCGGCCTGCCTCACGCCGATCGGATAGGCCTGGAACTCGATGTATTGCCGGTGGCCCATTACCGACGTCTTTGTGCGGTGCTGGGCACCCCGAAGGTCGACGATCTGACCCCCCTGATCAGAGAGTTGCGGGCGATTAAATCGACCTGGGAGTTGAATCACATGCGCGCAGCGGCGCGCCAGTTGGATGAAAGCTGGCGTCTTGCATTGCAAATGGCTGGGGAAGGAATGCGTGATCTTGACCTGGTTGTTGCGCTTGAGGGACTGGCGCGGCGTCGTGGTCACCCCGGTTATGCCCGCATGCGGGCATTCAACGGCGAAATAGCCATGGGTACGGTACTGGTGGGGGCTGACGGAGCCGAACCTGCCTTTCGCAATACGCCGCTGGGCGGGGCGGGACTGCACCCTTCCATCGGTTTCGGCGCCAGTGGGCGGCGCATGACCCGCGGGGAAGCAGTGACCGTCGATCTTGTCGGGTTTTCCGCAGGTTATCTTGCCGATCAGACCCGGACCTTTGGCGTCGGCCACCTTTCCGACTCCTTGCGGCGTGCCTACGACGGCATGCGGCAGGTGCAGGATCTGCTGATGCGTTCTGCGCGCCCCGGAGTTTCCTGGGGACAGCTTTACGATGACTGCCGCAAGCTTGCCGAGGGCCTCGGCTACGGACCTTTTTTCATGGGGCGGGAAGGTTCCCAGGTGTCTTTTATCGGACACGGCATCGGTCTGGAAATCGATGAATATCCCTTCATCGCCCGTGGTCTGCACCAGCAGGTTCTGAAACAGAACATGACCTTCGCCTTCGAGCCTAAAGCGGTTTTCCATGGGCAGGGGGCCGTTGGTATCGAAAATACCTTTGTGGTGACGCCAGATGGTCTGGAGTCTCTTACCTTTTCCGACGAGACCCTCCATATTGTTTGAGTTTTATCCGCTTTCTTTCCGGACCGTCTTCTCCATGCTTGCAAGACGCAAACGCACCCTTCCTGTTATTCCGATTATCCCAATGTTGGTGTTGCTGACGTCGGTTCTGTTGCAGCCTGTGAATGGTACGGCAGCTGACCGTCGGCCATCCGATTGCCGACGCTGTCATGGCGTCCTGCCCGAACATCATCCGCCTGTCGAATCCGCCAGGCGGGACTGCATGGCCTGCCACTCAGGCCATGATCGGCAGCATATGGGCGAGAAGATCCCGAGGAGAAATTCCGATTCCTATCGGTCGGACTGGTGGCATGTTGCAACCGTCGATCATCTGGCAACAGCCATTTTGCTTGGGGGGATTTTGGGACCTTTGATACATGGGCTGTTGTTTCTGGTGACCTGCCCTTTGCGGAATCCGCCACCGGATCGGCAAAAACCCCGCCGCCCCTCCGTCCGTCCCGTGGTGTTGCGCTGCTGGCATGCGACCAATGCCATGACCGTTGTGCTGCTCGGGGCAAGCGGCATATCGCTGAGAGGTCTGCTCGGCGATATCTCCATGCCGTTTTCTGTCGTTGCGCTGCGTTGGCATAGCTGGCTCGGGGTTTTTCATCTGTTCGTCTGGGGCGGCTGGCTGGGACTGAAGTTGACCGGAGCCTGGCGCAATCATGGATGTCGGCCGCCGTTTGGCGAGCGGGTAAAGGATACGGGGAGGCAATTGGCATATTATGCATGGGGCATGTTTTTCGGCCATCCTCAACCCCGCTGCCAACAGATTTTCAATCCGTTGCAATGGCTGGTTTATTGCTTGATCATGAGTTTTCTGCTGCCTCTGGTGTTGTTGTCCGGTTGTGGTCTGTTTCTCTTGCATATGGGACTCGTGCCCGGCTTGTGGTCATGGCGCAGTTTTCTTGTGGAAACTCATTTTCTTGGCGGCTGTCTGCTGCTCGGATTTCTTAGCGTCCACCTTTACCTGGCTGCCTGGGGGCCGGGAGGCCGCCTCTGGAAGAGAGCGTGAGCGGGCAAAAGTTGGCGTTCAGGGTTGATCCTGCCTATTCTCGAGGAGATAGAGAAAATTGGCTGCGAGTTGAGGATGGATTTCGCGGCCCGCCATTTTCTGCAGAATGGCAGCACATTTTTCAGGCGGTTGCGGTGCACTGTATGGCCGTTTTGTCCTTACGGCGTCATAAATGTCAGAGATCGTGGTCATCTGGCTGCACAGATGTTGAGACCACTGATTATGTACCGTCGGGTAGCCGCTGAGATCATAGCGTATATGGTGCTCAAATGCGGTCAGGATCGCCAACTGCGGCACCCCGGGGCTGTCCAGCAGACGTTTTGCCCCTTCGGTGGGGTGTTGTTTCATCAATTCCCATTCCCTGTCGTCCAGTTTCCCCCGGTTTGTTGAGTATGTCGACCGGTATGCTCAGTTTGCCGATGTCGTGCAGCAGGGCGGCTACCCCGATGTCGTGCAGCAGTTCTCCCTTGATGCCTAAATGCATGGCCTGGGCCAGATTCAAAAGACAGACATTAAGGCCGTGGGTGAATGTGTATTCGTCCATAGCCCGCAACGGCATGAGTGTCAAAAGCGACGGGATTTCTCGGTGGAAGGCATGGATGAAATCGGAAACGACTTCTGACAGACCGGTTATTCTGACCGGCTGTTTGTGGACAAAACCTTCGAATATCTCCGCCAGGCGGTGCTGGCCGCTGACCTTGACCGAGTGCAGCGGATTGCCGTCGCCTGAAGCGGGAACTCCGGAAGGTTTATCCGGTCCCGGGGGGCATGGCGCAGTCAGGGATTCGAAACGTAGATGGCCATGGTCGGGCGGGTTGCCGCCAGCGGACTTTCGCGTCGCCAGATATGTCGTCAGATCCTGTAATTCCTCCGTTTGCACGCCCGCCGTCACGACCATCCGGTGGATATGTCGACGTTCCATGAGTCGGGCAAGCTTTTGAGTGTGCAGTCCCGACGGTAACGGAAAATCATCGAACAGAACATCCCCTTCCACCATGAGCAAAGACAGAATTCCTTTGTCGCAGAGCAGATTTTCGAAACAACGGCGTGAAGCTTCGCAAAGACGAGAGATTTGAGGGTGTTCCGGGCTGTAAAGCCCGGCATTGGCAACCGCGGTTACCAGATGGCGAATGGCGTTTTGCGCTTCTGCCAGCGTGGACGGTTTCATGATGGTGCTCCGGAAATACGCCGCCTGGCCCGTTGACGGAAATCGGCCAGGTCGGGTCGCATGCTGCGAACCAGGCGGCGGTAAATCGGTTCGGTGGCTTCGTGAGAATAGTGCTTGAGACTTGCGACTATCAAACTTTGCAAGGCTTTATGTCTGCGTGGGTGAAGAAAGCTGAAACCGAACAGCACGCGCTCCAGATCGCGCAAGGCGACAGGGTTTGCAATATCCGCCAGACTTGCAACTATGGCGCGTTGTAAAGCCAGCCCTTCTTTTGTCAAGTCGCGTCGCTGTAGCAAACCCAGTAACCGGTTAAAGACTCTGGGGTCGCGGGATTGACGGGCGAGGGCGATGGCCCAGAGGGGCGGTTGCGGCGCGGCGCGGTTGAGTTCTTTAAGCAGTGTCGCATCCGCTCGCGGATCCCTGAAGTAAAATGCGGTTTTTAAGGCTTCCTGACGGACTCTCTGGTGCGGATGCCGCAGCATAGGCTCGATGGTGTCCATCAGGCCCGGATCGTTCAATCCCCGAAGCAGGACAATAAGGTTTCGAAGCAGATGCCAGCGGTTGTCCTTGAGTCGCCTGACGACCTCGGAACGAATGACCGGCCCCATTTTTTCAAGCAGTCTGAGATATTGGGAACGTATTGAACGATCCTTCTCTTCGGCAAGTCTGTCCAGTAACAGGGGGACGAAGGGAGTCCCCACACGCTCGATCAGAGCCAGGATGACCTTCCGTTTGTTCTGGGGCCACAAGGTCAGGGCATGTACTACTTCGCGCGTGAAGCGGTAGCTCGCAAACAGACTGTTGAGCAAATCCTGCGATTCCGACATATCCTTTCGGCGAGAGGACAGTTGCCGATGCAGATCGAGCAGAGCCGTGAAATCGCCTGTATCGGTAAAGTGCTGAATGAGGTTGGAAAGATGTTTTTTAAGAGAGATCTTCTCACACCTGTCTTCGGTGTTTTGCAGCAAATGACCAAGGACGTTGGACAGCCGCTTTTCCATCGTCTGATCATGGATGCTGTTTTTCAGCGTGGTGACGACTTCGGCCGGTAGCACCGGTGGCGGCTGGCGGTTTGGAATCTGTTGCAGAACCGATTGGTAGTCTTCTGGTACATAGTGGTCGGCATGGTGTTTGGCAAATACCAGCTTGAAATGTTCTGGTGTTTGTTTCGACCTTTCTGCCGACAGACTGTCAGAATTTTTCGGGGAGAAGTTGTCGCCGGCTGAAGAATCATGGCATGACAGCTGATTGAGCATCTGCAGGATAAAGGGGGGGATGACACCCTTTTCCGCATTGATGTCTTGCAGCGCCTGCAGAATTATCTGGTTGGAAAAGGAGCTGAGGATTGCGCCGGCATGTTTGTCGTGGGTGGCCAGGGCGGAAAAGGTGCTCGATAGAAACTGGTGGCGTAGAGGGGGGTGCAGGTTGCCGATAAACACCCGGAATTTGTCCAAAACTTCGCTGTGTACCTGTTGGGAGAGATTTTCCCGATCAAGGTCACGTAAAAAGGAGGCAATGGCTTTGTCGTATTCGCTGCCTTCTTTTGTCCTGTCCGGGAGGCGGCTCTGGCTCAAATTCTCGGCCAACTCTTGCGGAGTCAGACCTGTGCCCGGATAAGCCGGAGCCGGTTTTGAGCTGTCGACCGCCTTTAGCATGGCGTCGACAAAACTCTCCCACGGAGATGCCATGCCATCCTGTGTGGGGTTGGAAAGTTCGGAAGACTCCGACCACGGCTGGGTTTGAAACCGACCGTAATGGAGGGGGGTGACGGTAAGGTGTTTGATATCAGCGGCGACGGTTGTTTCAACGATGCCGCCTCGTGCAAGGATGTCTTCCGGTTTGCAGGCCAGCAGGCGGCAGAAACTGCAGAGTTCCGGTACCGTCAGTCCGTAATGGATGGTCAGAGCGACCAGGCCGTGGGAAAACAGGGCACGGGAAAATTCGCGATAGACCGGGTTTTTGGGATCCAAAAGGGCCGAACCGAGCATGAGCCGGTCGCGGGCAACGCCTATGGTGACCTGCTGGGAGGATGTTTTGAGGTGTTCCACAACCTTGATGGTTCTTTGGGCGGAGGTGAGTATGATCTGGTGCCCGGGAGGGTAAGTGCTCACCTGCCGCCGTACGATATTCATCTGATAGATGAGGTTGGACAGAAGTCTGGTGTCCAAGCAGGCCTCAGCATCTTGGTTGTCGGGATGGTGAGACAATCGGTTCCCCCTTGGCAGGATGTCGAAAAAGGTTAACACGACTCTTTTTCAACGAAGCAGCCCGAGAATGCGTTTACGCCCTGCTTGCAAAATCTAGGGATTGGAGAGCAACACAGGATTTTGGTGGGTACAGTGTTTTTGCCGCACAGCGGGTTTACGGTTTTTAAAGGTCTAATCGCTTGATCTTTTCGACCAGGGTGGTGCGCTTGATATTCAGCAGATCGGCTGCGCGTGCCTTGACGCCGCCGCTCAACTCCATGGCGGATTTGATCAGACAGCGTTCGATGCCTGCTATGACCTGGGGCATGTCGAGACCCGATTCGGTCAGACGGGGACAGGATATCTGAGGCTCTTCGTCTTCACAGGAACTGCCACTGATATTGGCCGGCAGGTCGCTTTTACCTATCGCCGCCCCGTCGGTCAGTGTGACGGTACGTTCAATGACGTTCTCCAGTTCGCGCACGTTGCCGGGCCAATGGTAGTTTTCCAGACACGTCATGGCTCCGGGGGTTATGGATACGATAGGGCGTTTCATCTCGGTGCAGGTTTTTTGCAGGAAGTGACGTGCAAGCAGGGCGATGTCCTCGCGTCTTTCCCGCAGAGGCGGCAGGGCGATGGGGATGACATTCAAACGATAATAGAGATCGGCACGAAAGCGTCCCTGCTCAACCTCTTCCTCGAGGTTGCAGTTGGTGGCGGAGATGACCCTCACGTCAAGCTTGATTTTTTTTGAGGAGCCGACTTTTTCCACTTCCTGCTCCTGCAGCACCCGAAGAAGCTTCATTTGCAGATGCAGGGGCATGGTTCCGATTTCATCGAGGAAGATCGTGCCCTGATGGGCTTGCTGGAATTTGCCCGCTTTATCGGAAACGGCTCCTGTGAAGGCCCCCCTGACATGGCCGAATAGTTCGCTTTCCAGCAGTTCGGCGGGAATCGCACCGCAGTTTATGGCGACGAAAGGTTTCTCCCGGCGATGACCGTTGTAGTGGATGGCCTTGGCGACAAGTTCCTTGCCGGTACCCGATTCCCCAAGGATGAGAATGGTCGAATCCGTATTGAGGATCTTTTCCATGCGGGAAAAAACGTATTGCATGGGCAGGCTGTTTCCGATGATGTTGTCGAAACGATACTTGCCCCGCAATTGTTGGCGCAGATACAGATTTTCCGCCACCAGCTGACTTTTTTCCAGAGCCTTGGCGATGATTACCTGAAGTTTTTCGAAATGCAAAGGCTTGGTAATATAATCGAAGGCCCCTTCCTTCATGGCTTCGACAGCAGATTCGGCAGAGCCTTTGCCGGTGATGAGGATAACGTTTGTAAAGGGCCATTGCTCTTTTACGCGTTTCAGGATCTCGATTCCGCTGACTCCCGGAAGGAAAAGGTCGGTAAGTATGACTTCAAAGGGCGTTTTGCTCAGGATTTCCAGGGCTTTTTCGCCGGTTTCGGCGGTTGTGACCTGATATCCTGCGTTGCCGAGCAGAAGAGCGATGGCCTCGCGATTTGCAGCTTCATCTTCAATAACCAGAATTTGTGATATGTTTTTCATAGTGTCGACTGCAGAAAAGGGTTGGCTTGTCATCCGATTGACGGTATGGTAGAAAACTACCATGCTCGGATGATCCTTGCAAGGTCGGGCGTTAAAAAATTGGCGCATCGTGGAGATCGTGGTTCAAATGATTGACGCTTTATGCTCCTTAAAGATTTTTGGGCGCCGTTTCGGCGTGGTTTTTATGCTGGTGAGCCTTGCCATTTCGCTGGTCTTGCTTCGAATGGCTTTCAGCGCAGTGAATGAGACGCCACGCGTTGAAGCGGTACGTATCGCCGGGCCAATCAATCCGGTTGTAGCTGAATTTGTAACGGACCAGCTTGCTCGCGTCAACCTTGAAAATGCCGATGCCTTTCTCCTGGAACTCGATACGCCGGGCGGGTTGGACAGTGCCATGCGGCAGATCATCAAGGGGATTCTCGGTTCGAATATACCGGTCATTGTTTTTGTGTCGCCTGCCGGGGCGCGTGCCGCATCGGCGGGAGCGCTGATTACCCTTTCCGCCGACTTCGCGGTCATGGCGCCGGGGACCAACATCGGTGCCGCGCATCCCGTTTCCATCGGCGGGGGGCAGAAGGCCTCCGACGATGTCATGATGAACAAGGTGATCGAGGATGCTGCCGCTTATGCCCGCAGCCTTGCTGCGCGCAGGGGGCGCGATGCGTCCTGGGCAGAGAAGATGGTACGGGAAAGTGTGTCTATCTCCGCCACCGAAGCTCTCCGTTACGGAATTGTCGATGTGGTCGCCGATAATTTTGACGGTCTTTTCCAGAAACTTCATGGGCGCAATTATCAGAGGGGTGATGTCGCCAGAAAGTTGTCCTGTAAGGGAGCGGTAGTGGAGTGGACCGCCATGGATTGGCGGCAGAAGATTCTGAATGCCGTCAGCGATCCGAATGTTGCCTACATGTTGCTCATGTTGGGGATACTCGGCGTGTTCTTTGAAATTTCTCAGCCCGGTGTCATACTGCCGGGCGCCATTGGCGGCATTTCTCTGTTGCTGGCTCTGTTTGCCTTCCAGGCTTTGCCGGTGAACTATGTCGGGATTCTGTTGATCCTGTTGGCGCTTGTGCTGTTCGTGCTGGAGGTCAAGGTGACGTCCTTCGGCATGCTTACGATTGGAGGCGTGGTTAGCATGACACTTGGCTCCCTGATGCTGTTTGAACACGCTGAACCGTTTTTCCGGGTTTCAAAGGCTCTGGTTGCCTGCAGCGTAATCGTGGTCAGCGGGCTTTGCCTTCTGGTGCTTTATTATGTGGTTCGGGCACAACGTCGACGTTTCGTGTCCGGCCGGGAAGGGATGGCCGGCTTGACCGGCGAGGCTCTTACAGAGGTCCATCAAGGCGGGCAGGTTTTCGTTCATGGCGAGTATTGGAGAGCGTTCTCGGTCGAACCGATTGCCCGGGGTGAATCGATCGTGGTGGTGCGCATGGTTGACAACATGCGTCTGGAAGTCCGTCGCGCAAATTCCTTACCCCTGCAGGAAGCCGCGTACCCAACGTCAGGGTCCGACAAGGAGGATGGCAAATGATCTATCCCGTTATTGTGCTGGTTCTGCTGATTCTGATTCTTACCTCTGCGATCAAGGTGGTGTATGAATATGAGCGGGGGGTGATATTTCGCCTCGGGCGCTTCAGCGGTGTGAAGGGCCCAGGTTTAAGGCTTATCATTCCGATCGTTGACAAGCTCATGAAAATCAGTTTGCGCACGGTGGCTATGGACGTGGCGCCGCAGGACGTCATTACCAAGGATAACGTTTCGGTCAAAGTCAATGCGGTCATCTATTTTCGCGTAGTCAGTCCGGAAAAGTCGATCATCGAAGTGGAGAATTATCTTTATGCCACCAGTCAGCTGGCGCAGACTTCGCTGCGCAGCGTGCTGGGGCAGTCCGAGCTGGACGAACTGCTGGCCCATCGGGAAAGCATAAATCAACACTTACAGGAAATCCTCGATCGGCAGACCGATCCGTGGGGCGTCAAGGTATCCAATGTGGAAATAAAACATGTGGATCTGCCAGTAGAGATGCAGCGCGCCATGGCACGACAGGCGGAGGCCGAACGTGAGCGGCGTTCCAAGGTTATTCATGCCGAAGGGGAATTTCAGGCGGCTCAGAAGCTTACCGATGCGGCGGAAATTATTGCATCACAGCCGGGGGCGCTGCAGTTGCGTTATCTGCAGACTTTGACCGAAATTGCTGCGGAAAACAGCTCGACGGTGATATTTCCTTTCCCGGTGGATCTGGTGAAGCCGTTTCTGAGCAAGTTCAATCAGAACTGAAAACGGTTCGCTCGACTTTCTGGACCGGTGTGAAAAGCGGCTATTACATGAATTTATGGTGCATCTATAAAGAGAATATTTGCTTTGGGCCCCCGGTTTTGATACGGTTCTCGGTCGGTCCAAACACCTAGTAACAGGGAGGTTTGTTTCATGGAAATAAAGAAGTTCAATAAGATCATGGCGGCCAATCGCGGGGAAATCGCCATCCGCATTTTTCGTGCCTGCATCGAGCTGGGTATCAAAACGGTCGCCATTTATTCGGAAGAAGACCGCGTATCCCTGCATCGTTACAAGGCAGATGAATCCTACCGGGTAGGTAAGGGAAAGGGGCCCATCGAAGCTTATCTGGGCATCGAAGAGATTATCGACCTGGCCAAAAAAAAGGATGTCGATGCCATTCACCCGGGTTACGGCTTTCTTTCGGAAAACCCTGAATTCGCCGAGGCCTGCGAACGTGCCGGTATCGCTCTGATCGGACCGGGCGCCGAGATTCAGCGCAGACTCGGTGACAAAGTCGCTGCCCGGAAGGTGGCCATTGCAGCCGGCGTACCGGTGGTGCCGGGCACCGACCAGCCGGTAACCAGTGAGGAAGAAGCCCTGCTGTTCGCTGCCAAATGCGGTTATCCCATCATGGTCAAGGCGGCCGCCGGCGGCGGCGGGAGAGGCATGCGCATTGCGCGCAACCGTCAGGAACTTGTGGAAGGCTTGCGGTCGGCATCTTCGGAGGCCAAGGCTGCGTTCGGAAATCCTGCCGTTTTTCTTGAGAAATACATAGAAAAGCCTAAACATGTCGAAGTTCAGATCATGGGTGACAAGCATGGGAACGTGGTGCATTTCTATGACCGCGATTGTTCCATTCAACGTCGTCACCAGAAGGTTATCGAAGTCGCTCCCTCTCCTAACCTGAGTGCGGCCAAGCGACAGGAATTGTGCGAATACGCCCTGCGCATCGCCAACGAGGTCGGTTATGTCAATGCCGGCACCGTTGAATTCCTCATGGATGCCGACGGCAATTTTTACTTCATCGAGGTGAATACCCGCATCCAGGTTGAGCATACCGTGACCGAATTTGTGACGGGGCGCAACCTGGTCCGCACCCAGATCCGTGTGGCCGAAGGTTACCGTCTGGCCGATCCGGAAATCGGGATTCGCAGCCAGAAGGACATCCAGCTTAACGGCTTCGCCGTTCAGGCTCGTGTGACTACTGAAGATCCCACCCGAAATTTCTCCCCGGATTTCGGCACCATTACCGCTTATCGCAGTCCCGGCGGCTTTGGTGTACGTCTCGATGCCGGCAGCGCCTTCCCCGGTGCGCGAATTTCCCCCCATTACGATTCGTTGCTGGTCAAGATCAGCGGGTGGGGGCTTACTTTGCGTGAAGCGGCGCGCACCACCGCCCGGAGTCTCGAGGAATTTCGTCTGCGCGGGGTCAAATGCAATATCGGCTTTTTGGATAATGTCATCAATCATCCGACCTTCCTGGCCGGAGCCTGCGATACCTCATTCATCGATACGCATCCCGAGCTGTTCCAGATACCGGTGAAGCGGGATCGAGCCAACAAGCTGTTGTCCTATATCGGCCATGTGGTGGTGAACGGATATCCCGGCATCAAGGATCCCCTTCACTATAAGGACCTGCGTGAACCCCCCATTCCGGAGATTCACTATGATGTCCCGCGTCCCAAGGGGACCCGCGATATTCTGCTGGAAAAAGGTCCCGAGGGCCTGATTCAGTGGATCCTGGAACAGCAGCAACTGCTGATTACCGATACCACCATGCGCGATGCGCACCAGTCGCTGATGGCCACCCGATTCAGGACTCATGATCTTGTAAAGATCGCGCCTGCCACCAGTCATCTCGGCAGCGGGCTGTTCTCCCTCGAGATGTGGGGCGGAGCATCCTTTGACGTGGCCATGCGGTTCCTGCGGGAGGATCCGTGGGAACGCCTCCACAGACTGCGGGAAAAAATTCCCAACATCCTTTTCCAGATGTTGCTGCGTGCTTCCAATGCCGTCGGATATTGCAACTATCCCGATAACGTGGTGCGGGAATTTGTCGCCAAGGCGGCGGAGTGTGGCATCGATGTCTTCAGGGTGTTCGATTCGTTGAACTGGACCAAGGGAATGCAGGTCGCCATGGATGCGGTGCGCAAATCCGGAGGCATTTGTGAAGCGGCCATCTGCTATACCGGCGATATTCTCGATTCCAAGCGGGACAAATATCCGCTGTCCTATTATGTCAATATGGCCAAGGAACTGGAGAAGATGGGAGCCCATATCCTCGGTATCAAGGACATGGCGGGCCTGCTCAAACCGCTGGCAGCAGAAAAGCTGGTGCGGGCATTGAAGGATGAAGTCGGTATCCCCATTCATCTGCATACCCACGATACTTCCAGCAACGGCGGAGCGACCCTGCTTTTGGCGGCTCGCGGTGGGGTCGATATTGTCGATACGGCACTGTCTTCCGTTTCCGGACTTACTGCTCAGCCCAACTTGAATGCCTTGCTGGCGGCTCTGAAGGGACACGAGCGCGATCCTCGTCTGAATGAACTGGATTTACAGAAACTTGCCAATTATTGGGAAACCGTACGCACTTACTATGCCCCCTTCGAGTCGGAATTGCGCAGCGGCACCGCGCAGGTCTATCACCACGAGATCCCCGGCGGACAATATTCGAATTACAAGCCGCAGGTCGAAGGGCTTGGTTTGGGAGACCGTTGGGAAGAGTGCAAGGATATGTATCGCAAGGTGAACGACATGTTCGGCGATATCATCAAGGTCACTCCGTCCTCCAAGATCGTCGGCGACATGGCCATGTTCATGGTGCAGAACAATCTTGAGCCGGAGGATATTTACGAACGCGGTCATGAGTTGACCTTCCCCCAGGGGGTGGTCGATTTTTTCAAGGGAATGATAGGTCAGCCCCACGGCGGATTTCCCGAGAAGTTGCAGAAAATAGTGCTTAAAGGCGAGGAACCGCTGACCTGCCGTCCCGGTGAATTCCTCGAAGCGGTCGATTTGGGGGCCAAACGTCAGGAACTTGAAACCAAGCTCGGTCATCCGATATCCGATCAGGACGTGCTGTCCGCCGTTCTTTATCCCGGCGTCTTCGAGGAATTCGATGCTCATCGGCAGGAATATCAGGATACTTCGGTATTGCCGACACCGGTCTTTTTCTACGGGCTCGATCTCGGTGACGAAACCACCGTCGAAATGGAGCCCGGCAAAACCCTGCTGGTGCAGCTGAATGCTATCGGCAGGGTACAGGAAGACGGGCACCGGGATATCTATTTCGAACTCAACGGCGAGCCTCGGGTGATCATGGTCCCCGATCTGTCCGTGGCGGGCGAACACATCAAGCATCGCAAAGCCGATCCCGAAAACCTGCATCATGTCGGCGCGCCCATGCCGGGTAAAGTATTCCGTATCATGGTCAATATCGGTGATGTCGTCAAAAAGGGGGATATCCTGCTGTCCACCGAAGCCATGAAGATGGAAACCAACGTCAAGGCTGAAAAAGACGGTGTGGTGGCCGAAATACTGGTCAAGGAAGGAACCCAGGTGGAACAGGGCGAATTGTTGCTGATCCTGGAATAATCCCCGATTCACCAGCCCTGAAAAAGGCCGAACTTATGGTTCGGCCTTTTTTTATATGGTTGGTTTTGGGTATTCTGTCCCTTTGTTAATCTGCGGCTGCGGTCAGTAAGACAGAAGTCCCGCTATTCCCAGCAGGGTTAACAGAACGGTGAAGCTGGCCGCCGAAAAAATGGTTGAAAGAATGATAATGGAGCTGCTCAGGCGGGGATTGCCGTCGAGTTCCTGGGCCAGGACATAACTGGCCGCAGCGGTCGGTGTTCCGGCCAGCAGCACGGCGATGCCGAGATCCATACCGTGGATGCCGAAAAGACGTATCACAAGGAAATTGAGGAACGGAAAGGCGGCCAGTTTGAAAAGGGAGGCCAACCCGGCTTTTCGAAGGTCGCCCTGCAGTTGTCGGAGTGAAAAAGCCCCTCCGATCGTTATCAAAGCCAGTGGCAGGGTGGCGCCTGTCACCAGTCGAAGACTCCGGGATACCGTGTCGGGCAAGGGAAGGCCTGAAAGACTCCAGGCAATCCCGCTAAGTGATCCGATAATCAGAGGGTTGCATAATAGCTGATCGCGTAAAAGTCGCTTTTTTGTCGCAGAGTGTCGGTTTCCCCGGGCAAGGATCAACGCCAGGATCGACAACAGATTGATTGCCGGAACCAGACAACCCATAAGCATGCCGGCTTTGGTAAACCCGGCCTCGCCGTATGCACTCAGCACAATAGGTAGTCCCACGTATGCAAGGTTGCCGCGGAAGGCTCCCTGGCTGAAGGTTCCGCGATCCTCCGGAGAATAACCGAAGGCGAGGGCGAGGCCATAGGATGATACGGCGCCGAGGCTCAGTGTTGCAAGCATGCCCAGGGTCAGGTTCAGGTTGAAGTTTGTTTCGAAGTTGGCGCTGCCGATCTTGTAAAAAAGAAGAAGTGGGAGCAGTATGAAATACAGCAGGCGGTTGGTTTGTTTCAGAAAAGACGGACCGACGAGTCCTTTGTTTCGCAGCAGGGCTCCCAGCCCAATAATGGCGAATACCGGCAGAACGATATTGAGGGTGGTCAGAAATGCTTGCATGACGATGCTCCTGCGGATACCCTGCGACCATACTCTTTTGAGGCCATGTGAGGCAATGTTCTTTTGTGATAATGACGAAAAGGAGATGTAATGGCCAGATTGCTGGTAAATGGCGATACGCCGAGAAATCGCTCGGAACGACAGTTTCTCATGGAGGGGTGGGTATCGCTGGCACCTTTCGAGGATTTACTCGGGCTTTCCATTCGCGAGGCTGCCGACGGGCGGGCTGTGTTATCGCTGCCTTTTTCCGTCAAACTCGCACAGGGGGGCGGGGTTTTGCACGGAGGGGCTTTGACCACCCTGGCCGATACAGCCGCAGCAATGGCCGTCAAGACCCGGTTGCCCGAGTCGGTGCCTTTTGCCACGCGTGATCTGAACATGCGTTTTCTGGCTCCGGTGCACGAAGGCGTGGTGACTGCCACGGCTCTGCTGAAAGAGGTCGACGGCCGCCGTTTCATCGTAGTTGTCGATCTGGAAGATGAACGAGGCGTCAAGGTTGCGACTTTTTCAGCCGATTTCCGTCTGTTGCGCAACGCCGGAGGAGACAGGCCCCTCGCTTAACGTCTTCTTGACTTTTCGAGCCCCGTTGATAACGTGGCACAAGAAATTTTTGTGCTTCCGGTTACTCTTTGCAAAGGGGAAAGATCATGATTAAAAATCTCAGGCCGTGTATTCCTGTGGTAGTTGTTTTGCTGCTTTGTTGGTCGGTTGCATGGGGTGGCGGACGAAGGGATGCCAATAGCCGGGTCGAAGACCTGGGTGTCGGACTGCCGGCTCCCGACTTTACTCTGAAGGATCTGGAAGGGAATGACATTACCCTGCATGAGTATCGCGGTCGGGTGGTTGTCTTGAGTTTCTGGGCGACCTGGTGTCCCGCGTGTCGTGCAGAAATGCCATCTCTTGAGGCTCTGCACCGGCGCATGGCGGAGCAGGGGGTGGTCGTACTCGGTGTCAACGGCGGGGAACCCGTTGAGCGGGTGCGGGATTTCATGACGAATTTGCGGCTGTCTTTTCCCGTTGCCATGGATTCTGACGGCCGGATTCACGCACGTTATCACGTACGGCAATATCCTGTCACATTCATTGTCGATCGCCAGGGTCGTCTGGTGGAACGTCACCTTGGACTGCGCGATTGGAATGCTCCCGAAGTTGTGGATACACTTCGCACCCTGGCTGAAAAAGGATTGGAGGAAAAACCATAATGCCCGGAGAAGAAATTACCTTGGGAATCGCCTTTTCCGCCGGGCTGGCCTCTTTTGTGTCGCCGTGCGTGCTGCCGCTGATCCCATCGTTCATCACTTATATAACCGGTTTAAGCTTTCAGCAATTGCAGGACGCCCATCCCGGTGGGCGCATACGTTTGCGCGTAGCCATACACTGTCTGTTGTTTATTGCCGGTTTTTCCCTGGTGTATACTGCCATGGGGGTTGTGGCCGGGGGCTTGTTCAACTTCCTCAGTGAAGGGTTGTGGTGGGTACAGAAAGTCGGCGGTGTGTTGATTTTCCTGTTCGGGGTGCATCTGACCGGACTCTTCCATTTTGGGATTCTGCTCGGGGAAAAACGTTTGCACATTCACGACAAACCGGCAGGTTATATCGGCTCATTTCTTGTCGGGCTCGTTTTTTCAGCCGGTTGGACTCCCTGTACCGGGCCGATTCTTGGTGCGGTGTTGACCATGGCCGCCGGTTCTTCCGGTGGGTCCATGCGTGGCGGGTTGTTGCTGGCGACCTATTCCGCAGGTTTGGGGCTACCGTTTTTGATCTCCGGTCTGCTTTTTCATGGGTTTCTGGGGTTTTTCAACCGGTTTCGCAAATATATTCGTTTGGCCGAAATGCTCACCGGTATCATGCTTATGATTGTAGGTGTCGTACTCTTTTTTAACTGGTTCACCCTTCTCACCGGTTATCTTTATCAGTGGCTGCCATCCTCCGGATGAAGATCGTCTTCCTGCTTGACACCCGCATTGTTGCTCTGTTACTTTGATATTCAATTTCACTGGAGGGGTCATGTCCGAAAAACGCGAGATATTCCGAAAGTATATCAGCCAGCAGGGACTCAAACTCACACGCCAGCGACAAGTCATTCTGGATGAATTCCTCCGGATGGAGGCCCACCTGTCGACTGAGGAACTTTATCTGAAAGTCCGCAAAAAGCATCCCCATATCGGCTATGCCACCGTTTACCGAACGCTTAAGCTTCTGGCGGAATGCGGTTTGGCGAAGGAGCGCGATTTCGGCGCCGGACAGACCCTTTACGAGGTAACGTATCGCGATCAGCATCATGATCACCTGATCTGTACTGAATGCGGTGAAATCATAGAATTCGAGGACCTTCGCATCGAAGAGTTGCAGAAGCAGGTAGCCAAAAAATACGATTTCACCATCCGCGACCATCGTCTCGAAATATATGGCCGTTGTTCCAAGTGTTCTTCCTCCTAGTGACGTTCAGGACCAATCGTATTGTAATGCAAATTTTGTGGTAACCCCTTCCGGAATATTCAGTCATGGCAGTACAAAATGCAGTATGTGCAGCCGATCGTAAGATCGTGCTGGTTGGCAACCCGAATGTAGGCAAGAGTGTCCTTTTCAACGCCCTGACCGGCGCCTATACCGTCGTCTCCAACTACCCGGGCACCTCTGTGGAGGTTTCCCGGGGGAATTGTCAGATCGACGGGGTATCATACGAAGTGCTCGACACCCCCGGTATGTATTCCCTGTTGCCTATTACGGAAGAGGAACGGGTTGCGAGGGAAATTCTCCTCAAGGAAAAAGCTCACACCGTCATCCATGTCATCGATGCCCGCAATCTCGAACGCATGTTGCCCATGACGCTGCAGCTGGTCGAAGCCGGGTTGCCGGTGATACTGCTGATCAATATTCTTGACGAGGCGGAACGTCGGGGGATGTATGTCGATATACCCCTGTTGCAGGAAAAACTCGGTATTCCGGTGATAGGCGGCGCCATGGCGAGAAAACGCGGTCTGGCCGAACTGCGCCAGGCCATTGCCTCCTACGATTCGAAAGTTAAGGCGGTTTTCGGGTATTCCCGCGACCTTGAGAAGGATATCGCCAAGATTTCCGAACATCTGACCGGCGATTATACGCTCGTACCACGTTCCATCGCCCTGCTTCTGTTGCAGAAAGACGAAGATGTCTGGGGACTGATCCGAGACGCCGAAAAAGGTAGTCTGGAAGCCATCGAAAAGGCGGTCAATGATACCGTCTATGAACGGCGTATGGATCTTAACCTTCGCATCAGCCTCGAGCGTAAGCGCATCTGTCGCGCCATTCTGGAAGAAGTGGTCCATCAACAGGCCGATCGAAAACCGACTTTTTTCGAGAGATTGGCAGGGTGGACGATCAATCCGTGGACCGGCTTCCCGCTGCTTCTGCTGGTGCTTTATTTTGGCGTCTATGTTTTTGTGGGTAAGTTCGGAGCCGGCGTTCTGGTCGATCTGCTTGAAGGCGGGTTGTTTGAGAATTATCTCAATCCCTGGGTTGTCGGTTTGGTCCACAAGTTGACCTCGTGGTACTGGCTGCGCGAATTGCTGGTCGGGGAATACGGGGTTTTTACGCTTGGGGTGCGTTATGCCGTAGCCTTGGTTCTGCCGATTGTCGGTACCTTTTTTCTGGCTTTTTCACTTATGGAAGATGTCGGCTATTTCCCGCGACTGGCCATGCTGGTCGATCGCGTGTTCAAAAAGATCGGCCTCAACGGGCGGGCCGTGATCCCCATGGTGTTGGGTTTCGGGTGCGATACCATGGCAACCATGGTTACCCGTACTCTGGAAACGGTGAGGGAGCGTGTTATCGTAACGTTGCTCTTGGCTTTGGCCGTCCCCTGCAGTGCCCAACTCGGGGTCATTATGGGGCTTCTGTCCGAGGTTCCGGGGGCTCTGCCCGTATGGGTCGCATGTGTTACGCTGGTATTCCTGGCCGTCGGGTTGTTGTCGGCACGCCTGCTGCCCGGAGAGCGTCCCATGTTCTATATGGAGTTGCCTCCCATGCGTCTGCCCCAGGCTCGCAATGTACTGATCAAAACAGTAAGCCGGATGCAGTGGTATTTCCTTGAAATATTTCCGCTGTTCATTTTTGCCTCGATATTGCTCTGGGCCGGCAAAATGACCGGTGCCCTCAACGGGCTGGTGCGCATCATGTCCCCGGCCATATCGGCCCTTGGACTGCCATCCGAAACCACGGCCGCATTTATATTCGGCTTTTTCCGGCGGGATTTCGGGGCAGCCGGCCTCTACGATATGCATTCTCAAGGGTTGCTTTCTCCACGGCAATTGACCGTCGCCGCGGTGACCATGACTCTGTTTGTCCCCTGCATCGCTCAGTTTCTCATGATGAAGAAAGAGCGTGGCTGGAAGGTTTCACTCGGTATCTTCCTGCTGGTGACGCTGTTGGCATTCGCCGTAGGTTGGAGCCTTAACGTGGTGCTCGGTTTTACAGGATGGCTGGCATGAAATGCGGTTTTTGCGGCAGGGATCTTCCTCCGCCTGACAAGGTGCGGCAGAAGCCTTGCGGTGCATGCCTGGGAGGGTGTCGCAAGATCCACTGTCCCTGGTGTGGGTATGAAAACCCCATTGTGCCCAACTATTTGCGCCGTTGGAAAAACAAAGACGAATCTAAGGAGAACGATTAATGGGATATACGGAAAGGGCTGAAGATATTCTGGAAGCCCTATGGATCGCTGTGGTCGAAGAAGGGGACAATTCGGCCTCGCTGGATAATCTGGATGTGGATGTTCAGGATCCGGCTTTGCTGGACCTGGAGCGTCAAGCCCTTATTGAAATCAAGGGAGAGCGGGTCTATTTGCGTTCGGAGGGGCGCAGGGCTGGAGAAAGGGTGGTTCGGCGGCATCGCCTGGCGGAGCGTTTGATGATGGATATCCTCGATCTCAAGGGAAATAACGCCAATGCCAAGGCCTGTGAGTTCGAACATCTTCTCAACGAGGGCGTTGATACCCGAATCTGTACCCTTTTGAATCATCCCGCGACCTGTCCTCACGGCAGGCCCATCCCCCCCGGAGAATGTTGTCGGAATGCAAGGCGCTCTGCCGAGATAGGCGTTGTGCCGTTGACGGAAATGAAGGTTGGCGAAGAAGGAGAGATAGCTTACCTGACCACCAGCGATACCAAGAAAATGCAAAAACTCATGTCGCTCGGTGTTTTGCCCGGAAATCACATCCGACTGAACCGACGCTTTCCTTCGTTCATTTTCCATGTGGGAAATTCCGAGTTCGCCGTCGATGAGCAGCTGGCCAAGGAGATTTTCATCCGAAGCGCTCATTCGGAATAATCCCGGCATTCCGGCAAGTTTTTCAAAGCATGGCTGGTTCTCAAAGGCTCCGCCACCCCGGTAAAGGGGTCAGGAGCCTTTGAACTATCCGGACGGCTGGGAGGGGATTTGTCTTTGCATTGAATGGGGGATTTGTTAGAATCCTTACCGCTTAAAACCCTATTATTGGACGATATTTCCGATTGTTCTCCTCGTTTGCCGCAAAATACCAGCACTAACACCCGATGGAAATGAGGTTTCAGGCGGATGTTTCGATTTCGACATGCGACGCTGAAGACAAAACTGACCGGTATCATCATGCTGGCCTGTGCGGTGGTTCTTGTTCTTTCAGCAGGGGCTTTCGTTGTCGTCGAAATCCTTTCCTTTCGGCGGAATATGGTCAGTCGGAACTATTCGCTGGCCGAGGTCCTGTCCGCCAACGGCACCGTTGCCCTCACCTTTAAAAGCACACAAATCGGCGAGCAGGTCATGTCATCCCTGCTTGCCGAACCGCATATCCGCTCTGCATACCTTCTGGATAACCATCATCGGATTATCGCACAATTCACTCCTTTGAACGATGCTTTCGATGCCCCGGGGCAATGGGGCACCGATGTCGACCCTGTCACCTATCAGCAATTGGCTCAGGTTTTAAGGTCAGGGCAAAGACAACATTTTTTCACCCGGGATTCTTTGACGGTTATCGTGCCGGTGCGACAATCCGGCAAGATCATAGGTACCGTATTCATTCGATCGGGTTTAGGAGCCTTTTATGCCTGGTTGAGATCTTTTGCCCTTAGCGTTCTGGCTGTATTGGCCGCTGCCTGTCTTATCGGTTTTTTCGTTGCCAGGCATCTTCAGCACCTGATATCTCGTCCAATCCTCTACCTTGCAGACACGATGCGTAAGGTCTCCGTCCACGAAGACTTTTCCCTGCGTGTCGTACCGTCGTCGTCCCGCGATGAGGTCGGGGTGCTTTTCAACGGATTCAACAACATGCTGGAGCAGCTCGAAATCCGCGACCAGCAATTGGAGAGTTATCGTTATCATCTGGAAGAACAGATTTTTCAGCGGACTCAGCAGCTTCGTGAAACCAACCAGGAGCTGCATCAGGCCGTCGAGCAACTCCGTCAGGCTCGTCAGAATGCCGAGTCGGCCAACCAGGCCAAATCACGTTTTCTGGCCAACATGAGCCACGAAATCCGTACTCCCATGATCGGTGTCATCGGATCGGCTGAACTATTGACCAAGACTCTTGCAACGCCTGAGCAGAGGGACCTCGCGCACATGATCTGCAACTCCGGAGAATCTCTGCTTCAGGTGCTGAACGATATACTCGATTTTTCCAAAAACGAAGCCGGGCAGCTGGTGCTGGAGCAGGTCCCTTTCAATCTGATCGAGGTTGTCGAAGAACCTTTCACCCTGCTTTCCAAAAACGCCCAGGATAAAAATATCGCGATGATCTGCCGCATCGATCCCGGCACACCGATTTCGCTCCTCGGTGATCCTGCCCGCCTGAGGCAGATTCTATTCAATTTATTGGGGAATGCGGTTAAGTTCACAACCGAAGGAGAGGTGGTTGTACGCGTCGGTTGCCGGGATGAAAACTGTGCAAGCGCCATGATCTATCTGGAAGTAAAAGATACCGGCATCGGCATCGATCCCAGCTACACCAAGGATGTTTTCGAGTCTTTTTCGCAGGCGGATAGCTCGACGACACGCCATTTCGGCGGCACAGGTCTCGGGTTGGCCATTGTAAAACAGTTATTGGATCTTATGAATGGTCGCATTTGCCTGGAAAGCGCCGTTCATGAAGGATCTGTCTTTACCTGCACCATCCGTTTTCCTAAACATGAAGATCTGCGCTGGCTTGACGGTTTCGCAACACATCAGCATCGAGAGGCGTCTGTGATGGTGGTCGATCCCCATCATGGGGTGCGGGAGATGCTGGTTGAGCAGCTGGCGGCCCTGGGGCTGCATGTCGGTGCCGTGGATTCAGCCGAGGAGGCATGCCGACGGTTGAAAACAGCAACCCAACGGCAAGAGAACTATAATCTGGTTCTGGTCGATGCGGCGATCTATGGAGAAAGCACAAGCTTGCAACAGGTCTGTACGGTTTCATCTGCACAGGGTTGCCGCTGGGTTCAAATGGCTTATCGAGGCACCATGGGCGTAATGCCCGAGTCCGCAACGATTTTCGACCGTCTGCCAAAACCGGTGTGTCCTTCCCAACTGCGCAATCTCGTGCTCAGGTTATTGAAGAACCATGCAGGCACGGAGGAGAAGCCCGCTGTGCCAAAAGAGTATTCGAGCAGCAAGGATGCGGAGGCCATGTCTGCGGTACGGGTGCTTCTGGCCGAAGATAATCCCACCACCCGCAAGATGATCTGCATCAGTCTGAACAGTCGTCATTGCAAGGTGGTGGCGGTAGAAAACGGGCAGCAGGCGCTGGACGAGGGAACGAGCAAAACCTTCGACATCATACTCATGGACTGTCAGATGCCGTTGATGGACGGATTTCAGGCCACGGCCGAATTACGTGGTGCAGGTGTGAAAACCCCCATTGTCGGCCTTACGGCTCATTCACAGGAGGAAGCCTCCATCCTCTGCAAACGCGCCGGCATGGATGATTGCCTGGCAAAGCCCTTTAAACATAAACATTTATATCTGCTGATAGATAAATGGACGGCAAAGAAAACCCCTAAACCATCCATGAAGGAGCCGATCAGTCTTAACGACGGCATGGTATGCAATGCGTGCAAAGATTAACAGGGTTGGTCTCATCATCGGTTTTTGCATTGTGTCCTATCTGGGGCTGATTTTTTTTCTGCTGGCGAGCATCTTTAAACCGGATGTGCCTGCAGATGATTTGATGGTTCGATCCATTGTTGAACAATCAGGCACCGCTGCAAAAGGTTTTTCCTTAAAACTCCAAGGGCAAGGCTTTTCTTCCGATATGCAGGCTTATTTAAGTCTGGACATTGGGAATCGTTTTGCCCTCGTCGGCAACAAACCGAGTTGGGGCATAGCAAAGAGTGTTGATACCAGGGGGAGCCTTTGCTTTGTCTGTGATACGGTGCGGGGGCTTCAGGTCTTTGATATGCGGAATCCCTCGCGTCCTGAAATTATCGGTTCCCTGGCCGTTGCGGAGCGCGCCTGGGATCTGACCGTGCTGGAGGATCGCGTTTTTATCGCCGCAGGAGAGAGCGGAATCCATATCGTCTCGATCCAAAATCCGGCCAAACCCGAACTCCTTGCCACTGTCGACACGCCCGGCAAGGCTCTCGATATCTGGGCGGAGGCGGACCGTCTGTATGTGGCGGATGACGCAAAGGGCGTGCATATCGTCGATTGGCGTAACCGACCACGTATCGTATCCTCCGTGCAAACTCCCGGACGGGCAACAGGACTTTGGAAAAATGGCGAGTTTCTTTATGTTGCCGATCAGCGGGCCGGATTACAGGTCGTGCATTGTCCGTTGCGCAAACCGCCCCGATTGATCGGTACGGTGGACACTTCCGGAATTGCCACAAGCGTCACGGTTCTGGATGGCGTCGCTTATGTAGCCGATCGCCAAGGTGGAATCCAGACCATATCCGTGGAAAACCCCGCCCGACCGGAAATATTGAGCACGACGGCCACATTGGGGCAGGCGCGCAGCTTGAAATGGTTTGGCGGCTTCCTTTGGGCGGCGGCCGATTATGGGGGCGTGCAGGTTTTTCAGCGGGGGGAGGGATACCGCTTGCATCTGCTTGGCATAATCGACACCCCCGGAGTGGCATGGGATGTGGCAGGTTTGGACCGACACGTCGTAGTCGCCGACGGCAAGCGCGGGTTGCAAGTTGTCGACATGAAACATGTTCCCCGGCTAACGGTACCCAAGGCTCTCGATATCTACGGAGTGGCCCAGGGGCTTGCTGCCGAAGGTGGACAAATTTTTGTAGCAGGCGGTTCGCAGGGACTGCAAATTCTGTCCAACGAGCGCGATCGGCTTCGTTTCCTGGAAACCGTCGATACCCCCGGTAAGGCGATCGATGTGGGACTTTGCTGTGGCCGTGTGTTCGTTGCGGATGACTCCGGCGGGGTATATGCGATTGCGCTGGATGTCAGCCACAGCAAAATTGTCGATTCGGTTTTTCTGCCGGGAAAACTGAAAAGGATCGTCTGTTCCCGGGAGATCCTCTTCGTGGCCGATCTGAAAGGTACCCTGCATCTGATTGATGCCAAGGCGGGCGAGAAAATGCATCCGATCGCTTCTCTTTCCGTCCCGACTCCCCTGCTGGATGTCGCGGTGGTGGACGGGTACGCATACCTTGCGTGTGGCTCGGCTGGCACCTTTATCGCCGATGTGCGCCGGCCTGATAAAGCGCGGCTGGTGGGAAAAGTCGGGCTGCCGGACTATATTCTCCCTTTTGCCTGCGCGACCACTTTATCTGTGACCGAAAGGCAGCTTTATGTCGCAAACGGTCGAGCCGGAATCCAGGTTTACGACCTGACCCGCGGAGAAAAACCCCAAATTGTTGGTTCACTCAGCACTCTCGGTTATGCCGTTTCCCTGGCGGCCTCCGGCGAGCATGTTTACGTGGATGACCTTCGCAGCGGCTTGCAGGTAGTCGATTGTCGTAAGCCGAACAGTTTGCAGATTCTGGGAAATCTGGGTGCAAACATCAAGGCGAAAGGAATGATCGTCGTAGGCGATGAGCTGTTCGTAACATCGAGTATGGGAGGCGTCCTGGCTCTGCCGCTGCCTTTGGAAGCATCGCACATCCAAAAGGACGGCCCGCGGTATCTCGAAGTTCGATTCCCACCGTTACCCAGAACCGGATCGTACAGTCTTTCGCTCTCCGACGGAAAGAAGAATCTGGTTCTTCCGCATGCAATCGTTTCACCGTAGTGCAGCTTTGCCGTTAAAAGTAATATTTGGCACCGAGCCAGACCTGTCTTCCCAGTTCATAACTGTCTTCGCCTGTCGCAACTTTTTTGTTCAGAAGATTGAGAATCTCCAGATTCAGCACCAGTTGCTGGCCGTGCCATGAAACGGTGCGCCAGTCGATGGTGCAGTCGATCGTTATCGCACCTCCTCGTTTGATTTTTTCGTAGATGGGGATGCCGAGCTCCTCGTGTTTCCGATGGGTGTCTTCCAGGGCCTGATAGCCGCTGCGATATTTCAACAGGCTGCTGAAAGTGATGCCGTAAGGGAACTGGCCGATGTACAGCAGGCTGACAAGCCATGGACGATTGAAATCCTTGCGGGGCAACTGGCTTTTGGAAAGGATTTGACCATCATACCAGACGTCTTCGTCGAGATCCTCGTGTTCCCAAAGGTCGTCATACGATTCGTTGCTCGAGGTGGTTTCCTGATAGGTTCCGGAAAGACTGAGATAGTGATTGCGCCATTGCCTCTCCCAGCTCAGGCGGTAGCTTTCGTGGTGACTGCGGCCGTTGTTTTCGAGACTGTAGTACCAGAAGCCGTCGGGTTGTCTGTCGCTGAAGGCCATGCCGAACGCGTCCTTGCCCTGGCGTTGCACGTATTTGAACACTGCCTTGCCGCCAAAAATCTGTTGTTCAAGGCCGATCACATATTCATCGGCATAGGGTGTTTTGAGAGAGGCAAAACTGGTGGCGGTCGTATTGTTTTTCCAAAAAGTCCACGATCCCCCGCTCAGGCGTTGCTCCCAGTAACTTGACGGTGTGTCATCCCGCAGTTTGTAGGTCAGGAGGGTGGAGGCGTAGTAGCGATTGATGCCTCCGACGAGAACCGTCCGACCGTTGCCGAAAACGTCGAAAGCGGCGGCGAGACGGGGAGCCAGATTGAAGTTCCGCATGAAATCGTCGTACGATAAACGCAGACCGGGACGCACTTCCAGGCGGCGGTAGTGAAGGATGTCTTCGATATAAAAGGCTAATTGTCGCAGAGTTGCCTGTGCCTGGTGTTTTTTAAAGACTTTGCGTTTTGCGGAGCCGTCCAGGTAGTAGTAATACAAATAGCTGGTTTCATCGCGTCGGGAGGTGCCCCGAATATGCTGTAAATCGAAGCCGGTGTTTATCTCATGGGAAACCGTACCGGTCAAAAAGCGATGGAACTCCAGATCGGTTTTGAATTGGAAGGTCTGCTGTTTCTTTTCGAGGTCTCCGACAAAGCCTTCCTGTTTCCAGCTGCCGTCCGTTTTTTGCGTAAGGATCAAGTCGGGCGGGCCTTCGCGGGAATTTTCGCCTTCCGTGTAACCTGCCTGCAGGCGCAGATCGGCAAAGGGCAGAGCGGTTCGATATTCGGTATTTGCCATATAAGCGCCGCCGAAGATGGTGAAATCACTGTTCAGGTAATCTTTTTTGAAATACCTCCCTTCATAGGGGCTGTAGACCCAACTCAAGCTCAGTTCGGACGAACGTGTCGGTTCGCTTGCCAGTTTGATCAGGAAGGTTTCATTGCGGCGCTGCTGGTTCCGGCTTTCGCCGAGGTGCCGCAGTGGGATGGTGGCGATCTGCAGTCGATACGCTGCCAGCAAACGCAGGTGGCTGGTGACAGGAAGGTGAATGTCGAAGCCGGCATGATGCTTTTTAAATTTCGGCTGCAGCTTATGGTCTTCGGAATTCTCGAAGGCTGTTTTTTCTGAAGGTGCTATATGAAATTCCGTCCAGGCATCGCGCGTGGTGCGATAGAAAAGACTGCCGCCGAATTCATGGCCGGGTTCAATGGTTGCAGCCTGGACCACGCCCCCCTTGAAATCGCCAAGACTGGCGGGAACGTTGCTGTCGTGCAGGGTGATGCGATCGACCAGGGAGGCGTCCAGGAAAATTTGCTGGGCATGGCCCGGTACATTGTCGTGGCTGAGCGGGTTGTCGGCATCGGGGTCCAGCAGGCTGTTGTTGCCCAAACCGTCGATCATGAAGTTGTTTTCGAAGCTTTTGCCCCCGGCGATGGATACGGCGGAGGGAACGATTTCGCCTCCCCGGGTCGACAGGTTTGCAGTTTCGCTGTATTGGATATCGGGTAAAAAGGAGAGGATCTCGTTGATATTGCCGTTGCGGCGGGGAAATCTGTCGATGATGGTCTTGTCGACGGTTTTCGATGCATCGGTCAAAGGGTCCTGCCGACCGTGCACCACGATGGCCGGCAACGTCGCCGTCTCGGGAGATTCGGTAGCTTTTGCGGGGGCAGACGGTTCCGCTGCTGAGGCATTGCTCAAGAAAGGTCCACCTGTTAAATCAATCGCAAACAGAAAGAAGATGGTCATTGCAAGCAGGCCGATACCGATTCGCCGGAAAATGCTTGTGCCGGATGCGGTGTCGCCTGTTCGTCGCGATGCGGTCATGCGGAGTGTTTTGGAAAACGTGGACAGGGAAAGACATGTAAAAAAAAATATCTTCATGGTAAATCGTTCTGAAGAAACATTCCATTGGAAGTAAGTATGTTCGCCGATCTGCATCTTTTATCACAACCATTACCGCTATTGACAGAAAAATACATGAAAAAACATATAGTTATTTACTATTAATTAGCATGTGCTGCATGCTGGACCGAAACCCTTTGCAGGGGGATACGGTTTTTCTGCAGCAAGTCCTTGCACCCTTCTTGACAAGCTTTAAACCTTTTCTTACTCTACCAGCGATTTTTGCCTGACAGGTTGTAGAAAATCAGTCTGTCGACCCATGGATGTGCGATCCGAAGCCGTTCGGGCTGGCAATCTCCTGATTTTATAGGCAAGACAGGATTGATTGTTTTTGCGTCTTCGCGTCGAAAAGGCCAGGGAAGGGTTTTTTGCGCATTCTGCCAGAAAGGAAGACTCCCAAACATGTCGATTACCGCAGTCATACCGGCTCGCTATGCTTCCTCGCGTTTTCCGGGAAAACCACTTGCCCCTATTCTGGGAAAAACTATGATTCAGCGGGTATATGAGCAAACTGCTCAGGCAGTCGGCGTCGACAGGGTAGTGGTTGCTACCGACGATATCCGGATTGCCGAGGAAGTGTCCGGTTTCGGCGGCGAAGTGCAGATGACCCGGGCGGATCATGCTACCGGAACCGATCGACTTGCCGAAGTGACGGCCAGGCTCGATACCGATTTGGTAATCAATGTTCAGGGGGATGAGCCCTTGATAGACCCTCGTATGATAGAAGCGGCTGTCGCGCCTCTGGCAGCCGACGCTCGGATTCCCATGGGCACGCTGAAGACCCCCTTGCTGAGCTGGGATGAATATCGTGATCCTAATGTCGTCAAGGTCGTGACCGACGGTCGCGGTTTTGCTCTCTACTTTTCCCGCGCTTCGATACCCTATCCCCGGGACCTGGCAGTGGAGACTGCGGAGGTTCAACCGTCTTCTCTCGGCTTGTTCCGTCATGTGGGTCTGTACGTCTATAGAAAGGACTTTCTGCTCAAGTTTGCCGCACTGCCGGCTTCTCCCCTGGAAAAACTTGAAAAACTCGAACAACTGCGGGCTCTGGAAAACGGATATGCCATACGCGTTGTTGAAACGGACTTGGTCAGTCTCGGGGTTGATACCCCTGATGACCTGATGAGGGTGGAAGCTTATCTGCGGGAGCATGGATAGATTGCGGGCCGGGGATTTTTGATGCTTTAAATCTCGGTACATTCCGTGTAGAATCGATTTTTTCGTTTTGATCCTTGAGGGTGGTTCGAAAATGGCCGTCCGGATGGAGGAATAATTTTATGAAGACCAAATTTTTGTTCATTACCGGCGGTGTGGTTTCGTCTCTCGGGAAGGGGCTGGCAGCCGCTTCCATCGGTGCCTTGATGGAGGCCAGGGGCTTGCGGGTGTCCATGCAGAAGATGGATCCCTATATCAACGTCGATCCCGGCACCATGAGCCCGTTTCAGCATGGGGAAGTCTTTGTTACAGACGATGGGGCGGAAACGGACCTGGATCTGGGTCATTACGAACGATACACATCTGCGCGTTTGAGTCAAAAATCCAATTTCACGACCGGACAGGTGTACGATTCGGTTATTCGCAAAGAGCGTCGTGGTGATTATCTCGGTGGCACGGTGCAGGTGATTCCGCATATCACCAACGAAATCAAGGCCAAGATTCTCGCTAATTCCAAGGATGTCGATGTCGCTATCGTGGAAGTCGGTGGAACCGTCGGGGATATCGAGTCGCTGCCGTTTCTTGAGGCGATCCGGCAGTTTCGGGTTGAACGCGGTCGTGAGAATGTCCTGTATATTCACCTGACCCTGGTTCCGTATATTCCAACCGCCGGTGAACTGAAGACCAAACCGACCCAGCACAGTGTCAAGGAACTGCGTGAAATCGGCATTCAGCCCGACATCCTTCTGTGTCGTTGTGATCGGGAAATTCCCCGTGACATGAAGGCCAAGATCGCCTTGTTCTGCAATGTCAACGAAGAGGCCGTTATTACGGCACGTGACGTGAAGTGCATTTACGAGGTTCCTATTGCCTACCACGAAGAGGGGCTTGACGAGAGAATTATAGATTATCTGAATATCTGGACCAAAGCTCCCGATCTGACGGCATGGGCGCGCATCGTGAAACGTTTTCACGAGCCCGAGGCCGAAACCACGATCGCCATCGTCGGTAAATATGTGGAGTTGACCGAGAGCTACAAGTCTTTGTCCGAAGCGCTTACTCACGGCGGCATCGCCAACAATTGCCGTGTAAACCTGGTATATGTCGATTCCGAAGCTCTCGAGCGGCATGGAGTCGGAGACACGTTCAAGGGGGTGGACGGCATTCTGGTACCGGGCGGTTTCGGGCATCGCGGCAGCGAGGGAAAAATTGCCGCCATTCGTTATGCCCGGGAGACCGGGATCCCGTTTTTCGGCATCTGTCTCGGTATGCAGATGGCTGTTGTCGAGTTTGCCCGCAATGTTTGTAACATCGAGGACTGTTTTTCCTCAGAATTCAAGGAAGATGCGGCCAACCCCGTCATTCACATCATGGAAACACAGAAAAAAATCACCCGCAAGGGCGGTACCATGCGGCTTGGCGCCTATCCCTGCCAGCTGATCGAAGGGACGCTTGCGCGTCGTATTTTCGGTACCGGCGACGTGCAGGAGCGTCACCGACATCGTTACGAATTCAATAACGCCTATCGGGAGAGACTGAGCAAGGGCGGCCTCGTTATTTCGGGGGTCTATCGTGATGCGGATCTCGTCGAAGTTGTCGAGATTGCGGACCATCCCTGGTTTCTCGGTTGCCAGTTCCATCCCGAGTTCCGTTCGCGCCCCATGGAGCCGCATCCTTTGTTCGAGTCGTTTGTCGGTGCCTGCCTGAAACAGCATGGAGAGGCCTGAGATGCCTGCTGCATTGAAGGTGGCCGATGTTGTTTTCGGTGGCGAACAGACCCTGGTTCTGATCGCCGGGCCATGCGTCATGGAGGACGAGACACAGACCCTGACCATTGCTCGGCAACTGGCGGAACTGCAACGGGAGCTTGGAGTCGGCGTGGTCTTCAAGGCCTCCTTTGACAAGGCCAACCGGACCTCGCTATCGGCCTATCGCGGCCCCGGTCTGCAGGAAGGTCTGCGGATACTGGACAAGGTCAGGCAGGAGACCGGTCTGCCATTGCTGTCCGACGTTCACGATGTCGGACAGGTGGATGCCGCCGCCGGGGTGCTCGATATTCTTCAAATTCCGGCCTTTCTGTGCCGCCAGACCGATCTTTTGATAGCTGCCGGACGCAGTGGCAAGGTCGTCAACATCAAAAAAGGGCAATTCCTGGCACCCTGGGATATGGCCAACGCCGTGACCAAGGTCGCCTCGACAGGTAACGAACGGATACTTTTGACCGAGCGCGGGACTTCCTTCGGTTACAACAACCTGGTCGTGGACATGCGTTCGCTTGCCGTCATGCGCGAGACGGGATGTCCGGTTATCTTCGACGCCACCCATGCCGTACAGTTGCCGGGGGGCGCCGGAACTTCTTCCGGTGGTCAGAGACAATACGTTGCAGCCTTGTCGCGCGCGGCGGTTGCCGTGGGGGTGGACGGTCTGTTCTGGGAAGTCCATCCGGACCCCGAGCGTGCATTGTGCGATGGTGCGAACTCCTTGCCGCTGGCCGAGGTGAAGGCAATCCTAAAAGAAATGTTGGCAATCGACGCTGTTATCAAAGGAAACATACAATCGTGAGCGATATGCTGGATACCGCCAAAAGGGTTTTCCGTGTGGAAGCCGAGGCTATAGTTGCTTTGTCGCAGCGACTCGATGAGCGTTTTGTCGCTGCTGTCGAAATGATTCTGTCCTGCAAAGGGAGGGTGGTTATCACCGGCATGGGCAAGTCGGGGCTGATTTGTCAGAAAGTTGCCGCCACCATGGCCTCCACGGGGACGCCTGCTTTCTTTCTGCATCCGGCCGAGGGAATTCATGGTGATCTCGGTATGCTCATGAAGGGAGATGTCGTGATCGCGGTCTCCAATTCAGGAAATACCGAGGAAATCGTACGCATCCTTCCGGTTATAAAGCGCATGGGGTTGCCTCTTATCGCCATGACGGGACAATCTGAAAGTGGTCTGGCCCGTGCAGCCGATGTGTTTCTCGATATCGGAGTGCGCGAAGAGGCATGTCCTCTTGGCCTGGCGCCCACCGCCAGCACCACCGCTACCCTGGCCATGGGAGATGCGCTGGCTGTGACCCTTCTGGAACGGCGCGGTTTCCGGGAGGAGGATTTCGCTCTCTATCATCCTGGTGGCGCTTTGGGAAAAAAACTGCTGCTCAAGGTGGAAGATATCATGCATGCCGGCAGCGATATCCCTTTGGCGACGACGACAACCCTTTTGCGGGATGCGTTGTTTGAGATTACCAGCAAGAAACTTGGCATCACCGGGGTTCTCAACGATGCCGGCGAGCTTGTCGGAGTGTTTACGGATGGCGATTTGCGACGTACCATGGCCAGGGGATATGATGTGTTGAACCAGCCGCTCAGAGATGTTATGAGTCGTAATCCCAAACGGATACTTCGTTCCAACCTGGCAGCCAAGGCGGTGCAGAAGATGGAAGAGTTCTCCATAACTTCTTTATTCGTTTTCGATAGCGAGGACAGTACCGCACCGGTGGGCATTATTCATCTTCACGATCTCTTGAAGGCGGGGGTTGTCTGATGGATGACAGCCTGGCGAAAATCCGTTTGCTGCTGCTTGACGTTGACGGCATACTGACCGATGGGCGGATCCATTACGATACGGCAGGCGGTGAAGTGAAAAGTTTCGATGTCAAAGACGGCCATGGTCTCAAACTCTTGCAACGGGCCGGTTTCCGGGTCGGTATCATCACCGGGCGCAACTCCAATATCGTGCAAAGACGGGCCGAGGAACTCGGTATCGAGATTCTTTACCAGGGAGCGAAGAAAAAGCTCGTGCCTTACGAGGAGATTCTTCGTGAAACCGGACTCAGAGATGAGCAGGTCGCGTACATGGGTGATGATCTGGTCGATCTTCCCATATTGCAGCGTGTCGGGTTTTCCGCCACCGTGGCCGATGCGGTAGCCGAAGTCAGGGAGAGGGTCGATTTCGTCGCATCCAGGCCGGGAGGACGCGGTGCTGTTCGGGAGGTGTGCGAAATGTTGCTGAAGCGTACCGGTGGCTGGGAGGCCGTCACCGAACGCTACTTCGATAGTGGATTGTAGCCGTGAATCAAAACTCGTGCCAAATGCCTTCTGTTCCTCCTTTACAGCCCGTAGCGATAATGCTATACTGACGACACCTATGATGCGAAGGGTAACTATCCGAAATTTCTTGCTTATTGCTATTCTGGCGGTAGCATTCGGCCTTGGGCTGAGGATGTGTACTCACCGTCGGGAGCCTGTTTCAGAACCTCCTGCTGCTTCTCTCCCCGCGGATACCGATCTCTCCTTGCAGGATATCCAATATACCGAAACCAGCGGTGGTGTGCGCCGCTGGAGTTTGTCCGCAAAGACCGCGGCTTATGATGCCGAACAAGGCGAGAGTTCGGTTCGGGACATGCGTCTGGTGTTTTTCGATAAAGAGGGCCGGGAGCAGGCCGTCCTTACTGCCGAGCAGGGATCCTGGTTTTCCGAGAAGGGCGTGATAGAAGCCCGGAACCGGGTCGTTGTTAAAACCACCCAAGGGTATACCTTGCGAACCGAGCTTCTGGATTATCACTCCGAAACGCATGAGATCACAACCGATCGGACCGTACATGTCGACGCAGGAGGCATGAAACTGTCCGCACGCGGTATGCGCTATGGCATCGACGATCGTGCCTTGAACCTGACTTCACAGGTCAAGGCAGTCTTTGCCGGCGGGATAGGAAATTAACGATGGCCAGGATATACAGCATTTTCCTGTTTTTTCTGCTGAATGTGCTATTGACCGGGGCCGCCTGGTCTCAGACAACAGTCTCAGGCGTCGGATCGGCTCCTCTGGAAATTACCTCCCAAAGGCTTGAGGCGGATGGAGCCTTGCGTGAAGTCGTGTTTTCAGGCAAAGTCGTTGCCGTGCAGGACGGTATGATCATAAGATCGAATAAACTTATCGTTCGTTATCTTGCAAGCAGAGAGGAAATATCCTCTGTGGAGGCTGTCGGTGAGGTCCGAATCGAAAAGTCCGGACGTATTGCCACTGCCGGGCGCGGGTTGTACGAGGTGGCAGAAGGTACGGTGGTCCTGACCGAAACGCCTCGGGTCCAACAGGGCGAAAATTCCATCGAGGGAGATGAAATCGTATTTTTCCTCGAGGAGGATCGGAGTATAGTGAAAAGTCGATCCGGTTCGCGAGTCAGGGCGGTTCTGACGCCCAAGGAGAAAACCGTTGGGCCGTAAACTTGAAGCCAGAGATCTTTGGAAAAGTTATCGGGGGCGCCAGGTCGTGCGTGGTGTCGACCTGCAGATCGGTTCCGGGGAAGTTGTCGGCCTGCTCGGTCCCAACGGCGCCGGCAAGACAACCTCCTTTTATATGGTGGTGGGCCTCGTACGTCCCGATCGGGGGAAGGTTCTTCTGGATGGGCAGGATCTGACCGGTATGCCGATGTATCAAAGGGCCAGAGCCGGTATCTCTTATTTGCCGCAAGAGGCTTCGGTTTTCAGAAAATTGACGGTGGAAGAAAACCTTCTGGCCATTTTGGAAACGGTTGAAAGTGCCGCTGGACAGCGAAAAGAGCGCGCTCAAACCCTGATCGAGGAGTTTCGTCTGCAACATGTAGCCCGCTCGCCCGGATATGCACTCTCGGGCGGTGAACGGCGCAGGCTCGAAATCGCTCGCGCTCTGGTCATCGATCCCGGATTCATATTGTTGGATGAACCCTTTGCGGGAATCGATCCTTTGGCGGTACACGATATTCAGAATATTATCTGTCGATTGCGCGACAGAAGGATCGGAGTACTTGTCTCCGATCATAATGTACGAGAAACTCTGGGCGTGTGCGACAAGGCCTACATTCTCAGCGATGGGCAGATCCTGGCATGCGGGGACCCGGAGCAGATTGCTTCCTGTCCCCAGGTCAGAGCTACCTATCTCGGTGAGAAATTCAGGTTATGAACATCCTCTGAAGCTACGAGCATTCCCTCGCCCGTCCTTGCAGTAAAAGAATTGGAAAATCATGGCATTAGAAATTCGGCAACAGCTAAAGCTTAGTCAGCAACTTGTAATGACTCCCCAACTGCAGCAGGCGATCAAACTGCTGCAGCTATCCCGTCTGGAACTGGAAGAGGTGGTGCGTCAGGAACTGGAGGAGAACCCCGTTCTTGAAGAAGCGCAGGATCTCGCGGAAGATAAGGAGCTTGCTGCCGAATCCGCTGAAATTTCCGAAAATCCCTCTTCCGAAGGCAATGCCGAGGAGGTCAAGGAGCTGCAGGACGACATGGAGGGATTCAACCAGGCCGACTGGCAGACATACCTTGACGGCTACCACTCCAGCGGCGCGACGGCCGATACCTATGAGGCCGATGATGATCGTCCGAGTTTTGAAAGTCTTCTCACCAAGAAAACGTCTCTTGCCGACCATCTTCTCTGGCAGCTCACCCTGACGCGGATTCCGGACGATCAGCGGGCTGCCGCTGCGGAAATCATCGGCAACATTGATGATGACGGGTATTTCAAGTCGTCCATTGAAGAAATCTCCCAAGCCTGCGCTGTGAGTAGCGAAGCTGCCGAACAGGCTCTGTCCGTGGTTCAGGATTTTGATCCTCCCGGGGTCGCCACCGGCAACCTGCGCGACTGTCTGCTGAAACAGGCGGAGACGCTGGGGATGGGGGAGTCTCTTGTCGGTATCATGTTACGTGACCACATCAGCGAGTTGGAAAACCGTAAATACCAGGCCATCGCAAGGGCATTGAGCGTTTCTTTGGATGATGTGCTGGGGGCGGCGCGAATCATTTCCGGTCTTGATCCGCGTCCCGGTAGAGCCTATGGTCAGGATGAAGTGCAATACATTACCCCGGACATCTTCGTTCACAAGGTGGGTGATGAATACGTGGTGGTGCTCAACGATGAAGGCCTTCCGAATCTGCGCATCAATTCCTTTTACAGAAATGCTCTTGCCGGAGGCCAGAAGGTTGACGAAGCCGCGGGAGAATACATTCAGGAGAAGTTGCGCGGAGCGATCTGGCTGATCAAAAGTATTCATCAACGCCAGCGCACCATTTTTCGCGTAACCAAAAGCATCGTCAAGTTTCAGAGGGATTTCTTCGAAAAAGGCATAGAATATCTCAAGCCTTTGGTGCTGAGGGACGTCGCCGAAGATATCGAGATGCACGAATCGACGGTAAGCCGTGTGACTACCAATAAATACGTGCAGACACCGCGAGGGTTGTTTGAGTTGAAGTATTTCTTCAACAGCGGTATAAATACGACAGTAGGCGAATCGATAGCCTCCGAAAGCGTCAAGAGCAAAATCAAGGACATTATTGCCGAAGAAAACCCCAAAAAGCCGTATTCCGACCAGAAGATAGTCGATATCCTCCGGCAGGAGGGGATCGATATCGCCCGTCGTACCGTAACGAAGTATCGAGAAATGCTGAATATCCGGTCGTCTACCGAGCGCAAACGATTGTTTTAAGCGCAACCCGGATCGCAGGGTATAATTGGTAATAAGACCTGTAAGCGCAAAGCCTCGACACTCTACAAAACACGTTAATCAGGAGGTTTACAGCATGCAGATTGCCGTGACATTTCGACACATGGAAGCAAGCGAAGCGCTTAAAACGTATTTGGATGAAAAAATATCCCGGGTTAAAAAGTACATCGACGAACCGATCGATGCTCAGGTTGTACTGTCGGTTGAAAAGAAAATCAGGCATTCCGCCGAAGTAACGCTGGTTGCCAAGGGCATCACCATTAAAAGCTCGGACGAAACCAACGATATGTATGCCGCCATCGACGGCATGGTTGACAAGCTCGAGCGTCAGCTCAAGCGTTACAAGGAAAAAATCAAAAAACATAAGCCTGGTTCCGAACGTATGCGTCAGGTGGAAAAGACTGTTTATGCTGCCGAGAGCATCGACGAAGGTTCTCCCGAGCCGGTGATTATCCGGAGCCAGAGTTTTTCCGTGAAACCCCTGTCCGTGGAAGAAGCCGTCATGCAGATGGATCTTTTGAACAAGACCTTTTTGGTTTTTTCCGATGCGACGACCGATGAAATCAGTGTTGTCTATCGTCGTAAGGATGGAAACTACGGACTCATCGTGCCGGAAGCCAGGTAAGTCGGTTGGTTTTAATGCAATCCCGAGGAGGAAAGGGCTGGTCCTGTCCGTTGCCGCGAGCAGGAATGCCGGTGCTTTTGTTAGAATTATGAAAATCGTCGATCTTCTTAACCCTGCCGCCATTATCCCGGATCTGGGGGCGGCGGAAAAAGATTCCGTTCTGGAGGAACTGGCTGGAGCCGCGATCAAGGTTGATAAGGAACTTGATCGTTCAGAGGTTGTTCGCGTGCTTCAAGAGCGAGAACGCCTCGGCAGTACCGGTATCGGTGACGGCGTAGCCATTCCTCACGGAAAGCTGGGGAGCATCGATCAACTGCTGTTATCCTTCGGACGCAGCTGCAAAGGGGTCGATTTCGATTCCCTCGACGGAAAGCCGGCCCAACTCTTTTTCCTTCTGCTTGCCCCTGAAGAATCTGTTGGCGTGCACTTGAAGACGCTTGCAAGGATTTCCAAACTTCTGAAAAGCCCGGCCGTTCGTCAACGTTTGCTTGGAGCCGACTCCGGTGACGATCTGTACAGGATCATCGGGGAAGAGGAAGAGCGGCTTTGATCCGAAGTCTGCACTCGGAGCCAGTCGGATTCCCGAAGTTTGACGGCATATCGTCTGCCGCTTACAGGTAATTAAAAAAAGGGGTGTCTCTGCGACCGCATGCGGATTCGAAGGTCGGTCGACGCCCCTTTTCTCTTTGTTGTCGGATTGAACGCCACAAAGGCGTTGCCATCGGGGTGACATGAAACACGCACGTCTGATCATCATTACCGGTTTATCCGGATCCGGAAAAACGACAGCCGCCAGGGCGCTTGAAGATGAGGGGTTCTTTGTTGTCGACAACCTGCCACTGCTATTGCTCCCCGAATTTTTGAAATTGCATACCGCATCCGGTGAAGGCAATGCCAATGTCGCCGTGGTTGTCGATGTCCGCAACAAGCCCTATCTGGAAGGGTATCGTGAAACCCTGGAAGAGGTCAGGTCTGCAGGGCATGTCGTAGATATCTTCTTTTTTGATGCCGTCGATGAAGTTCTCATACGTCGCTATTCAGAAACTCGACGCCGGCATCCTCTGTCGCAAAAAGAGGGAGTGGGGGAATCGATCAGACAGGAACGGGCGTTGCTCGGGGGAATCATGGATCTTTCCACAGAGATAATCGATTCCTCCTGGCTTACCCCGCACCAGCTGCGTGCCCGGCTTGTGCATATGGTATGCGGCGATAACGAGGGGACGCCTCTGGCGGTCTTGGTGCAGTCCTTCGGTTATCGTTACGGAATCCCCCCCGGCTCGGATTTGGTCATGGACGTGCGGTTTCTGCCTAATCCTCATTATATTCCCGATTTGCGGCCCCAAACCGGACTTTCCAAAGGGGTGCGTGATTTTGTTTTGCGGCAGGAGGCTTGCAGGGAGTTCCTCGATCGTTTCAATCATCTGCTGGATTATCTTCTGCCGTGTTATCGCAAAGAGGGCAAAAGTTATATCACCATTTCCATTGGTTGTACCGGTGGCCGCCATCGCAGCGTCGCCATCGCAGAATACCTGCGTGATGCGATTCAGGGAGAAAACCTGGTAGTGGAAGGATTGCATCGAGATATGGCCAAGGAGTAAATACCGGTGGTTGGTTTAGTTATTGCGACCCATTGCGGGCTGGCCGGAGAGTTGGTCAAGACCGCCGAGATGATCATCGGCTCGATGCCGCTTGTCGCCGCTGTGTCAATAACGCGGGAAGATGGTCCCGAAGAAATCCGACAGCGTTTTCGCCGGGCCATCGATGAAGTCGGACAGGATGGTGACGGAGTTCTGGTGTTGACGGACATGTTCGGCGGTACCCCCTCCAATATCGGCTTCTCCTTTCTCGATCAGGGACTTGTCGATGTTCTCAGTGGCGTTAATCTGCCTATGGTGCTCAGGGCTTCGCAGGAGCGAAAAGGTCGGTGCCTTGGTGAACTTGCTCTGTTGCTGAGAGATTACGGACAGCATAGTATTCTTCTGGCAAGTGATATCCTGGACAAATAAATAATACCCCCTTCAGATGGTGATATGAGCGTTGTTCTTGCGCGTGTAGACAATCGACTGATTCACGGACAGGTGCTGGAAGCGTGGGTTCCGACCACCAAGGCAAACTGTATCGTGGTGGCGAACAATGAAGTCGCCGACGAGGATATGCGCAAACGGCTCATGGCGGCTGCTGTGCCTCGCGGGATTCGCGTGATCATTTGCTCGGTCGAGGAGTCCGCGAAGTTTGTCAATTCGCCGGGCAACAGCGCTTTGAAAATGCTCGTTTTATTCGCCAGTCCGGAAGATGCTCTGTGCGCCTATCATCTGGGCATGCATTTCGCCCATCTCAATCTCGGAAACTTGCATCGTCCCGAAGGGTTGCTTCAGCTCGGATGTACGGTTACCCTTGACAATCATGATATTTCCAGCCTTTCGGAACTCGAAGCCCGGGGCGTGGAAATCAGCCTGCAGTGCGTTCCTTCGGACCGTCAGCGTGAGTGGCGTTCCATCATAAAGGCAAAATAAATATCCTTGTTATGTCAGGTTTTCCCTATTTCATCGCAGCGTTCGCGTCCCTGGTAGCCGGTCTGGACCGTACGGCCTTTTTGCAAATCATGGTCTCCAGGCCCATTGTGGCGGCACCTTTGACGGGATGGTTGCTGGATGATATGCAGACGGGTCTTTACATCGGTGCCTTTCTCGAGTTGCTGTGGTTGGGACGCATACCGGTAGGCGCTTCCATTCCACCTGACGATACGCAGGTCGCCGTTGGCAGTACCTGCCTTGCGGTTACGCAATATCCCGGCTCTTCCGTACCTGTCGTCGCTTTTTCCATTTTGTGCCTGCTGGTCACATTGCCTTTCGGCTGGATCGGAGGTTTTTTCGATCGTTTGGCGCGGCATGCCAACGGCACCTTGTGGGTCCGTGCCGAACGGGCGGTTGAGGAAGAGCGCTACGATCGCTTGACCTGGTTGCATCTGCAGGGGGTTCTGCATTTCGGGTTTGCATCCCTTATGACTTTCGGCGTAATTCTGCTGGGAGGTCTGCTCTGTCTGCAGATCCTGCTCCCCGTATTGTCCGGTGATCTGCTCCTCGTGCAACCCTGGCTGCGTCTGGCTGTGCCTCTGGCCGGAGTTGCAGCCTGCCTGAGTACGGTTAACTTTCGCCATGCCGTGTGGGTGTACAGCGGTGCCTTCTTGATTGTTTATTGCCTGCTTCTATTGTTTGGATAAGCCATGAAGGGCTCTCAGAATCTATCCAAAAAAATCTTATGGTGTATCGCATTGCGTGCCCTGCTTCTGCAGGCCAGCTGGAACTTCGGACGCATGCAGAATCTCGGTTTTCTGTTTACGGTCATGCCCGGTTTTCGCCGAATTTACAAGGGGCGGCAACTACAACGGGAATGCAGGCGCCATCTGTCTTATTTTAATTCAAATCCTGTTCTGGCGTTACCTATCATTGGAGCCAGCCTGCGTCTTGAGGAACAAAAAAGTCGCGGGGAAGACCTCATTATGGGCGTCGATGACTTTAAGTCGGCCATGGCTGGGCCGTGTGCGGCCATGGGGGACAGCTTCTTCTGGGGTACGTTGCGTCCACTTGCTGCATCCGTAGCGGTTTGGCTTGCGCTCGCCGGGAATGCCTGGAGCGTGGTGCTGTTTTTGTTGCTGTATAATGTGCCGGCCATCGGTTTGCGCTTTTGCGGTTTTTGGCAAGGTTATCGCCGGGATTATAAAATTGTCGATAAACTGCAGAGTTGGCGCCTGTCGGATTTAGCCTATCGTCTACGGTTCCTTCTGGTCGTGGTTCTGGGAGGAATTTCCGCCTGGGTCGCTTTTGACGGACTCGGCCATGTCCAGTTGTCTGTTGTGTGGGGATGGTCGATTGTACCAGTCGTGCTGCTTATCGGCTGGCTTGTCCGGCGGGGGGTGTCTTCCCTGGCGATGTTGATCGGTTTGGTTAGCTTGTTATGGATCGGATTGCACTTATGCAACATTGTGAGACTGTGATGAAAAAAAGGCATTTCACCATCATTAACAAACTGGGGTTGCATGCCAGGGCGGCGGCTTTGTTTGTGCAGACGGCAGGCAAGTTTGATGCCGATGTTCTCGTTTCGAAAGATGGCGAACAAGTCAGTGGTAAAAGCATAATGGGGATACTGATGCTGGCGGCGGCTCAGGGCACGCAAATTGAAGTTGCGACTTCAGGCGTGGATGCCGAACAGGCCATGGAGGCTCTTGGGCAGCTGATAGAGAACGGTTTCGGAGAATTGTGACATGATGCAGGATGTTTTCCTGGTCGGCATAGGTGCTTCGCCGGGGATTGCTATCGGATCTGCCTATGTCGTCGATAGAAGACGCATGTCGGCTGTTGAGCGGTCACTTGAACCCCAAGAGGTTGAAGCAGAGGTGCGTTTATTCGAGACGGCCTTGCAAGTATCCAGACAGCAGCTCGAAGACGTTAAAAATCGCGTAGCCGATCCTCATATAGCCGAACATCTCCATATTATCGACACGCACCTGCTGATTCTTAAAGACCCGATGCTGGTCGATGAGACCATCGCCGCCATCAGAAGGGAAAAAATCAACGCCGAAGGTGCCCTGATGCGCACCTTGAGGGGGTTTCGTTCCGTATTCGATGCGATCGATGACGAATACCTGAAGGAACGCCGTTCCGATGTCGACGTCGTGGGAGACCGCATACTGCGAAACCTCGTAGGGGTATCGCAGCAATCACTGGCCGAAATAGAGCGCAAGTCGGTCGTCGTGGCTCACGACCTGTCACCTGCCGATACCTTGCAGATGGATAAATCGCGCATCATCGGTTTTGTCACCGATCTCGGCGGGCGCACTTCTCATACCGCTATTCTGGCCCGTTCTCTGGGCATACCGGCGGTGGTCGGTCTCGAGTCGGTAACCACGCAGATCCGGGAAGATCTGCCGGTTATCATCGACGGAACCACCGGCACAGTCGTTCTCAATCCATCCCTGGATACTTTTCGGGAATATCTCGAAAAAAAACAGTTTTACGAATACCAGGCGGAGGAGCTGACCTATTTCCGGGGGCTGGATGCGGTCACGCTGGACGGCCACAAAATCATATTGCGCGGAAACATCGAAATCGCCGAAGAGGTGCCCATCGCCTTGCGGGAAGGAGCGCAGGGGGTCGGTCTGTTTCGTACCGAATTTCTTTACATGAAACGCAAATGCGTTCCTTCCGAAGAAGAACAGGTTGCGGCTTACAGGGAAATCATCGAAAGCATGGTTCCCCATCCCGTCACCATACGTACCCTTGATGTCGGAGGGGACAAACTGGTTTCGAATATCGATCTGTCCGACGAAGCGAACCCGGCCATGGGACTGCGGGCCATACGCTTTTCACTGAAAGAAAAAAATCTTTTCAAAATTCAACTGCGGGCCATTCTTCGGGCTTCAGCCTTCGGCAAGGCTCGCATTCTGTTTCCCATGATCACCGGCGTGGCTGAAATCAAGAGCTGTAAAAAGCTTCTTGAGGAGGTCAAGGGGGAACTTGCCGCCGAAGGGCGTGATTTTGATGCCGGGATCGAGATCGGCATCATGATCGAAACTCCTGCTGCAGCGCTTGTTACGGAACTTTTGGCCCGCGAGGTGGATTTTCTTTCGGTGGGGACCAACGACCTGATTCAATATTGTCTTGCGGTCGATCGTGGCAACGAACACGTCGCCTATCTATACGAACCGCTGCATCCCGCGGTTTTGCGAGCTCTGCGCATGATCTGCAAGGCTGCCAAGCAGGTCGGCATCATGGTCGGAATCTGCGGTGAGATGGCCGCCGACCCCCTCTATACCCTGGTGCTGCTGGGGCTGGGATTTGATGAGTGGTCCATGAATGCGCCCTACATATCTCAGGTCAAGCGGATCATTCGACAGGTTTACAGGCCGGAAGCCGAAGAATTGGTCGAAGAGCTTTTTGTTTTGGGTTCCGCTCCCGAGGC
>ERZ1673962.218-NODE-218-length-49175-cov-4.857349_pt1 | contig 49175 bp, 45 predicted proteins | sample MGYA00580188_ERZ1673962 | MGnify/ENA primary metagenome ERZ1673962 (study PRJEB41334, sample SAMN05608104) | rock metagenome | biome: terrestrial subsurface; feature: shale formation; material: shale | place: USA: Pennsylvania ... | reverse complement strand
CGCGCGCCTTGCATTTGACGCTTTTTGCTTAGCCATCCCATTTGATGTTTTTTGCGAAAGCATCAAGGATTGACGAGAATTCAAAAATATTTTTTCATTTTACAGGAGAACGCATCATGAAGTACTTGATTTACTTTCTGGTTTCGATGACCCTGGTCCTCAATCTGTCCGGGTGCGGCTACAATCAGATTCAGAAGAACGAAGAGGCGGTCATCGCCGCATGGGCGGACGTCGAAGCCACCTATCAACGACGGGCCGACCTCATCCCCAATCTGGTAGCTACGGTCAAGGCCTATGCGGCCCACGAGCGGGAGACCCTTCAGGCCGTCACCGATGCACGGGCCCGCGTGGGCCAGGTTAAACTTGGCGCCGCGCAGCTCAACGATCCTCAGGCTCTGGCCGGTTTCCAACAGGCGCAGGCACGGATGTCAGGCGCCTTGTCGCGATTGCTGGTGGTAGCGGAACGCTACCCGGATCTCAAGGCCAATCAGAACTTCATGGACCTGCAACATCAACTCGAAGGAACCGAAAACCGCATCAATGTCGCCCGACAGCGATATAACCGGGCAGTGCAGGTCTTCAACAGTTCCATCCGCACCTTTCCCAACAATCTGACGAACAAATATCTGCTGCAGTTGGAACGCAAAACCCCGTTCCAGGCGGATGCCGGAGCCGCCCAGGCTCCCGAGGTGAGTTTCTGATATGCGACGTCTGTTTATCGCCATTACGGTTCTCGCGGCACTTAGCGCCCTGCCGCTCCATGCGCTGGAAGTTCCGCCGGCCACAGGTTACGTCAACGATACGGCCGACATGCTGTCGACTGCCACAGAGCAACAACTGGAGCGAGGTCTGCGCGAATTCGAAAACAGTGATTCCACCCAACTGGTGGTGCTCACCGTTCCGTCGCTGGAAGGCGAAGTGCTGGAGGAATACAGCCTCAAAGTTGCCGAAAGCTGGGGCGTCGGCCAGCGCGGCAAGGACAACGGCGCTCTGCTGCTTGTCGCCCGCGACGATCGAAAAGTTCGCATCGAGGTCGGATACGGTCTGGAAGATCGCCTTACGGACCTGCTCAGCGGACGCATCATCGACCACGAAATCACGCCACGCTTCCGCCAGGGCGATTTCGACGGCGGCGTGACGGCAGGCATGAACGCCATGGCCCAGGCTGTGCGAGGCGCGTACAAAGGCACCTCGCCCAAGAAACGTCGCTCCAGCGGATTCTTGACTCTGTTGCTGTTCCTGGGGCCCTGGCTGCTGCTGGTCGCCCCCCGCCGACGCTCTCACCGACGCACCGGCATCTGGTTTGGAGGCGGAGGCTTTGGCGGCGGTGGCGGGTTCTCCGGTGGAGGCGGTTTCGGCGGCGGCGGATTCTCCGGGGGAGGCGGCGGTTTCGGCGGCGGCGGTTCCTCGGGCAGTTGGTAGGAGGTCTGGAGATGAAAAATTCAACCGGCAATTTTTTCTCGACGGAAGAACAGCAGCGCATCAAACGTACCGTGGAAAACGCGGAAAAATGCACCAGCGGTGAAATCGTGCCGATGCTGGCCCCTTGCGCCTACGATTATCCCCGCGCCGAAATCATCGGCGGCGGTTTTTTCGCGCTGGCCGCGGCCACCACCCTGAGCTGGGGTTTTTTCGGCGAATCACTTTGGGTATTTTTGGCCGCGTTTCTGCTGCTGTACCTGCCCTGTAAATGGCTGATTCGCTTCTGCCCGCCCCTCAAACGGTCGCTCATCAGCGATCGGGAGATGGCTGAAGAAGTCGCCGAAAAAGCCATGGTTTCCTTCGTCGAACGGCAATTGCACCATACCCGCGACAATACAGGTATCCTGATTCTCATCTGCCTGTTCGAACATCGCGTGCAGATACTGGCCGATCGTGGCATCAATGCCGTGGTGCCTCCCCATACCTGGGATCACATCGTAGCCGAACTTACCGCCGGTATCCGGCAGGGACAGGCCTGCGACGCCTTATGCCTGGCCGTTCAAAAATGCGGCGAACTGCTGGCCGGCCATTTCCCGGTCCGCGAAGACGACAAGGATGAACTGCCCAATCTGATTCTCGAATGACCCCTTACGCGCCTCCCCCGCTTCGGCGGAGGGAGGCCACTCCCTCCGGTTACCGCTCTTTTCCTGACAACATCAACCGCTTACGCAGATAATCGAGCCCGAAAATCAACGGTATCCCCAACCAGGCAAGGGCATAAATCCGCCAGGATACCGCAGCGGTGCCGAGCACCGTCTGCAGAGGTGGTGCGTACAGCAGGGCCCAGCTGAAAATTATCTGGATGACGATCCCGGCCAACAGCAGATGGTTGCCAAGCAGCCCTCGATCAAGTCCGGACCTCCGTACATATCGCCTGCCGATCAGATTCCCGATCTGCATGAGCAAAATGGTGGCGAGAGCGATGCCCGTCGCCGAGCGATAGAGCGGATCGGACGCTCCAATATCCTGCCCGTAGTGCCAGCCTCCCTGCACCAGCACCAAAAAGAACAAACTCAAGGACCACAACGCCTCGAGCAGTCCCAAAAACAGGTAACTGTGACAAATAAGGCCCGGAGTCAACAAACCCTGTTCCCGAAGACGTGGCGGCCGATGCATGTCTTCCGGATCGGGCGGTTCCTGCCCCAGGGCCATGGACGGAATGATGTCGGTACCCAGATCGATGGAAAGAATCTGAATCACGGTCAGCGCCAGAGGAACCGGCAACAGGATGTAGATCAGGTAGGGCAGAATCTCCGGTCCGTTGCTGACCAAAACATAATTGGTGAATTTCCTGATGTTGGCGAAAACCGTGCGCCCCTCCGCCACGCCGGCGACGATGGAGGCGAAATTGTCGTCCAGCAGGATGATCTGTGCCGAAGCTCGCGCCACATCGGTACCGCTGCGGCCCATGGCGATACCGACGTCGGCAGCCTTGAGGGCTGGCGCATCGTTGACGCCGTCCCCGGTCATGGCCACCAATTTGTCCATGGACTGCAGTGCGGCAACGATCTTCATTTTCTGCTCCGGGGTGGTGCGGGCGAAGATACAGACACCGCCCATCAGCTTGGCGATCAGCTCCTGCTCCGTCAATTGATCCAGAATATCGCCGGTCAGAATCCGCGCCGCATCACTCCCTTCGGAAACAATGTGGCTTTTACGCGCTACCGCCAGGGCGGTATCGGGGTGGTCGCCAGTGATCATAAGCACATCGATACCGGCTGCATGACAGGTATCCACCGCCTCCGGAACCTCGGAACGCACCGGATCTTCTATGCCGAGAAATCCACTGAGAGTCAGCCCCTGCTCCAGCCGCTCCCGAGTGAGGTTTGTCACATCGTCGTTTTCGTCCAGCTTTCGCCAGGCCACGGCGATCACTCGCAATCCTGCCGCGGCCAGATGCCGCATGTGCGCTTCGGCCGCATCCAGCACCTCCGCGTCGGCCGACACCGTCCGGCCGTTGTCTCCCTCCACTGCCGACAGCAGCGGCCGCAAGGCTTCCCAGGCACCCTTGACCGCAAATATCCGCCGCCCCTGCCGGGAAAAAATGCCACCTGATCGACGCTTGTCCACATCAAAGGCAAAACCTTTGAGGATGTCCTCGCGTACCTCGGCGACATCGACCTTTCTTTCCCGACAGGCATGAGCGACCGCCACATCGAGCGGGTCGCCGCTGAAACCGTCCTCGGTGCGACGCACGAAAGACGCACCGAGAGCCAGTTCCAGCAATTTGCGTTGGGATTCCGAATCCCCCGGCGTATCCCGCGTGTCCATCGGGGAAAGATGGGTAATACGCAGTTGGTTGCAGGTCAGGGTCCCGGTCTTGTCGGTGCAGATGACATGCACCGCGCCCATGGCCTCCACCGCGTTAAGCCCCTTGACGAGAACGTTTTTTCGTGCCATGCGCAGGCTGCCCATGGCCAGAGACAGGGTAAAGGTCGGCAACAGACCTTCCGGCACGTTGGCCACGATAATCCCCATCATGAACACCAGATTGACCCATAAGGATCGGCCGCTTAAAACACCGTAGGCAAAAAAGGCCAGACCCATGGCCGCGGCGATGATGGTGAGAACCCGGACCATATGCGCCGTTTCACGCTCGAGGGAGGACGGGCTGCGACGGATGACCTGGGACAGATGGGCCAACTTGCCGAACTCGGTGCGTATGCCGGTGGCGAATACCACCCCCACCCCCTGTCCCTTGAGTACCGCGCAGCCGGCGAATACGATATTGCGGCTGTCGATAAGCCGACTCTTTACGGCATCCGCTACAAGGTTCACCGGCTTGGCCTCGCCGGTCAGAGGCGCATTGTTGGCCACCAGTTCCTCACATTCCACCAGTCGGGCATCCGCGGGAATACGGTCCCCCTCCGCTATCACCAACACATCGCCCGGGACCAGATCCTCCGCGAGGATGACGCAGACCGTGCCATCGCGCACCACCTGCACCCGTTGAGGAAGAAACTGCTGCAGCGCCTGCATGGCCCGCTCGGCCCGATATTCCTGAATAAAGCTGAACAGAGCGTTGAGCAGCGCCACCCCCGCCAGCGCCCAACCCAGCACGTTCATGCTTTCGCCCGGCTGAATACGGTCGGCCGCGAAACAGATCGCGGCGGAGACGAACAGCAGGATGGTGAAAAAATTGCTGAACTGCCGCGCCAGAGTCCGCGGCCATTTCCAGCGATCACGAACTTCGACCGTGTTGCGCCCGACCTCGCGCACGCGTTCTTCCACCTCGCCCGGAGTTAACCCCTCGCGCCGACTGCCCAAAAAACCGAAGACCTCATCGGGGATGAGCTGCTGGATTTGCCGCGTGTCGCTCATAGGCTTCGATATATCCCTACATCGCAAGGAGTACCGGCCAGCACCCGTTCCAGGGTATTGCCGTGCAGTAAACGATGTCCCATCGGTCGCTCCGTCGCTCCGAGCAGCAACATGCGAACTTTGAGGCGGCTGGCATGAATCAATACTTCACGCACCCAGTCATCGCAGATAGCTATCCGCCAGTCGAGATGAAACGAGCGACCGCCACGCCGGTGCTGAATCTCATCGGCAATCCCGGATAAATAACGTTCCCCTGCCTGCCGCATGGCCTCCCGACGCAACATGGATAGATGCGGCAAACGCAAAGGTCCGACCTGCAGACAACGCAACAGAAACAGTCTGTCGACCTCCGGCAGCAACAGACGGAAAAACGGCCAGACCGACTCGAAACCGCGAGGATGACCGGCCAGGGGCAGTAACAGGTCGCGCGGCGTGCCGAGCAGCCCGGGCTGCACCACCCGCAAAGCCAGCACCGGAAAATGCCCGGTGCGCAGCAGCTTTTCCGATATGGTCCCCGTCAGGAAGCGCCGCTGGCGGGAACGCACGCGGGTACCACATACCACGATATTTTCCGTACCTTCAGGGATCTGTCTCAGGAGGGTGAAGTAGACGCTTTTTTCCTCGGGCAGAACCTCCGTAAAACACTCGACCCCAAGAGCCTGCGATTCACGCTCGAGGCGCTGCAGCTTGACATGCAGCTGAGCATCCCCCACATCGTTATCTCGCACATGCAGCACCGACAGAGCACTGCCTGTATGAGCCGCGAAACGCATGGCATAGCGCGATACCCAATCGCCGTTCAACGATCCGTCATAGGCCAGGATGATCATGTCTGCCCCCATTCGCTCACCTTGTCGCGGGATCAGATTCTAACCCAAGTATAGCAAGGGGATGGTTTTGAGCTATGAACTGGAAGTTAAAGGCGGTGATTAGTGACTGGTGACTGGTGACTGGTGGCAAGTGGGGCCTTTGGTCTTTATCCTGCCTTTCAGATTTCCGGCTCTATGTGCCGCGGATCTTCGTAAAAATCGCGGTCGCGGCTGCGACCGGACCAGGTCGGAAGCAGGAGGGTGTAATTGCGGGTGGCACGCAGATCGAGGTCGAGCAGTGCACAAGCCAGGCGGAAAGTTTCGGAACCTGCCTGATAGGTACGTTTGAGCTGCGCATAAACGCGTGACAGATTGGTGATCAGGGGCAGTTTGCGGCGATTGCGAGCGGCACCGAGAAACGCTCGGCCGCGGGGACTGCTGCCGAGCAATCGCAGATACAAAGGACCGGCGCCCAACAGGTCATCCATCAAACCGGCACAGGCGCCGTTGAGAATATACATCAGGGTGCGCTGGATGCGGGTACGGGTGAACTGGCGCACCTTCACCGCATCGACCAGCTCCCGCCACCCGCCGCTGACGGCGGCGGCATCCTTCAGACGGGCATCGAGACCGCTTTCGACCTGGTAGATGGTCTGCAAATGATCGCGTCCTCGAAAGATCTGCGCCAGCAACAGACGGTGCAGCAGATCGTCATCGGGTAACGATCGCTCGGCAAGGGACCGCCTCAGCACATTGGCGGAAGGCGACGGCAGCAGGTCGTCCACCGCCTTGTTTGCAGCGAGTTTTTTGCGGATACCGCTGGCGCTGGCGATCTTGTCGGAGGTCACCGCATCGTCGTGATAACCCGCACCGATACGCGTAACGGTAAAAGGCTGTATGACACTGCCGGTATTCTGCAGGGCACGCAGATATTCGATGCCAAGGATATTGTTGGGCTGGTGCAGAGGCAGCGACGAGGGATCGCCGCCGGATACTTCGGCGAGTACCCGACTGCGAGCGGCAGCATGATGCATCCCCTGGCGCAACAGAGCGGCTGTTTTTCCGCATATCTGCGCCTCGTGTTCGTCCAGCAGCAAAGCGCAGTGTTGAAGTTCCGCCAGATCGCCGGATTCGCTACCGAAACAGAGCGTGTCGACGCCAAGAGCTTCGAGACACTGTACTGCACCCCGTGCGAAATGGGGTGCGCTGGCACAGGCAAAAGCGAACGGCAACTCGACGACCACATCGACTCCGCAACGCAGCGCCATTTCGGCACGCAGCCACTTATCGAGCAAGGCCGGTTCGCCCCGCTGCAAAAAATGTCCGCTCATGACCGCCACCGCGACATCGGCACCGGCAGCCTTGCGGCTGGCCCGCAAATGGTGGAGGTGGCCGTTGTGAAACGGGTTGTATTCGGTGATCAAGCCGACCGCGCGCATGGCGGAGGTCCTTTTAAGTGTTGAGGCCCGAGGCGATTGTGGGCGTCGCCTTGGTTTTGTAAAGCCGTCTTTACCCAAAAACCGTTCACCACAGAGCACGCGGAGAAAGTCCTTTTTTCGGATTTGAGTTTGACGGGATCTTTGCGCTCTCTGCGAGCTCTGCGGTTAAAAATTTTTCTGCAGACGTGCAACGGCTGATCAATCGAGCAATACCGGCAACCTCACGTCCACGCGATTGTCCTCTGCGGAGACCCGGCTGCGATAGGCCAGAATCTCCACCCCTTCGGCCTGGGCCTGACGCAGCAGTTGACCGTAGACGGGGTCGATTTCATCCGCGGGACAGAAAGCCTTCGCTTCGCCGCGTTGCACCAGAAAAAAAATCACCGCCCGATACCCATCGTTGCGGGCCCGCATCAATTCATGCAGATGCTTCTGCCCGCGCAATGTCACCGCATCGGGGAAGCATGCCACGGCAGGACGACAGGTAAGAGTGACGTTTTTCACTTCGACCAGCGCCTTGCTATCGTCCTTTTCCAGCAAAAAATCGATGCGGCTTTCACCATAGGCATGTTCCGGAGTCACCTGCCAGCCGATCAGTTCGGAGATCGCATCGCCTCGCAGGGCTTCCTCCACCACCCGATTGGTGCGATGTGTGTGGGTATCGACCCAGAAGCCTCCGACTTCGATCAGTTCCAGGGTGTAACCCAGCTTGCGCCGCGGATTGTCACTGCGCGAGACCAATACCCTATGTCCCGGCACGGCACACTGACGCATGCTGCCGGTATTGGGCGTATGCGCCGTTACCACCGAACCGTCGCCCAGTTCCACATCGGCGAGAAAACGCTTGTAGCGACGTACCAGGCGCCCTGGAATCAGCGGTGCGGGAAGCCTCACTCTTCCAGCTCCGCCATTTCCCACTCGGCGATACCGAGCAGGTAGAGAATGGAATCGAGACTCGGCTGGTTGATGCGATATTGAGCCTGCTCGCGCACTCGAGCCTTGGCGTTGAAGGCGATACCGAGACCGGCCCTGCCGATCATGGGCAGATCGTTGGCACCGTCGCCGATAGCGATGATCTGGCTCAGGGCGATCCCTTCGCGTCGAGCGATCTCCTCCAGCAGTTCGGCCTTGCGCTGACCGTCGACGATAGTGCCGCGAACCTCGCCGCTTACCTTACCGTTTTCGATGACCAGATCATTGGCATAGGCGTAATCGAGGCCGAGTTCTTCCTTGAGGCGGTCGGTAAAAAAGCTGAACCCGCCGGAAATGACCGCCGTTTTGAACCCGAGCTGCCGCAGAACACGCACCAGATTCTTGGCTCCCGGGGTGAACGGCAAAGCGCGATAAACTTCCTCCAGCGCTTCGCTGGAAAGCCCTTTGAGAAGAGCCACCCGCTCGCAAAGGGCCTGCTGGAAATCGAGTTCGCCGTTCATGGCACGGTGGGTAATATCCGCCACCTGCTGCCCGATACCGGCCAGTCGCGCCAATTCGTCGATAACCTCGACCTGGATCAGGGTCGAATCCATATCGAGCACCACCAGACGCTTGGCGCGGCGATAGAGGTTCTCTTTCTGCAGGGCGATATCGATGCCGAGACCGACGCCGGCATTGAGCAACTGACGGGTCAGTTCCTTGATATCGAGGCCGTCGGGAACGCTGATGACGAATTCAACGCAGCGCAACCGGCCACGGGTAAGCTTATTGATGCGCTGGATGTTGACCCGCGCGACAGCCAGGGTGGCGCCGACCCGGGTCAGCACCTCGGCATTGACTTCCGAGCCGAGCATGGTCAACACATACATGCAACCGGACTGACGCAGTTGATACGATTGGGGATCGACCGGCTCGAAATCCAGGTCGAGGCCCAGTTCCTTGGCGCGAAACAGCAACTCCTTGAGCAGCGGTTTCTGATCGCGCATGCCCTCGGGCAGTTCGATAAGCACCGACAGCGAAACCATGGTATGCGCCACGCTCTGCTCTATATCGCAGATGCGCGCCCCTGACTCGGCGATACAACCGGCCACGGCGGCGATGATCCCGGCCCGGTCCGGACCCGTCATGGTCACCAGCACCATTTTATCTTCCATGCAAAACCTCATTTAATCGGGAAAAAGGGGGCCATTCTACCCCCAAATGCCGCACCCGGCAACCCCCTTGCTTTAGGCCAGGGCGGTCTCTCTCACCTGTCTGGCCAGCTCCCGGCCCCGCTGACGAACGAGTTTCAGATCATCCGTTCCGGGAGCCCCGCGAAACTCAACGGGATCAAGAAAACGCCAGTTCATCTTCTGGCGTTGGACAATTTCGTCCAGCTCCCGCTGTGCACCTCCGGACCAACCGAAGCTTCCCGTGCGGACCGCCAGTTTGCCTTTGACATGTTTGCGGCCGAGTTCGTCGAGGATAGCGGCCATGGGCGGAAACATCTGGAACTCGTAGGTGGGCATGGCCAGGGCGATGCCGGTCGACTCCCACGCCGAGGCCAGAATATCGCCGATATGGCTCTGCGGCACCTGATAGGCGACCGTCTCCACGCCTTCATCGGCGATCCCTTCCAGCAGCGGGGTCACGGTCTTCTGGGTATTGCCGTACATGCTGCCCCACAGAACCGTCACCAGGGGCCTGGCCGGGCCTTTGGCATAGGAAGCGAGACGCTCGTAAAGGTTGACGATGCGGTCGGGGTCTCGACGCCAGACAGGGCCATGTCCGGGCGCGACGATGCGGACATCCAGAGCCCTGACCTTGGCGATGGCCTTGTCCACAGCCATCGAAAAGCGCCCGACGATATTGGCATAGTAGCGCAGTGCCTCACGTTCGAAAAAATCAAGACGGGTCTCGTCGAGCTGATCGTCGTAGAGGGCCTGGTCAACGGCGCCAAAGGTGCCGAAGGCATCGCAACACATAAGGGTGCCGGTGGACGGTTCAAAGGTCACCATGGTATCGGGCCAGTGAACATTGGGGGTTTCCTCGAACACCAGCTTTTTGCCATTGCCCAGATCGACACTGTCGCCCGACTTGACCACCCGGCACGGCACATCCAGATCGTAAAACGCTTTGGCCAGTTCCAGACCCTTGGCGGTGATCAGCACCTCGAAATCGCGAGTCATGGACGAAAAGGACCGCAGCCAGCCGGTGTGGTCCGGCTCGGTGTGATTGATGACGACATAGCGGATATTCTCAGCCTTCACTCCCAATTGGTCGAACTGGGCGTAGAGAGTCTCGGGCACTCCGTCCCAATCGCAGACGCCGTCGATAATCGCCACGTCCCTGCCCTTTACCAGGTAGGAATTCATCGAGGCACCGTGCGGCAGGGGCCATATCCCCTCAAAAAGCATATCGGAACCGATATTGGCGGAAAGTCGAAATATTCCTTCGGCAACTTCGCTTGCTTTCATGTCATCCTCCTTTTTCTATTTGCGCCCCGGGAAACAATCTTCACAGGAAACTATCCTTATCGGGTAAACTTATCCAGCCCTGGTGCGCCAGCCATATGATCAACCCCGTGTACAGACAGGCAATCCAGAAATTCCGCCAGAAGGTTTTGCGAAAATCCTTTTGCCCCCTAACGTTTAACGATCGTTTGAATCCAATATGCATGAGCATGAAACCGGCAACGTTGGTAATCCAGTAACCGATCACCAGGGCCGGGATGAAGAACTTTTCGCTGATCCGTCCCAGGGGCCAGGCCAAAAGATAAGCCAGCGGGATATTGACCAGCAGATCGTTCCACCAGGAAAGCGGAGACAGTATGAAACCTATCGCGGTCAGCAGCCAGCCGCCTAACCTGCGTTTGCCGGGTCGCCAACGAAATCGCATCGCGTCCCTTCCCGGGCCGCCGACAGTCGGCGGGACAATCCGCACCGACGCGCGCCTGCCCTTCGTTTCAGCATAACGCAACAGCAACGAGCATGGCAATTGGTCTGAAAGAAAGTCTTTAAAATCAAAAAAGGCAGCACAAAGCTGCCTTTTTCATTCTCAATACAATACAGTCAATTAAACTCAAGCTTCAGAAGGTTGGTTGAACTCATACCCGCAAGCCGGGCATTTGACGGGGTCGCCTTCATGCATTGTACCCCCGGTGCTGGCACAGCCCGCCAGCACAAAAGCCATCAGGAGGATCCCCAACAAGATTTTGATGTTTTTCATGATTTCGTCTCCTTTCTTCGAGGTGAGGAGGTACCCGTTTGCCCCTCTAGCAAACTTCACATAAACCATACTGTTTACATTATACTTCAAAATAGATTTACGGCACAAAAACCGCCTTCAACCGGTGAGCCAGGGCTTACATACTAAGGCTTCCCGTCGGCCCGGTCGTCCGCAGATTCCGCCCACGAAAGACAGCCGTTGTCCTTTCCGCCTTCCCTTATTAAAAAGAATTTACGCCTTGTTTTTCAGACGTTTTGACTCTTCTTTCCATGAGTATATGTTGAGTGCCACGACATCTGAAGCCCCCCTTGCCCTTCGCGGCAATTCAACCGGCGATGGTGACGCCAATCAGCTTGCCGATGGAAAAAGTAACTCCGGCAGCCGCCAGACCGAACAAAATCTGGCGGGCGCCGGAATAAAGAACCGAACGACCGGTGAACAGTGTGATGGCCGCACCGATGAAAAACAGACCGGCGGTACTGAGACCGGCGCTGGCGACAATGGCACCGAATCCGGACGTGAAAAAATAGGGAAGAACGGGCAGAATCGCGCCGACGGCAAACAGCAGAAACGACGTGATGGCGGCCTCCCAGGCGGACCCGCCCAACTCGTCCGGATCGATGCCTAGTTCGTCGCGTGCCAGGGTTTCCAGAGCCGTATCGGGATCGCTCATAAGACGGGTGGCCAATTCACGTGCTTCCGGCTCGCCAAGTCCCCGTGCACGATAGATCAACACCAGTTCCTCGACCTCTTCCTGTGGATCGAAATCGATCTCTTCCCTTTCGCGGGCCATCTGTTCCTCGTACAACTCCCTGGAGCTCTGCACCGAAATCCATTCGCCCAGGGCCATGGAAATGGCTCCGGCCAGCAATCCGGCCATACCGGTAAGCAGGATCGATTTGGCGGACATGGCCGCTCCCGCCACGCCCATCACCAGGTTGAAATTGGATACCAGTCCGTCGCTGGCGCCCAGCACGGCAGCCCGCAGAGCGTTGCCGCCGGCAGTGCGATGCCGTCCCTCGATCCGGGCCACGGCCGCCCCGCCCCGGCCGACACGCACCGACTCGTCGATCTGCGTCAGCAAACGGGCATGGGATCGTTCCACAGGAGCCATATCCGCCGCATCGGGCTGCTCTTCATAGCCTGAAGTGGCACTACGTTCGATTCCGGCCAGGGTCGGCAGAACCGTGTCGACCCCGAAACGTCTGGCCAGCATGGCCAGAGTCCGGGTCCGCCAGGAGGGATGAAACGAAGGCACCTTGCCGCCGGCATCCTCGATGCGTTTGGCCCAGGTGTCCGCATGCTCCTGCTCCGTATCGGCCAGGCGACGATAAACCTCCGCCAGTTCTTCGCTCTTTTCGTTCGCAGCCAGGGCACGGTACAAAGCGGCGCTGTTCAGCTCGTCCATCAAGTTGGCACGGTAGCGTTTGATATCCTTTTTTGAAGCCATGCGGGTTCGCTCGCCTCCTTCGTCGGTATTTTTCCATAAGACCGGTGAGCAGCATCATCACCGACTTCTCCGGGTCGTTCTTGTTACCGCTCGAACTTACTCTTTTTGCGATGGAGGTGTAAAGTCTCAGACGAATTCCTTACGGCATGTTTTTTTTCGCCTGATACCATTTACCCTCGGTTGTGCCCCCTGAGATGGTTTTCTATAGTAAAATGAGATCTATGAACGCAACCAAGAAGGAAAGAAGGAAAGGAGGCAAACATGGGAAAGCTGTCGGAACAGAGATGCGAGGTCTGCCGCGTGGGTGCGCCTTCGGCGACGGAGGAGGAAATCGCGCATTTCCAGGCCCAGATTCCCGATTGGGAAATCCTGACCGTAGACGGCATAAAGCGGCTCAGCCGCACCTACCGTTTCCGCAATTTTGCCGAGGCCCTGAAATTCACCAACCGCGTTGGCGAATTGGCCGAGGCCGAGGGCCATCATCCGGCGATTGTCACCGAGTGGGGCAAGGTCACGGTGCAGTGGTGGACGCATAAGATCAAGGGCCTGCACCACAACGACCTGATCATGGCCGCCAAAACCGATGCTCTGCCCCAATAACCCGTCAGGTGTCAGGCCTGACGCCGGAGCCGGCCCAGAAAATCGCCCACGGTGAACATGTCCCTTTCAAACTGTGCGAGGCTGAATCTTTCGTTGGGTGCATACAGTACGTCGTCCGGCAGACCGAATCCCATCAATAGCACCGGGATCTGCAGAACCCGGTTCAATAACGCGGCCGCAGGGAGCGAGCCGCCCTCCCGCATAAACACCGGTTCAACGCCGTAGGCGGCCTGCAGAGCCGCCACCGCGACCCGTATGAAAGGGTCGTCCGGCGACACCACCATCCCCTCCCCTGCAGCCAGTTCGTTCACCTCGGCCCGGTATCCGTTCGGCGTGTAATGCCGTACCGCCTTTTTCAACCATCCGAACATATCGTCTGGATCCACCCCCGCCGGCAGACGCATGCTGACTTTGGCGGTCGCCAGAGCAGGAATGACGGTCTTGGCCCCGGAATCGGTAAAACCGCCACGGATGCCGTGTACCTCCAGGGTCGGGCGTGCGCCAAGGCGCTCCAGAGGGGGAAAGGCCGCTTCCCCTACCAGCATATCGACACCCATCTCCCGCCGCAACAAATCGCCCAACTCGAGCGGGTCGGTATCCCAGAAACGCTTTTCGACTTCGATAGGCGGAGGAATTGCCGCCGCAAGTTCGGGGATTCGGATCACGCCGTCCTCACCCTTGAGTCGGCTGATCAGCAGGCACAAGGCGTGAATGGGATTGGGAGCGACACCGCCGAAACTGCCGGAGTGCAGATCCCGCCGGGCACCCTGCATGGTGATTTCGGTGTACAGCAAACCGCGCAATCCGACGATCAAAGACGGGTGTTTTTCGCCGATCATGGAGGTATCGCAGATCAGCGAAGCGTCGGCCCTGAGTCGACCCGCATGGGATCGCACATAGGCATCGATGGACTCGCCGCTCGCTTCCTCCTCTCCTTCCAGAAGAATTTTCACGTTGACCGGCAATCCGCCGGCAGCCCGGGCCCAGGCCTCCAAGGCAGCCAGCACCAGCATGACCTGCCCTTTGTCGTCCACCGCGCCACGGGCATAGAGATTGCCGTTGCGAACCGTGGGTTCAAAAGGCGGGCTTTGCCATTCTTCCAGCGGATCGACCGGTTGCACGTCATAGTGCCCATAAATCAGCAGTGTCGGCTGGCCGGGACGATCAAGCCATTCGGCATAAACCAGCGGATGGCCGTCGGTATCGATCATTTCGACCAGCGGAAAGCCGATGTCCGCAAGTTTCTGCTGCGCCCATGCAGCGGCCCTTCGTACGTCGTCGGTGCGTTCCTCACACATGCTGATGCTGGGAATCCGCAGCCAGCTTGTCAACGCCTCCAGGAATCGGTCGTGATTATCCTTCAGGTAAGCCGCAACGGCATTGTTCATACCTTCACCTCTCCATCGCATCGTGATCCATCGTCTAATCGAGCGGCTATTCCTGCCCCGCGAGACGGATAACCAGGTGACGCCGGGGTTCCTTTCCTTCGCTCTCCCCCAACAAACCGTGCCCGGCAATGAGGCGGTGCTGCATTTTGCGCAGGGCCGGAGGACGCGGACTCAGAACCACGGATTCCCCCTCCTCGAAAACCCGGCGGATGGCCGCTTCCGTCTCGGCCACCATTTCCTGAACCACATCTTTTTCGACCCCTTCGATGACATAAAAGGTCCGTTCCAAAAAACGCCTCAGCTCATTGGCGGTATTCCGCTTGATGAAGTGAACCGAAAGATCGCGCCCCTCTGTCATGCGAATAAGGCGCCGGTCATCACGGCGGCTGCGCTGGGCGATCACGATATCGGCCTGCTCCGGGCCGCCGACGGTCCGCGCATTGAGACGCAGCTGACGTATAACCCGTTCGAGCAGGTCGCGGGACAAGGCATAGGGATAAATACGTACGGGGCCTCGGGGGAGCGACGCGGCCGTCGCTGTATCGTAAGAATGCGGGCGCTGCGGCTCGTCTTCCTGCTTATGCACGCGAATCTGGCCGTCGGCAACCTGTTCGCGCCGCTCGCCGTGCGGCGCGATACCGCGCAGCAACTTGTCGACGGCAGCTGCGGTATCTGCATGAACGATCAGTTCGTCCCGATTTACCATCTCCACCACGATGTCGAAGGTCGGCGAAGTGCGGCGCTCGCTGACGGTCTTGGTGGTGCGTCGACGGCGCGCTTCCTCGTCGCTGAGAGTCACCACCTGCACTCCGCCGACCAGATCCGAAAGAGTCGGATTCTTGAGCAGGTTTTCCAGGGTGTTGCCGTGGGCTGTGCCGATGAGTTGTACGCCCCGCTCGGCAATGGTGCGGGCGGCGACCGCTTCGGCCTGGGTGCCGATTTCATCGACGATGATGACCTCCGGCATGTGATTCTCCACCGCCTCGATCATGACGGCATGCTGTCGGTCGACATGATCAACCTGCATGCGACGAGCACTGCCGATGCCCGGATGGGGAATGTCGCCGTCTCCGGCGATTTCATTGGAAGTGTCGATAATGATCACACGTTTGCGCAGATCATCGGCAAGAACCCGGGCCATCTCCCGTAATTTGGTGGTTTTGCCGATCCCCGGTCGGCCGAGGATCAGCAGGCTCTGACCGGTCACGATCAGGTCGCGCAGCAGTTCGATGCCGCCGATAATGGCGCGACCGACCCGCAGGGTCAGGCCGATAATCTCCCCCTTGCGGTTGCGGATGGCCGAAATACGGTGCAGGGTTCGTTCTATGCCGGCGCGGTTATCGCTGCCGAACTCCCCGAGTTGGGCCGTAACATGGATAAGATCATCATGTTCCACCGGATTATCGGACAGCCGCACCACCTCGCCGGGAAAGCGTGCTTCGGGCACCCTGCCCAGATCCATCACCACCTCAAGAAGCTTGTCGAGCTCCAGTCGGAAAAGCGCCGCCTGAAGATTGGCAGGAAGTACGGATACCAGCAGCAGGATATCCTCTCCGTGTGACGTTACGTTTTGATCCGTGTTCTGCATACTTGCCTTCCTCCGGTGCCTGCCGAATGATTTCAAGGCCCGGACACAAAAAACTTCGAGCGGATGCAAGACGACCGAAATTGCGGCAACATCCGCCCATGAATCAAGCATGACCCTTGCAGGCGACAGTGTCAAGATGGGCGGTCAGCCGGGAGACCGCACAGGGAATTCGCCCCCGAATCACACGAACTTGCCATCTGTTTGCCCTCCTTTCCCGACACCGTTTCCGCACCGATTCGACATCACGGTTGTATCGGGATGTGGCCAACGGCGAATATGTGCGATAGTCTGAAAGAGACACGCCCCTTTCCAGAGGGATATCAGACCTCCATGACAAATACCAGACTCAAAAAACTTCGCGAATGGCTGTCCCGCTGGTGGCGCTCACCACGCATTTTTAAGTTTTTTTACCTGCGCAGTCGCCTGGCCGGTTTCTACCAGGCCTTGAGTCGTTACCAGCTGTTATTCTGGGCCGGGCTGGTCGGCGTACTGGGTGGCCTTTCCTCCGTTCTGTTCCGCGATGCCCTCGACCTCATACCGGCCGGCATCACCGGGCATACCGGGAGAATCGCCGAAATCATCGCCGCATTGCCTGTCTGGCAAAGGCTGATCATACCGATGCTCGGCGGAATGATGGCCGGCGCGGTTCTCACCTTTGGCAGCCGGCTTAAATCGAGGGGGGAAACCTCGACCGACTACATGGAAGCGGTAGTGCTTGGCAGCGGTACGCTGCCACTGCGTTCAAGTATCGTCAAAATCCTGTCCGCCATGTTTTCCATCTCCTCCGGCGGTTCTATCGGGCGCGAAGGTCCTATGGTGCAGTTGTCCGCGCTGGTCGCGTCTCTGGTCGGCCGAACGTGGCAATGGTCGCTGGCCCAGCGGCGGCTGATTCTGGCCTGCGGAGCATCGGCCGGCATCGCTTCGGCCTACAATGCGCCCATTGCCGGCGCTCTTTTCGTCGCGGAAATCGTGGTCGGATCCATCGCCATGGAAACCTTCGCGCCTCTGGTCTTCTCCTCCGTACTGGCGACCCAGACGGTCCGCTTCATGGCCGGCAGCGCCCCGCTGTACGACATTCCGCCCTTCCGGCTGCATTCCGGAATCGAACTCGTCTACTATTTGGCCCTCGGAGTCTTTGCAGGCCTGACAGCCCCCTGGTTTTTACGAGCTCTGCGCGGCAGTGAAAAACTTTTCTCCCGGACCCGCCTGCCCCTCTATCTGCGTCTCGGTCTGGGGGGGCTCTTCGTCGGCGCTCTGGCCATGTTTTATCCGGAGGTATGCGGAAACGGCTACGGGGTCGTATCCGGCATTCTGCAGCAGCAGTGGGTCTGGACAAGCCTTGCACTGCTGCTGCTTTTCAAGGTCGTAGCGACCTGTTCGAGCTTCGGTTCGGGAGCGGTAGGCGGGGTATTTACACCGACCCTGTTCGTCGGAGCCAGCCTCGGCTACCTGTTCGGGCATGTCTGCCAGGGACTCGGTTTCGATTATTTGCCCTCACCAGGGGCATTCGCCCTGACCGGCATGGGGATGATGCTTGCCGCCACCACTCACGCACCGCTGATGGCGATCATCATGATTTTCGAGATGACTCTGGACTATCAACTGATCCTGCCGCTGATGCTGGGCTGTGTACTGGCCCATTTTACGGCTCAGGGCATCGAATCCCGCTCCATCTACAGCGGTTCCATGGAACGCAAGGGCGCGGTCATTTCAGCACGGCAGCTGGCCCTTTTGCGGGTAGGGGAACTGATGAAGCGCGACCCGGTCAAGGTCCGCCTGGATACGCCGTTCGGCGACATCGCCCGATTGTTCGTGCTGAACACCTGCCGTTATATTTATGTGGTCGATGAAAGGGAAACGTATCTCGGAACGGTGGGATTGCAGGATATCAAGGAATACCTCGGTACGACGATTCTCACCAACCTGGTGATAGCCAAGGATCTTCTCAAACCGGGCCCGCCGGTCGTATCCTATTCGGCATCCCTGGAAGAAGCCCTGGAAAAATTCCGGGAATATTCGGGGGAGAGGCTGCCCGTGGTCGCCGACGGCCCCGTACCCCGGTTGCTGGGCAGCCTGGCCAAAACCGACCTGCTGCTGGCCCTGGCCGAGCGCTTGCCGGTCGGACACGCCCAGTTCCGGCACGACACCAGAGGGCCCTGACTCCAAACCGGAGGAAACCGCGATAATGGGTCGAACCGGCATGTTTGCGACGCGATCAGGGATGAGGCTATTCCGGCGGCTGCAAGGCGCGCTCGGCTGCAAACAGGTTTTTCACCGACTCCCGTGACAACACCACAAGGGTAAAGACGCCGAGCACGGTGCCGAAGGGCATGACGATGCACTCGATTCCGGCCACCACAAGACAGAACGTGTAGGACGTGCGTTTCTTGATCTTGCGCCCGGTGGCAACCATAAACCCCGAAAGCGTCCACCCGGCAAGAACCAACAGGGACGGAAAAACGATAAACATCCAGGCCATGAAGCGCGGCGGCGCCGCATCCCCGTCAAAAGCACCGCAAAGCATGGCGATGCCCATGACGACGTGAAACAGGAACATGCAGGAAAACAAGGCCGTCAGACCACCGACCACATAGTGAAAAACGGCAAGCAGATTCAGATGCTGTTCATCCTGGGTCATCATTGTCCCTTTCGCAAAAAACCGGGCCTCACATCAACCGATTATAACATTCAACGCAAAAGACAAACCGGCTCAGCGTCCGCGTTTTTCCAGATCGATCAGCAGCTGGCGCAGCTTTTCCCGCTCGCTCTCCAACTTTTCTATCTTTCGCCGCAGCGCTCTGTTTTTTTTGCGCTCGGCGGCCCTGTCCCGCCTCAGCTGATCGATAACCTTTTGCTGCTTCTCCACACGCTCCAGCAGACTGCTGATTTCCCCGGCTTGTCGGGACCAGGGACTATCGGGCCAGGTTTCCTGCAATTTGGCGAAGGTGGCCTTATAGTCCCTGCCTTCGGCCATCTCGTCCACCCCCTGCACAAAAAGTTGTTGATCGGGGGGAGTCAGAAACGCTGGATAGGTTCCCGAAACGCACCCGCCGAGCAGGACTATAAAACAGAGGTAATACAACAGGCGCAAGTTCATCGTCTCTCCCGACGGTCCATAAGAAAATTACTGTCCGGCAGTTTTTTGATGTATTCCTTCATCTTGGCGCATTCGCGACCGATGGCTTCGGCAGAGGGATTGCGCAGATTGTCGGAACAGACAATGGCAATGGACATCGACAACAGGGGAAAGTGACGTTCCACCCCGTAGCGATCCCGCCCTTTGAAAAAACCGGCTTTGCGGTCCTCTTCGGAGTAAAAGTCCGGCACGATGGCGTCGAACTCCCTGATCACTTCCGCCGATATCGCCTCGGCTTTATCGGGAGTGCTCAGCACCACATAATCGTCACCGCCGATGTGACCGATCAGGTCCTCCTCGTTGCCGAGCCGTGCGGTAACGTCCTTGATCAAGTTTCCGACCCTGGCGATGATCTCGCTGCCCGCCAGGTAACCGTAGCGGTCATTATAGGCTTTAAAATAATCGAGATCTATGTAGATGTGAGCAAAGGGCAGATTACTGGCAATGCGGCTCTCCAATTCCCGATCGATAGCGAGATTGCCAGGCAGGCGGGTCAGAGGATTGGCATCCAGGTTAAGGTTCTGCAACTCGTGGAGCTTTCGCTCCATCTCGGCGAAATCGCGGGCCAGGCGTCCGAATTCGTCCTCGCCTTCCAGACCGACGGGATGATTGAAACTGCCGGAAGCAATCGCCCGGGTTGCCTCGGTGAGTCGCGCGATGGAGCGATGAAGCTTGAGGATGATAGCCGTCGCCACCAGCGCGGCCAGGCCGATCCCGGCAAAAGCCAGGGCAAGGGTGAAGCGGTAGGCCTTGTTGCTCTGTTCGGAAAGCGAATGCAGAGTCCGATCCATGCGATTTTCCTGGTTCCGGCGAAACTGCTGCAATTTATCGAACAGTTGATCACGCAGGGGGGATACGACCGATGACGAGTGCTGCTCTGCCTCCTCCCACCGCTCTTCCCCCAGCAGGGAACGTTCTTCGAGCCCCACCTCGTCCAAGACGGAGAACATGCGCGAAATCTCATCGAAACGACCGTCCAGCGGAATAGCAGCCAACCGGTTCACTCTGGCGAAGGTTTCTTCCTTGCGAGCGTCGAGCAAAGGAAGCATGGACACATCCCGCAAGATGAGAACCTGTCTTTCCAAACGCTCCTGATCGAGAAGACTGCGATAAAGATCCCGCGCAAGGACAATCGCCCTGAATTTGTGAACAACCAATTCTTCGGAACGCTGGGTCAGGTTGTTGAGCGCCGTGAGGGCATAAATAATGGCTGCCAGGCAAAAAAAGACAACCAGCAAATAGCCTGCGGCAATTTTTTGAGCAACGGAAAAACGCGACAACGGCATGGCCATCCTTGTCAGAAAAATTATCTTTATCAGTGTAACCGCATTCAAGGTTTGGGCCAAGCAGCATTGTTCAGAATTTATTCCGTTCTTTGAGGTACGTAGCCGTTCCGTACCGGCGCCGGGACATCCCCCGCTTTTCAAAAGACGGCCGACTCCGGCTGGATGTTGAAAAAAGCCATTCAAGTCGTTATTCAACGCCCCAGGCCGAAAACACGTTTCTGCCTCATTCACAAAATCAAGGACTTAAAAAACAGCCCATGATACTGGTCGCGCAGCCGTGCGTGCCATCGACCATGAAAACCCTTGCGCCATAAAGAAACCGGCCCGGAAGTCAGCTTCCGAGGCCGGTTTCATTTCCCCAGATTTATTTAACGACCGCCTTTTAGCTATTATCAGGCCAGCATCAAAGTGGCTTTTCCGGAGGTCATTTCAGCGCCGTCTGTCTGTTCCAGCCGGAAATTCTTCAACATGCCGTGCAGTTCGTCGGCCCAACCGGCCAACTGCTCAGCCGCTGCGGCAGCTTCACCGGTGCTGGCGGCATTATTCTGAATAATGCGATCGATACAGCCGACCGCATCATTGACATGGCCGATGCGTTCCGCCTGGACATCGGAGGCACCGGCGATTTCGTCGACCAGTTCCTTGACCTGGGAAACCCCCTGGCCGATTTCCTGGAGTGCACGGTCGGTCCCGGCGACTACCTCGGAACCGAGTTCGACCTTTTGCAGGGTGCCCTGTATCATGCTGCCGGTTTCCCTGGCAGCCCTGGCGCTGCGCGCCGCCAGGTTGCGGACCTCTTCGGCCACCACGGCGAAACCTTTGCCGTGACTTCCGGCACGGGCGGCCTCGACCGAAGCGTTCAGGGCCAGCAGATTGGTCTGAAAGGCGATTTCGTCGATCATCTTGATCACCCGGGCAATATCCTGGGTCGCCTGACGAATCTGTTCCATGGCCGTAACCATGTCGTGCATCTGTTGCTGTCCGCTGCCGGCGGCCTGGGCGAGCTGATCGGTCAAAGCGGTGGAACGGATCGCTCGCTCGGCGTTCTCCTTTGCCTGAGATGCGGTTTCGCTGAGACTTGCCGTGATATCTTCAAGCGAAGAAGCCTGCTGGGAGCTGCCTACGGACAGGTCCTGACTGGCGCGGGCTATTTCCGCGGCGCCGGCGGCAACCTGGTCGCCCGCCTGTCGCATGCGCAGAACCAGTCCGCTCAAGGCGGCGTTGGCCTGATGCAGAGGTTCCCGTATGGGCCCCTGGGCCTGGAAGGTGAAATCCCCGACCGCCAAGCGATCAAAAGCCGTCATTACCTCGTCACGCATGTGATCGGCAAAAGTATCGAGAGCTCTGGCCATCTGCCCCAATTCGTCCTGGCGCGTCAGACCGAGACGACGGTCAAGCCGACCGTTTTCGAGATCGCGAATCATTCCCACGGTCCGATCCAGCGGATGGGTAATGCTGCGGGTAATACTCCAACCGGCCAGTGCGGCCAATACCATGACGATCAGGGTAATCAGCAGATTGCCGCGCTTGAGTGCAGCCAGTTTGCGCGACACGCTTTCTTCCCGGGAGAGCAGAACCGAAGCCGAATCAGCCAGAGATTTGGCTTTTGCGCTGCTCAGGGCTTCGACCTGCTCCTGCAGCCGACTAAGAGCCTCCAGCGCCTTTTCGGATGAATCCCGGACCTGATCGTTGAGCAGATCGACCACCTGCTGCTGCGCATGCAAAGCCGTTGTTTCCATGGCAAGAACCTGGTCCAGATCGACCGACATGGACTTGACGGTGGGTGGGAATACATCGCGATACAGCAAACGGGCCTGTTCCCACTTGCTTTCCATGATCAGGCCGGCAAGTTCATAGGAAGCATCCCAAAGACGCGCATTGCTCGCAGCCGCCTTTTCGACGGCCTTGACCAGGGTCGGATAGTCCCCCTCGAAACGCGTATAAACGGGACCGGAACGGAACTCTTCAAGCGGCGTATCGGCCAGCTCTTCGTACAAGAGTTCACTGATCCCGCTTTTGATGAAAAGCATGTTGGCGATCTTAAGCACCCAATAAAGCTGGGTGCGCTTGATGCCGTCAAGGGTCTCGCCCAGGCCTTCATGACGGGGTTGCCAGATATCTCGAATCTTTGCATCAGCTGCCTGCAGGGCGGCATGCGCCTGCTGCAATTGCTGGATGACCGGACCCGTTTCGGGCAGAGACTGCTCCATGCCGACCAACATATCCCCGGCAAGCAGTTGCGTCAGGGCGTCCGACCGTTCATCGGGAAACAGCCTGATCTGCTCGGCATTGTTCAGAACAGCGCCGCGTAACCTGTTCAAGCGACCGGTCAGATCCCCCCGCGATTCCTTGAGGGCAAGCGTCCAACCTTCCAGGGCTGCGGCTTCCACCTGCACCTGGGAGGAGTTCCGCAAAGCATCGCCAAGGTGTTGATGGGCCTCCTGCAATTCCTGTGTCCCCCACCAGGTCATGGCATACATCAGGCCCACCAATGCCATCACGGCGACAAAGCCCCCACCGAGGCGTTTTCCGATAGTCCATTGCATAAGGTTTTCCCTCCTGTGCGATAAAAAAACAGCGCCCATCAACCAGGATATGTGCTTATCCGGGCTCGCTGGCAGCAATAAAGGATTTCAGGGCCTTACCGGCTTTTCGAAATCTTGCCCCCGAAGTCACCGGGGGGCGATTCATCCCGGCGCTTCTCCGATCCGAAATGGTCCTGGCTTGGGATTTCAACCGAGAAACCAGACGGACCAAGCCCAGGCGGTCAGACGTCCGAGCAAGGTGCCGAGCAGACCGCCGATTAGTACATCGGTCGGATAATGTGCGCCCAGATAAATGCGGGAAAGGCCGATGAGAATGGCCGACATCAGTAAAAACGGAACCAGCACCGGCACAAGGCTGCCTAAGCTGCCGTACATGGCAAAAGCGGTCAACGTATGACCGGATGGGAATGAAAAACGATCCGGCGGAGCGACCAGGCAGGACAGGTCAGACCAGCTTTCGTAGGGACGCGGCCGACGAATCAGGCGTTTCATAAGCGTAAACAGCCCCACAGCCAATAGAGCGGAGACACCGGCTGCCGCCGCGGCCGAACGCCCCCCGGACCCGCCGAGAAGCAAAAGGCTGACTCCGACGGCACCCCACAACGATCCATCGCCCAGGCGACTGACGACCTTGAAAACCGCCGTCAGCCAGGGATATTCCTGCAACACCTTAAAGCGTCGAATCAGAGCGACTTCCCAAGGAGTCACGAAATGCGAATAACCGGCGGCAAAACGTTTTTGAGCATAGAGACCACGCATAACACCATCCTGTCTGTCAAAGGAAAGAGCAACGTTCAGGCATTGTCTGCAATCTTGACGCTACGATAATTAGTCAAGATTTCGAGCCGGTTAGCGATTTATTAGTGTTGTATTATTGTCCGTCGATGGGGAAGTGGAGGACGCTTGAAAACGAAGGACATCCTGCAGGATCATCTGTCGCCGGGCGAAAAAGGGCGTCTTGGAACACCCCGTTTGCGGCGCACAAGGTGTGTTGGCGTCTGTCGACAAACAAATGGCTGCCGGATACTTTTTTGGCCTGATGCTTCATTTCCACCGCCGCCGAAGATATGGCGTGGCAGGAGGTGAACGCCCCGTTACTCGAATGGACAGCCCCGATGGACAGGCTGATCAGGGGGAAAAATTTCCTGCTGCCGTCACGGGCTTCGCTCCAGATGCCTCCCTGCTCGAGATCCTTCCGGTCATAGAAGGCGATCACTTCTTCATCGAAGCGCCGCAGAATCTCCGCACATCGCCGTTGCCAATCGTCGCTGCGGAAAATCACCAGGAAATCGTCCCCGCCGATATGACCGATGAAATCCCGGTGGCAGTCGGTCTCCTCCTCCAGCAAACGGCCAACCAGGCAGATAACCTGGTCGCCCCGCCGGTAACCGTAGGTGTCGTTAAAGGGTTTGAAATGATCCAGGTCGCAATAGCAGGCAGCAAAAGCAACTTTTTGGGATAACAGGTGGTCCAGGTGTTCATTGATCAGCACATTGCCCGGCAACATGGTCAGGGGGTTCGCATGGCGGGCATGACTGATCTGCAGATCGGTAATTTCCCGCAGCAAGCCGAGCAGGGTTCCAGTGCCGACATAGCTGCCGTTTTCGGTGATGATAAAATCGTCAAGGCTGGTAAACTCGCGAGAACTGGTGATCAACTGACTGAGCTGCTCCAGCGGCTGATCCTTTTCGATAATCAGGGGCTGAGGCTCCATGAATTTTGAAACCGCCATACGTCCGTAAAGATCCCGTCCATAGCGACTGCCGAGCATGTTCATGAAACGGTGACGGGACACCAGACCGATGGGCTTATCCTCCTCTCCGACCACCGCCAGAGCCTGAACCGAGGGAAGATCGACAAAGATATCCGCCACCTCATGCACCCGGATTGCGGGATGCACGGAAGGCACCCTGCGAATCAGGCAGGCGACATTCCGCGCTCGCCCCCCGCTCACCGGTCGCCAGACGCCGTGACGCACAACCGCAGATCGATCAGCTTCAAGGTAAATATCGGGGCGGGCCGAAGGCCGGGCAAAAAAATACCCCTGCCCGTAGGCAACGCCAAGCTTGCTCACCGCACGGAATTCCGCTTCGGTTTCGATCCCTTCGGCAATGGTACTGCAACCCAGTTCGGCAGCGATCTCCTGCATGGAACGAACGAACTGCCCCTTGGTCGGATCGGCGTCGATATTCTGGATGAAATGCCGATCGAGCTTGACGAAATCGGGCCGCAATTCCGACCAGAGGCGCAGTCCGGCATACCCGGCCCCCAAATCGTCGATGGCCACAGCGAACCCCATGGCGCGGTAGTGGGCAATGGCACGCCGCACCGGTTCGAAATCCTCAATAGGATGGTGTTCGGTCAACTCGATGACGACCTTATCCGGCGTAAGGCCCGATTCACGCAGAACCCGGCGTGTCATGCCGGAGCGGAAATCTTTCTGCATCAAAGTAGCCGGACAGACATTGAGAAACAGCCTGCCGGGCAGTTTGCAGGCTACAAAATTGGCGATATGCACCTCACGACAGAGACGATCCAACTCCGCCAGTCGCCCCACGCGGTCCGCCACGGACAACATGGCGGTAGGCGCATGCAGGGGACTGTCCGAAGGACCGCGCATCAGAGCCTCATAGCCGGTCACATTCCCAGTCTTGAAATCGACAATGGGCTGAAAAAGGGACGTCAACCGGCGGTTTTCGATAATGTCATTCAGAATTTCGGCCAGCATGTCCGGGTCGACCTCTTCCGATATTGACAGGGGATGCAACAACTCGATACTGCTCACGAACCTGCTCCAGAATCTGATGCCAGCTCTGCGTTTCGGCAAAGCTGCGGGCCTCCCGCCCCATATGCTGACGCTGCTGTGTCATGGTTGCCAGATGAACCATGGCACGACTCAGGGCTCCGACGGTCTGATCCCGGACGATCCATCCGGTCTCTCCGTGACGGACGATGTCCCGCGGTCCGGCGACGTCGAATCCGACGACGGGCAGGCCCGAAGCCATGGCCTCCAGCATGACGTTTCCAAACGTATCGGTTACCGATGGGAAAACGAAAAAATCTCCGGCGGCATAACATCTCGCCAGGTCTTCGCCCCGACGATAGCCGGCAAAAATTACCCCATCCGCCGACCTTGCCTCCAGTTGTCCGCGCAAAGGCCCGTCCCCGACCAGCAGCAGACGATCCGGTCCTTCGGCCGGGCGTTCATGCCAGGCATCCATCAACAGTTGGAGGTTCTTTTCCGCTGCCAGACGACCGGCATAGACCGCCACCACCTCATTCTCGCCGATCCCCAGTTCGCGACGCACGGCGATGCTGCGCCTGGCCGCATCGAACAGACGGGTGTCGACCCCCCGGCTCCAGATTTCGACCCGTTCGAAACCGTGTTCACAGAGCACATCGCGAATGGTGGGGGTGGGACACAGGGTCATCGAGGTGGCGTTATGGAACCAGCCCAGGTAACGCCAGGCGATTGGCTCAAGCCAACCAAGCCGATATGAGGCCAGATACTGAGGAAAATTGGTATGATAAGAACTCACGACGGGCAGCCCGAGCTGTCTGCAGGCCCTCAACGCCGCCACGCCCAGGGGCCCTTCCGTGGCGATATGCACCAGGTCGGGAGAAAAACCGGCTATTTCGCGCCGCAGTCGTCGGGGCGTAACCAGCGGCAAAATGACTTCCCGGTAAAAGGGCAGTCTCCATCCCCGCCAGGAGCGGCGTACGATCCCCTCCCTATCCGCCTTTGCCTCCTCATAACGCGGCACCATGAGTTGAACGAGATCGCCGCGTTGGACGCAATGATCGACCAACCTCTCAAGAGTACGCGATACCCCGTTGATCTGCGGCATATAGGTTTCGGAAACCAGGGTCACACGTAAGGACATACTATTATCCGCCAATCCAGATGCATGAGAAAAGGAGCACAGCGCCCAACCTGCCCTGCGGGTAGAGACTATTTATCGAGATAAAGCTGTTGCAGCCGTCTTGCGGTTTTCAAGGCCGAACGATAATTGAAATAACCTATCCATCCCAGAGCGACAATCGTCAATAATGCGTAGAGAATTGCCATGGCGAAGCCTTTCCATGATTAATGAACCTCTCATGTTTAGAGCATATACCGGCAATGTGAGCATTCTGTTTGGAATGTGTTTGCGCTTGACTCAAGCCTCCAAGTGGTCGATATATACTTCCCTGTGTGTCAAGCGCACTTGGGTTTAACGATGGACGCGCGGCCATTCCAAAACACCTTCATTTTCCGGCGCTGGCTGCCGTTCATGTCGGGCATGCATGCGTCTCTGCAGAACCGCACACTGCCGTTTGAGCCGCCGCACCTCGCGTTGCAGACGCCGACGTCGTCTGTCGTTGCGGCTGACACGATATCGGCGCAGGAGCATCCGCCAGCCGTCACAAAGCCGCTGTTTAAAATTCGGATTCGACATCATGACAAAAATCTCCATCAGGCACACAATGCCTCCCGTTGACCGTTTAACAGCCGCTGATAAGTAAAGAAAGCCTCGGCCCCCTCCCGCCCCAGATAGCGCTGGATGGTCTTGCGATCGGTCTGCATCAGATCGACCAGAATCAATCCGTCGAGCACATCACTGAACTGGGGATCGAGGTTGAAAGTCAGCAGCTTGCCGCCCAGGTTCAGATAATGCCGCAACAAAACCGGTATCCCTTTCTGCTGAACTTCGATATCGGCTACCAGCGGAGCCACCTGATCCATACTGCCGCAAAAGGTCCGGGCCAGCTTGCCGCTGCAGCCGCGAATGCGGGCCTTGGCGTGAAACGGCACGCGGGGTTTTACCAGCCTGGACAACTGGGGCAAAGGCAGTTCGGCATGCAGGGTTCCGGCGATCAGGCGACGGGACAGTTCGCTGTAATCGCGGGTTATGCTGACCGGACCGAACAGCACCCTATAACGGGGGTTTTCGACCACAAAGCGACCGATGCCTTTCCACAGCAGCAATAAAGGGGAGTAGCTTTTCTGGTATTCGGGACGCACAAAGGAGCGGCCCAACTCAAGTGCCGGACCGATAGCGTCGAAGAGGCGCCGCCGATATTTGAACAGGGTATGGGTGTAGAGTCCCTGCCTGCCGAAACGCTCCAGCAACCTGTCGCAGCAGCCGACGCGGTAGGCGCCGACCAGCTCCTGTCGTTCGCTGTGCCACAGAAACAGATGCAAGTACTCCTGATCGAAACGATCCAGGTCGAAAGACCGGCCGGTCCCCTCACCCACCGCGCGGAACGTGACTTCGCGCAAGCGACCGATTTCCAGCAAAAGGTAGGGGATCTGGCCGGCTTCGGCCTGCCAGACCTGCAACGGTCCGCTCTGCAACAGCATCTGCCCTGACGGCAGGCGCGCCACCTCGCGGGCGAGCAATTCCGTCGCCTGGGGAGCGATCACCGCCGCCTGTTCATCCCCAAGTAAGGATGCCGCATTTTCATCCACCGACTCGGCGGCCCCCAAAAGGTAGGTACGCAACCGCAGGTAGTCGATGCGTTCGCGATCGTCCGTACATTCCGCCAACCGCGCCCAGGGGATGGGGCGGCCTCCGCGCAACCGGACCGCACCACCCCGATGGGCCAGCAGCGCGCGCCCCAACAACAAAGTGCGCAACCGGGGATGCATCAGACCCACCAGTTGAAACAGCATGCTGTTGCGCCCCGGGATATACACGGGGATCACCGGTGCCCGGCAATGGCGAATCAGGGCCCCCACCGACGTTTGCCAGGGAGGATCGGCCACTTCGCGACGTCGCAATTGCAGATGGGATACCTCGCCTGCGGGGAAGATCAGCAACGCCCCACCCTCGCGTACATGTCGGATGGCCTGGCGCACAGGACCGATATTGACACCGCCCCCTTGTGCACCGCTGAAAATATCAACCCCGATAAGGGCTTCGCGCAATTGCGGGAAGCGCTCCAGCAGTGTGTTGGCCAACACCTTGGCATCCGGTCGGATGCGACGCAGGGCCTCGATCATGGCCACCCCCTCGATCGCACCAAAGGGATGGTTCGCTACCACGATGGCAAGCCCCTGCCGAGGAACGCGATCAAGCCCGTGCCCCTCCGGCACGCACGCTACGTCCAGCCGCTGAAGGACCGTCCGGCAAAAATCCTCGGGCGAGTCGCTCTCGGGCAATTGGTTGTAGATCTGCCGGCATTGTCGCAAACCGAGAAGCGACTCCAGGGGATTTGCGATTAATGTTCGAAAAATACGGCTGTTTGCCAGGGGCCAGGGTATGGCGAAAGGATCCTTTTTGATTGTATGTGTCATGCGCTTATCTCCTGCCTTCATTGATATGATCGCAGACGAGACTAGCGGGGGGAGATTAGGGTAAGGTTATCGGCGGGTTAATTTTTGATAGGACTCCGTCACTTGTCACCAGTCACCAGTCACCAGTCACCCGAGGGTTCGCGATGCTGTTTTTCAAGAGGGTGATTTGGTAAAATGAGGTATCGTGCATGGATTGCGATACCTGGTTCCATACGGCGACAGGAACGTCTCTCCATGCTACAGGCGAAAGGGGTCGGCCATGTGCCAGTTACTCGGCATGAACTGCAACGTTCCGACCGATATCTGCTTTTCCTTTACCGGTTTCCGAAAGCGCGGCGGCGTCACCGACGTTCATTCGGATGGCTGGGGCATTGCCTTTTTCGAAGGGCGAGGAGTCCGCTTGTTCGTCGATCCGCAACCGTCGGCGGAATCGGCCGTTGCGGAACTGGTACGCAGCTATCCCATCCATTCCCTCAATGTCATCGCCCATATCCGTAAAGCCACCCAGGGAAAAACCAGCCTCGAAAACACCCATCCCTTCATGCGTGAATTGTGGGGTCGTTACTGGCTGTTCGCCCACAACGGAAACCTGCCCCAAGTCCGTCCGCGCCTCGACGGCAGCTTCGTCCCCGTCGGCAGCACCGACAGCGAGTGTATTTTCTGCTGGCTGTTGCAGAGCCTGCGGCAGCGCTTCGGCATCACCCCTCCCCCACGGCAGGAGCTTTTCCAAACCCTTGGGGTGTTGACTCTGCCTTTGGCAGGCAAAGGCATTTTTAACTATCTGCTGTCCGACGGCGACAGCCTGGTGGCTCATTGCTCTACCGAACTGAGCTACATCATTCGTCAGGCGCCGTTCGCGGAGGCGCATCTCAAGGATGAGGATCTCAGCATCGATTTCCGGCAGATAACGACCCCAGACGACCGGGTAGCGGTCATCGCGACTCAGCCATTGACCGACAACGAACCCTGGGTCAACATGCGTCCCGGCACCTTGTGGATGTTCCACAACGGCGAGGTTATCGCCCAGCAGAACACGGCTCCAAGCCCCGTCAAGTCGCTGGCCGACGGGGTCGATGCAACACAAACCTGATTTTTTTTGTTCAAGATGTCGCGAAACCCAACAAACCTGTTGCAAATTATTTAAACTTGCTTCATATACAGGCTCTTTTTGCTTCAGCACCGTCCACATACCGCTGTCGGCACAAGGAACTCCTATGAAAAACCATATCGGCTGGCGTGAATGGCTGGCCTTGCCCGAGCTTGGCGTTCCCGCCATTAAAGCCAAGATCGACACCGGAGCTCGTACCTCGTCCCTGCATGCCTGGTTTATCGAGCCTTTTGAAAAAAAAGGTCTGAGCCATGTACGTTTCGGACTGCATCCCCTGCAACGTCGCACCGATATTGCGATAGTGTGCGAAGCCCCCGTCAAGGATCGGAGAATCGTCACCGACAGCGGAGGGCATCGGGAGATGCGTTATATCATCGAAACCACGGTATGCCTGGGCGAACATTCCTGGCCTGTTGAAGTCACCCTGACCGACCGCACAACCATGCGATTTCGTATGCTGTTGGGCCGAATCGCCATGGCCGGACGGTTGCTTGTCGATCCTGCAGCATCGTACCTGGCGGGACGCCATCTGCCCAAACACTACGACCAGGAAGTATGACAATGAAAATCGGCATCTTATCGCGCGACCCCGAGCTCTATTCGACCCGTAAACTCTACGAGGCAGCCATTATCCGCGGACACCAGGCCAGAATCATCGACCCGCTGCTCTGCTATATGACCATCGCCTCCCCGCGGCCGACCATCCACTATAAAGGCGATGAACTCGCAGGTTTCGATGCCATCATCCCCCGCATCGGCGCCTCCATCACTTTCTACGGTACGGCAGTGGTGCGGCAATTCGAAATGATGCATGTCTATAGCGTCAACGAGTCCGTGGCCATCAGCCGTTCGCGCGACAAGTTGCGCAGCCTGCAGCTGCTGTCCCGCGAAGGCATCGGTCTGCCGGTCACCGGGTTTGCCCATTCGACCCAATACACCCGGGATCTGATCGCCCGGGTCGGCGGCGCTCCGCTGGTGGTAAAACTGCTGGAGGGAACCCAGGGGATCGGGGTGGTGCTGACCGAGACGCAAAAGGCCGCAGAGAGTGTCATCGAAGCATTCAAGGGATTAAAGGAACAGATTCTGGTGCAGGAATTCATCCAGGAAGCGAACGGTGCCGATATCCGCTGTCTGGTGGTCGGCAGCAAGGTCGTGGCCGCCATGAAACGCCAGGGGGCCGAAGGTGAATTCCGTTCCAACATCCACCGGGGGGGCAGCGCCACCGTGGTCAGTCTCACGGCGGAAGAAAGAACGACCGCTGTAAGGGCAGCACGCATCATGGGACTGAACGTGGCCGGCGTCGACATCCTTCAATCCAGTCGAGGTCCTATTGTGATGGAGGTCAATTCCTCGCCGGGACTCAAGGGTATCGAAGAAGCCACCGGCAAGGATGTGGCTGACGAAATCATCCGCTTTATCGAAAAACATACCAGACCAGGCAAGACCAGAACCCGCGGCAGGGGCTGAAAACAGCCAGCCAAAAGTTCGACCATGAAAGGCCTTCCGAATATCCAGGGGTAGTGTCGAGCTTTCCCCTTCCGAAAAGACTTCAAATATCCGTAAATTAATGATAGGTAAAGAAGCTGACCTTATCTTCCACCATCATCTGAAAGGAGCTTTTATTATCATGAAATCACCTGTCATTTATCTGGCCCTGTTATTTCTCGCTATTTCGGTCACGGCTGTATGCGCCGGCAGCATGCCCGATTACAAATGCCGCGAGCAGGCTTCGCGCTGTGAAAAACGCTGCGATGACAAAATGGAAGAAGCGCATGAAGACGCGATCAATTTCGGATTCAGCGGCACCTCGAACACCTATCAGAAATGCCTGGACCGTTGCCGTGAAATGGAGCAGCGCTGCAATGATCGCCAGAGAGAAACCACACGGTGTGCCGAAACCTACATGAGCTGCATCGAAAGGGCGGCAGGCGACAAGGATGCCGTGGAAAGCTGCCGTGAAGGGTATCGACAGTGCAAAAGAGACATTTGAGACTTTAGGCAGTATGACATCCGGCAGATTTCGAAACAGAGCTGCCGGATGTCTTTTTACTCTATCGCCTGACAGGTTTTCTGAACAGGACCGACTTGAAACGACCGGCAATGGATAGCGAGCAAGGAAACTTCATGAAATATCTCCTGATCCCGACAATCTTCATTGCCCTGCTGGCATGCGCTGCCTGTGCCAAACAAGGGCCGCACCTTCAGGAAACGCCCTCTCCCCTTGAATTCCAGCGGGCCGACCGGAACCGGGGCCGCACCCTCTCCAGGGGCGACTGGACCTATGTACTGCATATCCGGAATCCCGGCACCCGCAGCGAAGGTTCGGAAGGACATCTGTTCTACCGAGGAGAGGAAATAGGAATGCCCGAGAATCTGCGGGATTACTACGAAACGCCCTTGGGCATATTTCGCCATACCGGCATAAATCCCGGGCAGGAGCGTTATCTCTGGGACGACACAGGCTGGATGCTGCAACCTGGGAATGATCCCGGGCAGGACGGCAGAGCCCTGGCCTGGCCGCAAACCGATGCCGACTGAGAAACAGGAATCGCCATGAAAGACAAAGGCCCGCCAATCCCCGCCGAACGATCCGCAACCCTGCGCCAACAAATGATGGACCTGCTTACGCAACAGCCCATGACGGCGCGGGAGATCTCCATGGCCCTCGGCATCAGTGAAAAACAGGTTTTTCCGCACCTGGAGCATATCCAGCAGAGCCTGCATCGACAAAACCGCGCTCTGCACATCACCCCGCCGGTCTGCCGACACTGCGGTTTCGCCTTCACCAAGCGCGAACGCCTGAAAAAACCTGGCAAATGCCCGGTATGCCGCTGCGAATCCATCGAGGAACCGGTTTTTTCCCTGCTGCCTGAGTGCTGAAGGCTAAAACTGACGCAGCGGGTCGAACAGGTACTCCAGGCCATTGACCTTGATCTCGTGGACCGCACCCAGCAGCCGTCCCAGTTTGCCCGGCGGAAACCCCTGACCTGCGAACCAGACGACATAGGGTTCGGGCAGATCGATAAGGCGGGTGCCTTTGTATTTGCCGAAAGGCATGCGCATTTCGATCAGTTCCAATAATTGAGCAGAATCGAAAACAGCTGTGTCCACGGATCCTCCGCCGCCAGAAACAGGAGTGCCTGTTAAAGTAAAAACAGGCAGAATAACCGAAAGAAATCGGCAGAGCCGGGCGCAGTATAGTCGATGGAATCCGCCAGGACAAGAACCCTCCGAAAAGTTTGGGAAAACCGTCAGCGTTTTCACCCGGGCCTGGACACAATTTTCTGTTGCATTGCATACTTTCCCCATATAGGGCATCTCGGTTCGGACGACCTGGCGGCACTGGCATCCGTAGAGACCGGCAGAGACCTCTCGCCGCACGATTACCGGCTCCGACTTGCAAATATTCACGGACTGCACCATATTACGGTAGAGGTTCACTCGCGCAATTATCCGGACCAAAGTGCGATCTGACAATCAAATCCATCCCAAGGCAACCTCATGGACTTTTTGACCTTCATTCTGCTCCTTGCAGGCTTCGCAATCCTTATCGGCGGAGCCGAACTGCTGGTGCGCGGCGCTGCGCAACTGGCCTGCGATATGGGCATTTCCCCTTTGGTGGTCGGGCTTACCGTCGTATCTTTCGGCACCAGCGCTCCGGAACTTGCCGTCAGCGTCTGCTCTGCATGGAAGGGCCAAGCGGGTCTGGCGCTGGGCAACGTCGTCGGCAGCAATATCTGCAACATTCTGCTCATTCTCGGCGTTTCGGCCCTTTTTGCGCCCCTGGTGGTTGCGCGTCAGGTCGTGCGTCTTGAAGTGCCGATCATGATCGGCACGGCACTGCTGCTGATGTTGCTCAGCCTCAACGGGGGCGTGGAACGCTGGGAGGGGCTGCTGATGTTCTCCTGCGCGGTGGTGTATGTCGCCTGGACGGTGGTACGCAGCCGTCGGGAAAACTCCCGTCAGTCCCCTCAGTGCGCGTTATCGGCCAGTCCTCGACCGAGGCGCCTGTGGCAGACTCTTCAGATCGCGGCCGGTCTGGCCATGCTCGGCCTGGGGTCGCGCTGGCTGGTGGGCGGCGCCGTCAGCATCGCCACCTTTTTCGGAGTCAGCGATATGGTCATCGGTCTTACGGTGGTGGCGATAGGCACCTCCCTGCCTGAACTGGCCACGTCGGCCCTTGCCGCCCTGCGCGGTCAGCGGGACATCGCCGTCGGCAATGTCGTCGGCAGCAATATTTTCAATATCCTGGTGGTGCTCGGTCTGACCGCCGGCGTAGCACCGAACGCCATTCCTGTCCCGCAGCAGGCCCTGATGGTCGATCTGCCCATCATGCTGGCGGCCTGCCTGGCCTGCCTGCCCATTTTTCTCACCGGGCATCGCATCGCCCGCTGGGAGGGCGGTTTGTTTTTCGGCTATTTTATCGCCTATACCCTGTTCACCGTCATGGACACCATGCACCACCCGAAAATGGGGCTGTTTGTTCAGGCCATGGTGTTTTTCTTTATTCCCCTGACCATTATCACGCTGTTGCTTTCCCTTTGGCGCGCGTGGCACCGAAGACAGTTAAGGAACTGAGTCCCACCTCAAAAAAAAGACCCAAGGCGATCCCTGCGATCGCCTTTTTTATATCAGCCGATCCGGATAACCGTAACCGCCATTAAAAAAATTGATCGGGATCAAAAAAATCCTGTTGACAAGCACCGCTCGATATATTACCTATTTAGTCATTATTACCATTTTGGTCATATTTACATGGGAGGGCAATTCATGATCACCAGGGAAGCCGACTACTGCATCCGAACCATTCTGCACCTTTCCCGCCCGGAACATCGTCACCAGCCGGTCGCTGTCGATGAACTGGCGCAGGACATGATCATCCCCGCCCCCTTTCTTCGCAAAATTCTGGCAAAGCTCATCGATGCGGGCCTCATAACCAGCCATCGTGGTCGCAATGGTGGGCTGACGCTGAAAGGCGAGCCGGAAAAAATCAGTCTGCTCGATATCCTGCGGCTGACAGACGGCAAAGGTCTGCTGCTCAACCGATGCCTGGGAACCGACGGTATCTGCGCCCACCAGGAAACCTGCTCGGTTCACGGCGCCATGACAAAACTGCAAGACGTGATGGAAAGTCACCTGCAAGCCATCACTTTCGATCAGCTTATTTGACATTGAACTGCATCCACACAACACCTTATATACCGAATGGAGGGAACCCATGCCCCGCTGTGTCTCGGCAGATACCTGCCTGTCCGATTATCTGGAAAGCAAAACCGACATCAACACCGCCTTTGACCGCTTCGGCGAACAAAAAGTGAAGTGCGGCTTCGGTAAACTCGGCGTCTGTTGCCGGCTCTGTTCCAACGGCCCCTGCCGCATTACCCCCGACTCCCCCAAGGGAGTCTGCGGCGCCACCGCCGACAGCATCGTTGCGCGCAATTTTCTGCGCATGGTCGCGGCCGGTTCCGCCTGTTATCTGCATGTCTGTGAAGCCACCGCCCGGCGTCTCAAGTCGATCGGCGAAGGCGTCACCCCCTTGTCGCTTCGCTCGCAGCAATCCCTCGACGAACTGGCTGCCATGTTCGGCATCGAGGCGGAGACCACAGAAGAGAAAGCCCGTCTGGTGGCCGACAAAGTGCTGGCCGACCTGTACAAACCCCGCGATGAGAAGATGGAACTGGTCGAATTCATGGCTCCCAAGGAACGCATCGAAACCTGGGAGAGACTGGGAATCCTGCCCGGCGGCGCAAAGGCCGAGGTATTCGATGCGTTGGTTAAAACCAGCACCAACCTCAATACCGATCCTGTCGATCAGATGCTGCACGTCCTCAACCTCGGCATCAGCACCGGTCTCTACGGCCTGGCCATGACCAACCTGCTCAACGACGTCATCATGGGCGAACCGGAGATCCGCATCGCCTCCACCGGTTTTTCCGTGGCCGATCCCGACTATGTCAACATCGCCGTCAGCGGTCACAGCCACTCGGTTTTCGCCGGGCTGATCGCCTATCTGGAATCGGATGCCGCCCAGGCCATCGGCCGCGAGGTCGGTGCCAAGGGCATAAAACTGGTCGGGATGACCTGCGTCGGCCAGGACATGCAGCTGCGCGCCGGAGCCAGTGGCACCGACATCTTCTGCGGCCAGGCCGGCAACAACTTCACCCAGGAAGCGCTCCTCTCCACCGGCGCCATCGATATGGTCGTCAGCGAATTCAACTGTACCCTGTCCGGTATCGAGCCGATAGCCGCCAAGCAGCAGATCAAGCTGGTCTGCCTGGATGACGTGGCCAAACAATCCACCGCGGAACTGCTCACGGACGAACGGGGCAAGGAGCTGGAGTTGGCGGAAACATTGGTACGCATGGCTGCCGACCAGCATAAGCAGCGCCACGCCATCGATACCGGCGTCATCATCGATGTCCCACAGCACGGTTTCAACGACGTGGTCACCGGCGTCAGCGAAAAATCGCTGGTCAATTTTCTCGGCGGTTCGGTGCAGCCGGTCATCGACCTGATCGTCAGCGGCCGGATCAAAGGTGTGGTCGGTGTGCTCGGCTGCTCCAACCTGGCCGAAGGCGGCCACGACATGATGACCGTCAACCTGACCCGAGAACTGATCAAACGCGACATTCTCGTTCTGTCGGCCGGCTGCACCACCGGCGGCCTGGCCAATGTCGGGCTCTGCTCGCCTTCCGCCGCCGCACAAGCCGGCCCCGGCCTGCGCGCCGTGTGCGAATCCCTCGGCATTCCGCCGGTGCTCAACTTCGGCCCCTGCCTGAGCATCGGCCGCATCGAAATGGTGGCAAAAGCCCTGGCCGAAACCATGAACGTTACCATGCCCGAACTGCCGGTGGTCATCAGCGCTCCCCAGTGGCTGGAAGAACAGGCACTGGCTGACGGTGCCTTCGGACTGGCCATGGGGTTGACCCTGCACCTGGCCCAGATGCCGCCGGTGGCGGGTTCGCCCATCATCACCAAACTCCTTACCGAAGACCTGCCAAGCATTACCGGCGGACGGCTTTTCATCGAATCCGATCCGGTCAAAACCGCAGACCGGATGGCCGCCATTATTGCCGGGAAACTCGGAGCATTGGGGGTGGCGGCATGAGGCAGAAAATCATCGACAGCGACAAGTGCACCGGCTGCAAAAGCTGCGAATTGGCCTGCATCGTGGCACACAGCCCCAATGAAGACCTCAAACAGGCATACAAGGATGGCGGTATCGCCGCCATCCGCGCCCGCTGCAGGGTCGGCAAGACCTCCGATGGCAGCCTCTTCCCGGAACATTGCCGCCACTGTGCCGATCCGGCATGCGCCCGCGCCTGCATGAGCGGTGCACTGAGCAAGAATCAAGCGGGTTACGTGGTCTGCGACACCGAAGCTTGCGTCGGCTGCTTTATGTGTGTCATGAGTTGTCCTTACGGCTTCGCCCGGCCCGCCACCGGAGAAAAACGCGTCATGATCAAGTGCGACGGATGTTCCGAGCGGGACTGTTCCGCCTGCGTCGAAGCCTGCCCCACCGGCTGTCTGAACCTTGGCGACGTCGACGGACAGGAAGATACGGTAGTCTATATCGATCCGCCACAGACGCAGGAGGCATGCCGATGAAACATCTGATTATCGGTAACAGCGCTGCCTTTCTGTGGGGCGATATCAGCCTCTCCGGCCTTTATGCGGAGGCCATCATCGACAAGCACCCCCTCGGAGATCTGGCACCGGGTATCGTCCCCGCCCATCTCCTCAGAGCCGTCGTCTGAATCGCCGGCTCACTCCCTTGCCTCCAGCCATTGCTGTCTTGGGGCCGCCGACTCCTCCCCGTCGTCGGCCCTTTTTTTACCCTCAGGCGTGTTTCACCCCTTCCACCTACCGCAAACGGCAGGATATTACAGTTTTTTTTGCGATTTTGGGTGAACCTGTGCTATTTAGAAGCTTTTTGTGCTGGCAGTGACCTCTATCCGGCTTCGCCTTGCGAAACCCTGCGTACCTACGTATCCGTATGTTTTACCTAAAGCGGGATACCCTTGGTCCGCGCACATGTCGTCGAGAGTCCCCCGATTCACCTTGTCCAGCAACATCCAAGCCCGAGAACATCCATGGAGTAGCCAGATGAGCAAAATCAACCGAAATGCGCCCTGTCCTTGCGGCAGCGGTCTGAAATTCAAAAAATGCTGCCTTGACAAGAAGGGTTCCGATCAAACGCGGTCGCTGGTTGAGCAGTTGCGCAAAGCCGAAAACGAGTTGTTCAACACCCTGTTTAAACAGGCCCAGGAGCAACTGGGGCCTGAAGGAATCGCCGAAGCCTGGCAGGCCTTCTGTCAAAGTGAGGAAGCCCCGCTCGATCCCCAGACCCAGCCCGAAGCAAACACCTCTTTTTTGTCCTGGCTGCTGCTGCACTGGCAGAAGAATGGCCAGGAAAGCCTTGCGGTCCGTCACCGTCGCCGCATGGAACATCGCCTACCGATCATGCATCGACGTTTTCTCGACGAAGCCTGCCGCCAACCTTTCAGTTTTTTTGCGGTCACGGACATCAAGCCGGGAATTTCCGTAACCCTGCGCGACCTCTTCTGGACCCGGGAATTTGAGGTATATGAGCAAAAAGCATCTAACCTTTTATCCCGCGGCAACATCCTTTACACCCAGGTGTTGCCCGTCGACGATGCCGCCATCTTCCTGGGCTGCGCCCCTTTTGCCATCCCCGACGCCTACCAGGTACGCCTCATCGAGGTGCGGGACGCCATAGAAAAAAATCTCGGCGACATCGATCGCGACACGCTCTTCGCCATGGAAGATCGGCTGCGTACCTGTTATTTCGAGATCCGCAACGAAATGCAGAAAATGGATGAGGAGCAAGAACAGGACGCCGCACAGACATCGGCGGATACCGAAACAGAGCAGGCTGTTGGGGAGGCAACGACCCAGACAGAAACGGCAGAATACGCCACGCCCCCGAGTAACGGCGAAAGCCTGACCTACAGTCTGGATTGCAATGTAACCGAAGCCTTTGAAGCCCTGCGCACCCTTAGCTGGAAACTGAAGGACGACGAGCTTCCCGAGGACACCCTGTTGGATAAGCAGGGGCAGCCCTGCCGCATGGTATTTCCGTGGTTGACGAAGGGCAACCGAAAGCCCTCCAAGACTGAGAACCCCGAACTTGGACGTATTATCATCGATGGCGACACATTGACCATTGAAATCGCGGAACCGGATCAAAAGGACAGCATGCTGCGCAAACTCAGCCGGCGACTTGGAAAACGCGCCACCCTTCTCGAACCGGTCGCGTAATCCCATACGGAGCTTATGTCCACCCGGACACCCCGGGATGGACACAGCGAGGTTTTCCGAACCAGAAACGGGTCCGCGTTGGCGGACCCGTTTTTTATCCGTAGGCTACCTTTGGTATCGGTCATCCCCGGGTAGAGGGGGGGGCCGATTCTTTGCGCTTCAAAACGGCAGCCGGCGCTGCCAGCTTTTTTTCACCGGCCTGAACTGTCGCTTTCCGCTGAAAGGCCTGGCCGAATAGGATGGCGGCAGGTAACGCCCGAGTTTTCCCTCCGTCAAATCGAGCGCTTCGGGAAACCACCCGCTTGTGGACAGTTTGAAATTGATGCCGCAGGCTGCGCACTTGGCCAGGGCGTCACGTTCGGTGAGGATGCGGCCGCGCATACTGCGCATGGCCTCGCTGTTCCAGATTTCCGAAAAGGGGCGTTCGTTCACATTGCCGATTTTCATGCTTGAATCGAAATCGTAACAGCAGGGAACCACATCGCCGTTGGAAAATATGTTCGCCATCAGGGTCGGACGCAGACAGGGAACCTGCTGCCGGATACGAAGGCCGGTTTTACCCTCGTAGGCAAAGCGTTGATAACGCTTGTCTTCCGGCACCAGTGTGGCATCCATATCCGTCGAACCGCAGCTCGGGTTGAGGGTTTTGACATTGAACCAGTCGACCCCGACCCGACGGGCCAGACGGCGCAGGGCATCGACCTCGTGCTGATTGTGCTTCATAACCACCATGCGCAGATTGATGAGGGTGGCGGCTCCGAGCTTTTGCTTGAGGGCCACGGCCTTTTCCAGTCCTTGAATGGCCCGCGACAGGGACCCGTGTTGGCGATAGGTCTGATAACTCTCATCGTGCAGCGAATCGACGGCAACGATCAGAGTCGACAATCCCGCCTCGAACAGACGGCACAGGTAGGCTTCATCCTCAAGAAAATGGGCATTGGTGCTGGTCATGGTACGGATATCCCGAGCCGCCGCATAAGCCACCATCTCGGGCAATTCCGGATGCATGAAGGGTTCTCCCCGGTCCCACAAGAGCAGAAACTGAAGATAATCGGCCATATCGTCCACGATTCCCTGAAAGGTATTCAAAGACATATGTTCGGTCGGACGGCCCAGTTCGTTGCGGCCGACGGGGCACAGAGGACAGCCGAGGTTGCAGGCATTGGTGGGCTCGATCTGCAACATGAAGGGATAAGCCAAGGCGCGGTGGTCTCCCGGCAGCTGAAACTGCTTGCGATTGAGATGCACCCAGAAATTCCGGTGTTTGCTGTCGGTCAAATCGGACCAGAGGTGCGGTACCGTATCGTGCACGTAAACAAACGGTCCTGCAGCTCCCTTGTACTTTTTCCGGATACGCTCCATGGCCGGTTTCAGCTTCTCTCCGCCGGTAATGGTATCGGCCGCATCGCGATCATAATAATCGACCAGGGCTTTCGGCACGTAAACGGGGGGAGAAAGCGAAGTCAGGCGGAGAATGAGATCCCAATCGTTGAGGCGACGCAGCTTCTCGTCGAAACCGCCGGTACTGCCGATAAGAGCGCGGGCATGCACAAACGCGTTGAGATCAATGTAGTTCCTCCGTATCAATTCCTTGAAGTTGAAAGGTTTCCCGATGTGGCAATGCAATCCCAGTTCACCCGTTTTCTTGTCGCGACGCAGCAACCTTGCCCGACAGTAAGCTGTGGGATGGGATTCCTGGCTGTCCAACAGGGCTTGACGCATTTCCGCCAGATAGTCCGGATGCCAGACGTTGTCGGAATCGAGATAGGCGATATAGGGACGTTGCGCCTTGGACAGGGCAAAATTCCGGGTTTTACAAACCCCCTCGTGGGGACGTTGAAAAAAACGGATCCGGCCATCCTCATAGGCATCCACCACCGATGCCGTGTCATCCGTCGAACCGTCGTCCACGACGATCAATTCGAAATCCTGCCAGGTCTGCCCCAAAACGCTTTCGATGGCCGCCCCGACCTTTTCGGTGCGATTCCACACCGGCATGATTATACTGAACATGGCCTTTCCTTTCCCGTTTCGCAACGGAGTATGCGATAAGCTGCTCTTTTCAGGGGTCCGCTACAGCTGTACAGAACCGAATTGAGAAATTCTTCAAGGCCGGCGGCCCCGTCGATGATCGACATGCCGCCGTCGACAAGGGGAACGCCCCTGGTCACAGTACTTCGCGACAGGTCTTGCCGCGCAGCAGAGCCCGGAGTTTTTCAGCGGGACGTTCCGTCTGCCATTGCGGATGGCCGATGCAACTGTGGCGCCATCTCCCGACCTGGCGCAGGCAGTATCCCGCCGCGGCGATTTTCCGGGAAAAACCGATTTCGGCGGCAATCGCCTCATGATAAGACTTCCGGATCGGGTAACCGTCCACCTCCTCGAGAACCCGACGGGAGGTATACTGAACCACGGTGGTCAGGTGAGCCGCCGTATCGCCTGGGGGAATTCCCCAGTCTTGCAGCATTTGAAAATAAAAAGCGGCCCGCCGACGCTTTTTTTCGGAAACGGCGTGCCCGCTATCGTCCTGACCGAGCAGCGTTTCCCAGGGATGATTCCAGCCCGTATTGAAATGTTCTCCCACCAGGCCGCAGCCATTCTCCGAGGCTAGGCGCCGCCTGAATCGACGCAACCAGTTTTTGCGACGAACAAAACATTCATCCTGCAGGAAGAGGTAGTGGTCATATTCCGGCAGCCTGCGCCAGGCGTGATCCCAGGCTCCGAGATTGAATCCGACATTCTCCCGTTGCATGATATGGCGAAAGCCGGCAGCCAGATCGGAGGGCACCTGATACTCCGAACCGTTGACAGACAACGCCAGATCGTACGCCTCTCCGGCATCGAAGCGGTTCACGGACTCGATCAGACGGCGTAAAAAGGAAACCGGATGCCCTTCCCACGCACTGATGATCACGACAATGGACGGATTCATCAAGCCCTTACTTTCCTCGGCAGACCATGCCACAGCGGCATGAGGCGTTGTGGATTTGGATGGAAATCTATAACATGCAAGGATATTCTCATGTCCGTTTGCCTCCATGCTCTTGCGAATATCCGTGCGACAGAATTAAACGTTACACATACCATTTAAGCGGATCTCAATCAAGGGAAGACGGCCAAGCCGCTCGTTTCCTCTGAAAAGCATTGACACTTCTTTCCGTCCCGTCTATGTTGGATGAAACATAATTCTCAGGGCGGGGTGCAAGTCCCCACCGGCGGTGATGTTGCCAAGAGCAAACAAGCCCGCGAGCGCCTGTCGCATGACAGGGCCAGCAGACCCGGTTGGAATCCGGGGCCGACGGTTATAGTCCGGACGAAAGAGAATGCAGCAGTTTGCAGGCGCCGTTCACCTGCGCTGCCCTTCTTCAGATTCACGCCACCACGCCTTGAGATGCATTCAACCACCATTTCAAGGAGTGCCATGATGTCCCAATCTCTGCTTGACCGTTTCGGCCCCCCCATCGAACGCGTTAACCTGGCCGTTGCCCGCCTGCGTCAAGGCCGGGGCGTATTGCTGGTCGACGACGAAGATCGAGAGAACGAAGGCGATCTCATTTTTCCCGCCGAGACAGTGACTTCCGCCCAGATGGCCATGTTGATCCGGGAATGCAGCGGCATCGTCTGCTTGTGCCTGACCGAAGACAGACTTGGACAACTCGACCTGCCGCAGATGGTGAGCGACAACACCAGTGCCAACCAGACCGCGTTCACCCTCTCCATCGAAGCACGGCGCGGAGTGACGACCGGCGTATCCGCAGCTGACCGCGTCACTACGATCCGCACCGCCATTGCCGACGACTGTCGCCCCGAAGACCTTGCCCGGCCGGGGCATGTCTTTCCCCTGCGCGCCCGGTCCGGCGGGGTACTTACCCGGCGCGGCCATACGGAAGGAACGGTCGACCTTATGCGCCTGGCCGGTTTCAAGCCGGCCGGAGTGCTCTGCGAACTCACCAACGAAGACGGCACCATGGCCCGCCTGCCGGAAATCGTCGCTTTTGCCGAACGCCATTACCTCAGTGTGGTCAGTATCGAAGACCTGGCCTGCGTGCTGGAAGCCCACATGGAAAAATCGGCCTGAATCAAACCGGTCGGGACGGTTTTTTTTGCGTCCCGGCCGCTTCAACAAACTTCCAATATTCCTCTCACATAATCCACATCATTCACCGGCATTCTGCCATGGCCTTCAGGGAATGACTGTCCCCGTGACACCTGCAAAGGCTGCTGTGGCAATGATGTTCTGTTTGCACGGCATCAACAAAGGACATCATGTCCGACACCTCCATCTTATGGCGCGCTGTCTCTACCTCCTGTACAGCGCGTCCTTTTTTCCAACATCCCATTTTCCAATGAAAACCACGCTGTATCCATCCAGTGTTTCCGCATAGATGCCAACTTAATCCGAGAGAGCTTTGTGTGCGTATGCACACTTGCTTAACCGGGCTTTTTCTCACGATTATTACGGCAATACACGTGGTTCCGTCTTTATCGTTGTTGTAGAGTTACACCATCAACGCAACGTTGATACGAACTACGAACGGTTGGCACATCAAAAACCAACACCTCCATTTTTGGCGCGTTGCCTCACCTCCTGAGCAACGCGTCTTTTTTATTCACCTCTCAGCAAACTTTAAGCCTGCGCATATCTGAGCCAAATGGTAACAACATCCGCTCAGCCCTGTACCTGTGCCGTCGCCGTGCGACAGGACCTGGCAAGGCCGGCAATGGCGAGAATGGTCCCAAGTACGATACCGAGCAAAGCCGCGAAGAGCACACGATGCATCTCAGGCAACAGAAACGTGACGGTATGGGCCGGTATCCAGAACAGCGGCAAGGTCTTTTTGAACACGAACCCCCACATCACCTGCCAATCGATTTTTTTAAGCATGCGGCCAAAATCGATGGGACGGAAAAAGCCCCGCAAAGTACCGCCGGTTTCCTGAATATGCATGTCGGTTATCCGGTGGAGGGTCATGAACAAGGGAGCGAAAATCAGGTTCATGCAAAGACTGATCGCAAAGGCTGCGAGCAGCTTTTCACCGCTGAATGCCTGTCCCAGCACCCCCGCAGGCAGCGGAATAAGAAACTTGCTGACAACGGCCGGAGCGCCGACGGCGAACAGCACAAAAGCCAATTGAATGCCGACCCCGAGACATCCCCATACCAATGAGCGAGGCCATATCCCGAAACCTTCCGTATAATAATTCCCTGTCGAAATCCGCAGACCGATGACTTCGCCCAAAGTTGCCAGAACGGCAAACTTGACGAAACTCATCAGCAACGCATGAGATCCGACCAGAGCCAGATACAGACCCAGAATCCGACTCGACAAGAAAAACGGACTGAACGTCAGTCCCAGACAAACAACGAACCACAGATCTTTCTTCTTCATTCCGCCCCTCCCGGTGTTGGGAAAAAACATCCAATAAAAAGCCCAGAGTTCCCGGGTATATTACTCTTTCACAGATAGAAAAAAAAGACGTATTGAACGGATGGTTCCCCAGTCTGACGGCCGATTCGCCCCCCCTTTTGGCCAAGAGATCTATTCAGAATGTCGAAACAAAGCTCCCGCCTTACTCACAAAACCAAGGGCTTACAAAAGAACCCTTGATTTTGTCCGTCCATCTCCGAGTTCGGCAGGCTGTTTTCAACAGCCTGCCGTTGTCAGATTCAAGCCCGCACATGGGCATATTTGACTTTGAAAACTATTATCATTTTTTTCTTGACAAAAACCTTCGCGGCGCTTACCTTCACTGAAAATAGATTTCAATTTCACAACAGGAGATGATTATGAGTATTTGCGAACTGCGCCATGGAGAACATGCCACCGTCGATGCCATCCCCGACGAAAACCTGCGGGTTCAGTTACTGCGATTCGGCATCACTGTAGGCAGCAAAGTCCTTTGTCACTGCAAACTCCCCTTTGGCCCCATAGTACTGAAATACGGCGGACAGGAAATCGCCCTCGGTCGTGAAATCGCTCGTCAGGTAGCCATACAGCCGGCCACTGTCTGATTTTTATTTCGCACCATGGATAAATCGGAGGTTAGAACCATGTCCCACTCCTGCTGCGGCGCTGTTGCCTGCGCCACTACGGGCAAACGTAAAATCGTTTTAGTCGGTAATCCCAACGTCGGCAAGTCCATTTTTTTCAGTTCCTGGAGCGGTATTTATGCCGATGTCTCCAATTTCCCCGGCACAACCGTCGAAATAAGCTCCGGAAAGATCGGCGATGACGTTTTGCTCGACACACCAGGGGTATACGGCGTATCGTCTTTTAACGACGAAGAACGGGTCGCCCGGGATGTTATTCTCGGAGCCGACCTGGCAGTGAATATCGTCGATGCAACCCATTTGGAGCGTGATCTGTTTCTGACTCTGCAGCTGGTCGACATGGGCATTCCCATGGTGGTAGCCCTGAACTTCTGCGACGAAGCGGAAAGCATGGGCATCCACATCGATGCAAGAAAACTGGAAGATGAGCTCGGTGTCCCGGTTATCCGAACTGCGGCGATCAAAAATCGCGGCCTCAAGGAGGTCTTCGGCGCCCTGCCTCTGGCTCGGCCGGGACTTGCCGATCCTGAAGTCGACCAGTCGATCACACATCTGCTCGATCGTATCGATACCCGCCCTGAAGCCCTGATGGTACTTGAAGGGGATGAAGTTGTGGCCGCACGCCACGGCGTTGCCCCGGAAAATGAGCGCGAACGTATCTACCTTCTGCGTCGCCAGCGGGCCAATGATCTCGTCGCGGAGATCGTCGCCCGCCCGGAAAAATCGGCGCGTTTTCGCGACCTTCTGGGACGCTTGTGCCTGCACCCGGCCAGCGGTCTTCTGATCCTGCTCGGTGTGTTATGGGGCTGCTACGAACTCATCGGGGTCTGGGTCGCCGGCGATATCGTCGGTCTTACGGAAGAAACCATCATGCTGGGGCACTGGGAACCGTGGATCCGCAGTCTGGTTAATCCCCTCATTCCGCAAAGCACGGTACTGGGGCAGATTCTCATCGGTGAGTTCGGGATCTTGACCATGACCGTCACCTACCTCCTCGGTCTGCTGTTGCCTCTGGTTGTCGGGTTTTACGTGGCGCTGTCCTTCCTGGAGGACTCCGGTTACCTGCCGCGTCTGGCAACCTTTGTCGATCGCATGATGACCGCTATCGGTCTCAATGGCCGTGCCGTCATTCCGGTGATTCTCGGTTTCGGCTGCGTTCAGCTCGGCACCATTACCACCCGCATCCTCGGCAGTAACAGGGAAAGATCCATTGCCACGGCGATCCTCAATTTCGTGATACCCTGCAGCGCCCAGCTCGGCGTCATCGCCGGCATGCTCGCCGTGGTCGGCTTTAAATTGAGCCTGACCTACGCGGCGGTCATATTTGCCTGTCTGGCCATTCTCGGCACCGTTCTGAACAAAGTTATTCCGGGAAAAAGCAGCGCTCTGCTTATCGACCTTCCCCCCATGCGTCTGCCGCGCATCACCAACATATTGCGCAAAACCTTGATCCGCTCCTTCTTCTTTATGAAGGAAGCCTATATCTGGTTCATCGCCGGGTCGCTGGGCGTCTCTTTGCTGCAGGTAACCGGCGGACTCAAAGCTTGGCAGAAACTGCTCGCCCCCCTGACCGAAGGCTGGCTGCACTTGCCTAAGGAGGCTGCCACGGCATTTGTCATGGGCATGGTGCGACGCGATTTCGGCGCCGCAGGCCTGACGGAACTGGCTCTCTCGCCCTGGCAAGTGGTCGTTTCTCTGGTCGTCATAACCCTGTTTGTCCCCTGCATCGCCAGCCTGATGATACTTTTCAAAGAGCGTGGCCTCAAGGAAGGCATGGCGGTGTGGTTCGGTGCCTGGGTTCTGGCTTTCAGTGTCGGAGGCACTCTCGCTCAAATCGTCCTTTAGGAGCCAACTCATGAAATGGTTCGGCAAAGACAAACCGTCTGTTCACACTCCATCCGTTTGCCCCGATTGCGGATGTCCTTTGCAGGATATCAGTTGGCGCCATTGCCCTCGCTGCCGGCGGGAGGTTACCGGTTGCTCGGGATGCGGCAACTGCGGGCGACATCGATAACTAAGCCCCAACGATTCTTGTCAATTCATTATTTCAGGAGGTATCCGCTCACATGTACCGTGGTATCAAACACTTATCCCTGGCGACCTTGCTCGCAACCTTCCTTGTCTATCCGCTCACAACGCTGGCAGCACATCCCGGGGAAGGCAAAAGTGAGATTGAAAATCTCAAACGTCGCATCGAAGCTCTGGAAGCCGAAAAGTCGGCAACCGAGGCAGAAGAACCAACCCCGTGGTCTCTAGGCAGCTTAGCCGACAAAATCGAACTGCACGGATTGATTGAAGTTGAAAGTTTTTACAATAAACCCGAAGGCGGCGATGAAAGCAGCGACCTGACCCTGGCGACGGTGGAACTGGGCCTCGATATTCAGGCGACCGACTATCTCGGGGGGCACATCCTTCTGCTGTGGGAAGAGGGAGAGACAGAGCCTGTCGATCTGGATGAAGCCGTGATCCGCCTGACCTATCCCCGACCCTTGTGGGGAATGACGGCCGGATTCACCGGAGGCAAGATGTATCTGCCCTTCGGTAAGTTCAACAGCTACATGATTACGGACCCGTTGACCCTGGATCTGGGTGAGACCAACCAGAGCGCCGGGTTGCTGACACTGGAAGGCGACAAATGGACCCTGCAGGCAGGTGCTTTCAGCGGCGAAACCGACACCTTCGGTGATAACGACACCATCGATGGCTGGGTGGCGACCCTGGAGGTTCAACCCTCGCAACAGTTCGGGTTCGGGACCTCGCTGATCAGCGATCTTGCGGAAAGCGATATCCAACTGGTCGAGAACGATGATTTGTATCATGAAAGCGTTATGGGGGCTTCGGCATGGATCTCATATCAGATCGGGCAATTTGGGATGGAAGCGGAATATGTCACCGCCCTCGACAAATTCGATGCAGCACTGGTCGGCCTCTCGGATCTTACCGGGAAGCGTCCATCGGCCTGGAACCTGGAACTTGCCTGGATGCCCAACGACCGCTGGCAGATTGCAGGTCGTTATGAACAGGCCGATGACTTTCAGGATGATGCAACCCGTTACGGAACCACCATCTCATATGGCCTGTTCGAACACGCGGTGCTGGCCGTAGAATACTTGCACGGCGATGCCAAAGGGCCGGATGCCGACCCCGACCATACCGTCACCGTCCAGCTGGCTTTCGAGTTCTGATAAAGGTCGGCCCGAGAAAATCCCATACCTAGGGTCTCCTGAACAATTATTTTCAAGCCGGTCACAAGCCCGGCTTATGCTCTG
>ERZ1673962.217-NODE-217-length-49354-cov-3.933853_pt1 | contig 49354 bp, 38 predicted proteins | sample MGYA00580188_ERZ1673962 | MGnify/ENA primary metagenome ERZ1673962 (study PRJEB41334, sample SAMN05608104) | rock metagenome | biome: terrestrial subsurface; feature: shale formation; material: shale | place: USA: Pennsylvania ... | reverse complement strand
TCCCGAGCGACGGGCGGCCCTGGCTCAGCGTGCGCGTGAGCGCGCCACCGAGGTGCTGGGTCTCCCACCCGACGAGATCGTGCTGGCCCCGCCGCGCGCCGTGCTCAAGACCTCCAGCGGCAAGCTGCGCCGGGGTGATACGCGCGATCGATATCTGGCCGGGCGGCTGTTCGATACACCGCCGGCGCCTGTCTGGCAGTTGGCGCGGGTCGGCGCGCGGGCGGTTCTGGCGCGACTGCGTACCTGGGGCGTCCGACTGCCTGAAACCCTCTATGCCGGCTATGCCTGGGGCGTATTCACTCTGCTGGCACCCTGGGTGTGGACCGGCGTCATGCTGAGCCCGCGTCCGGCCTGGCGCTGGTCGCTGGCGCGTGGTGGCGTCCGGCTCTTGCGTCGACTCATGAGTGTGCGTCTGCGTGTGACGGGGCGGGAGCATCTGCCACCTGATGGGCGAAGCCTGGTACTGGTCGCCAACCATCAGAGTTATCTCGATGCCCTGGCCCTGATCGAGGCCATTCCGCGTCCGATGCGCTTCGTCGCCAAGCGCGAACTGAACGCCAATCCGCTGGCCGGGCGCTTTCTCGAACGCCTGGGAACGCTGTTCGTGGAGCGGTTCGATCTCCAGCAGAGTCATCGCGAGGGCGAGCGCTTGCAGACGGCGTTGCGTGACGGGGCGAGTCTGGCGTTCTTCCCCGAGGGTACCTTCCGCGAGCGGCCGGGTCTGCTACCCTTCCGTATGGGGGCCTTCGTGGCGGCAGCCGAGGCGGGTGTGCCGGTCCTGCCGGTGACGATCCGGGGGACGCGCGCGGTCATGCCGGGCGACAGTTTCCGCCCGCGTCCGGGGACGATCGAGGTCGTCATCGCGGCACCGATCCTTCCCCAAGGAACGGACTGGGAGGCGGCCAGCCTGCTGCGCGATGCCGCCCGCGCCGTCATCGCCGCTCGGGACGCGGCCTGAGCGGCCTGTGGTCTGTTTGGGAGGGTCCGAACGTCAACTACCCCGCCCTGAAGGCCGGAGCTTGTGAGAGCAAGCTGGGTTGACCAGCCTCAGCCCGCCTGACCAGGACGGTCGAAAGGGGCTACGTATGCAACAGGTCGCTAAGACTCACCGGCGGATGCTTCCTCAGTCCGCCGCTCTGAAAGGTCGAGATCATGCAGGCGAAAGGTAAAGCGTCGAAGGTTTTGATCGCCGCGCCAGCGGGAGCCGGTTGCACACATTGGCGAGGGGAGCGTGTGGCGTCGTGAGACGCTGCACCGTCACCAGGCCCTTACGGGCAGAGCCTTACGGCCCGGCAGGTGGAAAGCCTGCACCTGTTTCCGGTGGCTGCACGGTCGTAGCAACTATCCCTCCCCGCCCTGAAGGACGGGGTTTCTCGCGGAGGAACTGATGAAGGAGGCTCGCTTCTACGACCGGCTCGACGCCAAGCGTGTCCAGTGCCGACTCTGTCCACACGACTGCATCATCCCGAACGCGGGGCGCGGTGTCTGTGCGGTGCGCTACAACAGTCAGGGCACCCTCTTCACGCTGGTGGCCGATCGGATCGTCTCACGCAGTCTCGATCCGATCGAAAAGAAGCCGCTGTTCCATGTCTATCCCGGATCGACGGCCTATTCGATCGCCACGGTCGGCTGTAGTCTGCGCTGTGAGTTCTGCCAGAACTGGGAGATCTCGCAGTGGCCGCGCGAGCGTCTTCCCAAGCATCTGGAGCCGGGCGAGGCCGTGTCGGCGGACGGGACGCCGCTCTGTCCCCAACTGGCGCGACTCGGCGACCGGGTACCCGGCGAGCCCGTGACACCGGCGCAGATCGTGCGTGCGGCCCAGGCATCGGGCGCGCGCTCCATCGCCTACACCTATACCGAGCCGACGATCTTCTATGAGCTGGCCTATGAGACGGCCTGTCTGGCGCGCGAGGCGGGATTGATCAACCTCTTCGTCACCAACGGCTACATCAACGCGGCGCCCCAGCGCGAGTTGGCCGGTGTGCTGGACGCGGCCAACGTGGATCTCAAGTTCTTCCGCGACGAGAGCTACCGTCACATCAGCCGCGTCAGGCTCCAGCCGGTGCTCGACGCCATCGGTCGCTATCACGCCCTCGGTGTCTGGGTGGAGGTCACGACCCTGGTGATTCCGGGCGTCAATGATTCAGATGAAGAACTGCGCGACATCGCCTGCTTCATCCATTCGGTCTCACCCGATATCCCCTGGCACGTCTCGCGGTTCCACGGTGCCTATCACATGGCCGATGTCGCGCCCACGCCCTCGGCGACGCTGAAACGCGCCGCCGGTATCGGGCTGGAGGTCGGCTTGCGGTATGTCTATGTCGGCAATCTGCCGGGCGATGGCGGTGAGGACACCCATTGTCCCGGATGCAGCGTGCGGCTCATCCGCCGTCACGGTTTTCAGCTACTGGAGAACCGTATCCGGCATGGCATCTGTCCGGACTGCGGAACGCCTGTGGCGGGGATTGGTCTGGGGCGCGCTGAAGAACGCGCTTCGATGCACCAATCGAGTGCGAGCGGGTCGAATCCAGGGCAAAAATAGCTTTGATTCACTATGGATCCAGCCACATGCACCATCGATCGCTGTTTGTAGCAGATTGATAAAAGAGTGAAAACAGCTTTCAGATCAGATCTGGCATCAAAAATGCTTAACCCGGAGACGGCAGAGTTGAAGTCGTTCTCTCTGTCTCGTTCTCTGACTTCCTCAGTGGTGATTCACCCCGCCTTCACCGGCGGGGCTTTTTTATGTGGCCACACAATTCGCCGTAAACGCAGATCGAGGTGGATGTCGTCGAACCAGCGGCGCACCCTCCGAGTGTTCGAGCAATTCCAAGTCAACTGACACACCACACTGCGCCGGCTATTGGAGACGGAGACGCGCGGTGCAGGTGCTCGATGGGCGGGGGCAGGTGACCGATAACCAGGGGTTGGCGACCTGTCAGGCCGGGCGCACGGCGCGGATCTACAGGCTGTAATTGGCGTTAGTGCCAAATCATCCGCAAAATCGAGTAACGCGCCCTTGTGCCAAATAGAATGCAAAACAGTGCCAAAGCGTTTGCCAAGCTACAGCTACACCCTGTCGGCGAGGACCATCATAACCAGAAACAAGGCCAAACGCTGCCAAATTGTTACCCTGAGCGTTACCCTGATCGCGTTCGGGTAAAGAAAAAGGGCTTAGCCCATGAGCTAAACCCTTGTCTTTATTGGAGCTGGCGGACGGATTCGAACCCCCGACCTGCTGATTACAAATCAGCTGCTCTACCAACTGAGCTACGCCAGCGCGCGAGCGCGTAAATATAGCGCGAAAACGCCGTTCGCCTCAATGCTCGTTGCGAGTTCGATGGCGACAGCTACAGAGTCAAGCATGCCTATTGAAAAATCAAATCCTTGCTCGAAACAATGTCAATGATGCAAACTCCATCGATCCCCAGGTCACTGTATCCTGCGATGGCCGGAGCGTGACGCACCTGGGTATGTCGATTGCCAAAAACGATTTCGGAGGACAGCATCATGAGTACCCATCAAGCGCAGATGCCGCTGTGTCAGCGGGCCTTTTCGCAACTGCTCATCATCGACGCGCAGGAACGGCTGGCCGCCGCCATGCCGCCCGATGAACTGGACAGGGTCGTCGACAACATCAATCGCCTGATCACGGCCGCCAAGATCCTGGACATTCCGGTGATCGCGACTCAGCACAATTCGCAGGGACTCGGCCCTATCATCGAGACCATCCGTGCCAATATGCCGATGGTCCACGAGCCGACCGAGAAAACAGCGTTCTCCTGCTGCACCGCGCCCGGATTCGAGCGCAACATCTCCTCGCACCCGGATCGGCGCCAACTGGTCGTCGTCGGCATGGAGGCGCATATCTGTATCGCGCAGACCGTCTCCGGCCTGCAACGCTGGGGCTATCAGGTCTTCGTGCCGAACGATGCCATCATCTCGCGTAAGACCGCCCATAAGGAGAACGTGCTCGACCGGATGCGTTCTTGCGGCATCCAGGTCGTCTGTACCGAATCGGTCGGTTTCGAGTGGCTGGGTGATTCGACCGACGCGCAGTTCCGCGACGTCTGGTCGCTGTTCAAATAGCGGACGGCATGATCCAAGGTGCGAGCGCCGCCAGCAGGCGCTCCAGCGCTCCACGATTGCGCTCGACGACTTCACGGCCGCGCGCGCCCAAACAATCACGGCGCTCCGCATCGTCGAGCAGGTCGATCAGACTTCGAGTCAGAGCCTCGCCATCCTCGACCCGTTCGGCCGCGCCGGCCTCATACAGCATCCGCGCAATGGCTGCGAAGTTGAAGGTATGGGGACCGAGCAGGACCGGGATGCCCGAGGCGGCTGCCTCCAGCGGATTGTGCCCGCCTCTCGGCACCAGACTGCCGCCGATGAAGGCCAGATCGCCGGCCGCCAGGAAGCACGTCAGCTCACCCATACTGTCGCCGAGACAGACAGACTCGCCCGGTGCGACCGCCCGCTCCTGGCTGCGGCGCGCGAACGCCAGCCCCTGACGCGCGATGAGCGCGGCCACGGCGTCGAAACGCTCGGGATGGCGCGGCACCAGCACCAGCAGTGCATCGGGCCGATGTTCCAGCAAACGCCTGTGGGCCTGGAGCACCTGAATCTCCTCGCCCTCGTGGGTGCTGGCGGCGATCCAGACCGGACGCTCAGCGCCCCACAGACAACGCATCGCAGCGGCGCGCGTCGCGAGATCCTCGGGCTGGACCAGATCGAATTTGAGGCTCCCCATGACCTGCACGCGCTCGCGCGGCGCGCCCAAGGCAACGAACCGTTCGGCGTCGGCCGGCGCCTGGGCGGCGATGAGTGCGAAACGCGCCAGTGTCGGGCGTGTCAGGCGCGCCAGCCGCGCATAACCGCGCGCCGAACGCTCCGACAGCCGCGCATTGACCAGGGCGACTGGAATACCGCGCTGTTCGAGCACAGCCAGCATGTTGGGCCAGATCTCGGTCTCCATGATGATGACGAGCCGGGGTGCGACATGCTCGACGAAGCGCGCCATCAGGCTCTGCAGATCGAAGGGGGTATAGTGGTGAGCGACACGCTCGCCGAAGAGCGCCCGCAGACGTTCGGCGCCCGTGGGCGTGGTCGTCGTCACCAGGATCGTGCGCGCCGGTTCGGATTCCAGCAGACGCCGGATCAGGGGTTCGGCGGCCTGGACCTCGCCCACCGAGACGGCGTGAATCCAGATATCGGCCTTTGACGTTCGGGCCTCGTCCTCCCCTTTCCGGCCAGCGTTCCAGACCAGCCGCTCACCGATCCGCTGCCGATAGGCCGGTTGCGTGCGACCGCGCCAGTAGAGCCGCGCCAGCACCAGCGGCAGCGCCAGGCGCCACAGCGCGGTATAGAGCCGAAGCGCCATCCCGCCGCGCATCCCGATCCCGTCAGACGTGGCGGCGCCCGGCGGCGGCGCGTTCCATGACGTTCTTCATGTCACGCACCGCCGGGTCGAGTCCCGAAAAGAGGGCGCGCGCGATGATCGAGTGCCCGATGTTGAGTTCGCGCACGCCCGGAATCGCGGCGATCGCCTGAACGTTGTGGTAGTCGAGTCCGTGGCCGGCATTGACCTGGAGTCCGAGCGACAGCCCCAGTTCGACCGCCGCGCGGATTCGCTCCAACTGGGCCGCACGCTCGACCGGATCGCGCGCGTCGGCATAGTGTCCGGTATGGATCTCGATCACCGGAGCGCCGACCGCGTGCGCCGCCTCGATCTGCACCGGATCGGCGTCGATGAAGAGCGAGACCCGAATGCCGGCCAGCCGGGCGCAGAACGCGCGCATCGCGTCCGGACGGCTGGCCACGTCCAGCCCGCCCTCGGTCGTCAGTTCCTCGCGCCGCTCGGGCACCAGACAGCAATCGGCCGGCCGGACCCGGCAGGCGATGGCCGCCATCTCGGGGGTGACGGCCATCTCCAGATTCATGCGTGTTTGCAGGATGTCGCGCAACATCTCGACGTCGCGATCCTGGATATGACGCCGGTCCTCGCGCAGATGGAGCGTGATGGCGTCCGCCCCGGCCTGCTCGGCGACCAGCGCGGCCTGGATCGGCTCGGGATAGCGGGTGCCGCGCGCCTGGCGCACGGTGGCCACATGGTCGATGTTGACGCCGAGCAGGATCTCGGATGGGATCTGTGAGAGGGATGACATGGCTATTTCTCGTCAATGGGTTCCGTGGCGAACCAGCGTCGATAGAGTTCGCGACTCTTGAGCGGTCGATCGCCCAGATGGGGTTCCAGCACATAGCGCAACAGGGTCCGCGCCTCGCGTCGCAGCCAGCCGGCGAGCGGTTCGTCGTGCGCGAGCGCCAGCAGGGTCGCGCCCGAGACACGGGGTCCGCGCGCCGACCCGGACGGCCGGCACGGACCGCGCTCGCGCTCATAGACATAGACGGACTCGGCGGTCACAGGCGCACCGTCGTCGGCGACCCGATCGAGCCTCAGCCCATAGCCGAGTTCGGCGAGCAGCCGGCACTCGAAATGGCGTAGCAGTGTCTCCAGATCGCCGGCTTCGGCCAGATGCGAGAGCGTCGACTGGTAGAAGACGAACAGCGCATCATGGGGATCATGGCGCGCGAGCATCCGCAACAGCAGTTCGTTGAGATAGAAGCCCGCCAGCAGTGACGCGCCCTGGAGCCTGAGCGGTGCACCGGCTTCCTCGACGACGGTCAGGGTCCGCACCTCGCCGCGCCCGGTCATCGCCAGCCACAGCGGCTGGAAGGGCTGCAAGAGCGCACTCGCCGTCTGACGCGGGCGCCGCGCGCCCTTGGCGATGGCCGCGCAACGACCCTGCCCCGCGCCCAGGATCTCCAGCAACAGGCTGGTATTGCCATACTCGCGCCGATGGAGCACGAAGGCCAGGAACAGGTCGTGACGGGACGACACGCGCGCCGCCGGGCGATCGAATCAGTCGTGGTAGCCGAGCGTGGAGAGTGCCGACTCGTCGCTCGACCAGCTCTTCTTGACCTTGACCCAGACCTCCAGATGCACCGGACAGTCGAACAGTTTCTGCATCTCCAGCCGCGCCTGGGTGGCCACGGCCTTGAGCGCTTCGCCGTGCTTGCCGATGATGATGCCCTTCTGTCCCGGTCGCTCGACCCAGATCAGCGCATGGATCAGATAGCGACCATCGGCGACCTCGAAACGCTCGATCTCGACCGTGGTGCAATAAGGCAATTCCTTGCCGTAGCGCTGCATCAACTGCTCGCGCACCAGCTCGGCGGCGAAGAAACGCTCCGAGCGGTCGGTGAGCTGATCCTCGGGGAAGACCGGTTCGCCCTCGGGCAGCGACTCGACGATCAACCGCTCCAGCGTTTCGACCTGATCGCCCTTGGTCGCCGAGACCGGGATGACCTGCCGGAAGTCATGACGCTCGCCGATCTGTTGCAGATAGGGCAGCAGGGTCGACTTCTCGGCGACCCGGTCGACCTTGTTGACGACCGCGATCACGGGCACACCGGCTGCCGCGATCGCCTCCAGCGCCTTGGCGTCCTCTTCGGTCCAGCGTCCGGCCTCGACCACCAGTAGCGCCAGATCGGTATCGGCGACGGCCGCGCGCGCGGCACGGTTGAGATAGCGATTCAGCGCACTGCCGCCGCGCTCGTGGATGCCGGGCGTGTCGACGAACAGGATCTGCCCCTCGGCGCGGGTCTTGATGCCCAGGATCGCGTGCCGGGTGGTCTGCGCTTTGTGCGAGGTGATGGCGAGCTTCTGACCCAGGATGCGGTTCAACAGGGTCGACTTGCCGACATTGGGCCGGCCGATGATGGCCACGGTACCGCAGCGGCTCACGACGGAAGCGGTCGATTCGTTGGGGTTCGACTCAGCCATGCTGGATACGCTCCAGCATGGATTCGGCGGCGGCCTGTTCGGCTCGGCGCCGACTGGTCCCGGTTCCGCGTGTCGTCACATCGGTATCCTGGAGCTGACAGCTCACGATGAAGGTTTGGTCGTGCTGGTCGCCGTCGATCGACAGCACCAGATATTCGGGCAGGGGGCGCTTGTAGGACTGAAGCCACTCCTGCAAGCGGGTCTTGGGATCCTTGCCGGCGCGCTCGGCATCGGTCTGTTCGAGCCGGGCGGCGAAGAGTTTGAGCACCACGGTACGCGCGCGTTCGAAGCCGGCGTCCAGATAGACCGCGCCCAGCACGGCCTCCAGCGCGTCGGCCAGGATCGAGTCGCGCGCATGACCGCCGGTGCGCAGTTCCCCGGCCCCGAGCCGCAGTGCGTCGCCGAGTTTCAGGTCACGGGCCAGACGCGCCAGCGACTCGCGTTTGACCAGCGAGGCGCGCATCCGGCTCAGGGTGCCTTCGTTGGCGTTCGGAAAGCGCTCCCAGAGCGCCTCGGCGATGACGAACCCAATCAAGGCATCGCCGAGGAATTCGAGCCGCTCATTGTTGGATGCACCGGCGCTGCGATGCGTGAGGGACTGGATCAGCAGTTCCTCACGGCTGAAACGGTGCCCGAGCGTTTGGGCCAGTCGACGCGGATCAGTATTCACTCGGAGCCGACTTCGATCTGGTGGCTGAACGAGACGACCGCGTCGACGTTGAAGAACAGATGCACCCGTTCCTCATACGCCAGACTCACCTGGAAGCGTTCCCCGTCGATCCGCTCGACCTCGAAATCGCGGCCCTTGATGCTTTCGATCGAGTTGATCATGAGACGCTTCTCGATGGACGTCACGATTCCACGCACGCCGCCCTCTTGGGTCGGATCGAGCTGTTGCGCAGTCTCCTCCATGATCGAACGCACGGTCCAGAAGTTGAGATAGAGCGGGCCGACCTTGAGCGCGATGGTGCCAAAAAAGGACGCCAGGCCGATGAGGACGATCAGGAACAGAAAGCCTGCTCCACGTTGACGTTTGGCCAATCCAGTTGTCATGGACATCTGTTGTGAACCTCGCGGTTTATTCGATTCCGTCCCACAGACGCGACCAGGCGATGGGGAAGCCGTCACGCGCGCCATCCCAATGCATCCAGATCGCGAACGCCTTGCCGACCAGGTTCGCCTCCGGGACAAACCCCCAGCAACGACTGTCGTTGCTGTTGTCGCGATTGTCGCCCATAACGAAATACTGTCCCTTGGGAACCTCGACCGGGCCGAATGCCAGCTTCTGGCAGCCGAAGGGCAGATCCGGCGCGGCCGGACGGGTCAGGATATGGTGCTCGACCGTGCCGAGACTCTCCAGCGCCTCGCGCGCGCCGGTCATTTCCTGACCCGAGCCGACGCCGGTATAGGTGCCGACCGGCAGCTGGCCGACCGGCTCGCCGTTGATGAAGATGGTCTTGTTGCGATAGCCGACCAGATCGCCCGGCACGCCGACGACACGCTTGATGTAGTCGGTGCGCGTGTCGAGCGGGAACTTGAACACCACCACATCGCCGCGCTGCGGCTCGCCGAGATCAAGGAACTTGACGTTGAGCACCGGCAGCCGCAGACCATAGGAGAATTTGTTGACCAGAATGAAGTCGCCGGTCAAGAGGGTCGGCATCATCGAGTTCGACGGGATGCGGAACGGCTCGACCAGGAAGGAGCGCAGCACCAGCACCGCGAAGATGACGGGAAAAAAGGAGCGCGCATACTCGACCAGCACAGGTTCCTTGGCGATGGGCCGGCCGTCCTCGGTCAGGGTCTTGCCGCCGGCGGCCGCGATCGCGGCACGGCGGCGCGGTGCAAACACCAGCGCATCGAGCAGCCAGATGCCGCCGGTCAGGAACGAGGCCAGCACGAGAAAAGCCGGAAAGTCGAATGTCATGTCGAAGCGTGTCTCTCTGGATCTGTACCGGGTTACAGTTTACCCGTAGGGTGCGGTGAAGAACGAACCGCACCGGTCGCAACGGATGCGATGTGCGACGCTCATCACCGCCTGGGATGGGGCGATGTCTGTTCGGAAGTCGCCTCAGTCCTTGCCGCTCTGGAGCACGGCCAGGAAGGCTTCCTGCGGGATGTCGACCTTGCCGACCTGCTTCATGCGCTTCTTGCCTTCCTTCTGCTTCTCCAGCAGCTTGCGCTTGCGCGTGGCATCACCGCCGTAGCACTTGGCGGTCACGTTCTTGCGTAGCGCCTTGACCGTGGAACGGGCGATGATCTTGGAGCCAATCGCCGCCTGGATCGCGACCTCGAACATCTGGCGCGGGATCAGATCCTTCATGCGCTCGGTGACATCGCGCCCGCGCGTCTGCGACAGCGAGCGATGGACGATGGACGAGAGCGAATCGACCTTGTCACCGTTGATGAGCACATCGAGCTTGACCAGATCGGAGGCCTGGAAGCGCTTGAATTCGTACTCGAAGGAGGCGAAACCACGGCTGCACGACTTGAGCCGGTCGAAGAAGTCGAGGACGACTTCGCTCATCGGCAGCTCATAGGTCACCTGCACCTGACCGCCCAGATACTGGATGTTCTTCTGGATGCCGCGCTTCTCGATACAGAGATTGATGACCGCGCCCAGATAGTCCTGCGGTGTGAGGATATGGGCCTCAATGATCGGCTCGCGGATCTCGCGGATCTGGGACGGATCGGGCAGCTCGGCCGGATTGTCGATGCGCACCGTCTCGCCGTCGGCGCGCAGGACTTCGTAGACCACGGTCGGCGCGGTGGTGATGAGATCGAGATCGTACTCGCGCTCCAGACGCTCCTGGATGATCTCCATGTGCAGCATCCCGAGGAAGCCGCAGCGGAATCCGAAGCCGAGCGCCTGCGAGACCTCGGGTTCATAATTGAGCGCCGCATCGTTCAGACGCAGCTTGCCGAGCGCCTCGCGCAGATCTTCGTAGTCATCGGAAACGACCGTGTAGAGTCCGGCGAAGACGCGCGGGCGCATCTCCTTGAAGCCGGGCAGCTTCTCACCCGGACGATCCGGCAGTGTGATGGTGTCGCCGACCGGCGCGCCGTCGATCTCCTTGATGCCGGCGATCATGTAGCCGACCTCGCCGGCGCGCAGACTGTCGCGCTCGGTCTTCTTCGGGGTGAAGACGCCGACGTTGTCGACCTGATGGGTGCGTCCGGTCGAGACCATCAGCACCTTGTCGCGGCGGCGGATCTCGCCGTTCATCACCCGCACCAGCGAGACCACGCCGACATAGGGGTCGAACCAGGAGTCGATGATGAGCGCCTGGAGCGGCGCGGCGACGTCGCCTTTGGGCGGCGGGATGCGCGCAACCAGGGCTTCGAGCAGATCCGGGATGCCGACGCCGGTCTTGGCGCTCACCCGTAGCGCGTCCTCGGCCTCCAGACCGATGATCTCCTCGATCTCCTTGATGACGCGCTCCGGTTCGGCGGACGGCAGGTCGATCTTGTTCAGGACCGGCAGCACCTCCAGACCCTGCTCGATGGCGGTGTAGCAGTTGGCCACACTCTGCGCCTCGACACCCTGAGCGGCATCGACCACCAGTAGCGCCCCTTCACAGGCCGCGAGCGAACGCGAGACCTCGTAGGAGAAGTCGACGTGACCGGGGGTGTCGATGAAGTTGAGCTGATAGGTCTCGCCGTCGCGCGCCTTGTAGTTGAGCGTGACGCTCTGGGCCTTGATGGTGATGCCGCGCTCGCGTTCGATATCCATCGAGTCCAGCACCTGACTGGACATCTCGCGCTCGGTCAGGGCGCCGCTGATCTGGATGAAGCGATCGGCGATCGTCGACTTGCCATGGTCGATGTGCGCGATGATCGAGAAATTGCGGATATGACTGAGGTCGGTCATCGATAACCCAACGAGGTGTTCCAGGGGAAAAGGCGGGCAAGATCACGCGGGCGCGTGAGGCATGGAGTCCGGCGCGGCGTGGAAAACAGCGCGCCATGATACCAGATGCGGCGTCCAGGCGTATCCGATCACGCGCTGCCGCCCTCCCCGGCCGGCGGCGCGTGCGTCGACGTTCAGGACTTGGGCAGCTTGAGCGCGTAGAACATCCGGGTATCGCCGCGCTGCACCAGTACGGCGGTCGCCCGTCCCGGCTCGATGGCGCCCAGAATGCGCTCGAAGTCGGCGAGATTGCCGACGGGCTGATTGTCGAGCATCAGGATCACATCGCCCGCGCTCAGACCGGCGGATGCGGCCGGTCCCTGATCGACCGACTCGATCAGAACACCACCCTGCTCGATCTCGAACTGACGGCGCATCTCGGGCGTCAGATCACGCACCACCACACCGAGACGGTTGGCTTCGGGCTTGTCGGTCTGACCCGGCTCGGCGGCCAGCTGATCGTCCTCGGGCAGTTCCTGGATCTTGATCGTCAACTCGATCCGCTCGCCGCGACGCAGCACCACCAGACCGGCACTCTCGCCCACGGGCGTGGCGCCGACCAGGGGCGGCAGACTGCTTGAGGTCGGCACATCGCGTCCGTTGTAGGAGAGGATCACATCACCCGGTTGCAGACCGGCCGTCGCCGCCGGGCTGTCGGGCAGCACCTGGGCCACCAGTGCACCGCGCGGCTGGGACATCCCGAACGATTCGGCCAGCTCGCGCGTCACGTCCTGGATCAGCACACCCAGCCAGCCACGGCTGACGCGCCCCTTGGTCTTGATCTGCTCGACCACGTCCATGGCCACCTCGATCGGGATGGCGAACGAGAGTCCCATGAAACCGCCGGTGCGGCTGTAGATCTGGCTGTTGACCCCGACCACCTCGCCGTCCAGATTGAACAGCGGTCCGCCCGAGTTGCCGGGATTGATGGCCACATCGGTCTGGATGAAGGGCACATAGTTCTCGCTCGGCAGACTGCGGCCCTTGGCGCTGACGATGCCGGCGGTGGCCGAGGACTCGAAGCCGAAGGGTGAGCCAATGGCCAGCACCCATTCGCCGACCTGGAGATCCTTGCCCGAGCCGATACGTGCCGCCGGCAGCCCCTCGGCCTCGACCTTGAGTAGCGCGATGTCGCTGCGCTTGTCGGTACCGATCAGCCTGGCGACGAACTCACGCCGGTCGCTGGTGCGCACGATGATCTCCTCGGCGCCCTCGACCACGTGCGAGTTGGTGAGCACATAGCCGTCACCGGAGACGAAGAAACCCGAACCGAGTGAGCGCGCTTGCAGGCTCTCGTCGGGGATCGGCCCCTCCTCGTCGAAGAAGCGCCGGAACAGATCCTCGAGCGGACTGCCCTCGGGCAGATTCGGGATCGAATACGGCTGAAGGCGTTGAGCGATGGAGGACGACTGCTTGGTGCTGATGTTGACCACGGCCGGTCCGTTCTCGGCGACCAGCCGGGTGAAATCGGGAAGATCCCGCCCGAGCGCCGGGCCAACGGCCAGCAGGCAGCCCAGGAGGACGGCCCGGGTGAGTGACGGTGTGGAGAGTGGGCGCATTAGAACTCCGATCGATGGATGTCGATCCTCTGATGGGCGTCGGACAGCGTGACAGAGAGTCGAGCGTCCAGACGCCTCAGGATCACGGGTTGACGTTCGGGGCGTCGAGTCAACGTCACACTGTAGCCGCGCAGCCACCAGAACGCCAGCGCCAGCCCGATCAGCGCGCCCAGGACACTGGCGACATCGGGATACGCGCCACCGAAGCGCTCGCCGATCGTAGCCCCGACGATCAACGCCAGGATCGGCACCAGATAGGCCGCTGCCGCCGTGCGCAGCAATCCCTGCTCACTGAGCCCGACGACGACCTCGTCGCCGACCTGGGCGCCGATCGGATTGCGCGCCAGCAGCTCCACTGGATGGCGCCCGAAGACCCGCTCCAGCAGCGAGGTGCCACAGGCATTGTTGACGCTGCACTGACCGCAGGCACTACGCCGCTCGGCCGTGACACGGGCCTGATCGCCGACGAGGGCGATGATGCGACCACGTTCTTCGATCATGGTGTCGGGACTCTCACTGAGTGGGCGGGTCGGCGCGGTGGACACTGGCGATGGCGGCCTGGACCGTGACCAGGGGCACTTCGCCGACGGCGGTGATCTGATGCCCGTCGAAGCGGCGGCCGGCGGCATGGACCGAGCCGATGTTGGCGCCGCCCTCGAGTCCGTCGTCGCTCGCCGGCTCGATATAGATCGAATAGGACGAGAGCCGGTCGGTGAAGAGGAAGTGCTCGACGTGCGAGCCATCAGCCTGATCGATCTGATGCTGCATGACCAGTTCGAATCCGGCCGGCATCGGCTCGAAACGCCACTGACTGCTCGGGCGTGTGGCCGGCGCGCCGCGAACCGATCGAACCGGGTCGGGCGGCGTTTCGGAACCGGGAGCTGCCGGTGCATTGAGCTTGATCGAGGTGAACATGAGCTGTTCGAGCGGTTCCTGCCGGCGGTCGATCAGATCGGACTTGAGCGGGAGCGCCGTCTCGCGGTCGATGTGGAATCTGTAGCCATAGCGCAGATCGTCCCTGGGCAGGATGCCGACGACCTCGGTCTCGCGTCCGGCGATGCGCGCGCGTCCCAGATACTCGACACTGTAATGGTCCTGCAGCGCCTCCGGATCGATCCCCTCAGTGTCGAGAAAGCGCCCGCCCTGACGCTCGACCGAGATCGGCTGTCCGTCGGTCAGGACACAGTTGACACGGTCCTTGCCGCTGGCCACCGCCCGGATCGGTCCGCTGAGCGCGATCAGACGCTCCTCGACCTGTCCGTCCGCGATGCGGTGATCGAGACTCAGGGTTTCGAGCTGGTTCTGATGCAGATAGACCAGGGTGCCTTCATAGTTCAACGAGCGCACGGCCTCGGTCATGCGCGCGAGCAGCACCTTGGGTGACACGCGGCTCTCGGCTGAATCCGGAGAGGCCGTCGCCTCGGCGACAACAGCCTGGAACGGTAGCAGACAACACAGCCCCAGGGCCAACCAATACGACGCCAGGCGCCAGTCAACGACCCGGTTCATAACCGACGAGCATTGCATAGGGCAGCAATCCCTTGGCCCCTGTCGCGGGGGCCGTTGCTTGGTGGGTGACGAGATAACGATCGAGCTTGCTGGCCAGCCCGGGGTGTTCCAGATGCCAGCGCTGGAGCGGGATGGTCTCACGTTCGACCAGCCGGGCGGCCACGGGCCCGACCGCCGTCTGAGTCACAGGGTTGCCCACGAAGACGGGTGTCGCCAGGACGGCGACCAGCAGCACCGAAGCGGCGAGTGCCAGACCGGTATAGCGGCCCGTCCAGCGGCGCGGCGCAGGCTTCTGACGCGGCGGACAGAGAATGGTCGGCTCGGCGGCCAGGGCGTTGCGCACGCGGTCGGCCAGTGCACGGGCGTTCGGATCGATCGCCTCGCCACGGATGGCCTGGCCGATGAGCGTGTAGCGTTCCCAGCGCTCGCGCAGCTCGGTGTCGGCGGCCAGTGCGTCGAGCAGTGCCGGCACCTGCGCCGGCGCCAGTTCGCCATCCTGTAAAGCGGAGAGTCGTTGTCTAGGCTCGTCGGTCATCGTCGTTGTGCCTGAGCTGAGGGTTCTGACTTAAGGGACCTGCCGGCAGCGGCGAGTCCCACCTGGACTCAGCCATCGAGCAATGGTCTGAGTCGCTTGTCGATGGCCTCGCGAGCGCGGAAGATCCGCGACCGGACGGTGCCGATGGGGCAGTTCATGGCCGTCGCGATCTCTTCGTAGCTCAGGCCCTCCAACTCCCGGAGCACGATAGCCGTGCGCAGATCGTCCGGCAGATCGTCGAGCGCACGCTGGACCGTGGTGGCGATCTCGTCGCTCAACAGATGACGCTCCGGAGTCGCGTGCTCGCGCAGCCGGCCGCCCATGTCCATCTGCTCGGCCACCTCGGCCTCGATGTCGGCGCCCGGCGGACGCCGCCCCTGGGCCACCAGATGATTCTTGACGGTGTTGACCGCGATCCGGTAAAGCCAGGTATAGAAGGCGCTCTCGCCGCGAAAACCGGGCAGCGCGCGATACGCTTTGATGAAGGCCTCCTGGGTCACGTCCATGACCTCGGCCGAGTCGCGCACATAGCGAGAGATCAGATTCGACACCTTCTGCTGATACTTGAGCACCAGCAGATCGAAGGCGCGCTTGTCACCCGACTGGGCGCGCTCGACCAACTCGTGATCGGTGTGTCGTTCAGTCATCGGGACACACCGTCCGCCAAGCCTGCCATCGGTTCCGTTGGCATGGACAATTCACCGCCTGGGAAGTTCGTGGCCATGATCGCGGATGGCCGGTATTTTTCAGGGTAAGACACGGATACTTGATCCAGATCACCAAATCGACGAGCTTACAGCGAATCCAACGTCATCACGAGTGCACCTCCATGCCTGACACCTGTCATCGCCACGACGTCCTGATCCTCGGCAGCGGCGCCGCCGGGCTGAGTCTCGCCCTGCGGCTTCCGGATACCTTGTCGGTTGCCGTCGTCTCCAAGCGCGAGCTGCGCGAGGGCAGTACGCTCTATGCCCAGGGCGGCATCTCGGCGGTCCTCGACGCGGGCGACTCCATCGAATCGCACGTCCAGGACACGCTCAAGGCCGGCGCCGGACTGTGCGATCGCTCCGTGGTGCGCCACGTCGTCGAGCGCGGCCCGGACAACATCCGCTGGCTGCTCGACCAAGGGGTCGAGTTCACACGCGACACCGAGCATGGGGCCACCGGCGGCTATCATCTCACACGCGAGGGCGGTCACACACATCGGCGCGTGATCCATGCCGCCGATGCCACCGGGCGCGCGATCGCCACCACGCTCGAAGGCCAGGTGCGCGATCGCGCCAATGTGACGCTCTACGAGCAGCATATCGCGGTGGATCTCATCACGGCCCGGCATCTGCCGGGGTATGACGAACATCGCTGCCTGGGCGCCTATATCCTCGATCTCGGCAGCGGACGGGTCGAGACCTTCCTCGCCCGCTTCGTGGTGCTGGCCACCGGCGGGGCCAACAAGGTCTATCTCTACACCAGCAACCCGGACGTCTCCACCGGCGACGGCATCGCCATGGCTTGGCGTGCCGGCTGTCGGGTCGCCAACATGGAGTTCATGCAGTTCCATCCGACCTGTCTCTACCATCCGCAGGCGCGCTCCTTCCTCGTCACCGAGGCGCTGCGCGGCGAGGGCGCACGGCTACTGCTGCCGGACGGCGAGCGCTTCATGCCGCGCTTCGATCCGCGCGCCGAGCTGGCCCCGCGCGACATCGTGGCGCGCGCCATCGACCACGAGATGAAGCGCCTTGGCAGTGAATGCGTCTATCTCGACATCTCGCACCGACCGGCCGATTTCGTCATCGAGCACTTTCCGACCATCCATGCGCGCTGTCTGGAGCTGGGCATCGACATCACCCGCGAGCCGATCCCGGTGGTACCGGCGGCGCACTATACCTGCGGCGGGGTCATGGTGGACCGTCAGGCGCGCACCGACCTGCCCGGACTCTATGCCAGCGGCGAGACCGCCTACACCGGGCTGCACGGGGCCAACCGCATGGCCAGCAACTCGCTCCTGGAATGTCTGGTGTACTCGGAGGCGGCTGCCGCCGACATCGTTCGCCTGGCGGCCGAGGTGCCGCCACCGCCGGAGGTGCCGAACTGGGACGAGAGCCGCGTCACCGAGCCGGATGAGGAAGTGGTCGTCACCCACAACTGGGACGAGCTGCGACGCTTCATGTGGGACTATGTCGGCATCGTGCGCACCAACAAGCGGCTGCGGCGCGCCAAGCGCCGCGCCGACCTGTTGGCGCAGGAGGTGATCGAGTACTACAGCAACTTCCGGGTCAGCAATGATCTGATCGAGCTGCGCAATCTGCTGGAGGTTGCGGATCTCATCATCCAGTCGGCCCTGCGTCGGCGCGAGAGCCGCGGGCTGCATTACACCCTCGACCATCCCCTCAAGGACACCAGCCAGCGCGAGCCGACCATCCTCATCCCGGATGCCTATCAACCCAGGTCATACCTGGAGTGACACTCGGTCTCACAACACCTTGGTCACGAGCTTGACGGCCAGATCCTGCGGATCGCTCTCGATGCGGAAGCCGAGCGACTTCATCAGCGCCAGCATGCGCGAGTTGGCCGTCAACACTTCGCCGTCCATGAGGCGGAACCCGCGTAAGCGCGCGTTCTGCATCAGCGAGCGCATCAGGCGCGCACCGATGCCCAGGTTGCGATGGTTGTCTGAGACCACGATGGCGAATTCACAGCTCTCGCCGCCCGGACGACTCATGTAACGCGCCACCCCAACCTCGATCTCCACGCCGTTCTCTTCCAGCACGCCGATCAGGGCCATCTCGCGGTCATAGTCGATCTGGGTGAAACGCACCAGCATCTCGGGCGTGAGTTCCTTGATCGCCTGCATGAAGCGGAAATACTTGGTCTGCTCCGAGAGTCCGCGCACGAACGCCTGCTCCATCTCGGCATCCTCGGGCCGGATCGGGCGGATGACCAGATCCCGGCCGTCGGGCAGTTGCACGCGCTCGATCAGATGGCTCGGATAGGGATGGATGGCCATGTGACCATAGGTCGGCTGCTGCGGCGGACGGTAGTCGACCTTGATGCGGACATCCACGGCGATCACCTCCTTGTCGTTGCCGATCAGGGGGTTGATGTCCATGCTGATGATCTCGGGCAGTTCGCAGACCATCTCCGAGACGCGCTGGAGGATGCGCGCGAGCGCCACCCGGTTCATCGGCGGCATGTGCTGGAAGGCGCCCATCAGTCGCGCCACCCGCGTGTGATCGATCATGGTCTCGATGATGAAGGCGTTGAGCGGCGGCAACCCCAGTGCCCGGTCGCCCAGCACCTCGACCTTGGTGCCGCCGGCTCCGAACAGGATCACTGGACCGAAGATCTTGTCGCGGAAAACGCCGATCATCAGCTCGCGGGCCGCGCGCGTGGAGACCATGCGCTCGACCGTGATGCCGTCGAAACGCGCATCCGGGCGCAGCCGCTTGGCGCGCTCCATGATCTCGGTGAAGGTCCGTCGAACCGACTGGGCGTCGTCGATGTTGAGCTTGACGCCATCGACGTCCGACTTGTGCTCCAGATCGGGCGAGTTGATCTTCATCACAACCGGGAAACCCAGCGCCTGAGCCGCCATCAGCGCCTCGTTCGGGGTGCGGGCCAGGATCGCTTGCATGGTCGGGATGCGGAAAGCCGAGAGGATGGCCTTGGCCTCGATGGTGCCGAGCACCTTGCGCCCCTCGGACATGACCCCCTCGATGATCAGACGCGCCCCCTCGACATCGGGCGGATCTTCATAGGAGAGCGGTGCCGGCGACTGCATCAGCAGCTTCTGGTTGCGCTGATGGATGGCCAGGAAGGAGAAGGCTTCGACCGCCGCCTCCGGGCTGTCGAACTGAGGCACGTCGTGTTCGGAGAGCAGCGCCTGGGCCTCCAGCACCCGCTTGCCGCCCATCCAGCAGGCCAGTACCGGCTTGCGGCTGCCCTTGGCCGCCTCGATGACCTGCTGGGCCGTGGCCACCGGATCGCCGAACACCAGCGGGGCCAGGATGCAGAGCACGCCATCGACCTCCGGGTCGGCCAGACAGGCTTCGAGTGCGACCCGATAGCGCTCGGGCGGCGCGTCACCGATGATGTCGATCGGGTTGCCGTGCGACCAGTAGTCGGGCAGCGCCTGTTCGAGTTTCTGGCGCGTGGCCTCGGTGAATTGTGCCAGCGTCAGGCCCAGTTCCACCGTGCGGTCGGCCGCCAGCACACCCGGTCCACCGCCATTGGTGATGATGGCGATGCGATCTCCCGCCAGCCGGCGCCGGGTGCCGAACACCTGTGCAGCGGCGAAGAGCTGATCCAGATTGGCCACCTGAACCACGCCAGCGCGGTCGGTGACGGCCCGAAACACCTCGGCCGAGCCGACGAAGCCGCCAGTGTGCGACTTGATGGCCCGCGTCCCGGCCGGGTGGCGTCCGGCCTTGACGATGACCACCGGCTTGAGCCGCGCCGCCGCGCGCAGACCGCTCATGAAGTGGCGCGCATGACGGACGCCCTCGACATAGAGCAGGATGCACTGGGTCTGGGTGTCGAGCGCCAGATAGTCGAGGATATCGCCGAAGTCGACGTCGGCCGCCGCACCGATCGAGACCACCGCCGAAAAACCCACGCCGCGCGACTCCGACCAGTCGATCATGGCGGTGCAGATGGCGCCCGACTGCGAGACCAGCGCCACATTGCCCCGTCGCGGCAGATCCTCGCCGACGCTGGCGTTCAGACCATGCTGCGGACGCATCACGCCCAGACAGTTCGGTCCCATGACACGGATCCGGTTGCGCCGCGCCGCCTCGACCATCTTCTCCTGGAGCGCGATGCCGCGCTCACCGTGCTCGCCGAATCCGGCCGAGTGCACCACGGCGGCCTTGACGCCATAGCTGCCGCACTGATCGAGGATGGCCGGCACACACTCGCCCGGCGTGGCGATCAGGGCCAGATCGATCTGTTTGTCCAGCTCGTTCAGGTTGCTGTAGCAGGGCTGGCCCGCCACCTCGGTATATTTGGGATTGATGGCGTAACACTGGCCTTTGTAACCGCCGGCGAGCAGGTTGCGAAAGACCAGGCCGCCGATCGAGCCATCGTTGTCACTGGCACCGAAGACGGCCACGGCCCCCGGCGTGAAGAGTTGGTCGATATCCGTCAAACGCATGAGATCCGCACTCCGAGCCGAAAAAGGGTTTAATCTGTGGCATGGCCACCGCACGGCGGCCACGAGTTTGGCCGCAAGCCAGTTGAAGAAAAGAATCGCTTCCTACCCCCATGGGTCAAGTGTGGCGATCGAGTCTTGAGGACAGCTTTCTATGAACCTCGCCTTCATCTCACATCCGTCTTGTCGCGAACATCGGATGGGGGCCCATCACCCCGAATGCCCCGAACGGCTCTATGCGATCCAGGACCGGTTGATCGCCTCCGGCATGGAGATGTTACTCACCCATTATGACGCACCCAAGGCCGACGTCGAGCCTATCGCGCGCGCGCACGATCGTGACTACATCGAGACCATCATGGCCGCCTCGCCCCAGGTCGAGGACGTGCTGACCTGGATCGATGGCGACACCGCCATGAACAGTCACACGCTGGAGGCCGCGTTGCACTCGGCGGGGGCGGCGATTCTGGGCGTCGATCTGGTGATGGGCGAACGGCATCATGCCGCGTTTTGTGCCGTGCGTCCGCCGGGGCATCATGCCGGACGCGCCAAAGGGAGCGGGTTCTGCATCTTCAACAATGTCGCTATCGGCGCGCTGCATGCCCTGGAGCATCATGGGCTGGAACGGGTGGCCATCATCGACTTCGACGTCCATCATGGGGACGGCACCGAGGAGATCGTGCTCGGGGATGAGCGAATCCTGTTCTGCTCCAGCTTCCAGCATCCCTTCTATCCGGGCACGGGGGCGGATACCGATGCGCCCAACGTCATCAATCTGCCCCTGCCGCGTCTGACCGATGGGGCAGCCTTCAAGGCGGCGGTCGAGCAGGCCTGGTTGCCGCGACTGGATGACTTCAAGCCGCAGCTGATCATGATTTCCGCCGGCTTCGACGGGCACATTGAGGACGACATGGCGCACTTCAATCTGCACACCTCCGACTACGGCTGGATCACGCGCGAGATCCATCAACTGGCGAAACGGCATAGCCAGGATCGGGTCGTTTCCTGCCTGGAGGGCGGCTATGTGCTCTCAGCGCTCGGGCGCTGTGTGAGCACTCATATCGATGAGTTGATCGGACATGCCTGAACGACAGGATCAGTGCACGACTCGCAGCAGATCCGCCCGCTTGCGCCGGGCGCCGTCTCTTCGAGCGTGAAGCGCCGATTATTCGGCCGAGTCTCTAAAGCCTGTGGCCGCGAGCCTCTAACTCGTGGCCATAGGCTTTGCTGCGGCGCAGCATCAGGATAGCCGGCTATCGGAAGCCTTTCAATCGGAATGCGATAGTCGCGACGAAGTCCTGAGTCGTGGGCAATCCTTGAGCGTATCGAATGACTTGATGTGGGCGACGGCTTCGGATATTATTTTCGGCTCCTTGGCCGATGTAGCTCAGTTGGTAGAGCAACGCATTCGTAATGCGTGGGTCAGCGGTTCAAATCCGCTCATCGGCTCCATAAATTCAAAGACTTACGATCGCATGGATGCGCGTCAAGTCGCCTCAAAAGCGTCCTGTAGTGGTACCTCATTTGGTACCTGCCCTTCTGATCCAGTCCGCCCCATTGCCGCCCGACATCCGTAGCGGTCAAGGCGGCGCTGAATGACGCGATGATCGTCCGGGCCAGGCAAGCAAGAAACGTCCCGCATTGGCGAGCTGGCGCCGAAGCAGCGTCCAATTCTCCTGGCGTCGCTGTGCCACCTGACACCGCAGCAACCGCGCACGCTGGGCACGATCCATCTGCTCCAGGAGCGCGGCCCAGAGCGTATCCTCCACGTTGTAGAGCCGCCCCTCGGCTAGACAAACAGGTATGACATGGGCGATGGGTACGTCGAGGTCGGTCGCCAGGGCGGCGACCGCCGCCTGGATGCTCATCGCCTTGAGACAGGCCGTGTCGGTGAGATCGTAGGGCGGTCGCCACTCGCGCAGTGGACGCAATTGATCGATATGCGTGACGACCACCAGCACGGGCGGCGGACGCCGATCGACCCGCGCAGCCAGCGCCGTGCGCAGAGCTTGCAGTGTCCGGCGCTCGGATTGGCGATCCGGTCGGTGCGCCGCACTCACCCAGAGAATGACGTCAGCCATGTTGGCTGCATCGTGCAGGGTCTGGTAGCTCAGCCGCTCAGCACCTGGCGAATCCAGAATCAGCGCCTGATCGAGACCGTCGTGCTCCAACCGATAGGGCGTGAGCGCCCGCGTGGTGTCCGGCAGGATGTCGACCGCCGCGCGCAGATGCCCGAAGAGTGCGTTGATGAGGCTCGACTTACCGGCGTTCGAACGTCCGAGCACCAGAAAACGCATTGGCTCCTGTTCCAGATGCTCGCGGGGTGCGCGTTCGATCTCGACGGCACGCTCCAGGTCGCGTCGCGAATCCCGGGTCAGCCACTCGACCGGCTCGGCGTCGTTCAGCGGCAGACGTCCGCTGTAGAGTTCGATGGCGTAGCGCCCGACCTGGCGCACATATTCCTGGAGCAGCCAGCGATAGAGATCCTCGCGTGCCGCCGCAAAGCTGCGCTGGCGCAGTTGCCCCAGGGCTTCGTTCAACAGAGCGCCGACCGGGTTGAGGACCAGATGACCAGCGCGATAGAGACTCAGCACCCGCTCGGCAAACCCCCGCCAGCGATAGGCGCGCGCCAGCGTGCCGATGGTCAGACGATGACTCAGCGGGACGTGCTCGGTGATGCTTCGTCGCAGATCGCGGCTTGCGCGCTCGATGATGAGCAGGGCATGCGGGACACGCAGTTCGAGCAGGGGGGACTCGACCTCGGGATGGAAATGACCGGCGACCCGCTCCAGGGTACGCAGGGCGAGCACCCCAAGCCGCATCTCTTCGTCGAGCGGCCAATCGGCCGGGTCGAGCGTCTCGGCCAGTTCCTCGACCTGGGTCCAGGCTCCGTCGGCGGATGGCGGCCAGGCCGGGTCCGGTCCCGTGTGTTCCAGATCGAGCGCGGCACGCTCGCGCCGCCTGAGCCAGAACTGCACGCCGAATCCGAGCAGTCCGAAGAGAATGATGGTGGCGAACCAGTAGAGCGCCGCATCGTGCTGGTGCAGCCAGACGAATCCCAGCGGCAGGAGCGCGACGAAGGGCACCAGCCACAGCAGCAGCGAGACCAGCCACCAGGGATCGATTCGATTCATCTTGCGTCCCTCCCCCGTCATGAGCGTGCGTGCACCAAACGGCTCAACTCGATTCACGCAGCAGCTTGGCGCCCTGGGTGATCTGATCGGCGAACACTCGCCGCAGCGCCCGTGCCTCCGTGCTCAGCCCGAGATTGCGCCGGCGCAGATAATAGGCCGCCGCCTTGCCGAGCGCGAAGGTCGTCGCACCACTGGCGCTCGCGCCCCAGACCGCACCCAGCGTCTGCCCGAGATAGGGTACCAGCTTGATCAGGGTTCGACCGGCCATCCGTGTCCCATAGGCGATTCCGACGCTGGTTCCCAGCAGTCCCAGGAATTCGAGGATGGTGCGGCGATCCCAGGTCTGCGCGTGGAGGGCGGCCAGACTCTGGAGCATCTTGGCCTGGATCGCGGGCACCCCGGCCAGGTCGACCAGCGGCAAGGCGCCGACTCCAGCTGCGGCCAGCGCATAGCCGACGATGTGCGGATGCGCCGCCTGCTCGAACAGATCCAGAACCTCGGAGTCGCGCCCGAGCAGATGGCGCAGCGGCAGGGCGGACAGCGTGTCGATCGCCTTCCACAGCGCCTCCAAACCGTAGTCGGCAGGCGCGTAACCATCCTCCGGCAGCGTGAGATCCACTGGAACCCAGCGTACTGGGGCACGTCCGGGGAAATCGCCCGCTTGGTCACGCTGCACCCGGAGCGCGCGCGCCAGATCGGCCGGCAGGCCCGCCGGCGCGGGTTCGGTCTCGAATGGATAGGGGTGCGGGTGCTCGAAGTCGGGCGGATAACCTTCGTGCAGTGCGGTCTGAACGATCACCAGCGGCCATTCGGGATGACGCTGGCGTACCGTGCGCACCACACCCAGGACCACCTCCTGATCCAGATCACACGCCCGCATGACGGCCAGCAACAGATGAGCCTGGGACTCGCCGAACCGGATGTCGTCTTCCGGGTCGTAATCGACCTCACCCAGACCGCGCGTATCCAGAAAGCGGACCACGGGGGCCGTGGCCGGAAAGTCGTAGATCCGCGCGGTCCGGGTGCAGGGTTGGAAGCCGTTGCCGATTTCGGCGGCCGGACTGCCGGTCAGGGCACGGATGATCGAGGTCTTGCCCGACTGGGTCTTGCCGATGAGCCAGATCAGCGGCACGGGGGCGCGCTCGCGCGCCGAGGCGAGGGCCGATTCCAGCCGGCGGTCGTCCACGCGCGGATTCAGCAGTGCCTCGCTCAGTCGCCGCCAGCGTCCCGTCTTCTCCATCGCCTCGCCCCCTGTCGGTCAGATTCAGAAGACCTTGACGACCTCCAGACCGATCAGATGTGCATCCATGCTGTACTCTCCGGTCAGCGCGGTCGAGCCGTTCAGGTCGCCGCCCCTGTAGTTCTTGGCGCCACGATAGTCACGATCCAGGGCGCGAACGTACATGTAGGCCGCCTCCAGTGACAATCCGTTGCCGAGCGATCGGGCCAGACCCAGGCCGAAGAGATGACGGTCGTTGTCGGGCACGCGGGCGCTGAAGTGATCGTCGCCCTGCCCGGTCTCATCGTAGGTGTAACCGACACTCAGCCGAGTCCGGTCGTCGAGTCGATAGGTCGCTCCGAGTCGATAGGCATTGGCATCGTCCCAGTCGTTCTGGTCGACGAAGATCACAGCGCCCCCGTGCTTGCCCGTGACCTTGATGTCATTGAAGGCACTCCAGCCGGTGCGGCTGATATCGAACTCGACGGCCAGCCGCTCGTCGAACGCATAGCGCGCGCCCAGCTGCAGGCGCCAGGGCAAGGACAGGTCCAGCTCGGCCGACTGTCCGCGCGCCAGACGCCCGAGACCGACCAGGACCGAGCTTTTGGGCGTGAAGTCGCCATCGAGTTCCAGTGTGGCCGAGGAGTGGAACACCGCGCCGACACTCCAGGCGCCCTGGCGATAAAGGGCCCCGAGGTTGAACCCCAGTCCATAGCCATCGCCGCTGAGCGCGCCGAGCGTCGAGTCCAGTTTGGCCTGTCTGGCCCAATAGATGTCGATTCCGGCCGACAGACTCAGATCGTCACTGAGCCGATAGGTCGCGGTCGGGCTGAGGTCGACGACTTCGACCTTGCTGGCCAGCGGATGACCGAGCGGGATACTGAAGCCGCCGAGGGTGCGCGTGCCGCTGACCGCCGGAAAAGCGCCATCCGACCAGCGCGTCTCCAGTCCGAAGGGGACGCTGACGCCGAGTCCGAGACGCCAGTGATCGTCGAGCACGAAAGCCCCCTGAATCATGGGGACGATCATCCACTCGGCACCATCGCTGTCGTGGTGGCCACTCGTGGTGTCCACGCTGAAGTTGGGGCCGACGAAATAGGTGCCGAGCGCCAGGCTGGAGCGGTCATGGAAGCCCATGGCGGCGGGATTGTAGGCAAAGGCACCCCGTTCCTCGGGGTTGGCGACCAGGGCGTTGGTCAGACCGATACCGGCAGTCGAGGATTCCGGCAGCATGAAACCGGAGGCCAGAGCCGTCTGGACGCCACAGACGCTCGTGGCCAGACAGAGTGCCAGCGAGCGGGTGATCGGGGTATTGAGCATTTAGGGGTTATCCTTATGATGATTTCAGTGGCCAGAGCCGGATCGCGTATACGCTGATCCCGACTCGGCCGCGAAGCCCACAGCGGGCGCCGGACACTCTAGGCGATGCACCGCAGCAAATCCATCTTTGTCCGGCCCCATCCATCTGGGGCCGGACCAGCGGCTACCGGCACGGCGGTCGACTGTGATATAAGCGCTGTCTCTTTCGCATGGCCGTCATCGCATGAATCCGAACCCGATCTCCGCCGACGAACGGCGTCTGCTCAAGCGTTTGCGCGTCCTGGGGCCAGCCGAGCGCGAGACGCTGCTGGCATTCGCCGACTTCCTGGTCGCGCGCGCCGAACCGTCTTCGCACCCGCCCGCCGTCGCGCGCGAACCGCGCCCCGTCCCCAGACCCGAGCAGGAGAGCGTGGTCGGCGCCATCAAGCGCCTCTCGCAGAGCTACGACATGCTCGAACGTGATGTCCTGTTGCACGAGACATCCGCCCTGATGTCCGCGCATGTGCTTCAGGGGCGCTCGGCCCATGCTGTCATCGACGAGCTGGAGGCACTCTTCGCGCGTCATTATCACGATTACCGGGCCAGGATCGCGGCGCAGGACTGAAGACAGGCTACCATGAACATCGTCGCGCGCTGGTTCAAACGCAATCTCTCCAATCCGCAGATCGTCTTCCTCGGCCTTCTGCTGCTGACCGTCTTCACGGTCGTGCTCTTTTTGGGCGACATGCTCACGCCCGTGCTCGCCAGCATCGTCATCGCCTATCTGCTCGAAGGACTCGTCGGCCTGCTCCAGCGACGCGGACTGCCGCGCTTGCCGAGCGTGGTGCTGGTCTATCTGCTGTTCGTGCTCTTCGTGGCCCTGGTCCTGATCGGCGTCATGCCGCTGCTCTCGCGCCAGGTCACGGATCTGGTCCAGCAACTGCCGAACATGGTTTCGGAAGGAACCCGCTTTCTGATGGACCTGCCCGAGCACTATCCGGATCTGCTCACCCAGGCTCAGATCGAAGAGCTGATCGCCTTCATGCGCGCCGAGGCCGTCTCGTTCGGCCAGCAGGTGCTCTCCTGGTCGCTGGCCAATGTCGCCGGGGTCATCACCATCCTGGTCTATTTGATCCTGATGCCGATCCTTGTGTTCTTCTTCATGAAGGACAAGGAACTCATACTCGGTTGGTTCAGACAATACCTGCCCAAGCACCATGGCATCGCCGGACACGTCTGGCGCGACGTGGATCGCCAGATCTCCAACTACATTCGCGGCAAGGCTTGGGAGATCCTGATCGTCTGGGGCGCGAGCCTCGTCACCTTCGCCGCCTTCGGGCTGAAATACGCGATGCTGTTGTCGCTGCTGGTCGGCCTCTCGGTGATCATTCCCTACATCGGCGCGGCGGTCGTCACCGTGCCCGTGCTGCTGGTGGCCTGGTTCCAGTGGGGCTGGTCGGCGGAGTTCGCCTGGCTGACGCTCGCCTACGGCATCATTCAGGCGCTCGACGGCAACGTGCTGGTGCCGCTGATCTTCTCGGAAGTCGTCAATCTGCATCCGGTGGCCATCATCGTCGCCATCCTGATCTTCGGCGGACTCTGGGGTTTCTGGGGCGTCTTCTTCGCCATTCCGCTCGCCACGCTGGTACAGGCCGTCTTGAGCGCCTGGCCGCAGCCGCCGGAAGAACCTGAGACGACGGCCTGAGCCGTCGAGCGTCTCGTCTCTATCGAGACGGCTGAGACGCCCGAACTCAACTAACGACTGCGTCCACGGAAGCTTTCGATCAGCTCGATGATCTGCTCGCGCCGGAACGGCTTGGTGACGAAGCCATCGGCGCCGCATTCACGCGCCCGTTCCTCGTCGATCTTCTGGGTGGCGGCGGTGAAGATGATGATGGGCATGTCGCGCGTATGGCTGTTGCGCTTGAGGGTGCGGCAGACATCATAGCCCGAGATGCCGGGCATCCAGGCATCGAGCAGCACCAGATGCGGCCGGCAGCCGATGGCCTCCTTGATCGCCAGCGCGCCGGTCTGCGCGCTGAAGACCTGATAACGATCCTGGAGCAGGTCGCGGGTGAAGGTGATGACGTCCGGCTCGTCGTCGACCACGAGGATGGATAGGGGCTCGTCTGGAGCCGCTTCGATCGGCGTGGCGGCGGATTGCTCGAAGTGGATGACCTTGAAGGCCGGGGCCGCAGACTGAGCGTCCTCGCTGCGCTGGGTCTCGGCCGGCGGCGTCTCGCGACGCTGACTCTGCTCATGCGCGATCGGCCATTGGACATGGAAGGTGCTGCCCCGGCCGTATTCACTGTCGACCCAGATCTGACCCTCGTGCGCCTGCACGATACCCTGGACGATGGAGAGCCCGAGTCCGGTGCCGCCGGCGAGGAATTCGTTCTTGCCGGTGCGGTGCTTGGTGACGTCGCCCAGGGTCGAGAAGCGCTTGAACAGCTTGCTGATGTCCTCGGGCTTGATGCCGATCCCCGTATCCGTGACCTCGAGGTGGACCTGATCCGGCTCGGGATAGACTCGGATACGGATCCGACCGCCATCCGGCGTGTATTTGATGGCATTGCCCAGCAGATTGATGACGACCTGCGAGATCCGATCCGGGTCGCCGTCGACCCGGGGCAGCGCGTCGGCGATTTCCAGGGTGAGCGCGTGCCTGCGGCTCTCCAGGTAGGGCTGCTGTTCCTCGGCGATCTCACTGACGATCTGGCCCAGGGAGACCGGCACCCGTTCCAGCACCAGCTTGTTCTCCTCAATGCGCGAGATGTCGAGCAGTTCGCTGACGATCCGCGCCAGACGCGTGGCGTTGCGCGAGACGGTGTCGAGCATCGTGCGCTGGGCCGCCGAGATCGCCCCTCCCCGACCCTCGCGGATCAGGTCGACATAGCCCTGGATGGCGATCAGGGGCGTGCGCAATTCGTGCGAGGCCATGGAGATGAACTTGGATTTGAGCTGGTCGAGCTGCTGGAGTTCCTGGTTGGCCGTTTCGATCTCGTCGATCTTGTTCTTGAGATCCTCGGCCATCTGATTGAAGGTCAGCGCCAGATCCTGGATCTCGTCGCCCGAGTCGACCTGGATGCGATGATCGAGCTCGCCTGCGCCGACGCGGCGCGAACCCTCGGCGAGCGCCTGGATCGGCCTGGAGATGCTGCGCGCGAAGACGAGCGCCACCGGGATCAGGGTCGCCATGATGCCGAACAGCAGCCAGAGGAAGGTTTGCACCAGCGCATCGGCGCGTGCGTTGAGTTCGGCGTCCGTGAGCGCCCGGCTCTGCTCGATCTTCTCGCTGGTCGCCACGGCCGGCGCGATCACCTCACGCACCGGGACGACGATCCCCACACTCCAGCCCGTGACCGGGATCGGATGATAGGCGAAGAAATAGTCTTGCCCATCCTTGGGGTCGGTATAGGTGGTCAGATCACTCTCACCCTGCCGCATGCGTTGGATGATGGACTGAAAGGCCGGATCGCGGATCTCGGTGAGCGAGTGCTTGAAGGCTTCGTTCTCCTTGAACTCGCCCTGAAAGCTGCCGTGGAACTCCAGGAACCCGGCGGCGCGCTCAGGAAAGGCGATCGCCTGACCGCCGTCCGACATGAGGAAGGCGAAGCCGCTCTGCTCGACCTGGAGGTTGAGGATGCCCTTGACGATGCGCTCGAGCGTGATGTCGATGCCGACGACGGCGGCCAGATCATCGCCCCGGTAGACGGGCGCGATACTCGACACCATCCAGCCGAGACCGGCCGGATCCCAGTAGAGCTCGGTCCATTTGGGCCGGCGTTCCGGGTTGTGCTCGGCATCCGCCAGATAGTAGAAATCGAAGGCCGTGACATCCGGCAGATTGGCGAACTGTTCGGTTCCGTCGACCCATTTGAATTCGCCGTTCACGAACGGCATGCCGCGCGACAACTGGCTGGCCGTGTTGATGTAGGTCTGCACCGCATAGGGGTTGGTCGCGGCCACACTGCGGAACAGGATGTCCATGTATTCGGTGAGATGGATGTCCGCGAGCGTCCCGGCGCTTATCCGGCCCTGATCGTCGACCGCGTTGCCGAACACGCTGAGCCAGGAGTTTCGGTTCGGCCGGCGACTGCCGAAGCTGCGATGTTCCGGCGCCGGCTCATAGACGCTCGGGAAGGCATAGCGGCTCAGGGTGTCGCCGTGATTGAACAGATAGCTCGCGAAATCGGCGAGCTTGACCGTGTCGCCCTGCACCTTCAGCAGGATCTCGTCGACGTCTCCCGCATGACGCTCGGTCAGATGGAGCAAGCGGGTCTTGAGCTCCGCCGACAGGGCGGCGCTGCTGTCGGACATGGCCAGCTCGGCCACGTCACGATTGGCCTGGGACGCGATCTCGCGAATCCCCATCGTGCTCTGATAGCCGAACCAGCCCAGGATCAGCAACGGCGCGAAGGCGGTGATGATCAGGACGACGAGCAGTTTGGTGGTGATGCGGATGTTCATGAATGCCGGGCCGGCTGACTCAAGACGCTCCAGACCAACGCACGAGGGCGCAGTGTTCCAGCACTTCCGTCAGGCGCTGCATCCGCACGGGCTTGGTGATGAAGCCGTTCATTCCGGCCTCGAAGCAGGCCAGCCGATCCTCTTCGGTGGCATTGGCCGTCAGCGCGATGATCTGGAGGATCGGCTGTCGGTCCGGTTGGAACCGGCGAATCCGGCGGGTTGCCTCAATGCCGTCCAACTCGGGCATCTGCACGTCCATCAGGATGACATCATAGGCGACCTGACGCGCGGCCTCGACGGCCTCGAGTCCATTGTGGGCAAAGTCGGCGCTCACCCCCATGGATTGGAGCAACTTGCGCATCAGGATCAGATTGCCGGGATTGTCCTCGGCGATCAACACGCGCAGGGTCGACAGGGGTTCGCGTGACGCGGCGGCCGGCGATTCCTCACCCACGACGACAACACGCGCTTGGTCGTCGGGCGCTTCATCCTGTCGGCGGCAGGCGCGCATGGTCACCGTACAGCGAAAGCGACTGCCTTGGCCGGGGATGCCTGCACTCTCGACCTCGATGTCGCCACCCAGCAGGTGTGCGAGCTGCCGGCAGATCGCCAATCCCAAGCCGGTGCCGCCATAGCGTCGGGTGGTCGAGGTGTCGACCTGACTGAATTTCGCGAAGATGTGCGACTGCCGGTCGAGCGGTATCCCGATTCCGGTGTCCTCGACCGTCAGCACCAACTGATACCAAGTCTCGTCCGACTGGCTCATCGTCCGGTCCTGACCGGCGTCCTCGGGCACGATCGAATCGCCGCTCAATGAGACACCGATGCGTCCCTGCTCGGTGAACTTGACGGCATTGCCGAGCAGATTGATCGCGATCTGACGAAAGCGGTGACTGTCGCCGAGAAAGTAGCCGGGTATCCCTGGATCGACCGCGACATCGATCCTGAGTCCCTTCTCGCGTGCCTTGAGCTGCACCAGGCCGACGGCCTCCCGGATGCAGACGGCCGGCGCGAAACGCACGGCATCCAGTTCCAGCCTCCCCGCCTCGATCTTGGAGTAATCAAGGATATCCTCGATGAGACTCAGCATGGCATTGCCGCTGGTTTCGATAATGTGGACGTACTCGCGCTGAGTCGCATCCAGCCGGGTCTGTGCCAGCAGTTCACCGATTCCGAGGATGGCATTGAGCGGCGTGCGGATCTCGTGGCTCATATTGGCCAGAAATTCACTCTTGGCGCGATTGGCCGACTCCGCCTCGTGCCGCGCGCGCGCCAGCTCCGCCTCGGTGCGGGCGAGCCGAACCTGTGTTTGCAGCCGCGCCGACAGCTCGATCAGGTCGAAGGGCTTGTTGATGAAATCGACGGCCCCGGCGGCCAGGGCGCGAACCTTGCTGTCGACGTCGGCGCGCGCGCTCAGCATGATGACCCGACACGTGGCCAGCTGCGGATTCGACTGAAGGATGTCCAGGACTTCGAAGCCGTCCAGGCCGGGCATCATGACGTCCAGGAGCACGATCTCGATCCCGGTTTCGGACTCCAGCGTCACCAGCGCGTCCGTACCGTCGGCGGCTTCCAGGATCTCGAATTCATCGCTGAAGCGGGCGCGAATGACCGCGCGGATGCTGTCTTCGTCGTCGACGACCAGGAGTTTGGGGCGTTCGGTCATGTCGGGTACCACGGGCGCTGGCGATCAGCTCGGATTGGAACGGCCGGGTGACGTCTCCATCGGCACCGGCTTGGCGACAAGATACCACCAGACAGCGCTCGCCAGTGCACCGAACCCGAGCAGGCGCTGCATGAGTGCCGCTTGCGCATATCCCCCATCGTCGAAGAGCAGGCTGAAGGCCGCCAGCACGGCCAGCGCCACGAAGGTCAGATGCACGCTCAACCGGGTCGCCGGCCCCGGCCAGCGCACCGCGAGCCGTCCACCGAGCCAGGCGGCGAGCGCACCGAGCGTCAGGCCGGCGATCACGTCGAGCGGCCAGTGCACGCCTACAGCCACGCGGCTCACGCCGACCAGGATCGCGAGCGACAGCAGGAGCAGGCGCCACTCGATCCAGCGCGTATGCAGCATGAGCACGCCACAGAAGACGGCGGCCGTGACACTGTGTCCGGATGGAAAGCTCACCCGCTCGCGTGCCGGGCCGATGAGGTTGAAGGCGTCCGCCGCCAGCACCGCGGGCGGTCGGGCCGCGTCGAAGAACTCCTTCAGCCCTCGACTGGCAGCGATGGCGAGTAGCGCCGACAGGATCAAGGCCCAGAACAACCGCGGATGGCGCAGCGAGAAGAAGAGTGTCAAGGCGAACGCCACGCGCTCGTCGCCCAGCACCGTGAGACAGGCCCAGACCCAGCTCGGATAGTCGGCCGCCAGGGCGTTGAGCCGGAGAAAACCGGCGTGATAGCCGCAGATCACATAGAGACAGAGACCCATGAGGGTCGCGATCCCGGCCCAGCGCCTTAGCCAGCGCTCGCCACTGGCAAAGGCGAGTGGTACGAAATCGGCGTCCTGGGTGAGCCGTGCACGCCAGCGCGACGGCAGATCGGAGCGGTCGATCCAATGGCGGGTGCGAACGATAAGATGGCTCAAGCGTTTGGACATCGGCTTCGACTCGAACGGTTATCGGCTGTTCGGCTGGAGATTTCGCCAGCGCCGGCTAGGCGCGCTCGATGGCAAAGGTCAACACGGCATCGATGTGCTCGACGCCGGTGGCGATCATCAGCAGGCGGTCGAGCCCGAGCGCCACGCCCGCGCAGTCTGGAATTCCATGTTCGAGCGCATCGAGCAGGGACTCATCGATGGGCGGTTCGGGTCGGCCCTGTTCGCGCCGGAACGCGAGATCGCCTTGGAAACGCGCGCGCTGTTCACGCGCGTCGACCAGTTCGCCGAAGCCATTGGCCAGTTCGATCCCGTCGATGTAGAGCTCGAAGCGCTCGGCGACCGGCACCTCGCCCGAGGTCCGCACACGCGACAGGGCCGCCTGACTGGGCGGATAGTCGCAGAGAAAGGTCAGCCGGCCTCGACCGAGCCTGGACTCCAGACATTGGGTCAGCAGCAGGTCGAGCCAGCCGTCGCGATCCAGGTCGAGTCCATCCAACCCCCGCAGCCCGGCGCGCTCGGCGGTCCGGCGCAGTTGGTCGACCTCGGTGTGCCAGGGATCGAGTCCGAGTCCATCGCGAAACAGATCGCGATAGGTGAGGCGCTCGATCGGCATCGTCGGTCGATTCAGCGCCAGCCTGACCAGGGCGCCGACCTCGTCCATCAGGCGTCCATAGTCCCAGCCGGGCCGGTACCACTCCAGCAGACTGAACTCAGGATGATGACGACGCCCGCGCTCCTCGTCGCGGAAGACCTTGCAGATCTGATAGATCGGCCCGATGCCGGCGGCCAGTAGCCGCTTCATCGCGAACTCGGGCGAGGTCTGGAGATAGAGCGGTCGCTTGGGGCCGAATCCAGCGATGTCGACCTGGGTCGAGAGGCTGGCGAGCGCCGGATCCGTGACCGCCGCGCGCGACAGGATGGGCGTCTCGACTTCCAGGACGCCGGACTCGCTGAAGAACGCCCGGATCCTGGCATAGAGTTCGGCGCGCGCCCGGATCGCCGTCAGGTCGGCGTTCGGTCGCCAGTCCGCGCTGGAAACCTCGGTCATCACTCCTTGACGCGCGAGACGTATTCGCCGGTGCGGGTGTCGACCTTGATCAGCTCATCGGTCTGCACGAACAGAGGCACGCGCACCACGGCGCCGGTTTCGAGCGTGGCCGGCTTGCCGCCGCCGCCCGAGGTATCGCCACGCACGCCCGGATCGGTCTCGGTGATCTTGAGCACCACGAAGTTCGGCGGCTCGACCGACAGCGGCGCGCCGTTCCAGAGCGTGACCTTGCAAATGTCGTTTTCCTTGATCCACTTGGCCGCCTCGCCGACGGCCGCCGCTGTGGCGGTCATCTGCTCGAAGCTCTCCTGGTGCATGAAGTGCCATTCTTCGCCGTCGTTGTAGAGATACTGCATGTCGGTATCATGCACGTCCGCCGCCTCGACGGTGTCGCCGGACTTGAAGGTCTTCTCGATCACGCGCCCGGTCTTGAGGTTGCGGATGCGAACGCGGTTGAAGGCCTGGCCCTTGCCGGGCTTGACGAACTCGTTCTCGACGATGCTGTATGGATCGCCATCCAGCATGATCTTGAGTCCGCCCTTGAATTCGTTGGTGCTATAAAACGCCATGTCATCCTCATTGCATGTGAAATCAAACCGGACAATGTTACCGCGAAGGACAGGCGCTTGTCAGAGTGAGACGTGGCGGCGCGAACGGGTCACGGCCTTCACTCAGGTCGACGAACTGCTCGAGTTCCTGGAACTGGATCGCACCCGGATACCGGATCTGGACGCTGAGCCGGAGTCCTGGGGTCTGCGCGTTCCACGCACCTTCGCCGAACGTATGCGCCCTGGAGATCCGGACGATCCGCTGCTGCGTCAGGTCTTGCCACTGACCGCCGAACGCCAGCCAGTCGCCGGCTATGTCACCGACCCGGTCGGAGACGCCTGCGCCGAACGCGCTCCCGGACTGCTGGTGAAATATGCGGGACGGGCGCTGCTGATGGTGACGGGCGCCTGTGCCATCCATTGTCGTTACTGTTTTCGTCGCCACTTCCCCTATCAGGATCTTGGACCGAGTCAGGCACGCCTGGAGCGCGCCCTGGACGAGATCGCCCGCGACCCCAGTCTGACCGAGGTCGTGCTGAGCGGCGGCGATCCGCTGATGCTCGACGACGACCGGCTCGATGCCCTGATCCGGGATCTGGAGTGCATCACGCACCTCCAGCGTCTGCGACTGCACAGCCGTGTCCCGGTCGTCTCGCCCTCGCGTCTGACCGCACGTCTGGCCGCCAGCCTGACACGCGGTCGGTTCGCGAGTACCCTCGTGATCCATGCCAACCATCCACGCGAACTGGATGAGGCCGTCCGCTCGGCCCTGCTCGACTGGCGTGCAGCCGGCGTCACCCTGCTCAACCAGAGCGTCCTGCTGCGCGGCGTCAACGATCGGATCGAGATCCTGACCGAACTGAGCGAGCGGCTCTTCGCCTGCGGTGTGCTGCCCTACTATCTGCATGGGTTGGACCCGGTCGCCGGCAGTGCCCACTTCGAGGTCGACGACGCGGAGGCCAGACGCTTGCTGGATGGCGTGCGCGCACGCCTGCCCGGTTATCTGGTGCCGCGACTGGTCCGCGAGATACCTGGGGATCATTCCAAGCGCCCACTCGAATAAACTGTCTTTCAGAGCTTTCCCTTTGCGGTCGGGAAGGCCGATAATCCGACCATCAGCGATGGACCTGACGCGAACGACACCCGTATGCCCACGCCCAGTCAACAACCGACGCTGCTCATCATCACATCCGAGACCAGTGAGGCCGAGCGGCTGATGGCGGTGCTCCGTGAGGCGCGCCTGGCCGAACGCAGTCTCTCGATTCCGAGCGCCGAGCATCTCGACAAGGTGATCGCCGAACGCGGGTGCGATCTGATCCTCTGCTGCGGCTATGATCGGGACGTTGAGGTCGACACGATTCTGACGGCCTACAAGCGCCTGAAGACCGACATTCCTCTGATTCTGCTCGCCGACCCGGAGCAGTGGGAGACGCTGGCCGGCAAGGCGCGACGCGCGGGCGCGCGCGATCTCGTCCGGCGTGCCGATCCCGAGCACCTGCGGCTGAGCCTGGGGCGCGAACTGGCCGACTGGAAGGCCCGGCGCGCCGCCGGCGCGCTCGACACCCGTCTGCGACAGTGCGAGCAGAACACGCTGCGGCTCACAGAGATCACAGGGGCCGGTGTGGCCTTCGTGCAGGACGGTCTGCACATCGAGGTCGACGATACCTACGCGCGTCTCTTCGGCCATGCCTCGACCGACGAGGTACTGGCCACGCCGCTGCTCGATCTCATCGCCCCCGAGCATCATGCGGCGATTCGCGATCTGCTCAAGGCGAGCGATCCGGCCACCCCAAACAATGCAACCCTGCTCGACGTCACCTGTCAGCGTGCCGGGGCAAGCCGTTTCCAGGCTCGCCTGCTGGCCTCGCCGAGCGAGTTCGAGGGCGAACCCTGTCTGCGTCTGATCTTCCAGCCAATCGAGACGGCGGCGAAGGGCGAGATGGTCGTGGAGCGCGACAGCCCGCGTGGGGCGGCGGGACTCACCGCCCTGATCGCTGAGATCGAATCCCACATCGACGAACAGCGTCTCGTCACCCGCCCCTTCGCCATCTTTTTCATCCGCGTTGCCAAGATTCTCGATGTGATGCGCGACATGGGGTTGTCGATCGGTCTCGAACTACTCAATGAGTTCAGTGAAGGTCTGGCCACGCTCATCGGCGAACGCGGATTCCTGTCGCGCGTGAGCGAGGATGGATTCGGACTTATCGTCGATGGCATCGATGAAGTCGGCGCCCAGGCGTTGGCCGCCGAGTTGAATGCCCAGGCACGTCTGCCGGCCCGCGCGGCCGTACAGGACGCCACCGTCCCCGATTGTCAGATCGGCTATTTCCTGGTGCGCGACCGGGCCTCGGCTCCCGAGGACATCATCAACGCGGCGCACAGGCTCTGTATCGGCCATCGGTATACCAGCGGCGGCACGGCCGAGCACGAGAAACCCGTCAACCATGACGCGGACGATGAGACGGTCATCGCGCGCAAGATCGAATACGCCTTGCGCAACGAACAGCTCAAACTGGTCTATCAGCCCATCATCAGTCTCATGGGCGACAACCAGGAGAACTACAGCGTCCTGCTGCGACTGTTCGACGAGGACGAAAATCTGCTCGAGGCCAAGGATTTCATCGGTACGGCGATTCGCCAGGGGCTGATCGAGGAACTCGACAAGTGGACCATCCGCTCGGCGATCCAGATCATCGCCCAACAGCGGCGCGCGGGCCAGAATCTGAGCCTCTTCATCTCGCTCTCCGAAGACACCTTCAAGAACCCAAACACCGTGCTCTGGATCTGCGACTGTCTTCGCGAGTTCGACGTGCGCGGCAACTGGTTGACGATCCAGCTCCAGGAGGAGGTCGTCATCGGCAATCTGGCCAGCATCAGCAAGCTGGTCGAGACCCTGCACAAGATCAAGTGCCGCGTGGCCATCAACCATTTCGGCGCCACCGAACGCCCGGAGATGCTGCTCCAGGCGCTCGCGCTCGATTTCGTGCTCCTGCGGCCGCTACTGGCGCAGGGGCTGGCCGACGATTCCGCCAAGCAGCAGCGTCTGCTGCAACTGGCCACGCTCGCCCGCGAGTTCAACGTCAAGAGCGTCGTCACCGGTGTCGAGGATGCGCGCGCCCTGACCGTGCTCTGGACGGCGGGCGTCGATTATGTCCAGGGGAATTTCCTCCAGCGGCCCTCGACCACGCTCCAGGTCCAGGCTTGAGTCATCGCCCAGCCCCGGACGCACTCAACGTGATGACGATCATGGCTGCCGCATCGCGAGTCGGGGTGACAGGCGTCGATTCGTATCGATGAGTCGCTCGCGCGACGGCTTCATCAACCGGCTCTTGAGTGATGAACTGGACGCCGTATCCAGTTGGCTCGACAGCCGCTGGCGGCTTTGCGGTAGCGGACGCAAGAGCTTGGGCTGCTGGAGTGAACCGGTATCGAACCGTGACGACCAGCGGTCTTGATCGCGCGGCGGCCGGGACCGGACGGCTGAATCGACCGCCGCCGTGTCGCCGGCGATCGCCATCTCGGGGCGCAGATCCAGGCCGATATGATCGCGCGCCTGCTCAGAATAGGGCCGCAGCCCCTTCTTGAGCAGATAGTCGGTCAGGACGCGATGGGTATAGCGCTGGGTCTCGGAGTAGGTCACGAAGCCCCCGCTACGTTCCAGAGCCCCTTCGCCGGCGTTGTAGGCCATCACTGCCGGACCAATGGAGCCATATTTTGCAAGCAGGCGCTTGAGATGCCGCATCCCGGTGCGCAGATTGACCTCGGGATCGAACAGCTGATCGACGCTCCGGACGCCATAATCGGCGGCTGTCTCCGGCATCACCTGCATCAAGCCGACCGCCCCCGCTGGGGATACGGCCAGCGGATCATAACCGGACTCGGCGCGGATGAGCGCATGGACCAGGACAGGATCAAGCGCGTGAGTACGCGCAAGACGGTCGATCATGGCCTCGATGTGTCCCGTGGATGGAACGGATGGCCGGGGTAATGACGGACGCTCGACCTCTTGGGCGATCGGCTCGGCGAGTGATGGATCGGCCTGGGCGAGAGGCAGGATCAAAAACGACAGGGTGGGCAGGAGCATTCGACCGGGATGCATGGGTCCGACCTGTATCGACTGAAGTGGAAGGAAGGAACGGATGGCGTGGCGTCATGTACATTAGACTAGCATGTCCGATTCGATCCTCCCGGCTCACGGGCCGGATCGCCGTCAGCGCGGGCGAACAGACACCCTGGAACCACGCCAAGCTCTCAGGATGCGGTTTAGGAACCTGAAAGATGTATGAATCTTTTTTCGGCTTCAAAGACAAGCCGTTCTCGCTCCTGCCCGACCCCAGCCTCTTCTATCCCAGCCAGATCCATCGGGAGGCGTTGACGCTCCTCGAATACGGTCTTTACAACCAGGCTGGATTCACGGTCATCACCGGCGAGATCGGATCGGGCAAGACGACCCTGATGCGGTATCTGCTCGAACGGCTTGAGCAGGACATGACGGTCGGACTCATCTCGCACACCCACCAGTCGCTCGGACGGATCATGGACTGGATCTGCGCGGCATTCGAGATCCAGGCGCCGCGCAACGATCGGGTTGCGCAACATCAGGCGTTCGTCGACTTCCTGCTCGCCGAATACGCGAAAGGACGCAAGACGCTGCTCATCATCGACGAGGCACAGAACCTCGACCGCGACACGCTCGAAGAGATCCGGCTGCTGTCCAACGTCAACTCCGAGCACGACGTCCTGCTCCAGCTGCTCCTGCTCGGTCAGCCGGAATTGCGCGAGCAACTGCGTCAGCCGGGGCTCGAACAGTTCATTCAACGCATCTCGGCGTCCTATCATCTCGGGCGCCTGAACCAGGAGGACAGTTGCCGCTACATTCGGCACCGCCTCAAGACTGTCGGCGGTCGTCCCGACATCTTCACGCCTGATGCCTGCCACGCCATCTTTCATTACAGCCGGGGCATCCCGCGACTGATCAATCTGATCTGCGACACGGCCCTGGTCTTCGCCTATGGCGCGGGCGAGTCGCACATCGATGGACGCTCCATCGACGTCTTCGTGCGTTCCGATGGCTCGCATCTGCTGTTCGCCATCGATGGCGAGGAGATCCAGCCACTGCCGGAATATCGACCGATCCTGGTCGACGAGCTGGAGGACGAGCCGCTGGAAGCCGAAGAGCCGCGCCAGATGAACGCCAGGATGCCGGCGATTCAGGCCGAGCCTGGACCTGAGCCGGATCATCCAAGTATCGAGCCGATTCCGACCGACCAAGATTTGCCCAGGACAGCGCGACAGCCCGAGTCCGAGCGCGTCGCCCCCAGGCTCCACACAGCCACCTCATCGCCAGGATCGAGCGCTCCCCTGTCCAATTTCGACTATTCGGGTTGGAGTTCGGCCGACGGCGCACCAGGGTTCGACCGGCATGGATCGATCGACTCCAGACGGCATGGCCGGCGCCTGGGTTGGGAGATCACCGCCATGGCGATCGGCATTCTGTCAGGGATCGGATTGGTGGGCTGGTACATACAGTCCTCCAGTCTCAAGCCCATCGCGAGTCCGATCGAGACCCAGGGCCAGGATACGACCGAAAAAGCCGCGAGGTCGGCTGCTGAAAGACTCGTCCCGAGCGTCCCAGTCACCGAGCAGACACCGGAGACACCACCATTCGACGTCCTGATCAGTCTGGCTCAGGAACCCAGTGGCCCCGAAGCCGATGCCGTGACCGTCGAGGAATCGGTCATCGAAGAGGCGCCCGGCACCGTGGCGGGCGACAGTCCATTGCAGACGAACGCGGCGTCGAGTGAGACGGAATCCGTGCCTGAGGCGGCGGCGACAGCCGAGCCGGAGACCGAAGCCCCCAGCGAACCGGTCCCCGCGCCGGATCGTCCTGGATTGGAACGGCTCGAATCCGGCCTCGCCGCACTGTCCATCGAGGTCGAGCGGCTCGCACCCAACCATATCCGGGCCGATCTTTCACGCCTCATCCAGTTCCGAGATGGAAGCGTGGCCCTGGATGAGTCCGCCCGGACCCTGCTCGCGCGGTTCGCCGGACTCCTGAAGGAGGACGAACGCGTCCGGCTCCATATCGTCACTCACACCGACACCCAGGGCGCGACGGCCAACAATCAAGTCCTGTCGGAGCGGCGCGCCGCTGACATCGCACTGATTCTGCGCCTTGAGGGAATCGGGGCATCCCGCATCACGCACGAGGGAAAAGGCATGTCAGAGCCGAAATTCACGCGCGAGGAGGAACGTCGACTCGGCCCCTGGATCAACCGCCGTATCGAGATCGATCTGATCGAGTCCGATGAGGCGCGATGACGTCTGCCGGCTCAGCCGTCAACGAGCCACAGAGGATGCCGCGCAGATGGACATCACCAGGGCATGAACCCGTTCATGAACTGCATCGGCCGGCTGATGCTCTGATTCATCACGGCCATGTCACGCCCCATCGAGGCGGTCGACTGGGTCATGACGCGCATCGAGCGATCCATCTCCTGGATGCTGGCCAGCATGGGCTGGAGCGTGTCGACGTCCTGCGCCATGGACTCGACGCTCGCCGTCATGACGCGCACGTTGCGGCTCATCTGGGCGACATTGTCCGACATCGACTGCATGTTGCTGGCCATCACCGTCATGTTGGTGTCGACGCTGATGGCCAGATAGTGAACGTCCTTGGCTAGGCTGAAGACCAGATAGAACCCATAGGCGGCCAGGATGATGAAGGCGAACAGCGAGGGGTAGACGATGAGTTCCCAGCGCTTGGCGCTGGTCTCGAAGGCCTGCGACAGGCGATCGATCGCATAGGCGTTGACCTGAGTACCCGTGGCCTCCGATCCCGGCGTCTCGGCCTGGACGACGGCATCACGACTGTCACCTGGAGTCTCGTTGTCGCGCATGATGGATTCTCAGTCTGGCCAGTGGTCGGTACACACATCAACCGACGAGACGCGGATAGAGCGCCGCCGTCAGACTCATGAACTCGCGCGCGCCCTTGCCGCGCGGCTCCAGCTCGAAGACCGCCAAGCCCTCGCTGAAGGAGCGGCGGAAGACCGTGCGTTGCGAGAGCCGTGGCTTGATGAAGCGCAGTCCGGGCAGCGAGACGAGCGCGGCGGCCGTTTCGTTGGTCTCCTGCACGGCGTGATGGGTGTCGCCGCGATTGATGAAGCCGATGATCTCGGGCGGGGTCGCGCGCTCGACTGTCGCGATCATCTGGATGAAGCGCTGGGTCGACCAGATGTCGGCCTGCGAAGGCGGCACCGGTACCACGACCCGGTCGCAGAGCGCGAGCGCCCGACGCAGGCTCTCCATGTCCGAGGTGCCGACGTCGATCAATGCCTCGTCGGCTTCGCGCAGACGCGATTCGCTCAGCGCGTCCTTGCCGAAGACCTCGATCCGGGGCTTGAATCCCTCCTCGCCCCGGACGTCGACCACATCGGTCAGCGTGGCCTGGGGGTCGGCGTCGACGAGAACCACGCTGGCCTCGGCCATGACGAGCCAAACGGCGAGGTTGAAGGTCAGTGTGCTCTTGCCCGATCCGCCCTTCAGACTTCCAACGATCGTGATCATGGTACTCGTAATCCAGAACGACTAGGCGCGATGTTCGCGGTGGACCGGAACAGGGCGCGCCCGATGAGGCCTTCGCACCCTGTTGCCGTCGGTTCGGTGTGTCAACGCGGTGCTGGCGGAGGCTCCATCCTGGAGTAGCCATCCGGGACGCTGAAGAGCGCTTCGGGTTGCGGGCCGACCTGGATGTTGGTCAGCTCACGCACGAAGCCCCCCGGAAACTCCTCACGCACCGCCAGTTTCAATTGCGGGTCGTACCACTGCAGGGACTGGGCCGGCGACTCGTTGGGCACGGTGGTCGTCATCTCCCACTTCTCGACCGTCCGCCCGGCGATCGATTCGGTGCCGAGCATCCGCAGCTCCATGGATTGACCGTCGGGCATCTGATACTTGAGCGGCAGACCGCGCTCGACATCGAGCCATTGCGCGCCGGTCAGGGTCTGGCCCTCGCGCGTCATCGACATCTCCCACTTGACCGCACGGCGTCCGGCGACGTCCTCCTCGCCGGCCCGACGGCAGTTCAGTCCCTCGATGCCCTGGCAGGGATTGGTCTCGGCCGAGGGTGCAGGCATCTGTCCAGGCGCGGCGGCGCCCATCGGCACCGAGCGTTCCATGTACGTCTGACGGTCGGGGAAGAGCATCCATTCCATCTGCCGGGTCTGATCATGGATGCGGATCACCTGCTGTCCCTGGTGGGACATCTCGATGCGCATCCGATTAGCGCCGACAGACATCTTGCCTGTGGTCGTCTGGCCGTCGGGTCCGCGACTGATCATGTCCGCCGAGAACTGGACGCCGGCGATCTCGGCCTGGACCGAGCACGTCAGGAGCAATCCGCCCAGGGCGGCCCAGTACGCTTGCTTGTGGAGTCTCATCTTGACTGTTCCCCTCTCATCTCTCATGGTCGGTGATCACACTGATCGATCGGTCTCGCTCCCGCGATTCGGGCGCGCGCCTCAACGTGGCCAATCCCAGGGATCGGGCGGAAGCGGCCTGCCGGGTGCCAGTGAGTCGAACAGTGTTGGCGGTCCAGGCCGCTCGAACGGATCACGGCGGCGTTCCTCGTCCGTGGGGCGCCAGCGGGTGGTCGGCCCAGCGCGCTCACGCTCACTGGGCGTGAGTGGACGGAACCTGAGCGCCGAGTCCGGATCATCGCCGGGCCGGCTTCCACCCGCTCTTGGCAGCGGATCGCCGCGAAAGCGATACTCCGGCGTCGTCTCGACCGCTGGCGTCTGCTCCGTCCCGAGCGTCGATGACGCCGGCCCGAATCTATTCCCATCGAACGACGGAGTCCGATCGGGGATCACCCAGGGCCAGTCGGCGCGCTCTGACCCCGGGCGCTCGTAGCCGTGTTCGTAATTCGGTTCCAGATCCTGGAAGCGAGACTGGGCCGAAGTCACGATCGGTGACGCGATCCCCGCGAGCAGCATGAGCCAATACATGGCGCTATCCATCGAACGGCACGCTGGACCCGCAACGCCTCGCCCGGATCCGGACCCGCCCGCGAGCACTACGACGAACGTCCAGCGAAGACGCGTTTTAAATTGTTTGAATTGAATACTCAAATCACCTTGGACGCAACGTCTCATCGAGACGTCTCGGCCGGGCGTGTCGCGACGGATCACGCCCGGCTCGGTTCACTCGGCATCCGGTGGGTCGTCGACCTTCAGGCGAATCCCTCGTCGGGTCGTCTTGCGTTGTGTCGTGGTCGTGCCGGATTTGGGCTTGGTCGAACGCTTGGCAGCCGTCTTCTTGGCCGGAGACTCGGAAGCGTTCGATGCCGGTTCGGTCCCGGATGTCGGCTCGACGCCGGGACTGTCATCGGCTGCGGCAACCGGGGTCGGTGGCGTGGCACTCGACCGGCTCGCGCTCGAATCGACCGAACGACGCGGCGCCGGCTTGGACTTCTTGTGCATCAAGCCCTTGAACGCTTCACCGAGCAGCAGGAAGATACCGCGCACCATATAGAAAATCAGTACAACGGCCTCGACCAAGCCGCCCCACAGACGCCCGATCAGTCCTCTGGATTTGGCCGTCTTCTTGGTCGAGATCGAACGTGCCGCCGTCGCCGCTTGGTTTTCGCGCTCCCTCAGGCACGGGATATCGACACCGGCCGGCATCGAGGCCGCCGCGACCCGGCACATATCCTCCTTCGCCGCCACACAGCCGAGCGGAATCACGATCAACGTCAGCAGCGTCGAGACCAGCACGCCCGAGAGCAGCGAGATGGCCATACCCTGGAAGATCGGGTCGGTGATGATGACGCTCGACCCGGCCACCAGCGCCAGTGCCGTGATCAGGATCGGGCGCGTGCGGATCTTGCACGCGCGGATCATGGCCTCGGCCACAGGCACGCCCTTCTGAATCTCGTGGATGGCGAAATCGACCAGCAGGATCGAGTTGCGCACGATGATGCCGGCGAGCGCGATCCAGCCGATCATCGAGGTCGCGGTGAACTCACCGCCCTGCCCCAGCGCGAACATCACCGCATGGGCCGGAATGATGCCGAGCAGAGTCAGCGGAATCGGCGCCATGATGACCAGCGGAATGCGGAAGTTGCCGAACTCCCAGACCACCAGGATATAGATCAGCACCAGGGCCACCATGAAGGCCGCGCCCATGTCGCGGAAGGTCTCATAGGTGACGGTCCACTCGCCGCCCCACTCCCAGGCCAGCCGACCGTCGTCGGGCGGGGGGCCGAGCCAGTAGAAAGCATCGCCGAAACCGGCCGTGCCCGCCGGGCGGCTACCGTCCGGCGCTTGATAATCGGTCTCGGCCATCAGATCCTGGATCTGGAACATGGCGTAGACGGGCGCACCCAGACGACCACCGACATCCGAGACCACGTACTCGACCGGCCGCAGATCCTTGTGATAGATGAGGTCGTCCTCGGCGGCGCGCTGGAACGTACCCAGCTCGCTCAGCGGCACCGTATAACCAAAGCTCGACTGGACCGGCAGATCGCCGAGCCGCTGGATCTGCGAACGCTCCGCGAGCGGCACCTGGAGCTGGATCTGGATCGGCTCGTGACCGCTCTGACGCCCCGACTGCTGCTTGATGTCACCGAGCGTCGTTCCGCCGAGCGCCATCGACAGATTGCGGTTGATGGTCTCGACCGAGATACCGCGCCGGATCGCCTTCTCGGTGTCGACCTCGAAGCGCCAGTAGTCGAAGGGATCGCGCAGATAGTTGTCGACGTCGCGCGTGCTCTCGGCCTGCTCGAAGACGGCGGTCAGATCGCGCGCGAACTGGCGGCGCGTCTCGGGCGAGGGGCCGTAGATCTCGGCGACCACGGATTGCAGCACGGGCGGTCCGGGCGGCATCTCGACCACGGCGATACGCGCGCCCGAGTCCTCTTTGAGGGGTTCGAGTCGCTCGCGTGCCTGGACCGCGATCTCGTGACTGCTGCGCGCGCGCTCGGTCTTGTGTTTGAGCTGGACCTGAAGTTCGGCTTGCCAGGGTTCGGAGCGCAGATAGTAGTGACGCACCATGCCGTTGAAGTCGAAGGGTCGCGAAGTGCCGGCATAGAGCTGCACCGCCGTGACGTCCTCGATCTTGCGCACCTCCTCGGCCATGCGATGGGCCAGATTGGCCGTCACCGGCAGCGCTGTGCCCTCGGGCAGGTCGATCACGACCGAGAACTCGGGCTTGTTGTCGAGTGGCATCATCTTGACCGCCACCCAGTGGAAATAGAAAAACGAGCAGGTGAACAGGAATGAGCCCCAGAGGGCGAGCTTGAACAGCGAGCGCTTGCGCGGGTTCTCCATCAGCGGCGTGAGCACGCGCCGGAAGAAGCGCTCCAGACGCTCGGAGCCTTTGTGCTCGCGCTTCTCGGCCGCGCGCAGATAGGTCATCGTCGGCCGCAGCCACTTGGAGATGGCCAGATAGGGCGTGAAGACGAAGGCCGCGAACAGCGAGATGAACATGGCCACCGAGCCGAGCTTGGGGATCGGCGCCATGTAGGGCCCCATCATGCCGCTGACGAAGCCCATCGGCAGCAGGGCGGCGATGACGGTGAAGGTGGCCAGGATGGTCGGATTGCCGACCTCGCGTACGGCGTCGATGGCCGTCTCGTCGTCGGTGCGCCCTTGCTCCAGCCAGCGCCGGTAGATGTTCTCGACCACCACGATGGCGTCGTCGACCAGGATGCCGATCGAGAAGATGAGCGCAAACAGGCTCACCCGGTCGATGGTCATGCCCCAGATCCAGGCGGTGAACACGGTCATGAACAGCACGACCGGGATGACCAGCATGACCACGATCGCCGGACGCAGTGCACGGAACGCGATCAGCACCAGCACGAAGACGAAGAAGGTGGCGACGACGAGCTTGAAGATCAGCTCGTTGACCTTGTCGTTGGCCGTCTCGCCATAGTTGCGGGTGACGCTGACCTCGACGTTGGCCGGGATGCGCGAACCCTTGAGTTCCTCGACCTTGTCAATGATGGCTTGCGCCACGGTCACGCCATTGGTCAGCTCCTTCTTGGCGACGGCGATGGTGACGGCCGGGCGCCCGTCGGCGCGCTCGCTGATCTCGGCTGCCGGTCCCGTGTAGTAGCTCACCAATTGCGAGGTGTCTTCCTCAGGCCCGAGTCGCACCTCGGCGACATCGTGCATGTAGACGGGCACGTCGTTGTAAGTGCCGACCACCAGTCGGTTGATGTCCTCGACCCCCGTCAGGAAGGCGCCGGTCGTCACCGAGAAGCGCGTCCCGCCGGTCTCGACCCCGCCGGCGATGGCCTCGGCGTTGGCGCTCTTGAGCGTCTGGGCGACCTGATCGAGGCTGATGCGATAGCCCGAGAGCCGCTCGGGCGAGACATTGATCGTGACCTGCTCGCGCCGCCCGCCGACGATGAAGGCGTTGCCCGTGTCCTTGACCTGCTTGAGCGCCTGGAGCACGTCCTGCGCCAGCAGACGCAACTGGGCATCGTCGACATCGGAGGCGCCGTCGCCGTCGAGATCCTTCGACCACAGCGTCAGGGTGACGATGGGCACGTCGTCGATGCCCTTGCTGCGCACCAGCGGCGGCAGCACGCCGGGCGGGATCCTGTCCATGTTGGAGGCGAGCTTGTCGTTCACCTTGACCAGCGATGGTCCCATGTCCTCGCCGACATCGAACTCGACCGTCACCAACCCCTGGCCGCGCTGCGAAGCCGAGTAGACATGCTTGATGCCGGGGATCTCGCTCATCAGGCGTTCGAGCGGCTGGATGGCCAGATTGGCCACCTGCTGCGCCGAGGCGCCCGGATACTGCACCATGATGTCGATCATAGGCACCGAGATCTGCGGGTCTTCCTGTCGCGGCGTCATGATCAGGCCGAGCAGGCCCATCATGAGCATGGCCGCATAGAACAGCGGCGAGAGCGGTGAGCGGATGAAGAAACGGGCCGTGCGTCCGGCGATGCCCAGATGCTCGGCATTCATCGCATGCGGCGCCTTGGCGTCCATCGGTGGGTCGAGCTCTTGATTCATGTCCGATCCAAGATCCAGAGGTTAGGTGAATTCAGATCCGCTTCAACGATCCGGCGTGGCGCCCTTGGCCCAGCCCGCGCTGACCTGCGGCCCCGGATTGGCCAGCACGCGCTCGCCGGCACGCAGCCCGCTCAGGGCCGTGACGAAGCCGCCGCTCAATTCCTCGCCGACCCGGATCAGGCGCAACTGGGGTTCGCCCTGCTCGTTGACCACATAGACGCCCGGCAGACTGCCGTTGTAACGCACGGCGCTGAGCGGAATGACCGGGTTGGAGCGCGCCGGGGCGCTCTCGTCCGGCACCAGCACCTTGGCGTACATGCCGGGTTCGGAGACACCCTGAGGGACGTCGAACTTGATCTTGACCGTGTGACGCTGCGGGTCAGCCATGGGGAAGATCTGGGCCACGCGCACCGGGACGCGCTGGTTGCCCGGCTCGATCTCGGCCTGGACCATCTGGCCCTCGCGCAGACCGGGGCGCAGTCGCGCCGGGACATCGACTTCGACCTGGAGATACTCGATGTCGGCGAAGTTCAAGAGCGGCTGACCGGGCTGGACGGTGTCGCCGACCTCGACGTGCTTCTTGACGATCACCCCAGTGAAGGGAGCAATGCCGCGCGCGTCGCGGATCTTGGAATCGAGCGCCTGCAACTCGGCCTGCAAGCGCATCATGGCGCTCTGGGCTTCCTGGATCTGGATGCCGGAGGCGAAAATGTCGGCCGAGCGCTCGGCACTCTGGTTGCGGTCGCCGACGAAATTTTCCATCGGGCGTGTGAACATTTGGTCGAACAGATTGGGCAGACCCATTCCACCAGGAGCGGTGCGCGACTGCGGCGAATAGAGCTCGCGACTGTACTGGACGCCGGCGTTGCGCAGTTGCGCATCGGCGGCGGCCATCTGTGCCAGCAGGGCGCGTCGCTTGGCGACCAGCTCTTCGTCGCCGATGGCCACCAGCAGCTTGTCCTGCTCAAAGCCGTCGCCCTCGCGACCGGCGATGAAGGTCACGCGCCCAGGAAGCTGGGCTGCAAGTGTCACTTCTTTGTAGGGAATGACGGTTCCGCCCAGCGAGACCGTAGGCGCGCCCTGGGCCTGCTGGACGACGAAGGTTTCACCTGTCTCGGCGGCAGCCAGCATGGGTGTGAAGGCGGCCACCATGCAGGCAAGTAGACAGGTAGTGAAAGAGGTCGGAATCTTGCTTCCCATCGGATCGCGCACCAATCGTTTTAGATTGTAAATCAGGGTCGCCCGAGAGGCGATGATTTGGTCGGAACAAAGGATTGCGCAGTATGCCTGTAGCCTGATGAGACATTCAACCCAAACGCCGGGCCGGAAAGGTTCATGCGTCAACCAACGACGGCAGGGGCGTAACAGGCCGCTAAAAAATCTGCATTGGACGAAATTGCACGCTTTAAAGCACAAATACACAATCGATTAAATTATCAAGCCCGCCCAAAGTCAAAACCCCCGCCACGGTTAGGTGGAGGGGGTTTTGGGGGTGTAA